>Ga0209542_10021174_pt1 | contig 10215 bp, 9 predicted proteins | sample RifCSPhighO2_01_FD_184028 | JGI IMG/M metagenome (GOLD analysis project Ga0209542, IMG submission 184028) | Soil microbial communities from Rifle, Colorado - Rifle CSP2_plank highO2_0.1 (SPAdes) (version 2) | ecosystem: Environmental > Terrestrial > Deep subsurface > Rock core/Sediment ...
CGTCCCAGAGGGACTTCATCCATCACGCGGCGTCGCTCGATCAGGCTTTCGCCCATTGTCGAATATTCTCGTCTGCAGCCACCCGTAGGTGTATGGACCGTGTCTCAGTTCCATCGGTGGGGGTCAGGCTCTCACCTCCCCTACGCGTCTTAGCCTTGGTAGGCCATTACCCTACCAACTAGCTGATACGACGCAGGCCCTTCCTTAAGTGAATTGCTTCTTTAATCCGAAGATATTATCGGGTATTAGTCCCGCTTTCGCGAAATTATTCCCGGCTTAAGGTGAGGTTCCTGCGCATTACTACCTCGTCTGCCACTAACTACAAAAGTACTTCGATCTTGATGTAATCGCAATCTAGGCACAAAATAAGTCCGTTTGACTTGCATGACTCATCCACGCCGCCAGCGTTCATCCTGAGCTAGGATCAAACTCTAAAATTTTGATCCCGTTAGAAGTAAGACATCTAAAGATGTCTGCCGAAACATAAGTTTCGGACTTCTAATGGGATTGAACGGAACAAAAGAGAAAACGATATTTTCAATTCTGTCCAGAACGATCCTATGGAATAAACATTGACTTGTTCTCCCCGCTTTTGCGGGGGTTCTCAAGTATTCAATTTTCAAAGAGCACGTCTCAACCGGACGTTTTTAAGGCGTGAGTTAAGACGTGAGAGCTATTATACCTGAGCCCTTTTTCTTTGCAACTTATAGAAAGTTACCAGCAAGGGTGATGCTACAAAGATAGAGGAGTAAGTGCCTGCGATAAGTCCGATGATAAGGAGGAGAGAGAAGGTCTGGGTTGCGGCAGAGCCGAAAATATAGAGTGCCAGAAGTGTAATGAAGATGGTGACCGAAGTGTTGATAGAGCGGGTGAAAGTCTGGTTCACCGACTTTCCTACTGTAACCTCGAAATCTTCATCGCGGTTTTGTTCCTGATTGATCCTCAAGTTCTCACGCACGCGGTCGAAGACGACTATCGTGTCATGCACTGAGTAGCCGAGTATTGCTAGAAGTCCGGTAACAAATAAGAGATCTATCTCGTGTCCCAAGTAGACGAAGATTCCCGCAGGTATGATAACGTCGTGAGCAAGAGCAATGATCGTGGCCAGTCCGTATTTCCAAGAGCTCACCCCTCGAATTCCTCGGGACAAGCTGGCAGAAACTTTGCGGAAGGCAAAGGTGATGAAGAGCACTATCATCATTACCACCACCACGATGGCCTTAAGCGCTTTGCTTTGTAACTCTGCTCCAACTGTGGGACCGACAGTGTTCTGTCTTTCTGTCACTCCGCCGACGCTCTCGGTAAGAAGCTTTTTCTCAGCTTGATTCAATTCACGCGTGCGGATGACGTAATTCTTTTCTCCGGAAGGCCTTATAGAGTAGCTGCCCAGATCGAGTTTGGAGAGCTTTGATTCGATTTCCGTCTGATATAGCCTCTGTTCGAAACTTAATTCCGTAAGAGTACCTCCCTTGAAATCTATGGAAAGCTTGAAGCCGTAAGCAAATATAGACCATATCGAAGCGGCGATAAGAATGGCCGAGAGTGCAAACCATACTTTCCTGTATTTAATTATGAACATTTTATTTATGCAAACCGTTAGAGAACAAGAATCTCATAAGTTTAGATTCTCTGGGAGACGCTATAGCGAAGAGAAAGGTGCGTGAGACGGAGATGGCCGTAAACATCGAGATCAGCACACCGACGCCAAGTGTGAGGGCGAAGCCCTTCACAGCCGAAGTGCCGAGCCAGAAGAGGATGATGGCAGTAATGATGGAGGAGATGTTCGAGTCGCGGATCGAGTACCACGCGCGGGAGAAACCTTCATGCAGAGAGTCATGAATACTTTTATCCTTTTTCAACTCTTCCTTGGCGCGTTCGAAGATAAGCACATTGGCATCCACCGCCATACCGATGGAAAGTATAAATCCGGCAATACCTGCAGCCGTGAGAGTAACGGGTACAAGCTTAAATATGACAAGGCTCAGGATTATATAACAGATGAGTGCCACCACTGCCACAAGCCCCGGCAACCTGTACCATAAGATAAGGAAGAGAGAAAGGATGGTCAACCCGATAATACCAGCACGCATACCGGCATTGAGCGCTGACTCGCCGAGCGTTGCCCCTATAGTCTGGGAACTCACCAGCTCTATCGGCACCGGCAATGCGCCGTAATTCAGATTTCTTACCAAGTCTTTTGCTTCATCAGAAGTAAAGTCTCCAGTAATCTGTGCCTTGCCGTCACGAATTTCTTCTTGAATCACCGGAGCGGAGAGTGGTTCGCCGTCAAGAAGGATAGCCAATATCTCTCCCTGATGGTCGCGTGTAATTTGTGCAAAGAGTTCCCCACCTTCTTTATTAAATTCAAGGGAGATTACCGGCGCTCTGGTCGTAGAATTAAATTCCACTCTCGCCTGCTTCAAATATCTACCCGTAAGTCCAGTCGACAGGAGATTCTCTCCGTTTATCAAATGAAACTCGAGTGTAGGTGTCTTCCCGATGAGTGCTATAGCTCGGTCTATATCAGTAACCCCGGGGAGTTCCACGATAAGCCTCTCTTCTTTATTACCCGATATGATGCCGGCGCTCTCGGTCTGGATGATAGGTTCTGAAACACCGAAGATGTTTACGCGCTTCTCAATTACCTCCTTGAGACTCTCCATAGCACCACCCACATCTTCTACTGCACTGGTATCCGCTCGGTAGATAAGCTCTGTGCCGCCGACCAAGTCAAGCCCGAAGTGGAATGGTACTTTATTTTTCAGCAAGAAGTACCACCCCAAGAAGGAAAAGATGATTAAGAGAATAATGGAAATCCAGCTCTCCTTGCGCATCGGGGCATTATATTATTTATAGTGAGTTTAGTCGAACTATCTTCCGGCTATTGATACTAGAGTCTTCATGGTACGGAGAGCAATCTTTACATCTAGGAGGAAGGAGCGGTTCTTGATGTAGTAGAGATCGTATGAGAGTTTATTCTTGGTCTCGACGATATCGGCTTGGTGGTGCGGATGAGCATCATGGTAGATCTGCGCCCAGCCGGAGAGTCCCGGTTTTATAAGATGGCGGACATTGTAGTAAGGGATCTCCTGGGTGTAATGCTTCACCGCTTCAGGCAACTCCGGCCGCGGCCCGATAAGAGAGAGGTCTCCCTTGAGCACTGTCCAGAGTTGTGGCAACTCGTCCAAGCGTGTTTTCCGGATGAAGACGCCGGTACGAGTTACGACATTGTCGCTTTTCCTAGTCGGGTCAAGCTCATTCTTTGCCATAGAGCGGAATTTGAGAATCCTGATCACTTGACCTGCCTGCCCTATCCTCTCCTGAGTGATAAAGAGCGGACCGCCATCATCCATCTTTATAGAAAGCCAAACAAAGGGATATGCGACAAGAGATAAGAGAGCCAATGGAAGAGAGATTAGTATGTCCATCAGTCTCTTGAGACCATCATAGGCCACGCGCGGCGTAGTTGAAATATTTTCCAGAAACCAGTTGTAGCGTAAGAGGGAGAGTGGCACACGATCGAAGATATCTTCGTACACTTTGTGCATATCGATGAAATTTACTTTCGAGAAGATGAGGTTGTAGAGATGCGGCAAGACTGGCTCAACATTCTCGTGTGAGAGATCTATAGCGATTATGGAGACTTCTTCGGAATATATCTGCCTTATTATCTCATCCCAGAAACCTCTATCGTCAGCGCGCGATAGATCAATAGAAGAAACAAACCTCAAGTTATAAACAGGGTTGTTGTTGACCTCTGTCATAAGCTCCTTCACTTCACTACCAGAGCCGATGAGTATGGCGTTGTTGGTCTTGCCGGAGCCCAAGGCGAAGTAGCCATAAGTTCTCCAGAAAAGGATGAGGGAGAAGGAGATGATGAGGTAGATAAAGAGTATGGTTTTAGGAGTGATGCCGAAGAATGGCACAAAGTAGAAGAACACCACTGCTATGGCCGAGTTGGTGACTTGGGTAATACCTAAGACGCTCGGGAGTCTAGATTGTAGAATCACCGTCTGCTTCTCATAAAGTCCAGCAATATAGAAAACCACTATCCAAGCGGCAAAGAGAAGTGAGAAGGGCACTAAGTGAGTAAGAAACAACTCACGCGTCGGCGGCTCTATGTTCCTGAGGAGGAGCGTAAGCCAAAGCGAAGCAACAAAGAAGAAAAGGTCACCCGCTAAGAGCACCAAGGGCTCTTTCTTATTAAGCAAGGTCATGGAAGTGTATTATACCATAAATATAAATAAAACAAAGAGTTTGATAATAGACTCTAGAATGTCTACTTTCCATTGATACGATATAATAATGCTCAAGATGAATTATATCGTATGGGAGAAATTGAACTAAGAAATAGGAAAAGAATAAGAAGAACTAACACTCAAAAAGTAATTCTTAATTCAATCAAGGTAGCAGGAGTACTAAGCGTTGCTCTGCTTGCCCCCAACGCCCTCCAAGCTCTAGAGAAACTCGGACCTATGCCAAAGACTCGGCAAAAAGAATATATCTCTTCTTCGGCCACAAAATTGGTTAAAAAGGGATTAGTAAAATTTACCGGCAGGAATTATGAGCTTACAAAGGAAGGAGAAAAAATTTTAGAATTGTGGGATATACAAGACTATGGATTAAAAAAACCTAAAAGATGGGACAAGAAGTGGCGAATGGTAATTTTCGACATACCCAACAGAAAAAGAAGGGAGAGGGACAAAATTTCGGAAATTTTTACGCAAGCGGGATTATACAGATTGCAGGAAAGCGTTTGGGTTTATCCATATGATTGCGAAGACATAATTGGCCTGCTGAAAACTGAACTCGGAATCGGAAGAAATGTTTTGTACGTGATCGCTGACGAGATAGAAAATGATAAATATCTTAGAGCTCACTATAATCTTTCCTAACTCCTTACAGTTCCTTATTTTTCCCTATACGATTTAATAATGCTCGAGACGAATTATATCGTATATAGCAGGTAACAAATATTTGGTGGAGAAATTTGTAAAACAAAGAGTCCGCGTCGAGCATGGTGTCGAACGACGCGGACTCGAGGCGGACTTCAGACCCTGAGTGACTTTATTTTCTGAAAAAGGTCCTCAGGCATTCCGATATCAGCAGATGTTATAAAGGTATACTTCTGAAGAAGCTTGATGAGGCCCACCAGGGTTTCCTCGCGACGCTGCGGTGTATCCCGCTTGTTGCGAGAGGGAGTCATGAGGAGCGCGTACATTAGCTTAGTCAGGATCACAAGGGCTTCCCTCTGTTGTGCCGCACTCAATGCCAACATCTCTCTTTTCATTGCTCCTCCGGAAGACTTTCTTTGTTTATTAAATATGATAAAATGATAAATGTCAATGAAAATTATTTACGGGATTACCAAGAGCAACTTTGGTGGCGCTCAACGCTATGTTTTTGACCTTGCGACGGAAGCGAAGAAGAAGGGGCATGAGGTAGCGGTGATGTGTGGAGGAGATGGAATTCTCGCAGAGAAACTTCGAGAAGCTAGTGTAAGGGTTATCTCGATCCCAAATATGAAGAGAGAAATTTCTCTACTCGATGAATTGCGCTCTTTTCACTTTATCTTTAGAACACTAATGGAAGAGCGCCCCGCGCTCTTCCATACCAATAGTTCGAAAATAGGAGGAATCGGGAATCTTGCCGCAAGACTGGCAGGAGTGAAGAAAATAATCTTTACCGCACATGGGTGGGCGTTCAATGAACCTAGACCTTGGCGGCAGAAAATACTTATAAAATTCTTTACTTGGATGACTATTGTTTTGGCCCATAAAACAATCTGCGTATCAGAAAAGACAAGGGAAGATGTATCTTGGATTTTTATAAAAAATAAGCTCACCGTCATACATAACGGTATAAAAGAATTCGAATTGAAGAAGCGAGAAACTACCGGCTTTACTGTCGGTACTATCGCTGAACTCCACAGAGTTAAGGGTTTAGATATTCTACTTCTTGCATGGAGCGAATTTGTAAAGAAGAGAGGGGGAAAACTGGTAATAATTGGCGAGGGAGAGGAGCGAGAAAATTTAGAAAATAAGGCTAATTTACTCGATATTTTAGACTCGGTAGAATTTAAGGGAAGAGTGGAGAATGCCCGGGAACACTTGAAAGATTTTGACATCTTCGTCCTCTCCAGCCGATCAGAAGCCCTGCCATACGTATTGCTTGAAGCTGGAATGGCAGAACTGCCGGTTATAGCTACCAGAGTCGGAGGTATACCGGAGATAGTGGAGTCCGGCACAACGGGCATACTGGTAACACCCGAGAATCATCAGGAAATACTCTCAAGCCTGATACTACTCTATGAAGACGAGAGCTTGAGAAAGCGTTTGGGGTCTGAATTAAAGAAGAAAATTCTGGAGGATTTTTCAAAAGAGAAGGTGGTGGAGAAAACTTTCAATTTATATCTCCCTGATTCTCGGACCTTGTGAGTACCTCTTCATACCGGAGAGCATGCCGAGAGCAAGCCATTCAACCACTAAGTGCGAACCACCATAACTCATGAAGGGAAATGTAATGCCGGTGACAGGCATGACTCCCATATTCATACCGGCATGTACACCGATATGTATGGTGAGGAGCACCGCCACGCCGAAGCCAAACAGGGCCTCGAAATTGGTGGGAGCAACATTTGCATTATCTATTATCCTTAAGAGAAGCAAGAATACAAACGCCAAGAGAATGAGCGTACCGACAAATCCCCACTCCTCGGCAAAGGCAGCGAAGATGAAGTCAGTTTCGTATTCGGGCAAATACTGAAGTTTAGACTGACTGCCCTGTCCTACTCCCTTGCCTAGAAATTCTCCCGACCCGACAGCGATAGTGGATTGGTAAGCGTTATAACCAGCACCACGCACATCTGCCAAGGGGTTGATGAAGGAAATGATACGAGCTTTCTGATAAGGCGCAAAGACGAAAAACCATAAAATGGCAGAAGCAGAAATACCTATTAAAGCGACGTAGGCTAAGTGCTTCTTGGAAATACCGGAGATTAGCACCATACCGAGCCAAATCCCGAAGATCACACAAGCGCTGCCGAAATCAGGCTGGAGAAAGATGAGTGCAAATAGAATCAGAGCGTAAGCACCTGACACCAGTATGTGTCTTACATTTCTTATCTCAATGTGCCGCCGCGAGAAGTACTTCGCCAGCATAAGGACGAGTACAAGCTTAGCAAGGTCAGATGGCTGGAAGGCAAGTCCCCCAAACTGGAACCACGCCTGAATGCCGCGAGTCACTTCCCCTATCGCCAAGAGAAGCAGGAGTAGCAATACTATGGCGAAGTATAAAGGTACAAGTATGGAAGTGCGCCTAAGAAAGCGCCAATCTATGGAACTCGCCACGAGGAAGATCACTATTGAGAGAAGGATCCAGATACTCTGCCGCAGGAAGAAGTAATTGTCTCCTTCGAAGGAATTCATGGTGACGAGTCCGGATAGTGAGACAAGAAGCGCCGGAGCAAAGAGATACCAGTCAAGTTCGATACGATCTACAAATCTTTTAAGCATTTATCATCTAAGTGACCTGCTGGGAAGAATTTTGACAAGCACCTCCGTAGAAGCTGTCTCCAAGAGAAATGGTCGCGGCCAGCTAAACACTGCCAACATTTCTCCCCGTGGAGGAATAGAGTCTATAAGAGTCTTCGAAGCGGCAAAAATGTTTCCGTCTTTGTCAGAGACTAGTACTGTAAGGTCAATATTTGAAACTCCATCCAGAGAGAGATTCTCTATCCAGGCTTCTAAACGCGGGGGTAGAAGCCGGGAAAATGAAGTGCTCTTGACTCTAATCTTGAGTGAAGTCTTGGCACTCTTTTCCCAGAGTAGGCTTTCTTCTTGCCACTCGAGTGTAGCGCGAGTGGGAACTCTGCCCGAGGTGATATGAAACGGGCCTTCGAAGACTGCAAACTTGGAGCTTGCCGGTATATATAATTCTCCTTCCAGAGATTCAATCGGGATTGCTCCGGCATAAATCTGGATATCATACTTGGCGCGCTTGATCTCGGCTGCATTTGGATTCTCGACTATTGCCACTATTTCGAAGCTAGTGGTGGCAATCTGGAGTACGCGTGGATCACCTCGGAGAACTAGAGGCAGAGACTCCGGCGCGCAGAGTCTCTGGCAAGAGCCGCCGCAATCTATGCCCGTCTCATCGCTGTTCCTCTTGTCATCCGAACAAGTGGGCGCTTGGTAGAAAAAGAAATAAAGAGGCAATCCGACCAGAATTAATAAAGCCAGAACTACGATAAGGAAAATGAGCCTCTTCCTGTTCTTCTGCCAGCGGTTCATAAATTTTGCATAAATTAAACAGAAACTCTCCCGACCATGTGAATCGGAAGAGAAATGAAGAGATTTGCGAGGAGAACGGGGTTCGTGCCGTTCCACCTGTTCTCGAGCCAGTTCCAGTTCACGATCACTCGGTCGTCGTTCCAGTAGAGGTACGCGACGAACGCGCCGTCGCCGGAGGACCGTCGTTAACGTAAAGAGTGCCGTCCATATCACTGCCCAGCGTGAAGGCTCATACCAGCTTCTGGGCTGTCTGCGGTGGTTCCGCCTGTCTTCGGTATCATAATACCTTAGCACTCTTCACCAAGTTCCTTCATTTTTTGACGAAGTTCCCCATGCTACCACTCTCCTGGAAACCTTTAGAAATCTTAATACAAAAAAGTCCGGCGTGCTAGCACGCCGGACCAGAGGACCAAGTCCCAAGATCCAAAGTACAGAACCAAGGGACATAGGGACTGAGAACTAAGAACTTGCGAGGAGAACGGGGCTCGCGCCGAGCCACCTGCCCCCGAGCCAGCGCCAGATCAAGATCACTCGGCCGACGCGCCAGAAGAGGAACGCGACGAACGCGCCGTCGCCGGAGGACCGTTTCGACTTCCAGAGGAAGACCGCTTTATTCTTGAATTCCTCCGGATAGGTCGAGGGATCCGCGAGCCACCCCTTGACGAGTTCGTCGTCGAGGGACATCGTGCGGTCGATGAGCTTCGTTTCCTCGAGATGCTTATCGAGATCGAAGCCCTTCATCCATGCGCCGTTCTGCTGACCCGGCGCAAGGTAGGGCTCGAATGCGGGCACGAGTGCCTTGCGTAGAACGTCCGCGAGCGCCGCTTGTTTCCGAATCCAGCGCTGAACCGTCACCCCGTCTAAGTTCCGCGGCAACTGACGCACGACCGCCGAAGCGAACTCCGCGAATTGATTCGTTTCCATCTCGCTCTCCTTTGGCTTGCCTCTTATCCGAGTGAATCTCGGGCTTAAGGTTTGCCTTTCTACTTTTAGCCTATCATATTTGGATACAAATGTCAATAGGAAGTTCATAGTGTATCAAAATAGCCTCATTTTAGGGTGTTTTATTGAATACTTGGAGCTTCGCAAGCTCGGAGCACGACGGTGCGAGGCGGGGTCGCGGAAATTTTCAGCAGAAAAATATCTGTGACTGACCTCGCGACAATCAAATACTTTGTTCTGGCGGCTACCTACTTTCCCCTTTCGAGTATCATCGGCACTACAGAGCTTAACTTCAGTGTTCGGAATGAGAACTGGTGTGACCTCTGCGTTAAGCCACCAAAACAAAACATTCAATTACTGTTCGGAATGAGCTGAAAGCGAAGCTTTCAGAGTCGGAGGTGCGACGGCACCGAGACGGGGTCGCGCAAAAATTCAGCAGAATTTTATGCGTGACCGGGTGTGACCTCTGCGACGAAGCACCAGAACATAAAATTCGAAATTTTTAGTGGATCTTTTCTGATGCGACGAAGCACCAGAACTTAAGATTCGTTCTTCAAAGCTTCGCCCTAATGCGGGAGTAGAATGTAATGTATGTGATTCCTAAAGTTCCTGACAGGATTCGGGTAATTAGTATATCTCAGCTCAACTCCTTGCGGAGCTTACACCTGATACCTATCAACCTGATAATCTCTCAGGACCCTTAATGATTCCTAATCTTGGGGTTGGCTTCATTCTTAGATGCTTTCAGAATTTATCCATGCCCGACTTAGCTACCCTGCGGTCTACTTGGCAGTAGAGCAGGCACACCAGCGGTCGGTTCACTCCGGTCCTCTCGTACTAAGAGCAACTCCCCTCAAGAATCCAACGCCTGCAGTAGATAGGAGTCCAACCTGTCTCACGACGGTCTGAACCCAGCTCGCGTAACTTTTTAAATGGCGAACAGCCATACCCTTGGGAGCTTCTTCACCCCCGGGATAAGTTG
>Ga0209542_10021175_pt1 | contig 10215 bp, 7 predicted proteins | sample RifCSPhighO2_01_FD_184028 | JGI IMG/M metagenome (GOLD analysis project Ga0209542, IMG submission 184028) | Soil microbial communities from Rifle, Colorado - Rifle CSP2_plank highO2_0.1 (SPAdes) (version 2) | ecosystem: Environmental > Terrestrial > Deep subsurface > Rock core/Sediment ...
CTTCCTTGGCGTGAGCGTCGTCGTGAGCGTCGCCAGCACAGGCGATAACGTTACGAAGATACTGCGCACGACCTGGCCCGTGGAGATTGGTGCACCCTTCAAGAATGCCCCATCGGCCGGTCTCGCGTAGAAGCGCAAGCAAATCCTTGTAACTCTCCATCTTTTCTCCTTTCGGGCCGTAGCCCTTCGGTCCCACCCGCGGGTGGGATGGCCGTGCTACCCGCAGGTAGCCGTACCAGTGGTGTTAAGAACTATTTCCATATCAAACTATACCCCCCACAGAAAAATTGCAAGGACTTTTAATAATCCATTTCGCCGCCATGGCCACCTCCGGGCATTGGGGGTGGGAGGTCACGTTTGGGTTCTTCGGCTATGGCTACTTCAGTGGTGAGTAAAACTGCGGCGGCCGAGGCGGCGTGTTGGAGACCGGCACGCGTTACTTTGACAGGGTCTACGATGCCACGGGCGAACATATCTTTGACCACCTCATCTGCTCCGGCATCGTAACCACTTGTTACTCCCCCTTCGCGCACACGCTCTACTATTACTGCACCGTCATCTTTGCCAGCGTTTATGGCAATCTGGCGCAAGGGCGAAGAGAGCGAAGCCAGCAAGATCTCCACACCTACCTGGAATTCTTTCTCAATATCCGTTGAGGGCGCTTTGATTGTTTTTTTGCCTACTGAAGAAGCGGCGTGCACGAAGGCCGCACCACCACCGGCTACTATGCCTTCTTCCATAGCTGCTTTAGTGGCTTGGACAGCGTCCTCGATCTTGAGTTTTTTATACTTCATTTCCGTCTCGGTGGCCGCACCCACTTTGATCACAGCCACACCCCCGGTCAATTTACCGAGTCTTTCTTGTAACTTTTCTTTATCGTATTTGCTATCAGAATCGGCAAGTGCCTTATGCAGTTGCAATACACGCGCTTCGATCAAGTTCTTCTTGCCCTTGCCACCTACTATAGTAGTAGTGTCCTTGCTTGCGATAATCCTACGAGCTCTACCGAGCATCTCTATGGTGGTGCTCTCAAGCTTGATACCCACCTCCTCGCTAATTACTTTACCCCCTGTAAGCACCGCGATATCTTCGAGCATCTCTTTGCGTCTGTCACCGAAGCCTGGAGCTTTGATGGCCAGGGTGTTGAACGTGCCACGCAGCTTATTAACCACAAGCGTAGCCAGAGCCTCGCCATCCACGTCCTCGGCTATGATCACCAATTCTTTCTTACCAGTCTGGGCTATTGCTTCCAAGAGTGGCAAAATATCTTTAATACTTGAAATTTTCTTGTCCGTAATCAAGATTGGCGCGTCGTGATATTCCGCTTCCATGCGCTCTGCGTTCGTGACCATGTAGGCACTGGCGTAACCTTTATCAAACTGCATACCTTCCACCACTTCGATCTCCACGCCGAAACCCTGTGATTCTTCAACCGTGACTACTCCATCCTTACCGACCTTATCGATTGCATCTGCGATAATCTTGCCAAACTCTTCACTTTCAGCCGCAATTGTGGCCACTTGGATCTTCTCTTCTTTGCTGTTAATTGGCCTGGCCATGCCTGCCAGTGCCTTAACTACTTCAGCCGTGGCCGCCTCGATACCCGCCCGCACACCCATGGCATTCACCCCCATTGCCGTGCGCTTGAAACCTTCGGCGATGAGGGCTTGAGTGAGCACGGTGGCGGTAGTGGTGCCGTCACCAGCCAATTCATTTGTCTTATTAGCAACTTCTTTGACGATCTCGGCGCCCATATTCTCAATCTTGTCAGAAAGTGTTATCTCTTTGGCGATGGTAACTCCGTCGTTGGTAATCGTAGGTGAGCCCCAGCCTTTGTCGATAACCACGTTGCGCCCGCGTGGACCGAGGGTAATTTTGACCGCGCTGGCCACTTTATCAATTCCGGCCTTTAATCGTTCCCGAGCTTCGTCTGCGTAAATTATTTGTTTAGCCATGTTTAATCAATTATGGCGAGAATATTTGACTCGCTAATTACATAATATTCTTTGTCACCGATTTTAATTTCATCCGGACCATATTTTGAGAAAATAACGTTCTGTCCCACCTTAACCCCCACTGGCACGAACTTGCCGTCGTCATTACGTTTACCCGGCCCAATCGCGATAATCCTGCCTTGGTCAGGTCGCTCTTTATCAACAGTCTCGGGAATAATTATGCCCGCCGCGGACATTTTGTCCGCCTTATCAAGAGGCAAAACTAACACCCGATCCCCGAGTGGAATAACCCCTACAGAGGACTTTGCAGGCACTTGGTTATTTCGCTTTGTTTTTGCTTTTTTCATACCCGTAAGGGTTTATCTTATAAGTGTGGCTTATTATACTTACCCACTTGCTCACTTGCAAGGGGTATGCTAGCCTATATAGCAACATGACTATATCCTCAATATTACCATATATTCAAATTGGGCTTTCCGTTATTCTGTGTGTCCTGGTGCTGGTACAGCAAACAGACGCTTCACTTGGGGCCGCTTTCGGTGGTTCGAGTGGAGAAGGTATCGAACGGACTCGGCGCGGACTTGATCGTACCATTTTCCAGGCAACCATAGTGGTAGCTATCCTCTTCTGTCTTTCCGTCATTGCTTCAATTCTTATTTCATAATCTAACCAGAATAAATTTCCCTGTGCTAAGGAAACATATACGTTTTTCGTTTGACAAAAGCCCAAACTCGCCATCAATCCGAGAAATTTTTCAGCTTTCTCGCTACTGTAGCAAAAAAGAAAAACAGATTGTTCTCACTTGCGGTATCGTTGCAATATTCACCCTCTTTGCTTCCATAGCTCTTGCTTCAAGTACGTTTCTTGTCACAGTTCCGTCGGAAGGAGGTGAGTTTAGTGAAGGTATTCTTGGTAAAGCCAGGTTTATCAATCCATTACTTGCTACCTCTGACACCGACAAGGATCTCACTGCTTTAGTGTTCTCCGGTCTACTCCGGGCAGAGAACTCTGAAGAATTCATCCCCGATCTTGCGGAATCCTACTCTATCTCTCCAGATGGTATCTCGTACACTTTCCTATTAAAGGATAATTTACGCTGGCAAGATGGACAAGCACTTACTTCATCTGACATTATCTTCACCGTCAGATTAGTCCAGGATAATTTAATCAAGAGCCCACTACGTGTGAACTGGGATGGGGTTACAGTCGAGGCTCCAGACGAGAGAACAGTGCGCTTCATACTCAAGCAGCCCTATGCGCCTTTCCTCGAAAACACCACCATGGGCATCTTGCCAGAGCATTTATGGAAAGCAGTTGAACCGCAAGCCTTCGCTCTTTCTGGGCTAAACATCAAGGCCATTGGTAGTGGACCTTACATGATCAAGACCGTGGAAAGTGACTCGAGTGGGATCCCCCACACTATCAACCTTATTCCGAATAAATATTTTAGTCTCGGAAAACCTCTTATCAAAAAAGTGACTTTGCGTTTGTATGACAATGAGCGTGATCTTGTGGATGCCTACTCCAAACATCAAGTGGACAGTCTATCCGGTTTCTCGACAGAAGGAGCGGAGGAACTGGAAAGTGTTGGGGCTGAAATTTATTCAAAATCTCTTTCACGCGTTTTCGCAGTTTTCCTAAACGCTAACCAGTCAAAAATTCTTGCTGACGTGAAGGTCAGGAAAGCTCTTGAACTTGCCACACCACGCAACAAAATAATAGCCGAGGCTTTGTCTGGCTTTGCATCTACCGAAATCGGACCCTTGCTCGGTAAGGAAGAAACAGGAAAAGATCAAAGCTCCAGGATCGAAGAAGCGAAAACGATTCTGGCTAGTTCAAAGATTAAAGAATTCAAAATTACTCTCTCCACATCCGACAGTCCCGAACTATCCCGAGCCGCCCAGATAATCGCCGACACCTGGAAAGAAATCGGTGTTGATGTGACTGTTAAGATTTATGAAACCAGTGATTTGAACACCAATGTGATTCGACCACGGAAGTTCGACGCTTTACTCTTTGGTGAAGTGGTCGGACACTTTCCTGATCCCTACGCCTTCTGGCATTCAGGAGAACGTCTTGATCCGGGCCTCAATATTTCAGGCTATACTAATCCCCAAGTCGATCATGCACTTTCTGCCGCCCGAATCGAGTCAGACAAAAAATTGAGAGCGGACAAATATAAGATTTTCGAAAAAGCTCTTCATGAAGACATCCCGGCAATCTTTCTTTATTCTCCGCATTTTGCATACATTAAGGCAAAACAAATTAGTGGCAATCTACCGGAAACTATCTCTAATTCATCCGATAGATTCAACCAAATTTATAAGTGGTACATAATGACAGACAAATTATGGAGCATATTCACCCATTGAAAGGACCTATCCTTCGCAAAGCGCAAGACCGACACTCACCTCGGCGGATAATCCGCCCTCAAAATGATAATCCCAAACCCAATGATCCAACTAAAAAGGAAGATCTGGTACGTGTTATTCCTCTCGGGGGTGTAGAAGAAGTTGGTAAGAACATGACAGCGGTCGAATTCCGTGACTCCATTATCATCGTAGACATGGGCATCCAGTTTACCGACGAGGATGAAACCCCGGGGGTGGACTACATAATTCCTGACACCACATATCTGGAAGCACGTAAGAAAAAGATCAAAGCCGTATTCATTACTCACGGACATCTTGATCATATTGGGGGCATACCCTACGTCATGGATCGTATAGGTAATCCAAAAATTTACACCCGACTACTCACCTCCGTGGTGATAAAGAAACGTCAAGTCGAGTTTCCTCAACTCGCAGAGCTTAATATGCAAATCATCGAGACTAATGCCCGAATTAAAATTGCCGACGACTTTTACGCGCGCTTCTTCAATGTCACTCACACTATTCCTGATGCTATGGGTATTATTTTTGAAACTCCCCTGGGTAATATTGTTTTCACCGGCGATTTGAAAGTCGACCACGACGACGGTATCCCCATAGAGCGCGAACGGGACGTGTATAGCCTGATCGGTAAAGAAAATAACCTCCTGCTCCTTGCGGACTCCACCAACGCCGACGTACCCGGTTTCTCCTTCTCCGAACGCGCAATTCATAAAAATTTGGAAGAGTTGATAAAAAATATCCGTGGGCGTTTGATTATCGGCACTTTTGCCTCACTTCTTGAACGTATGATCTTCATCATCAATACCGCCGAGAAATACGGTAAAAAAGTAGCCATTGAAGGTCGGAGTATGAAGACCAATATTGAAATAGCCAAAGAGCTAAAACTGGTAAGTTCCACCTCTCCGGCCCTAATCGCGACGGAGGAAATCGAGAACTTCCCGCCCGATAAGGTGATCATCCTGGCCACAGGTGCTCAAGGGGACAAGTTCGCCGCTCTTATGCGCATGTCGACCGGTATACACAAAAAAGTCAAGTTGCACAAAGGCGATACGATTATCCTCTCTTCGTCCATCATCCCAGGAAATGAAAGAGCTGTACAACACCTCAAAGACAATCTCGCCCGCCGGGGTGCGAAGGTGCTCCACTATCGAGTACTGGATGTGCACGCATCCGGTCACGCCAACCATGACGAACTTAAGTGGCTCCAGCAACAAATTCATCCACGCTTTTTCATGCCCGTACACGGATGGCATCAGTTCCTGACCACGCACAGAGATATCGCTATTGAAGCGGGTACCCCGGAAGATCACGTTATCGTGCCTGATAATGGCAGCATTATCGAGTTTTACCTTGCCTCGCCGAAGCCGGGTGAAGGCGGGTCAAAAGATGTAAAAGCCCGCAGACTTAAAGATAGCGCCGTGTCTAAGACAGTCATGATTGATGCTCTGGGCACCGGTGATGTTAAAGATGTGGTTGTGCGTGATCGCAAACAACTGGCCCAGGATGGCATTTTCGTGGTTATCGCCACCATCGATACAGCAAACGGCCGAGTGCGTAAGTCGCCGGATATAATTTCACGCGGTTTCGTTTATCTCAAGGAGTCACAAGAACTTCTCAAACATGCCCGTGGATTGACCAAACGCATGATCGAAGACGCGACAGCTCGAATGCATCCCCTTAATCTCGACTATCTCAAGAACGATCTACGCGAGAAATTGGGCAAATTCTTGCTTCAGAAAACCGGCAAGCGTCCCATCATCCTGCCTGTTATACTGGAAGTATAAACGTAATGCGCAGGCGTATATATATTTTTGTTTTTCTGCTCATGCTTGGAGAAGCATTGCTCTTCTCGGTCAATTCACCCTTCATAGTCAAGCTCGTAGGTGAGGATCTTGTGGGGACTTTATATAGTCTCTCGAGTCTTGGGGCAATTCTGCTTCTTGCGCTTTTACCGATATTCATAAGAAGAAGCTCACCTGCGAAAATCCTCACTACCCTTATTTTAGTTGCGGCGGCTGCGGCTTTGTTAGTTGGTTACGGCAATAGTCTTTGGACCATAGGTGCTCTTGTAATTTTCTTGGTTATCCCCCAAGTGGCCCCGGCCGTAAGCGACATATTTATTGAGAAATCATCACGTGTAGCAGAAAGAGGCTCGGTAGTTGGTACCGAATTAACCTTCATGAATCTGGCTTTTGTGATCGCGCCGATAATAGCCGGATGGATTATTGTGTCTCATGGCTTCAATGTTTTGTATACAATTTCCGGAGTTATCTTTCTTTTAGCACTTTTTGCTTCTCTTACTTTCATTGCTAAAAACAAACCCTCTCATACCCATCCAGGCAATCTATGGCGAGGTATTGCCAGTGCGTGGACACGAAAAGATCTGCGTTACGTACTCATCACACAATTTTTGCTCCAACTCTTCTTTTCCTGGATGATTATCTACACACCATTATACTTAATTGACAAATTCGGATTCGGTTTTGAAACATTGGGTATAATCTTCTCAATAATGCTCCTGCCGTATATCTTACTCGAGTACCCCCTTGGCAAGATTGCCGATAATAAACTTGGTGAAAAAGAATTACTTTCTTGCGGCTTCGTGCTTATGGCTATCACGGTGGGTGTAATACCCTTCATTACATCCGGTGCGGCTTGGGTCTGGGTTGTCATCTTATTTGGCACGCGGGTTGGTGCGGCCATGGTTGAGGGTATGTCGGCTATCTATTTTTTCAAAAAAGTTGAAGCAAAAGACATTGATCTCCTCGCCTTATTTCGGGATATGCGACCCTTGGCCTACCTAATCGGACCAATCGTTGCTTCAGTAATTATTGCCGATGGATCCATGATCTCACTCTTCCCCACTCTCTCAATCTTAATGATTCTAGGCGCCCTCACTGCCACCCGCCTCCACGACACGAAATAAAAACTCAAAGCTCAAAACTCAAAGCTCAAATTTAGATGCGTAGGAACGATAACTGCAGTATTCGCATGTGGGAGTGATGGGTGGAAGATTGCCCATTAGGCATTCTTTTATTTTGACTAGAGTTGGTTCGATCCATTTATCAGAACCTTCGTAGGGAATAATTTTGATACTGAATTCGAGTTTGCCGTCGAAAGCAGCTTTATCAGCTTGGCCGTTGCAATAGACGAAGTAGGCTGTGTCCGAAACAGTGAAATCGTTTTTCCGAAAGAGCCATTGATAGAATTCAACCTGACGCTTGTAAGCGATCTGCCAATCGGCATCTATATTCACTTCACTTGTTTTGCTCGTAGCTTTGTAATCAACGATGTTGAGCTTACCTTCCGGATCTACCCAAACATCGTCAATGCCACCACTTAGAACAAAGTGAGTTTCCTTGTGGTGGAACTGTATGCCCCGTCGTAGAGCATCGCGCCACTCTTCTATTTTCTCATGCTCGAAAGGCACAGAATAAATCCCGTATTGCTTGACCAGTGGGTGGCGCGTACCCTTGGCCCGGTGGATGTCAAATTCTTTTTTTAAGAGCGCGTCCACTGCAGAGTTAAGTGAAAATGGCGGAGTTGAAGGCCTGCCTATCCCCAACCTCCTATCCAAATAGAAGCATCTTGGACAATTCATGAACAAATCAACCTTCGTTCGCGAAAGCTTAAACGGCTCCCCGGAAGCTTGCCCTGAGCCATGTCGAAGGGGCTCAAAGATCCGTGTAGACTTTTTATACTCAAATCCCATACAAATATGTTATCATGTTATTTCTTTTTTATCCCCATTCTAATTTAGGTGTTTAGCACCTAAATGCTATAATTAGCTATGCGGAAGTTCAAATTCGTCAATGGAGAAATTTACCATGTGTACAATAGAGGTGTAGACAAAAGAAGTATTTTTCTTGAACCTTCAGAATCTCGTCGCTTTCTTGAATGCCTCATCCATTTCAACTCAGTCGACCCAATTGAGAGTTTATATGTTCATGCTCTGCGCTCTCCTGATGAAAAAGCAAAACTTAACAGTAAAAAGATCGTGGAATTGATTGCCTATTGCTTGAACCCGAATCACTTTCATCTCGTTATTAAACAATTGAAGGAGGGCGGGATTAGCGAATTTATGAAAAGGCTTGGTGGCGGTTATACGAACTTCTTTAATGAGAGGCATAAACGAAGTGGTTCATTGTTTCAGGGTACATTCAAGGCAAAGCATATCCAGTCAAATGACCATCTATTGCATCTATCTGCCTACGTTAATCTCAATGATAGAGTACACAAAATTAAATCACCAGTTGTGCGTACAAGCTATAATGAATACAGAAACTACAAAGCAAGTAATCAGGAACTCTGCAAACCTTCAATTATCTTGGATCAATTTAAAAATATTCCTGAATATCTTTCTTTTGCAGATAATGCGTTGGATCTCATGCTAGAACATAAAGAAACTGTTTATGATTTAAACGCATTAACACTCGAGTAGTTCTGTTTAGGTGCTAAACACCTAAATCACAGGGCATTTGGGGGGATGTCCTTGAGGTTGTCCCTTAGATTTACGTAACAAATGATGTTATGCACAGTTAAGTTACTTTGGCGGGGCACGACACTTGTGTTATATTTGTTTTGTCCAGTTATTTACAAGTTAATAGATAATTATATTAATGAGCTTTAACAGAGTACTAGTAGCGTCGTTTATTATTTTAGCTTCACTGGCAGGTGCTATCTCGATTGGTGGCGGAAGTGTATCCGCCGCAGGTGGTGCTACTTGGACCACAACCGGGATCTGCGGGACTCCGCAGGACAGTAATTTTTATGAAATAGGTGATGTGGTCTACATCAACGGTTCCGGCTTCGATCCGAGCACAGCCTATGCCTGGTCAATCACGGGTGGACCAGGAGGCTCATCAGCTGATCCGGGCATTGTAGTGGCAAGCGGTACTATCACGCCGGATAGTGCTGGGAACTTCTGCTTCGGTGCTTACACTGTACTGCCAGATGATGACGGAGAATACAAAACTAAAGTCGGCACTAAGGGGGATAACTATCGCGTTGACGGTCTTACTGGAGGCGGTGACCCTCCTCCCCCACCTCCTCCCCCACCACCTTTGCCTGGCTCAGCCAATCTGACTGTGGTCAAATTAATGATCAACGATGATGGCGGCACGGCTACTTCAAGTGACTTCACCTTGCACGTTAAATTGACGGGTATTGACGTGCTAGGCAGTCCCTTCTCTGGCTCGGCCAGTGGCACCATGTCTAGTCTCTCCCCGGAAACATATGTAGTTAGCGAGGATACTCTCTCTGGATATCAACTCATGGGTATCACCGGCGATTGTGCTTCTGACGGCACAGTGATTCTTGCCGATGGAGACAGTAAGCTCTGTACTCTCACCAACGACGACGAGCCGGGTGAGATACATGGCAGCAAGTTCGAGGATCAAGATGCGGATGGCATCTGGGATGGCGGTGAACCAGGCCTTGGGAGTTGGATCATAAATCTCTACGATAGCTCCATGGTCTGGGTAGCTTCAACCACCACGGCCGTGGACGGCAGTTATGCCTTTACCGACCTTGCGGCCGGAACATACAGCCTGACTGAAGAAATGCAAGTGGGCTGGATCCAGACCGCTTCAAGTTCCGCGCCTATAATGCTTGATAACGGCGAGGTGGTAAGCGATATTAATTTTGGTAACCACAGAGCCGGTCGTCTAACTGTCATTAAGCTGGTAATTAACGATAACGGTGGTACAGCTACGTCAAGTGACTTCGCCATGCATGTTAAGCAAGGCAGTACTGACGTGACGGGCAGTCCCTTCCCAGGCTCGATCGGGGGCACATCTATGTGGCTAGCCTCGAGCACCTATATGGTGAGCGAAGACGCCAACCCTGATTATGCCGCGACCGAGAGT
>Ga0209542_10021177_pt1 | contig 10214 bp, 13 predicted proteins | sample RifCSPhighO2_01_FD_184028 | JGI IMG/M metagenome (GOLD analysis project Ga0209542, IMG submission 184028) | Soil microbial communities from Rifle, Colorado - Rifle CSP2_plank highO2_0.1 (SPAdes) (version 2) | ecosystem: Environmental > Terrestrial > Deep subsurface > Rock core/Sediment ...
CCGACAAATCCTACGTTGGGGTCACCCCAGGTATTATTTCGGTTGCGTGGCCCAGGGTCGGAAATCGGTAACTGCCGAATTAATTCGCTTTCAGTGACAGGTACTCCTTTATAATTTAATGCCATTAGTAAGGCGGCAACTTCGCAAGAGAGGGGATGCTCCTGTTGGTGGTAAGTGACAGCCAGCTCAACCGCTGGTCTAATCGGTATAATGCGTACGGCCTGGTAGTATATTTTTTTTACCACATTCATTTTTCCTTTGACGTCAATGGTCGTCAATTGAAGTACCAGTACGCTAATCAATAAAAAAAGGATGACAATAAGTGATACCAATAAGTGTGATCTTTTTATTTTTTTAGGCAGCTTCATTATTTTGACTTATAAAAAAAGTACCACAGCAGCGCAAGTAGTGCTACTAAAATAAAATTGATAATAATACTTATGACTAGTGCGCTTACTATCTGTGAGTCGGCCCGGTGCGCTATTTCATTTTCCTTATCCAATTCTTTTACTGCATGGTCAACTCTCGCGTCATCTTCTTTTTCCTGCCGATCGTTTAGTACGCGATGTTCTTGAGCATCTTCTTTCACCTCGGCTACTATTTGTTTTTTTGTCAGCAAACGGCTCGCTGTCAGAAATTTTATTTTTTCGATAATATGTAATTGTTTAATCGGCGTATATTTAATTTAATCGGTAATAAGACGTACATTGAGTATATCACAAAAATCGTCTGTTAAACGATTTAATGAATGACAGCCCGCCTACCACGGCTGCGCCGTAGGCGCGTCGGGCGGGACAAAAGAGGATAAAATTAAAATTACCGTGGGTTAATACGATAAGGGGATTGAAGCAATATTTTATCGGACTTTGCTATATCAGCCGGGGTAAAATGATGTTGAATAAGTAACCAAGTCCGATAATACTAACAGTCACCACGCCAAAAAACGCCGCGAGTAGTTGCCACTTCATTACTTTTTTTAGAATCAGCGCCTCGGGCAGCGATAGTCCAACTGTTGCCATCATAAATGCCAATGCCGTCCCCAACGGTATACCTTTGGCAACCAAGGCTTGGATGATAGGAATCACGCCGGTGGCATTTGAATAGAGCGGCACCGCCAGTACAACTGCGATTGGCACCGCGAAAAGGTTATTGGCGCTGAGGTACTGTTCAAAATAACCCGTCGGTACGTAGCCGTGAATGAGTGCTCCCAAGGCCACCCCGATCAGAATGTAGAGGGCGACCTTTTTAATAATGCCAAGGGCTTCTCGAACCACCTGACGCAGTATATTTTTTGCTTGGCCGGTGGTAACAGCACTCTCGTTGATTTTGGTTTGCCAAATGTATTCCTCAACATATCGTTCCAGTTTAAGTTTACCTAAAACATAGCCTCCCACCATACCCAACAAAATTCCTGACAGCGCATAGACAACGGTGACTTTCCAGCCAAACAGGCCGATAAAAAGCGCCAGGGCTACCTCATTGACCAGTGGTGAAGTGATCAGAAATGCAAAAGTGATGCCTAGGGGAATTCGCGCGCCGAGAAAGCCAATAAAAAGGGGGATCGAGGAGCACGAACAGAACGGGGTGATCGCTCCAAACAGCGCGGCGAGCAGATAGTCTGCGCCAAACCAGCGTTTGCTTACTAGTAAGTCTCGCATTTTTTGAATTGGCAAGTATATTCTCACCACACCCATCAGGAGTGTGATGATGAACAGTAGAGAAAATATTTTGATGCTGTCGTAAATAAAAAAATTAACCGTATCGGCCAGATGAGTTTTCGCTTGCAGGTTGAGCAGCGTGTAAGTGAGGTAATTACTAAACCATTGAACCATGGGGTTGTAGTAGAGTTTTAATTTCTTTGACATCAGCAATCCGACCAAACAGTTTGACCTGTTGGTCTACCACTAATGCCGGCGTGGCCAGGACGCCGTAGCGGGCGATCTCCGCGTAGTTGGTCACTTTTTCAAACACGACATCGGCTAAATTTAATTCGTTGACGGCCTGTTTAGCATTGGATTCAAGCCGCTGGCAGTTAGGGCAGCCGGAGCCAAGAATTTTGATAATCATAAGATAGTATTTAGCTCCTTTCGTAGATTTTGGATCGTTTTTTTATTGATTGCGTATACGATTTTTTTGCCGTTTCTTGTATTGCTAACAATATCAGCGTCCAATAATATTTTTAGGTGGTGTGAGACTAAGTTTTGGGGGAGTTTGAGAATTCTAAAAATTTCGCAAACGCACAGCGGATTTTTTTTAAGTAAGCAGACGATTTTTAGGCGGTTGGTCTCGCCCAATATTTTAATAACGTCGGCCGAAGCGTGCAGATTTTTACTTAGACAAGAACTATTCATATCAATATACATTGATATGTTATTACTAGACTAAGTATTTGTCAACCATTAGTTCTAGCGTTCCGTCGTCTTTATTAAAAAATCAGCTCAAATAAGCTGATAAAATGACGGCGGCCCGCTTGCCACGGCTGCGTCGTAGGCGCGTCGGGCGGGGAGCGATGGGATAAGTGTTAGAATTATTTTAGGAAAAATGACTGAAGAATTGAGAAAGTATACTCAACCATCCGTGAAATTTTACATTGGATCCGTCACGCCTGCGCGTCGAAACAACAACGCCGATACCACCAACAGCAGGGCAAAAAACGCATTGAGAACAAACACGCCAAATACGCTCGGTGACCATGATATAACCGGCGGCGGCCAGATAATCAATGCCATTATCGGGATAAGCATTTGCGTGACTGCCGCCGCAAATAATGTAATTGCCATTCCGCGGGGCTTAAATCGTGAAACAACCGAACCGATCAAGCCGACAAGAAATACCGCTCCATACAGCATATTAACGGGTCCGTCTCCGATGATGCCAACCGCGCCGTTTATCCAAAATAGGAGGAACGCTCCCAACAAGCCAACTCCAAACGCGAATCGGTACACGGCTTGATTCGATCGTTTTGCTATCAGTTCGTACGCAAGCCCAATGCCAAACAAAATAGCGCCCATAATAATGAAATCAGTTAGGTCCCACTGCACTTCGTCGGTGAATTGCATCGCCACCAACGGGACAAGTAATATGACTATTGTTACAAGCGCGATCCGAATGATATTTTTAGCTTTCATATTTTTAACGATGAGGGCAACCAGCCCAGCAACACGGCCGGCGCATACCATCTTTAAGTTCTTCGCACGTTCGTCTGATTCGCCGACTTCTGGTTTCTGGCTTTTTGGCCGATTCGACCCAACAGATGAATTCATTGCGGGCCAGGGGAGTGATATCTTTCCAGGCTGCTTTAATTTTTAAATCGGCAACAAGGGTCTTTTTTAGGTCTGCGGGCATTTTGTGGACCACACCGCCGGCAATTTTTTTATCGGCCATATTTATGAGGTAAGAGGAGTTTTCTTTTTGTTTTTTATCACGCCAACAATGCCGGCAATAATTATTAAGAGTCCGAGCAGCTGCGCTCCGGGGCTATCATCAATTCCGCCGAATACAATCAAAAACGCCCCAAATAATATTGCAAGAATGAAGTATAGTAATTTTCTTTTATTCATATTTTGAGTATACCAAAAAACCGTCCACATCAGCAAATGTCTTGGGGAGACGGACTGGTTGAGCGATTGTTGCGAGTAGGATTTTTATTTTATTGAATTTCCCAGGCGATAGGCAATGTGCCCGTGAACGGATAATCTCCGAATAGTATGTCCGCGATGCCTCCACCCTCACTGCCGGGCAACCAGGCGGCAATAATCGCATCCCAATCGCGCGCGTATGGTTTGATATCCAGCGGTCGGCCAGATACAATAATTACGATTATTTTTTTGCTGGCCTGTTTAACTTTTCTAATCGTGGCCAGGTCGTCATCGGTTAAAGTCGGATGAGGATTATCACCCCAGCCCTCGGCATACGGCTTTTCGCCAACGATCGCAATGCCAATATCGGCGGGGCTGGTTGATTGCTGAAAATTTCCGGCTTGATCATATTCAACTGTGGTGGTCGGTGATACCGCTTGGCGAATGCCATTCAAAATTGTCGTGCCAGCAATCCAATTGCCGTCTATGCCTTGCCACTCGACAGTCCAGCCGCCTGCCTGCCGGCCAAGATTGTCAGCCGCTGATCCGGCAACGATAATTTTGCCAGCGGTTTTTGGTAATGGTAAGAGGTGATCATTATTTTTTAAAATTACCAGTGATTTGCGCACTGCTTCGCGTGCTACTTCTCGGCGCTGGGCTGAGCCTAATTCGTTAAGTGATAAATTCAACGTTGGTTTTTCATCAAATAATCCAGTGGCAAACTTGGCGCGCAAGATACGGCTCACTGCATCATTCAAACGATCGGTTGTTATGTCACCCTGCGCTAGCGCCAAACGCATGTAAACAGTGAATAGCAAGTAGTCGTACGGTAGCATTACCATGTCAACGCCGGCGTTAATAGCGGCAACCACAGCGTTATACTGGCCGCCAGGAATTTCGTATATCCCGTACCAGTCAGATACCACTAAGCCGTTGAAGCCAAGTTCGCCTTTTAGAACGTCGGTTAGTAGATATTTATTAGCCGCGAGTTCAATGCCGTTCCAGGTCGTGTGGCCGACCATAACACTGTTTACCCCTGCTTTAACCGCCGCCGCAAACGGTGGCAGATGAGTTTTACGCAAGGTTGCTTCACTGGCGTAGGTAATACCCTGATCAATTTTAAAATCCGGATTACCCGAAGTGTCCCATTTCATGGCGCCAGTTCCCAAGTAGTGTTTGGCTGTTCCAATGACTCGTAATGAACCGAAAGTCTGGTTTTGTAGTCCATCTAGAAAAGCGCTGCCTAGTTTAGAGACCACAGCCGTATTAGAGCCAAATGTTTCGTAGATCCGTCCCTAGCGAATATCTTGGGCTACATCAATACTGGGTGAAAAGTTCCAATAGATTCCGGTGGCACTCATTTCTTGCGCCGTGATGGCACCGATGCGTCGGACTAGGTCGGGGTCATTAGTTGCGCCTAAACCGATAAAGTGGGGGAATAGCGTGGCGCCCGGTACGTTGCCGTGACCGTGATTGGCATCAACACCATACAGCACCGGAATGCCAAGACGACTGTTTCGGCTGGCACTGTCAAAGGTATTTACCATTGCCAGCCAAGCCTCGGGTGTGTTGGGCTCTGGTTTGGCGCCGCTACCGCTTAGGATTCCGCCCAGACCGTAGCGAATAACATCTTCTAGATTGTTAATACTGTTTTTTTCAGCCAAGGCTAGCTGGCCGATTTTTTCGGCTTCGGTCATTCGGCTTAACAAATCTTGAACCCGTTCTTCAGTTGGTAAGGATGAATTCAGGTACGGCCAATCCTGGTTTTGATATTCCGGCGATAAAGTTTTGATATCGCTTAATTGGAATTGGTTAGTGATAAAGTAAATACAAGCACCAATTACTAGTACGCCAATAATAACACCAACATAAATTAGAGTTTTTGAGGTAAGAAATTTTTTAAAATATGAGTTCATATCCTATTGTTATTCTATCACAAAACCGCCTCTTGAGGCGGCTGAGGGCTTTTTTAACTTGTTTATGTAAAACAATAAAAATATATTGACAAACGATAAACTATAGATTAAGATGCAATTACTAACAATTTTAAAAAACAATTATGAAACGAGGTTCAACCATATTTTTAAAGGTAGTAATTGTACTTATCGGAGTCGTGGTGTTTGCAGGCATGATTCGGTTCCCCGTAACCGAGGGGAGAGCCGCAAACTTAAGCCCGTTGAGTATTTACTCTGATCCGTTCCTGTGGTATGTCTACGTAGCAGCTATTCCATTTTTTGTTGCGCTGTATCAAGCATTCAAATTACTCGGATACATCGGGCAAAATAAAGTATTCTCACTAAACTCCGTGAAAGCTTTACGGACTATAAAATATTGCGCAATCATACAGAGCATCTTAATTGTGATGGCAATCCTGTACATAAGGACGGTGCATGCTCAAGATGACGATCCAGCGGGCGCTATTGCCCTGGGTATTTTAGCTACTTTTATTTCTGTTGTAATCGCCACTGCGGCTGCTGTTTTTGAAAAACTTTTACAAAGTGCCGTAGATATAAAGTCTGAAAACGACCTAACCGTCTAATGGTATGGCTATAGTAATTAACATTGATGTAATGCTGGCTAAAAGAAAAATGAGCGTTACTGAACTTACAGAGAAAGTCGGAATAACGATGGCAAATATTTCTATTTTGAAAAATGGAAAGGCAAAAGCAATTCGCTTATCAACTTTGGAAGCAATTTGTGCAGCTTTAGATTGCCAGCCCGGGGACATTTTGGAACACAAAAAGTAACTAAAATGAGACCATGCAAATAAAAAAGAGCGACTAGAAATCGTTCTTTTTTGCTTGCCTTTTTATAGGCACATAAAATAAAAAACCTGGCGGGAGCGACGGGGCTCCACCCCAATCCCGCGAATTATCGTTGGTTTATTTTAAAATTTAGTTGACGCGGAGTCGCCTGCGGCTTATTTTTTTTAAGAAAACGTTTGTTATTAGAATTGGTACGGGGCGGGCAGGCAGATGAGGTAGGTTATAATTTTTTTAGTATTTTATAAATACTCACTTCCGAATTGCGAAATATCAGTTCTAAATTTTGGTTAGCGTCAAAATTGATGTCAGTAAAACTTTTTTCCCACGGCCCGTAGTAGAGGTAGTCTGATTCAAAGTTGGCTAGGTCTACTTCTGGAAAAGTGGTATATTGAGAAATCAAAGCATCCACTTTTTTTTGATCCTCATACCAGCGCACCTCATTTTTTTTTGGTTCGCTAATTCTGAAGTCAAGAAATTGTGAAAATATTATTTTATTTTGAGCCTCATTCGTTATACATTTACTACACTCAGTACTTACGGGTGACGGTATTAAATAAGTCTCAAATAAATTCACCGGAGTTTGAAAAATTTTATTTGCAACCAAGAACCTTTCTTTTATCTCGAGATTTGAAATAGAGCTGATGTTGCCAATTGGCAGATAGCTTCTGGCTGAAGTATAGGTATTTAAATAGATAGCAGTTAAAAAAGAATTAGAAACAATTTTTGGCTCATGCGGTAAATGATTATTGATCCAATCCCAAGAATCTATTATTGTAGGGTTAAACGAATAGGAAGATTTTATCAATTCATCAGGGTGAATAAAGAAAGTTGCATTTATTATTTTTTTGGTAGACATCGATAAAATCAAAATAAATAGAATTGTCGCAACAAGCCGAGCAATAAAGGTAATATTACTGAAGCGTTGACAAAGCACATAGATAGCATGGAAAATTAGCACGAAGAGAATAAAGCTGAAAGGCTTGAGCCAATGTCCGGGGTCGGGTAAAAATCCGATTACTAATTGTATGTTCCACACCAACACCATGGTTAAGATTGAAAACCAGTAAAAGGTGGCAATTTTTTTATTATTGACCAATCGATAGAATACTACAAAAATAAAAATAGCCAATACAAGATAGAAAAAATATTCATACAGCATTGGCCATGCTTCAATTGTCCAACGAAAAGACCGACCATGCTCTGTATTGCTGACTCTCGTTAGGTATTCCTGGGCTATTGGTGAGTGGTTAAATGTAAGGTAGTTAAGGAAAAATGGAAACGTTGTTAAGATTCCCGTCCCGATGAACACTACGATTGTTTTTATATCAACAGTGTGTTTTTTAAGATCAAAAAATAACAAGTACAACACTAGTAGGCCACTGAGCATTGTTAGAAAACCAAAGTAATGAAAATAAACATAGGCGGAAATACCAGTGAGAAAAGCCGAAAAAAAAGCCGTTTTTTGAGTTGGTTTTTGCCAAAAGATGAGTAGTGCTATCACTGCGCCTATTAAAAAAGGAGTGGTGAGTAGCGGGTAGTCCATTCTAATAAAATAAAACTTATCGAGCGGAGTGTTCACTATTGGATAAAAATCTTTTACTATAATGTTAATGAAATTACTGACACTTCGAAACGCTAGCGCTGACTGCATGGGAATAGTGGTAAATATCCCGGCGAAAGCGAAGAAGTATGACCATAATTTTTTTTGAAAAAGTACATCACCAAGCTTTTTTAATAAAATAAAAATCAGGGCAGAAAACAAAAAAACAGCACTCAAATAGGCCGTGTTGATGTTTTTAAATATAGCGATTAGACCGGCAAATAGTGTTTGGGGCAACCACGGCATGATGCCTGGTGCGCCGCCGGCGTCTGAAGAAGAATCTGAGGGAGGAAAGTGTCCGTCGTAAATATCCCGGCCGCGCGGAATATATAACAGGATATCATCAAAGCTGTTCGTATACTGGATCATTAGGTAGGCGTTATTATCTTGCTGTAATGATTGTTGGATCAACAGATTGGGTGCGATATAGACAATACCAACAAAGATTGCCAAAACGAATGTCAAGAGATAAGAGCCTATCAGGAGAACCCCTTTTGTGCGCATAAGATTAATTCTTATGTATTTATCGGTGGGGAAAGAATTTTAGTTTTATTTTATCTGACCTTCGTGGTAGTCGCTGTCAGTATTAACATCCCAGAGATTGTACGATTTGCCGGTGTTATATTTTTTGAGGTAGTTTCGTGCTGCCAGTATCCCACTAAGGGTTGAATGATCTTGATTATTGTATTTATACAACCCACCGCGGCCGATAGGGTAGAGGTTAGTAAATTGATTGAGCCTATTTTTTAATACCTCATAAGGTTGTTGGAAGCCGAGATAATAAGTAGGGTAGCTTTCAGTTTCACGAACCACCCACGCCTCTTGGACTTGATCCGGTTGCAAAAGATTTAAATGCTTCAATTCTTTTATCGCTAATAATTTTAACGCTTGATTGCTACTTTGCCAGATCGGTTCATGTTGAAAGGCAAAATATTCAACACTGAGGGCACTTCGATTTTTTCCGCCAGCCATGATTTTTGAGAAATTATTGTAATTGGCGATTCTTGCCATCAGTACTTCCGGCGAGTGAACATAAATCCATTGATCCGGAAAAATATTTTCACCAGACACTAAAAGATTTACTGTGATATGATCGCGATAGTAGAGACTATCAGCTGCTTTTTTGACAGCGTCTTCTTCTTGGGGGCCAAGCATTTTTATAAAATGCGTCAATGGGATACTGTTAAAATATTGTTGTGCTTTTATCTCAACGAGCTCACCGTCTGGTTTCCTAACCTCAATAGATTCAATTTTATTGCCCCCCACAGCTACATTAAATTTAGTAACAGCGGTACCCAACCAGAGCTGCGCGCCGAGTTTTTCTACCTTTTCTTGCATTCGTTCATACATCATCCCTGCTCCTAAAATTGGGTAATCAAATTGGTCAATTAATGTTTTAATTTTTCCCGATTGATGTGGTAAAAGCGCTTGTTTGATGACTGAAATCACGTCAAGACCTTTGATCCGTTGAGATGCCCATTCTTTACCAATCTGATTGCACGGAATACCCCAGACTTTTTCAGTGTAAGTTTTAAAGAATGTTTCAAAAAGTTTCCGACCAAATTTTTGGACAATCCAATCCTCAAAAGTGACTGGTTCGCTATGAGGTTGCAAACGGGTAATTAAAAAAGAGAAAAGGGCTTGAGTGGATTCTTTCGGACCAAGTTTGGCCAGCGTATCGAATGGTTTAAGGGGGTAGTAAAAAAATTTATTTTTATAGGAAATTCTGGTGATTCGGTTTTTAATATGTATAAAGTCGTTGCCGAGAGTCTCGTGCCACAGCTGGTTAATTTCTTGATTTTTTGTAAAAAAACGATGGGGCCCAACATCGAATCTGGCCCCACCTAACTTTTCTGTTCTTGCTAAACCGCCGACAATCTGGTTGCGATCGATAATCAGAATATCTTTAACCCCACCTTTGGTTAATTCGAGGGCGGTTCCATACCCAGCCGGACCGGCACCTAAAATGCAAGATTCGACATTTTTTAGCTTTTTTGTGGGCATTGGATTTAACTATAGTTTTGAAATGTGATCCCGCGGTATCAGAATTGAAGCGCGACGGTCAGACGCAGAGAAGCCCCAAGCGGGAGCGACGGGACTCGAACCCGCGACCTTCTGCGTGACAGGCAGACGCTCTAACCGACTGAGCTACACCCCCGCTCGGGGCTTCTAGACTGAATTATTTTTTTGTAACCGCTTTGACGATTGAATCAAACACTTTCGGGTATTCGGCGGCCAGCTGGGCCAGAACTTTTCGATCAAGCTCAATCT
>Ga0209542_10021180_pt1 | contig 10213 bp, 11 predicted proteins | sample RifCSPhighO2_01_FD_184028 | JGI IMG/M metagenome (GOLD analysis project Ga0209542, IMG submission 184028) | Soil microbial communities from Rifle, Colorado - Rifle CSP2_plank highO2_0.1 (SPAdes) (version 2) | ecosystem: Environmental > Terrestrial > Deep subsurface > Rock core/Sediment ...
AGCCAATATCCTCAAGAATCGCGGTAGTATTATCACTAATATTAATGCCCTGACTCAAGAATATGTTAATAAATCAGTAGACATAGCCCGCTTTGCGGCTATTGTTCCAGCTCAAAAAAGCGTCCCGGAAATTATTTCTTCAATTCAAACTCTTGCTACTCAAAACGGCCTTCAACTTACAACAATTACTTTAAGTGGAGGCGCAAACAAAAATACTAATTCCTATCAAGAACAATCAATCGACCTCGGTTTGGCTGGCAGCTACCCAGCATTCAAATCTTTTTTAATGGCCCTTGAAAAAAACATCCGTCTCATTGACATCATTTCCCTTGACGCCAGCCCGACATCTGATAATTCTCCCATTATTAGTTTCCGTATTAAGGGCAATGCTTATTATCTAAAACAATGACCTCACCCTCTTCTTCAAAACTTTATATTGCGCTTATCATCCTTGCTGGCCTAATAGGCGGATATATTACATACAGCCAATGGATTAAACCAGCTGAAGCATTAATTCCTGCCCCACTCATCAGTAATCAAGATAGTCTGGCTGCCTTTAAAGACTTAAAAATAGATTTTAAGGTTTTAAATGATTCCACCTACAAGAACCTTATAACTTCTGGTGAATCACCAGTTAATCCTGGCGTCACCGGCAAAAAAGATCTCTTCGCACCATAGAGAAAAATATTCATGCCTCAACAAATACCTACTACTTTATTTCAAGAACTCGTTCGAGCCAAGGTTATTACGCCTGAACAGGGCATAAGCACAGAGGCTCTCGCCAAGAAAGAGAAAAAAGACTTGGGTCAAATTTTAATTGAGCAGGGAATTATTTCTGATGACAACCTTGCAACATTTAAGTCAAAACTCTATCGATTACCATTAATTCGGCTTGACGATATTGAGATTAGTCATGAAGCTCTCAAGGAAATAAGTGAAAACGTTGTCAATTTTTATAAAATCACTCCTTTTGGTAAAGAAGGTTCAATTTTGAGAGTTGGAATTATGAATCCAGAAGATGTCGAAGCATTAGAAGCTCTTAAATTTGTTGCAGCGGACAAAGGTCTTACACTAGAAAGATACGTCATCACCTATAAAGATTTCAATACTATCATCCGTAATTACCGGACTCTTTCGGGAGAAGTCGGTAAAGCATTAGAATCGCTTAACGAAGAATTCGATAAAAAAATCGTTGTCACCCCTGGTCAAGGTCTTGAAGAAATTACCGCCGAAGCGCCAGTCACAAAAATTGTTGCAGTCATTATTCGCCACGCTGTCGATTCACGAGCTTCGGATATTCACATTGAACCATTCGAAGATCGGGTTCGAGTTAGATTCAGGGTTGATGGAATCCTTGTTACCGCTCTGACTCTACCTAAAAATCTTGATTCGGCGATTGTCACGCGTATTAAAATCCTTTCGGATTTGAAAATTGACGAAACTCGTTTAGCTCAAGACGGTCGTTTTTCCACTCACCTCAATGATCGTAAAATTGACTTTCGTGTTTCAACCTTCCCCACCAAGAATGGCGAAAAAGTTGTCATGCGTATCTTGGATCCACTCTCAGGTTCAATTGATTTACCAGATTTGGGTCTTGATGGCCGAAATTTAGAAGTCATTGTTCGAGCTATGGCTAAACCTTTTGGAGCAATTCTCATCACTGGTCCAACTGGCTCCGGTAAATCAACTACTCTCGCTGGAATGCTCAAGCGTATCAACACCGACGACTTAAATATCGTTACCCTTGAAGATCCGATCGAATATTATGTCGACGGCGTGAATCAATCCCAGATACATGAAGAAATCGGCTATACTTTTGCTTCTGGATTACGTCACATTCTTCGCCAGGACCCTGACGTCATTATGGTCGGAGAGATTCGAGACCGCGAAACGGCTTCTCTGGCTACCCAAGCCGCTTTGACTGGCCACATCGTGCTTTCCACTCTTCACACCAATGATGCCGTTGGCGTCGTCCCTCGTTTGATTGATATGGGTGTCGAAAAATATCTTCTACCCTCAACCTTAAACGTAGCCGCTGCCCAGCGTTTACTTCGTCGTCTGTGCGCCGATTGTAAATTAAAAATTAGGACCAATCCAGCTGAAACGGCAATTATCGAGAATGCATTGAAAGATATGCCCACTTCTTATCAGAAAGAATTTTTATCTAAAGATGGTTACGAAATTTATAAACCAAACCTTGAAAACCCTTGCAAGCAATGTGGGGGCAAGGCTTTTAAGGGTCGTCTTGGTATTTTTGAAATGCTCGAAATGACACCGGAATTCGAAAAAATAATTCTTACAAACATCTCCGAAGCCGATATGCGAGCTGAAGCTAAGCGCCAAGAGATGATTACTATGTTTCAAGATGGAATTTTAAAAGTCTTAAAAGGTATAGTATCATTAGAAGAATTATTAGAAGTCGCCCAAACTGGAGAGAGCGCATAGAAAATCATGGAAAATCCTCAAAAATATCTTGAAGACTTAATAACGGCCGCCGCTCAAAATGGTGCTTCGGATTTACATCTTTCGCCATCAACCTATCCCACACTCCGTGTAGACAGTCGTCTCGTTCCTCTCATGAATCATGAGATTTTAAGCACAGAAATTCTAAAAGACCTCATTTCCACTCTTCTTGGCCCAGAACGTCAGGCACAATTTATTTCAGAAAAAGAAATTGACTTCTCACTCGAAATAAACAGTAATAGATTCCGAGTCAATGCCTATCAAGCTCGTAATTCTTATGCAGCCACACTTCGCCTAATTCCAAATCAAATTAAAACCTTGGCTGAACTTAATTTACCCCCCATTCTAAACATCTTTACTAAACTTTCTCAAGGATTTGTGCTAGTTGTTGGACCTAATGGACAAGGCAAATCAACAACCCTAGCCAGCCTTCTTAATATCATTAATAAAGAGCGGGGTGAAAAAATTGTCGACCAAAGAGAAATCTCACGAGATACTCTTTCTTTTGATAAGGCCATCCGCTCTTCGCTTCGGGAAAATGTTAACGTGCTCATGATTGGAGACATGCGAGATTACGAAACTATGAGTGCCGCGGTTACCGCCGCCGAAACAGGCCATTTGGTTTTCGCAACCCTACATACCAACAGCGCCGCCCAGACTATTGAGCGTATCCTCGATAGTTTCCCTCCAAGTCAACAGTCCCAAATTCGTAGTCAACTCACTTCGACCATTTCCGGTGTCATTTCTCAACGCCTCATTCCACGTATCCAAGGCGGTCTTGTACCGGCCGTGGAAGTCATGATCGCCACTTCTGCTGTCCGCACTCTTATCCGAGATAATAAACCTAGACAACTTGATCAGGTTATTGAGACTAGTCAAAATATCGGCATGATCTCAATGGATAAATCATTGGCCGATTTAGTCAGACGAAAAGAAATAAGCCTCGAACGAGCCGAATTTTATTCAATAAATCCCGAAAATTTACGCAACTACAGCCATGGAATATAAATACCAAGCCAAAAACAATGCCGGGCAAATTGTGGAGGGGACTATAGATGCCCCATCCCAGGATAATGCTGTTTCAATTCTTCACGACAAACAGTTTGTTGTCTTGTCACTCACACTTCTTCGAAGGGACGTTTTTACCAAAGACCTGAATCAAGTTTTTTCAAGAATAACGACCAAAGATATCGTAGTTTTCACTCGTCAGCTTTCCACACTTATTGAAGCCGACATGCCTCTCGCAGAAGGATTGCGAACATTAGCCCAACAATCTGAAAAACCAGGTCTCAAAAAAATTATTATGGAAATAGCAGCTGGAGTTGAAGGTGGTTCCTCACTATCTGTAGCCCTTGGCGCTCATCCCAAGGAATTTACTACCTTCTATATTAAACTCGTCCAAGCCGGAGAAATTTCAGGCAAACTTCAGAATTCATTGTCTTACTTGGCCGACTATCTTGAGCGCAGTCAGAGCATTAATTCCAAAATTAAAGGAGCACTGATTTATCCGACTTTCGTCGTTTCGGCCATGATTATTGTCTTCTTTATTATGGCCGTATATGTATTACCTCAACTTCTTTCCGTATTTAAAGATTCGGGTATTACTGATTTACCACTAAGCACCCGTGTTCTTATAGTTATAACGGAATTTCTTAACAGCTATCTCTATCACATTTTATTAATTTTGATTGTGGGCGGATTTATTATCACTCGATTTATGAAAACACTCCAAGGTAAGGCCTGGCGAGACAACTTTCTTATTACCATGCCCGGACTAGGAAAGGTTGTTCAAAATCTTTACCTGGCTCGTATGGCTGAGAGTCTTTCTACTCTTATCAAATCGGGTCTGCCAATTCTTGATGCTTTAAAAATAACCGCCGACCTTGTTGGTAATGAAAATTATAAAAAAATTCTATTCGCGGCCGAAGAAAATGTTCGCAGTGGCGGCAGTATCTCTGAAATTCTCATCCAACATAAAGAAGTGCCCCCATTATTCAGTTCTATGGTCGCCATCGGCGGACGAACTGGTAAACTAGACTACATGCTCGAACACATTTCTAAATTCTATAAATCTGAATCAGACACAGCCATAGGCAGTATTACTCAGCTTATTGAACCAATTTTGGTTCTAGTCCTTGGTTTCGCCGTTGCTATTTTGGTTTCGAGTATCTTATTACCAATCTACAGTATGGTTGGCTAACACCCGTGTTGATATCTCGACTTGTGCTCCTGTGTAGATGCCCTATAATTAGATCAATAAACTAATAAACCCTATCCGTGTCTACTAAAAAATCGTTTCGGCTCTCTCGAGGTTTCACGTTAGTCGAATTGCTAGTAGTTATTGCCATTATCGGTGTTCTGGCGACTATGCTCCTATTGCAGCTCGGCGTCGCTCGTCAGCGTGCTCGTGATGCCAAACGTATTGCTGATGTTAACCAAGCCCGAACTGCTATCGAACTCTATTTCGATGATAATGGCCAATATCCCCAAGTCGCCACCTACGCTGGTCTTAGTACGCTCTTGGCACCAAAATACTTAGTACTTCTACCACTTGACTCTCTTAATCTTAGCCCTCATATATATAATTATTCCTACAATGGAAATACAAAATATCAAATTTCGGCTGTTTTAGAACAATGGGCCCAAGCCCTGGGGTCAGACGCAGATATCAATTCGACAGCCGGAGGCTGGACTGGCCAAACAGTAGACGGGACCAAAGATGCCAAAACTGATTGTGCTACTCCTTCCACGACTGCCTGCATTTACGATCAAGGCCAAAGTTAATTAGTATTAAATAGCCCCTCACCTTTCAGTTAAAACAGTTAAAAGGTGCGGGGCTATTTGTGTTATGATTTAACCAATGACCTTATCAATTATTCTCGCAGGTATCGGTGGACTTGTTTATGGTAGCTTTCTTAATGTTCTACTTTGGCGTCTCCCTGAAGGAAAGAGGATTGATGGCCGATCTCATTGCCGATCCTGTAACCACCAACTGGCATGGTTCGATCTTATCCCCGTCTTAAGTTTTGCCATGCTTCGAGGCAAATGCCGTTATTGCCATGCGCGCATTCATCTTCGCTATCCTTTAGTCGAATTAGCCGTAGCTGTAGTCCTTGGAACGTTCTTTGCAATTCGTATACCACTACTAGGTTTTGAGACTATCATTACTATTTTTGGACTTTTAATCTTGGTGAGCTTGTTCTTCTTCGATCTTTTTTATCTTATTTTACCAGATGTTTTAATTTTTCTTGCTATCGGCGTGTACGCTCTTTATGATATTGTAAAGATAGACCATACGTTACCTTATTTCCTGACCGCATTACTTTCGGCCAGTTTTTTTGCTATACTTTACGCAGTATCGAGAGGAAAAAAGTTGGGCTTCGGCGACGTAAAACTGGCTTTTCTCCTGGGGTTGATGTTTGGCTATCCACTTGGATTTTTAATCATTATTTTAGGTACTTGGCTGGCAGCACTCGTGGCGATAGGACTTCTTTTGACGGGTCGAGCAACACGCACAGATACCATTCCATTAGGTTCGTTCCTTACTATCGTCGCTATTATCTCAATTATTTTTTATTATGAAACATTTCCATTTATTTCCTTGTTTCGCTGGTAAGCCAAGACAAGCTGGATTCACTCTTATCGAAATGGTGACCGTGGCTGGAATCATTGGATTTCTAAGCACGTCGCTCGTTGTTAATTTTTCTCGAACCAGAATTGATGTCGACCAGAGTGCCAATCTCGTTATTGCCACTGTCCGTGAAGCCCAAGCCAGGGCTGTCTCTAGTACAACTTATGGCGGCTACAGTCCATGTGGTTATGGTATCCATTACGTTTCACCCACCCAACTCGCAATTTACATCGGTCAAGACGCGTCGACCGTAGATTGCCCAAATATTTCTAACAAAAATTACCAATCAGGTAGGGACATTCTTCTTAGGGCTCAATCATTTAATGATCCTAAAATACAATTTACCAGTACGTTTAATGATATCTTTTTCTTGCCACCAGATCCAAAAACATATTTAAACAATAATTCATCACTCAACCAACCTCCAATCACTATTCAAATTGGCCCAACTGGTGAAACGTGCTCCACAAATTGTCGAACTATATCTATCTATCCATCCGGAAAAATAGAATCTCAACAATGATTAAATTCATAAAATCTCAATCTGGATTCACTCTTGTTGAGACACTTGTTTCTCTTGTTATTCTAACCGTTGCCCTTATTCCAATTCTTAATCTTTCGAATGGGGTGGCACGAGTCAGTTCGACTATTCAGGATAATCTAATCGCGTCGGGTCTAGCTCAAGAAGGAATCGAGGTTGTTCGAGCCATCCGGGATACTAATTGGTTTAATAATCGAGTTTTTGATTCAGGTTTAAACGATGGTACATATCAAACAGAATGGAACTCTGCAGCATTATTCTCATTTGATAGCAACCCCGTGCTTAATTTAAATAACGGACTATACACTTATACGGGTGGGACACCAACCAAATTTAGTCGAACCATCACAATTACCAAAATTAATGAAGGAGAAATAAGGGTAATCAGTCAAGTTACTTGGCTAGAACGTTCTACTAATCTCAAGTCAATAACCGCCGAAGACCATTTATTTAATTGGCGATAATGAAACCCAAAAACTTAAAACTAAAAACTAAAAACTATCAAAATGGATTTACTATTATTGAAGTCCTCGTGTCAGCCTTTGTTTTTTCAATCATTGCCCTTGCGGTCAGTGGGCTATTTGTTCAAGTTCTAGCCCTAGAACGCCGAGTATTTACTTTCCAAAAGATTCAAGAAAATGGTCTTTTTATTATGGAACTCATGTCACGAGAAATCAGAGTTAGTCAAATTCCTCTTTTTAATGGTGCGAATCAAGATTCTTTAGATTGCACTGCAGTATTATTAATGATCGATCACCCAGTTAATGGACGAATTATTTATACTCTTAATAATAATGTTCTTCAGCGCATTTCTATCGAAAATGACACTACTATCACAACTGATTTGAGTTCATCGGTCGTGGCTTTTTCTCGTTTAAATTTCTGTATCATGGGTTCCAATCCAACCGATGGCCAACAAGCCCGGGTAACTATTCTCGCATCAATTCAAAATAAAACTGGCCAAGAAATTTTAACCACCAGTCTTGAGACAACGGTCTCTTCCCGCGATGTCCAAACTGAATTTTAAAAATAAACAACAAGGATCCGTAATTATATTTACGGTTTTAATATTAGGAAGTATGCTAGCTATAACCTTGGCCTTAGCAAGTATTTACTTGCCCAAACTTCGAATAGTTGGTGATGCTGGAGCTGGATCAGTCGGCGCTATCTATGCCGCCGACAGTGCTTTAGAGTGGTGTATCTATACTAATCGTGCCAACCCGACGCTTCCTCAGCCAATTATGTCTAATGGTGCTATTTATAGGATTCTGCCAATAAATTCTGATTGCACGGCACTACCATTGAATAACCAGGTTATCGGCACCTACCGTGGTACCAGTCGTTCCTTGCAGGTCACAACACCATAACCATGAATAAACCCCAAACCCAAGAGCGCATCCAAAAATTGTGTTCCCTTATTAACCACCATCAACATCTCTACCACACGCTTGACGCACCGGAAATTTCTGACGCCACTTTTGACGCCCTTGTTCATGAACTGGCTGATTTAGAGAAAAGATTTCCGGACTTAGTCAAGCCCGATTCGCCAACCCAACGAATCGGCAGCCAACCGCTCAAACAATTCCAAAAAGTCCAACATATTTCCCGAATGTATTCCCTTAATGACGCCTTCTCCCAAGAAGATGTTCAAAAATGGTTGGACCGACTCGCTAATTTAGATATCAAAAGTATTCCCGAATTTTACTGCGACCTGAAAATGGACGGTCTGGCTGTTGAATTAAAATATGTTAACGGACAGTTGGTTCAAGGTTCCACCCGGGGTGATGGCCTAACCGGCGAAGATATCACTCAAAACATCAAAACCATCGAAGCGATACCTCTAAAACTTAACTTGGAGGCTCAACCTCCAAGTAGAGAAACAGTATATGTCCGTGGCGAAGTGTTTTTAACAAAAAAAGAATTTACGAGGATAAATAAAGAGCAAGAAGAAAAAGGCGGAAAAATCTACGCCAACCCGCGTAATACCGCCGCCGGTTCTCTCCGTCAACTCGATTCGACCATCACCGCTAGCCGAAAGCTTAATTTTTATGCCTACGATCTTGTCGGCACTGACAATAAGTTTAAGACAAAAAAAGATAAGTATGCCACTTTAAACAGTTGGGGTGTTGCTACTAACCCTAATAGTAAAGTTGTCCAAACCATCGAAGAAATTAAAAAGTACAGAGATCGTTGGGAAAAAGAGCGCGAGCAATTGGATTACGAACTGGATGGCGTGGTTATTTCCATAAACAATAACCAGCTCTATGAACGGGCCGGTTTTGTTGGTAAAGCCCCTCGAGGTGGGATTGCCTATAAATTCACACCGAAAGAAGCCCAGACCATTGTTGAAGATATTCAGGTTCAAGTCGGCCGAACCGGTGTTCTTACACCCGTCGCTCACTTAAAGCCCGTTTTTATCGGCGGAACGACCGTTAGCCGGGCAACCTTGCATAATATCGACGAGATTCAACGTTTGGGAATAAAAATAGGGGACACGGTTATGGTTGGACGAGCCGGCGATGTTATTCCTGATATTTTAAGTGTGCCGACCGAACTCCGAACCGGTCGAGAAAAAAATTTTCATCTCCCCACAAAATGTCCCGTTTGTAATACCCTTATCAAAAAAGAAGTGGGACAAGTCGCGTCCTATTGCCCCAATACCGATTGTCCCGCCCGCCAACGGGAAACGATTTATCACTTCTGTTCTCGTAATGCCCTAAATATTGACGGTGTTGGTCCAAAAATTATAGATGCCCTCATGGATGCGGGTCTTGTCCAAGACTATGCTGATTTGTTTACTGTCAAAATTGAAGACCTTCAAAACCTTGACCGCTTCGCGGAAGTTTCCAGCGCCAATGTTATTAAAGCTATCGCGGAACGCAAAAAAATTCCGCTTGCCCGTTTTGTTTATGGATTAGGTATCATGCACGTGGGGGAGGAGACCGCCCGCGTCTTGGCCCAGCATTTTCATGCCCTAGATAAAATCACTTCGGCCGGTAAAGAAGAACTCGCGATTGTCGAAGATGTTGGCCCAGTCGTTGCGAAGAGTATCGTCGAATGGTTCAAGCGACCGTATCATCGAAACATCTTAAAAAAGTTTGAAAAAGCAGGAGTCAAAATTATTGAAGACAAAGGTAAAATCAAAGGCAAACTTTTTGGCCAAACCTTTGCTATCACCGGCACTCTCGACAGTATGAGCCGTGAAGAAGCCGGCCAGTACATCCGTGCTCTTGGTGGCAAAGTTTCCTCTTCCGTCAACCAAGAAACCTCCGCTGTCATCGCCGGTTCTGACCCCGGTTCCAAATACGACAAAGCTCAAAAACTAGGCATTAAAATTTTGAACGAAAAAGAATTTCTTGAGATGATTAGATAATCGTGCTAATTTAATTATGTGCTTACTGATACGGAACTAGACCATATTGCGAAACTGGCGCGGGTGAGGGTGGCGCCGGAGAAGAGGGAACAGCTGAAAAAAGATTTGTCGGCGATTTTGGGTTACATTGAAAAATTAAACCAAGCTGACACCAGTTCGGTGGAACCGCTCTATCAAACGACAGGACTTGTGAACGCGACCCGAA
>Ga0209542_10021182_pt1 | contig 10213 bp, 10 predicted proteins | sample RifCSPhighO2_01_FD_184028 | JGI IMG/M metagenome (GOLD analysis project Ga0209542, IMG submission 184028) | Soil microbial communities from Rifle, Colorado - Rifle CSP2_plank highO2_0.1 (SPAdes) (version 2) | ecosystem: Environmental > Terrestrial > Deep subsurface > Rock core/Sediment ...
AAATAAAATCCGAAGGCCCGGAATTTGTGAAAAAATATAATTGGCAAAGTTTTGTAGATAAATTTTTTGATGAGCTGGGAAAATAATTTATGGACAATGATTATATAGCAAAATATTATGACGAAACACTTCCATATTACAAATACTTATGGTCTAAGGAGGCCAATGCGCTTCATTATGGATTCTGGGATAAGGAAACAAGAAATGTTCAGGAGGCGCTACTGAACGAAAATAAATTTTTAGCTGAAGCCGCCGATATCAAAGTGACTGATAAGGTATTAGATGCAGGATGCGGGATAGGCGGTAGTTCTATTTGGATTGCTAAAAATATAGGAGCCGATGTAGTCGGCATAACATTAAGCGAGAAACAATTGGGGGAGGCTAAAAAATTAGCAGCTGAGAATAATTTAAATTCTAAAGTTAAACTTGATTTTAGGTTAGGAGACTACCTTAAAATCGGCTTTTCAGATAATGCATTTGATGTGATATGGGCAATTGAGAGTGTATGCCATACTGAAGACAAGGCCGATTTCCTGAAAGAGGCGTATAGAATATTAAGACCCGGAGGCCGTCTTGTTGTTGCAGATGGATTTCTAAACAGGGATGTTTTTGAGAGTGAAGAAAAACTGTATAAAGATTTTTTAACTGGACTTGCTCTTCCAAATTTAGCAAAAACATCAGATTTTAATAGTGATATGGGCAGAGTCGGTTTTCGGGAAATTAAATTTTGGGATAAAGTGCTGAGATATTAAAGTCATCCAGATCATTATATTTACGGGTACTTATAGGATACCCATTTTTGAAGATAGCTAATTTATTAGGACTAGTTCCTGACGTTGTTTTGAAAAACGGTCCTGCTGGGATTGCTCAATATAAAATGGTCAAGAGCAGTCTTGCTGGTTATTATGTATTTCTTGGTAAAAAATAATGAATTTATTTTTTAAAAATAAATTAAACATAGTTTTTATAGCTCAGTTAGGTCTCTTCGGTCTTATCATAGCCGGAGTTTTGCCACGTACGGTTGTGTTATATCTCGGAGCTGGATTAGTAGCGTATGTTCTATTTGCCTCACTTGAAGACGCTACAGTTTTTTTTACCAGATCAATACCGCTTTTTTTGGCACTGCCATTAACTGAGAATTTTGATAATTTCAATACTTGGAGAATCCTTACTCTTATAATTTTCGTTAAATGGATTTTTATTAGCATTAAGAATAATGAATTGCATATCAGGGATTATTTAAATATAAAGAAATACAGAAAACCAGCCACTTTATTACTATTCTTATTGGTCTTCGCGGTTTTATCGATTATTCCGGCAACGGACAAAGTCGTAGCAATAAAAAGAATAATATATTTCGTTAACTTGTCATTAATTGGTTTAGTAATTTACGATTTAACTAGCAGAAATACAGAATTTACCAAAAGATTAATTAGAAATATCGCGATTCCCACTATTATCGTAACTCTAGTTGGTTTTTTACAGATTATCTTGACATATTTCATAGATGTTTATCAATTTATGGCCTTGTGGGGAGAGGGGATACAGTGTAGGCAATTCGGTAACGAATGGTGCTATATTGCTGTTCACGTCGGAAATACCTGGCTGGCTTATTATGGTCCACAACTATCCTTAAGGGTATTTTCTTTATTTCCTGACTCCCATTCTTTCCCCCAGTTTATCTTATTAGGCATGTCTGCTATATTTGCAATCTCAATACCAAAACTCACCCGTGACCCTGAAAAATATAATACTTTGAAAAAAATGATTCATACTCGAGTCAGTATGAATATAGTCTGGGTTCCCGCAATTTTTTTGATAGCTATTCTTAGTGGAACGCGGGGAATATGGGCAGCGAGTATTGGAGTATTAATAATTATCGGTGGAATAATACATTGGATGTACCGAACTAATATTGAAAATTACTATAAAAATTTATTTAAATACGTTTCTTTATATATTATTCTTTTCTTTATGCTCTTTGCCGTTGCTTATCCCATTTTTATTTCACCCCAGTTTTTATTATCAAAAGGAGATTGGGGGCTTTTAGGGAATAGAATAAAATCAATTATTGATTTTGGTGAAACCTCTAATGCCCAAAGAATTCTAATCTGGAAAAGTTCCATTGTTTCAATTGCTCATCATCCTCTTCTTGGTGTGGGAATAGGCAATTTTCCGGTTGTATTGAGTCAGAACATAGAGTTATCTAAAGCTGGTTCTTCAGCCCATAACATTTATCTACATATTGCGGCCGAGATGGGAATTCTTTCTTTTGTAACATCGATTTGGTTCCTGTGGTTAGTATTTAAAAAATCCTATTATAATTTTATTTCAGAACGCGATTCTCTTCTAGTTACGTATTTTGCGACAACCCTTTTATTTGTTCCATGGGTTTTAATCTATTCTCTGACTGATGTAGCACTATTCGACGAGAGGGCATTCTTACTTTTTGTTACGACAGCTTCATTGATTCTAGCAAATAAAAATCTCGCCAAAGCGAGACTGTACTAAACACTCAAAACTGTGCGAACGGTAAAGCATCCTAAGCTTCTTTTGAAATCCACTTTTAGGAGTCTTTCATGATCTTTAATGATCCGCGTGATCTCTTTAAGATTTTTTTCAACCGGGGCCAGATTATACGGCTCACTCACTAAACAAGAAATTAAATCATCGGGGCTCATTTCGCTTACAGACAGAGCATCTGCTATCATTTCTCCTACCAAACCCTCTCTTCGTAGCTGATCTATTCGCAAGAGGTGTTTACTATATTCTTCACTTAAGTTTAAATGCTTGTTAAACATCTATAGCTCCTTATTTTCAATAAGCCTCACCAATGCTATACTATTTTTTTATTTAAGTCAAGAAAAATCCCGACTAAGTCGGGACACTAATGAATTGTCGTATCTCTACGCTCGCGCATAGATACTAACTGAATAGGGAAATTACCTAACGGATGGCGTCTCTGGACAGTTCCGCCGATACAAATAAAATTATTTTTGGTTAGATATTTTAATAGATTGGCGATATGATTTGGAGAAAAATCATAAGGTTTTTCTCTCAGTAGAGATATGATCTCACCACTAAGCACAATGCCACTTGGTTTTGAGCCGATAAACGCTAATAGGTCTACTGCGGCATCATAATCCCTATCTTCCATTTCCATGGTTTTTAATTGAGCTGCATGACGTGTCTCAAGGTTGACCCGATCTCTTTGTTCCGGATCTAATACATTGTGCTCATCTTGCACGTGATGGTTCATTTCCCCACGCTTTTAAATTGAAAACGGACTATAGATATGTTATGATATTTTTAAAATATGTCAAATTCGGTAGTTACAATTAATCTTGTAGTTTTGAACGGAGAAAAATATATCCGCCATTGTTTGGATGCGGTTTTGGAGCAAACTTATCCGTATGAGTTGATCGAGTTTAATATCTTGGATAATGGATCGACGGATAGGACAGTAGAAATAATCAAAGACTTAAGGAAGTCCTTCGGCTTCGCTCAGGATAAATTTACTTTGCATGAGAGCAAAGTAAATTTAGGCATGTGGCCGGGACAAGAAAAATTATTGAAATATTCAAGCGGAAAATACGTCTTAGCTATGGCGGCGGACGTTATATTAGATAAAGATTTTATCAAGAATGCTGTTGAGGAAATGGAAAAAGATCCAAAAATCGGTGCCCTTGAGGCTAAAATTTATAAATATGACCTGGTCAACAGTCAAGTTGAGAAAACTAATATTTTTGATACGTGTGGATTCCGGATAGAGAAATCTCGTAGAATTACCAATATTGGTCATGGAGAAGAAGATAGGGGGCAATATGATAATTTCGGTCAGATATTCGGCGTTGAAGGTGCTGCACCCTTCTTGAGAAGAGAAGCGATAGAAGATATTCGTATCGATGGTGAGTTCTGCGATCATGATTATTTCTGGTATGGCGATGATTTGGACTTTGCTTGGCGAATGAATTTATTTGGATGGAAGCAAATATTCGCTCCTTCGGTAATAGCCTGGCATGACCGGCAAACAACCAAGAGTTTAAAGAAAAATTGGTCGGATTATATTTTACGAGTGCCAGTTCGACATCAAATACCTATTAGAAAACGCCGACTGGATTGGCGTAATCTACGTTGGACAATTATTAAAAATGACTATACAATAAATATCTTAAGAGACTTACCCAGCATCTTACGCAGAGAGGTATCGGTGTTAGGATATGCTATCCTTTTTGAACCAAAAGTATTGCTTGAAATTCCTAATTTTTTGAAGCTATTGCCAAAAATGCTAAGGAAGAGAGGGGAGATTATGAAGAAAGCAAGAATAAAAGCAGAAGATATAAACAAGTGGTTTAATTAAAATTTTATATTTTGATTTTTAATTTTAAATTATTTTGGACCAACAGGATTTTAATCAATTAAAACCATCCGTCAAAAAGCGCTATCTGGGCGTTCTGTTTTTTGTTGTTCTTGCTACGGGCATGATATATGGTACGTCCAAATATGGCTTTGGCTCAAATGAAATAGATATCACCAGCGAAAATAGTAAGAGCACCATCTGGAATAAGGTTGCTAACTTATTTGTCGGTTCAAATACCGAAAAAGAGCCGACAATAGATGATGATCCTGGTTATATAATGCCTAAATCCGATGACGGTCGCTGGGACATATTAATATTGGGTATTCGGGGAGAAGAAGGCGAACATCCTGAAGAAGTGGGGGCTTGGTTAACCGATACTATGATGATTTTAAGTTATGATAGTAAAACCAAGAAAACTTCTTTAGTATCTATTCCCCGCGATTTCTATGTCCGCATCTACGGCACTAAAAAAGCCAAAATAAATGAAGCTTACGAAACGGGCGTGCTTAGAAAAAATAGTCTGGGTTTTACTAAAAAGCTGGTTTCCAGAATTACCGGTATTTACATAGATAACGCTATTGTCGTCAATTTTTCTTCATTTGAAAAGATAATTGATGAATTAGGTGGAATTGACATCGAGCTTGAACAGCCGTTTACCGAAAAAATCCAATGGGGTTACGAGTTCTCATTGCCGACCGGTAAGAATCATCTCGATGGCCAGACTGCTCTTTATTATGTCCGTTCCAGGTTTTCTTCAAGTGATTTTGACCGAGCCCAGAGACAACAAAGGGTTATAGTAGCTATGAAAAATAAAATCATGGCGCTAAGTCTTCTCTCTGATCCCATTAAGACTCTTAGTATACTCAATACCCTTCGAAGTAATATTGAGACCGATCTTAAGATTTGGGATGTCGGCGGACTAGTTGAATTATCAAAGGAATTTACCGGTGAGGAAAAAATTAAAAGATTTGTACTCACTACCGAGAATTTGCTATACGAGACGCACATTCAAATTGGTACCGGGAATATTTACGTACTTTTGCCAAAAGGAGACAACCTTCAGGGCATAAAACAATTTTTTCAAGATACATTAAAATAACATTCGTATGTTATCAATTATTATTGTAAATTTTAAGAATCCTCCTTTACTTAGGTTGTGCCTCAAATCCCTTGTCGGAACATTAAGTTCTGATTTTAAATATGAAATAATTGTCGTCGATGTGGCAAGTACCATAGAAACACGGGGTGTTGTTTCTGAATTTCAGGGAGTAAAACTCGTATCTTTTAAGAACAACATAGGTTATACGAGGGGAGTTAATGAAGGAATTAAGAGTAGCGGCGGAGAAGCTTTTCTGGTTCTGAATTCCGATATTATTCCCCTCAAAAATTCTATCGAGAAAATGTACGACTATCTTATAAAGAATCCGGAAAACGGCATGGTCGGACCTCAATTACTGAATTTTGACGGAAGTATTCAAAATTCTTCTTTCAATTTTTATGGACCGATGACTATAGTTTATCGGAGAACTTTTCTCGGTAATTTACCCTGGGCAAAACGGGAACTGAATAGATTTTTAGTAAACGACATGGATAGAAATAAAATATCGAGCGTTGACTGGATAATGGGTTCGGCCATGATGACCACTAAAAAAGCTCTTCAGAAGATCGGCCCCATGGATGAAAAACTATTTTTATATATGAGTGAAGTTGACTGGGCAAAGAGATTTTGGGAAAATGGTTATAAAGTTACATATTTTCCGGAATCTCAGATGTATCATTATCACAGACGCGGTTCCAAGGGAAGATTTGACGCTTTCGACATAGTTAAAAAAGAAACACGCTGGCACATAATTGATGCAATTAGATACTTTAGAAAACACGGAATCTCTGCCAAAAGTTTCTCCACCTAAGTTCAAGATGAATCCTGTACGAAGTCTCGCTCGTCCGCCTAAGGCAGATGAGTCCCATAGGGACCTCGGCGGGGCTACTTCGTACGGGATGAGCTCAATCGGCAGAAAACTAATAGTAGTAGCTATAGTTCTTTCTCTTGGAGCGGGTTTTAGCGGTGGTTTTTGGTTTGCTCGAAATGAAAGCACAAACTCTACGTTACCCCTCCTACAGAAACTCACCAACAATGACGTCGGACAACCCCAAGAAGTTAATTTTGGACTATTCTGGGAAGTTTGGAATTCTTTGAATGATAAATATGTAGATACGAGTAAAGTCGATGTACAAAAAATGCTTTATGGGGCAATTGAAGGAATGGTTAATAGCGTTGGCGATCCCTACACAGTATTCTTTGAGCCTGCTGTCAGTAAAAAATTCCAAGAAGAAATATCGGGCGCTTTCGGAGGAGTTGGTATAGAAATCGGCAAGAGAAACGATGCCATTACCGTCATCGCACCCCTACAGGATACTCCGGCTTTTCGAGCCGGCATTCTGGCCGGAGATAAGATATTAAAAGTAGATGGAAAAATAGTAACAGAAATGGCCATAGAAGAAGTAGTTAATCTTATAAGGGGCAAGGTTGGAACAAAGGTTACTTTGACAATATCTCGAAATGGAGAATCAGCTACCAGAGATTTTGAACTCACTAGAGAAACTATTAGAATTCCGAGTGTAAAATGGCAGCTCCTCGATGGTAATGTTGCCTATCTCCAAATATATACCTTCAGCCAAAACGTTGATCCTGATTTTGAAAAAGCAGCTAATGAGATATTGAAATCATCGGCCACTAAACTAGTAATTGATCTTCGCAACAATCCTGGTGGATTACTGGACTCGGCAATTAATTTGGCTGGCTGGTTCCTGGATAAAAATCAGATAGTAACAATAGAAAAGTTTAGAAATGGCACACAGAAAGAATTTAAATCTAACGGTAACGGGGCTTTGAAAATTTATCCAACGATTGTTCTCATAAACGGCGGTTCAGCTTCGGCTTCAGAAATTCTCGCCGGAGCGTTGAATGACAATAAGAACATTCAATTGGTTGGAGAAAAGAGTTTTGGTAAGGGTTCGGTTCAAGAACTTGAGCAATATAACGGCGGCTCATCTCTTAAAGTAACGGTTGCTAAGTGGCTGACACCAAAAGGTAGATCTATTAGTGACCTAGGTATTGAACCAAATTATAAAGTCGAAATTCCAAAGGATGCGGACCTGCCTGCCGGCAAGGCAGGAGAGGGAAGTCTTGAATTGGGCAAACTAGGAAAAGATCCTCAATTAGACAAGGCAATTGAACTCTTGAAATAAATTATAACTTGCTGGTTTTCCGCTTCCATTCGACATTCGCTCTCGGCCTCAGCCCATTCAGGGCTCGGCGTAAATTCTTACTAGAATTTCGCCTTGCCCTCGACCCAGTCCGGTCTGCGGGAATCCCTTCATAGACTGAGGCCTACTCTCATTGTCCTTAAAGACATAATAAGCCCAGTCACGCTTGACTAAAGTCGGTAATTTATGATACTTTTTAACTCTTATGCGTGTTATCTTACTGCAAAACATAAAAGGTGTAGGCAGGGTAGGCGATGTTAAAAACGTTGCGGATGGCTATGGCCGTAACTATCTTTTAGCAAATAAGCTAGCTACAATAGCCACCGAAACGACAATAAAAGAAACTGAGGGTCTAAAAAGGAAGAACGAGTCTGAGATGAAAGTCGTCCATGAGAAGGCCAAAGAAACAGCTGAAAAGGCTAAAGATTTGGTTTTGGAATTTACTAAAAAATCAAGTAAAACCGGTACCTTATTTGCTTCGCTTACTAAAGAAGAAATCGCTAAAGAATTATCAAAAGCCGTAGGTGCTAAAGTAGAATCGGATATGATTGACCTAAAGGAGCACGGCGAGCACATTAAACTACAAGGAGAACACATGATAGAAGTAGAACTCGCCTCCGAAGTTAAAGTAGAACTCAAGGTGGTTATAAAATCAGAATAAGACTAAATCTGTACATATCTAAAAATCCCCTCCAGGGATTTTTAGATTGGAATAAACAATAATCTTTGATATATTTGGAATATGGAAAAAGAGCTAAAAATTGGAAAAAGCTTGGAGGGTGATATTGCTATTCCAGAATTTAGCGAAGAAAATCTGGAACCGAAAGAAATAGAAACTCTTAACGAGCAAAGATCTGAATCAGATAAAGACTCATATCTAAAAGAGTCTTTTGATAGGCACTGGATAGAAATTATTCAAGATCATATTGATGAATTTCCTGAAGAAGATAGGGCTCTTTTGGATAAGGTACTTACAAATCTTAGGGAAGGTAAGCGTGCTAATATCGGTTTTGACAAAAAAGAAACTGCTAGATTTTATAATGCGCGGGCGAAATTTTGGGAAAAAGTATTAGGTATGAAATTTCTTCAGTGGGATAGTATGCGACAATCAATTGTAGATAAGCAAAAACATGTTACGAAAAAACTTACAAAAATTAAAGTCCACTCTACAGTAGAAAAGACTAAAGAATCCAAAGAAATTGAAACCTGGGAAGATGATGGTGGATCTATTTTGAATCTTCAAGAAAATAAAGAAACGACCAAGGAGGTACCAGAGACATGGAAACAGCGAAAAGAGAGGAAAGAAAAAGAATTTAAGACCGAAAAAACCAACAGAATGAAGCAACTTCATCAGGCCCTAGAAAACCTTGACAAAGGAGAACCTGTGGATGATTTCAGAGATGAAACTAGGAAGGTAGTTCATTACGATGAAGAATCAAAAAGACATTTTACAGAAGAAGACGGCAAAAATAAATATTTGGGAATGGGGGATATACTATCAGATTATGCCTGGGGAATTAAATATGTACCCAATGGTGATATGATTGAACCAGCATATAGGACTTTGTCTAAGAGAATACTCACGAATGAAACACGTAGAGAGATCGAAGATGTTTATAATACAGAGTTACGGATGGAAAACGCAACAGCTACAAATCGCATTCCGTTTGTTATTAATAGATGGAATAAGCCAGATATAAATGAGGCCGAGAGAGGAGGATTGATTGGAATAGTGGCCGAGGCAATGGTAAGAGAATTGATCAGTCGTATAGCCGTGAATAATAGTTTAAATTTTAATGTTATGCGAGCCAGTGTCTTAGAAGATTCAGTGTATAAATATGATTTCAAAATAAGATCTCATAAAACTCGGGGGGTTGATGTTCAGGAAGGATCTGCTGTCCATAGTCATATTAAAAGAATAGGTATACAGTTTACTACTTCTAAATCGACGACTTATACTAAGAAGAGAAGATCAGTAGATAAAGCAAAGCAGTTATATGGCAATATAATGCCTGTAGACGAGATACTCGTTTTAAAAGTGCCTACGGAAGAATTCTCAAAAGTATTTAGTGGATGGCTCAAAAAGAATATGCCATCTGGAGGACCGGAACAATTTTTATCAAGGAAATTAAAAATTAGGTTGTTAAAGGAAGTAACTAGGGGTTTGATTGAAATAGGTGACGAAGAAATAAAAAGAGTATTTACCAAAGAACCAGCTATCAACTAAAAATCCCCGCGAGGGGATTTTTAGTTGATTACCACATTTACTACTTTGACTAACCGTTTAGTGCCGTCGAACTTAGTTTTCTTTTTAGTGGTGAACTTTACTTTGCCGGTAACTACTGCGTAGATTGTATCATCAGAACCGATGCGGACTCCCTTGCCAGGAAGAAATTTAGTGCCTCTCTGACGGATTATAATACTGCCCGGCTTTGCCGGTTCACCGTCATAAAGCTTCACCCCTAGATATTTGGGCTGTGAATCTCGTCCTAGTTGTGTACTACCTATAGCCTTTGTATGCGCCATTTTGTCTATGAGCTTTAGCGAATAGATACAAAATTGTAGTCCCGTAGGAATTTTGCCTTC
>Ga0209542_10021183_pt1 | contig 10213 bp, 12 predicted proteins | sample RifCSPhighO2_01_FD_184028 | JGI IMG/M metagenome (GOLD analysis project Ga0209542, IMG submission 184028) | Soil microbial communities from Rifle, Colorado - Rifle CSP2_plank highO2_0.1 (SPAdes) (version 2) | ecosystem: Environmental > Terrestrial > Deep subsurface > Rock core/Sediment ...
AAGAAGGTTTGGCGGAAATGACGTTGAAGAGCATTTAAAATTCAGACCTGAAGTTACTGCAAAACTCGAATTAAATTGGTGGAGACTAAGAAAAATTCCAGAAGGGACAAGATTTCGCGATTACGCGAGAGAACATTTGAAAGAACAATATGGTCTTTCAAAAGAGTTGGCTTTAAAAGCAGCGAAATATATGACTGAAGCAGTTATTTCTGGCGAGGATAGTAAATGGGAAAAATCTAGAGTGCCTCTAAAGAAGTTTTATAAGCTTATTAAAGAGGAACTGAAACTTGCTTTCGAACCATCTTTTGCAACCTCACTACAGGTTAAACTATGGCAAGATCTAAATGGTAAGGAAGATGTAAAGGAGGTAGGAGACGTCGAGGAAACCGCAAGACAATATTATGCGGAAGTCTATAGAATTTCTTTATTTCAAGCCGCTAAACTTGCCCATTTAAGAGTCCTGGCAAACGTTGAAAGAAATTTAGCCGAGCGTGGAATGGGTGAATATCATTGGGCACGAGCCGAAGATTATCTCCAAAAGTTCTACAGTGCACTCAAGGAAAGGGTGGCCTGAAGAGGTGAGCCAAGCTTTGCCTACAGCGCACTTAAAGAGCGAGTTGCTTAAACTTTCTCTGGGTAATCTGTAAGAGCTAGTCGTGTGATTCTTGTGAGATTGGGATTTTTTAAAATTTCTTTAGCCTTCCCCACAACGAAATCTTTACCTTCATGAAGTTTTAATTTTTTTAAATCTACCTCTTTGATAACGTAAACATGAATTGTATAGTCGATTCCATCTATCTGTTTTTTCTTTTCATACGTTCCTAACTTTGATAAAGGGTGATTTTTTAGGTCAAACTCAAGTTCCTCTAATAATTCTCTTCGTAATGCTTTTTTTAATGAATCGGTTTTTTTAATTGTTCCCCCAAACATACTTATTTTCCCCGGATTAACGATATTCGGGTTAGAGTCTCTTTGTTGAAGAATGACTTTTCCATCGGATGTAGTAAGTATTGCGTGAACACCAATATTAGTTTCTTCGTTTTCGGGAAAAATTACCATATTTTTGGAATTAAGCGCCAGGGAACTCTTTTTTTAAATGCTTCATAACCAGTAATTATTTTTTCTTCCCATCGAATTCGCAGATAAAATGTTAAAAATAGCGTAAAGAATACTAAAATGTTCTTGGTTGAGAAACAACTTATTGCTCCTCCAAAAAGTACGAGAAGTTCTCCCGCATACATAGGGTGTCTGACAATTTTGTAAGGACCTTTTTGAACAAGCCCTCTGTCGGCTGGAGCTATTCCAAATGACCTTCCCAGAGTTAAAAGTGCCCAAGTAGTGAAAATTGTTCCCGCAAAAGCAAAGTAGATGCCAATTGTTGAACAGCCTTCATCAACTCTTATAAGAAGCGGTGCTATTGCCCCGAACCAGGCAAACGCTTGTTGAGAAAGTTGCGAACTTTTAGATGCTTTTCTGCGCATCAAAAGAAAATATGCAATTATTCCTGATTGAAGAGCCAAAAGAAATGACAAAAGATTTCCATTTTCAACTGAAACACGGAGGCGAAATGAAGCAAATAGGATCCAGATAATTGTTGCTAAAATATTGAAGATAAGGTTTAAGTTCATGGTCATTTAGGTTATTTCCAAACTATCCCCCTTCGCAGAAAACCCGTTTCTGCTTTGGAGGGATTTCGCTCCCAACCTGCCTTGCCGGTAGGCAGGTGAAGCAGTAGGGAGAAGATACCCTGATTATTAGGTCAGGGAGCTTCATATTTTGCCTAACTTCTTTGCTAATACTTCTGTTTCGGAAAGCAGTGTTGCAACCTCTGTTAGTCCATTATTCCAAAACTTATTGTCTGTAATTTCTACGCCTAACTTTTTAAAGATATTTCTTGGTGAGTCCGATATCCCTGCCGCTAAAAACTCTTTAACTTTTACGATAAAATTAGAATCTTTCTTAACGGATGCCTGCAAAGACTTAGAAATTAATAATCCTGAAGCATAAGAATAAACATAAAAGAAGTTTCTGAAATGACTAACATAAGTCCACCAATTTTCTGAGCCTTCTGACTGCTCAACAAAGTCTCCCATATAAGAAATCATATGTTTTTGGAATATTTTTCCTATATCCTTTTTACTTAAATAACCAACTTTTCGAAACTCTTTATGAAGTTCTTTTTCAAAATTATAAAAAGCAATTTGTCGAAATATCGTCGAAGCTTCATCATTTAATTTCATCATCATTAAAGAAAGTCGTAATTCATCGTCGGCCTCCTTTTTAAGTTGTTCCAATACAAAATCTTCAGTAAAAGTGCTTGCAACTTCGGTCGTCGCGATAGTAGTTCCAAAATTTAATGCATTTTGGGCATTTTTAGCCAATTCAAAATGAATTCCGTGTCCTAATTCATGGGCAAAAGTTAGAACGTCATTTAGCTTATTTGTCCAATTAAGAAGTGCATAAGTAGGGTGAATTAATAACCCATAAGTACAGAATGCGCCGCTCACTTTTCCTTTTTGTGGATAAACATCTATTCTCCCTTCCTGAACGAACCTTCGGAAAATATCTTCAAATTCTTTATCTAAGTTCCCAAAAACATTTTCAAGTATTTCAACCGCCTCCTCGTAGGTATATTTTTTCTCTATTTTCCCGTACTCGACATTCCGTTCGTGATAAGCAAGCTTTGGAATACCAAGAAGAGCTGCTTTTAGTTTATAAAATCGTTTTGAAAGATCAAAGTGTTTTGTCACAGCAGCAACCAGTGAATCAACAACTTCGGTTTCGATATCGTCTCCAACATGTCGTGCTTTGTCCGGCCTATCAAAACTTCGCAATTCATCATTTATTTTTTTATTTTGTAAAACTGAATTTATTTCGTGTTCTGCAACGTCAAGATGTTTTTTTAATATATCGTTAAACGCATCTGCTGCAGAGTCCCTAGCAATTTTGTTTTGGCTATTCATAAGTCCCACAATTTCTGAAAAGTTATTTGTAATTTTTTTTCCTGATTCATCGATTACTTTCCTTTCTTCTTTTGCTAAGAACGTTGACGTCATTCTGACCCAATTAGTGTACGAGGTTGTATTCTTCAAGTTCATGATTTTTTCTTCGAGCTCTGTTAGTAAATATCTTTGCTGTTCGAATAACTTTTCAAGGAAATGTTTGTATGGCGAAAGTGGTTTATAGGCAAGAAACCTCTTTTGTGTTTTTGGATCGATTTTTGCCAGACGCAACTCAAAAAACTGAATTTCATTTTGTAGTTTTTGTACAAGTTCTTCGGTTTTATTAATTTTTGCTTTTATTTTTGGATCGGACTGATTTACTGCGTGACGAAGGTCGAAATAGTAATTTTCCTGTGATAATGCTCCATAAAATCTAAGCCAGTTTTCATACTCATCAAGTACCTCTTTTAAAATTTTCGGGTCTTTGAGATAATCCGTTCGTTTCTCCCATTTTTTAACAAATTTATTTGTTTCTTTAATAACTTCGCTGCGTTTATTGGTAATAATTGGATCATTATCCGACTTAAAAAGAGGAGTTAAGTCCCACGAGGTTTTGTAGTTTTTGTCCATGTTATGGAAGAAATTGTATCATTTTTTTGGAAATAATGAATTTAGTTAAAAAAAGTTAGTAGTAAAATGATATCATAGAAAAACGAAATGAATTCTTTACCCTACCTTCTAGTTTTCACATTTATAGGAAGCGTTGCTGGGTTAATTGGAGGTGTGATTTTACTTTTTAAAGAAAGATGGGCAAAGGCTTTAGCTTCTATTTCCGTTCCACTTGCTGCTGGGGTGCTTCTCTCTATTTCTCTTTTGGATCTTTTACCAGAGGCAGTAGAAGAGTCAGGAGATATTGCTTATTCAATAATATTAATTGTTTTTGTTGTATTCTTTCTTATTGAAAACTTCCTTTTTTATTTACACCACCACTCTGACACTCGTGGTGGGGAATCGCATCATGGTCATTCGGCAAAGTCTATACCATTAGTGATTTTGGGAGATACGATACACAACTTTCTTGATGGAGTTGCCATATCGGCTTCTTTTATTATTAACCCTTCTTTGGGTTTGTTTGTCGCTTTATCTACATTTCTGCATGAAACACCCCATGAGATTGCAGATTTTGGAATTTTGATTAATAAAGGTTGGACAAGAAAAAACGCTTTTCTGGCCAATTTCTTTTCTTCATTAGCCACTTTCCCTGGCGCCATTCTGACATACTATTTTGCCTCTAAAGCGGAGTCTTTAATCGGAATTCTTTTGGCTGTTTCTGCAGGACTTTTTCTTTATATTGCCTCAACCGACTTTATTCCCGAAATTGAACATGCATTTAATAAAAATATCAAGAAACAGGCACTTTTTCTTATTCTTGGAATATGCTCAGTGATTCTGATCAGGGTCCTTATTCCAGAAATTGGGCATTAATATTTAAGGAAATAAAAGAAGTTTAAGGCCGGCTATGAATAGAAAAACTGCAATGACATTCCTGAATTTTTTTTGAGGAATTTTATCAACAAAATTTTTTGCAGTCCTTGAACCAATAAATGTAATTGGTACGAAAAGGAAAAGGCCCCAAAAAAGATTTCCAGGAAGTCTAGTTCCACCAGCAAAATATGTAATAAGCCTGGCTGGATCGATAAATATTGCTATTGCACCTGAGGTGAAAAGGTAAGTTTCTTTTGGGAGATTAAAAGCGGAGAGAAACATTGCTCTTACCGGGCCTCCAATTCCAAAAATTCCTGCAATGAAACCTGAAAGTAGACCCCCAATACCTGCATGGGCGGCGTCATTTGGGATTTTAAACGAAGGTTTTTTTATAATCAAAAATACGTAAAAAATAAGTAACAGTCCAAAAGATCGTAAAAGAATAATGTTTGGTTCGTAGACTGCGAGAAGCGCCCCCAGGGTACTTGCAATTACTCCTGGAATTCCAAAAGAAAGTAGCAACTTCCAATTAACTGCTTGCCTAAAAAGAATTATTTCCCAAAGATCGTCAAAAAAGTGAATTATTCCGACAAATAAAAGTGCAACTTCGAAGGGGAGAAAGATAACCAATATAGGTAATACTATCGTCGAGGAGCCAAAACCTGCAAGGGTTCCAACGAAACTGGCAACGAGTGTAAGAAGACCGATTAAAATTAACTCCATCAATATAGAATAACAGAAAGTTCTTCTAAAGCTGAAGAAACACCATCTTTCTTTAGAGAATAGAAAAACTTTTTTAAGGTATCGAAAATTACGGGTAGTTCTAGGTAATCGATAAATATTGATACCCAAGCAAGCCAGACCGGAAGAATTGACGAGCCAACGTGACTTGTAAAATGTTCGAGAACAAACTCATCCGTTATCCAAAAAATATGAAGCCATTGAGAGTTGATGAAAAATAGAAACAGCAGACTTCTGTAATTAAATTTCTTTCTGACTTCATTAATATATAGTATTGAGGTAGTAATAATTGTAAGTATTTCTGTGTAATCAGCTATAAGGATTATGAGTTCGAAGGTAGATAATGATATATATCATTGAAGTAAATTGGTCTAGATCTCAAAATTTCTGAATTTTTTGATTAGAGGTTTAATTCTTTCTTCAGTAATATCTTCCGGCCTTATTTTACAATAAGCAAAAATTTGTTTTTCGACTTTCCTTAATAAAGAAATTAATTCTTCAATTTTTTCAGAATCAAAACCTCTTTTCGCAAAAGTTACAGCATATCTTTTAATACCCTCTTTTAGTCTGTCATTCAACGAAGTAACACCAGATGGCTTTACCCTCATGTCGGAATATCCGCAAATTTTTACCTGAAAGTTTTCTATCCCAGCTATCTTTTGCATTTTTAAAAATCCCATACCTTTTAATATGTTTATCACATTTCCTGGAGTACCAAACTCTTTACAAATTTTTTGTGTTGCCTCATTGGCGTTGTTCCCGTATTTCTTAATAAATTCTTTTTTGAGATTTTTCCAATAAGATAGACCTTTTTCATTTAGATACTCTGGAAATAAATTGAGATCAGACTTAATGATATTTCCCATGTCGTGGAGTAAGCAAGCGGAGACAACTGAATTTTTGTCGACTGGTTTTGAGAAGTTATTACAAATTACAGAAGCAACTCCAGCAACCCTATACATATGATTTTGCAATTGCGGCATGATTTGATATTTTTCGTAGATTTCGGAGATATTCATTCGCATTTCAAGATAATATATAGATCATGAAAAGAATTGAAGTTATAACGATCACATACACCAATATTTTTATAGTTCTATCATTTGGTATAAGTTTTTTCTCTTCGTGGCCGATTCCTTGTTCCATTCCCTGTATTTTATTTGATAAACTTTTAAAAATATGAAATTTTCGATTCAGAAGTATACCTGCAAATAAGAAAAAGAGCATACCGAATATCTGACTTTTCCTTATTCCAATAAATATTAATGTAGGCACGATTGTAAAACAAAATAATAAAAATAAGAATACTCCCCCTACAAAAATAACTTTTTTCATCCTTTTACATTATATTAGATATGAAACTATTGTTGAAATTGAAAAAAGTGCTAGCATTAAGTATGGGGACATTTTTTCTTGTAATTGCAGGAATTGCTTTTCTTCTGGCATTGTCGAGCTTAAAAGTAATTGATCAATACGAACGTGGAATCGTTCTAACACTTGGTTCTTATTCATACACTTTACAGCCTGGTTTAAGATTGGTTGTTCCAATCGTTCAAAGGCTAATTAAAGTGGATATCCGAATTACAACTTCGGATATTCCTCAACAGGAGGTCATAACGAAAGATAATGTTCCTGTCGGAATTAATGCGGTAGTTTATTTTCAAGTAACAAGACCGGAAGATGCAGTTCTGAAGATTCAAGATTATTCTTATGCTGTAACTCAGTATGCGCAAACTGCCTTACGTGACGTTATTGGTGGTGTTGAATTGGACACCCTTCTTACAGAAAGAATAAAAATAGCAGAAGAAATAAAAGCAATCGTTGATAAAGAAACCGTTGACTGGGGGGTTGATGTAACTGCAATAAAAATTCAGGATATTGAGTTACCTGCTGACATGAAGAGAGCAATGGCAAAGCAAGCAGAGGCTGAACGTGAACGACGTGCAACTATTATTCGCGCACAGGGAGAGTTGTCGGCTTCAGAAAACTTGAAAAAAGCGATGGAACAAATGGCGGCATCAGGTGCAATATCGCTTCGAACACTTCAAACAATTGAAGCGACCACTGCAAATCCTTCAAATACTGTTGTCTTTGCGCTTCCGATAGAGGTACTACAAGGTCTTAAAAATCTTGTGGGACACAAATAAAGTTATTTAATAACCTTCAAGAATTCTTCTGCGATTTTGCCTGATTGTTCGCTTGCAGCGTAAAATTCTTTCCAAACAACAACAATATTTGCATCGTTAAATACCGCCCTTTGGACTTCTCGTATTGTGTCGCCTCCGGCAATAGCAATTAGTACATCGAAACTAGCTCGGACTTTATTTATTTGGATATAGGGAATTGGCTTATCGCGGTTATATGTTTCTTCATCAACTCCTCGATGTAAAACTACGACGTTTGGTTGTTTTTTAAGCTTCCTTAGAATTTTTATCGGATGCTCCACGTTCATCATATCCACCATGCTATCAAGTCCATATTCGTAACATGTCTCAATAAAAATATTTATTGTTTCAATAGGGGCTTGGCCTAAGGCTATTGCACCTGATGCACCTCCGAGGTGTGCTAGTTCAACTTCGTTTTCGCCTCGATCCATAGTTTTCAAATCAGCAACGACATATGATTGTGGACGTAAATTTTTAATAAAACGAATAGCCTCAATTCCATAATGTTTAATAAGAGGTGTTCCTGCTTCAAGTAAAATTCTGTCGCTTTGTGGTAATGTGCGAATAATTTGGTTGGCTTCTGATAAAGTACTATTCAAAGCAACTTGAAGATATTTCTGCCGCCGATCAAGAATCATTCTGGCTTCAATTTAATCACGAAGTCCTTTGGGAGACAAGAGCATTGGTCGAGATTTACGAAAAAGTTAGAACCGAATTTCGCAAAGGTTAGCTCGCGATTTTTCATTTACCGTAAAAAAACTGTTCTATTTATCTTGCTGAAACTTCAAAAAAATTACTCGGTATAACCAGCCGCGCTATTTGTTCTCGGGTTGGCTCGTCTACTGGTGATCTAGTATCAATTATTGCACTATAAATTGGTTTTTCTAGCCGACCTCCTTGGATAATTTTTACATAACCCGAAAATTCTCCCACACTTGGAATGACAACTTGCCTAAAAGGTCTCTCTGCTGTACCTACATAAGTAGACCAATAGGGGGGGTTGCTATCACCTTTTTGTCCTGCTAGGTCAAATAATTTTTGATCTTCTAATCTCCAGAAATTTTGCCAGTCTGGTATCGGTTTTCTACTTGGGAGTACCACCATTTGCCCTCGTATTCCATCTCCTTCTATTCCTGATTGTCTTAAAGGTGTTGTTATTTCTGGCATAATTTGCACTTCGTTTTATTCTTCACCCAAACGGGTGTAGCCTTCTGCTAACTGAGCCCAAGTTGCCGTCCCTGTTTCTCTATAGAAATTACGGAATAAAAAAACTCCTTCTACATTAGTCGCATATTTTTCTACCTTCACCTTACCATCATCAGAAACATGACTACTTACCAAACTTTCCGTCGGTTGCAATAAAATTCGCGCTTCCTCTATTCCAGTAGGAGTATCAGGTACAAATGTATCCCCAAATATAGTATGTACTTTACCGTCCCGTTCATCTACGTATTTTGTTCCATAAACTAGTTGCTGAAAACCACGTAAATCATTGGAAACTACACCGGCTTCATTTTTCTTTTGTTGTTCTGACATAGCTTTACCTCTTTAAGTATTTTATAAATTGTGAATTTCCTTGAAGAGCCTCAGCCCTTTGGACACCAAAAGCAATTGAACATAACTGTGTTGGTTGATTTTTGTTTAACATGGAACCGTATTTTACCAATTTTTACTTGAAAATACAAATAAAATTGTCTATAACAGCGCTCTAAAACTGTCGGGATTTTTAATAACCTAATTGGACGAATCCTCACAGATTCGAGCAAAATCAGTGAGGGAATTTAAGTTTAGTTCTTTAAAATTTTTGCGTTTTCTTTCCTTCTTTTTTCCGGCAGCTATCGGCAGAATATAAAAAGGGCTTCGCGGCGCTCCGTGCGGGCGGCAGCGCACGAAGCGCCTCCACCCAACCTTTTGATTTCTCTCGCTGTGTCGGGGTACCAGGAATCGAACCTGGGCCAGACGGCCCCCAGCCGCCTATTCTACCGTTAAACTATACCCCGGGTCTCTATTTTATCAAATTAATTATTTCTTTTCTTAACCACAATTTATTAGTTGTCCCGATATCTCCATGGAACTTTGCATTTATAGATCTTTCTAATAACGTTTTCATTTTAGGGTTTCTTGTAAAAAGATAATTTTTTCCTTCGCTAATACTTGGTGCTGTAAGAAACCAATCAGGTCGTCCAAAACTAAGCAGCACTTCTTCAATTTCTTTTAAATGTTTTAAAATAACCTTTTTACTATCCCAAAGTTCAAGTTGTCCGATTATCGGTTCTAAGTCTTTTGTGTCGTTAATTAGTGCGTTTTTAATATCTTTGTCAACTTCTTTATCTTGATCGGTAAAATATGTTTCTACCCAGTTTTTAGGCAGATTTGAAAATTGTTTTAACTCCTCATATGCTTTTATATCTTTTTTGGAAGTAACGGACGCCTTGAAATTTAATGTGTTTGAGAGAATTGCAGTATAAAGAAGATTAGCACTTACCTCTGAGATTTTATTAGACAGTTTTCTTTTTTTGAATTCTTCCCAAATTAATGTTGCACACGCTCCGACCATTTCTATATGCGATTTTTCCTCCAACCTTTCTTTCCAGTATTTTTCAAATCCAACTCTGTGATCGAAAACTTCGATAACCCTTTCTTTTTTTACAAAATTTGCGAAAAACTTTGGTTCTGAAACATCAACCAAAACATACTCGGCTTTATTAGTAGAAGGTTTTACCCTAAAGTCTAATTTCCATTCTTTAACTTTTTTCGTAATACTGTTATTGAGTGGTCCCGGCAAAACAGTCTGCGCCCGTTTGCCTTCTAAATTCAAAAGTTCATTGTAGGCAATTGCGCAAGCTAATGCATCAATATCTGTGAATGGTTGACCGGAGG
>Ga0209542_10021186_pt1 | contig 10212 bp, 9 predicted proteins | sample RifCSPhighO2_01_FD_184028 | JGI IMG/M metagenome (GOLD analysis project Ga0209542, IMG submission 184028) | Soil microbial communities from Rifle, Colorado - Rifle CSP2_plank highO2_0.1 (SPAdes) (version 2) | ecosystem: Environmental > Terrestrial > Deep subsurface > Rock core/Sediment ...
AGCCAGGCCAAGGAACGCGCGCCACTGAAGCTGCCGCCTGCCCTGCGGCCGGACCCGGTGCATGAGGTGACCGCGGAGCTCGTCGATGGCGTGCAGGTGGTGCGTCTCGGCTTCGGACGGCTCAATTACGACCCATCCGTCATCCGGGTGAAGGCGGGGATACCCGTCCGCATCGTCGCGGACAGCGAGCGGCTTTCCGGATGCTTCCGTTCCCTGGTAATCCCCGGCCTGGGAGTGAGCGCGGTCATCACCGAGGAGAGCAATGTCATCGAGTTCACTCCCCAGAGTCCGGGGGAGTTCGGGTTCGCCTGCTCGATGGGGATGGGGAGCGGCACGGTGGTGGTGGAATGAGGCGGCTCCTGCGCAGGCCCTATGTGTTCTGGGTGCTCGGAATCTTTGTTGCCTACATGGCCCTGAACGTGACGCTCAGCCAGTTCTACATCACCGTACGGTTCATGCACTATTATGCGCAGACCCTCAACTGGCCCGAGCTGGCGCTGTCCGCGCTCTTTTCGATCGCCATCGGGGCGCTCATCGCGATGAATGCAGCGCTCGGCTACATCCGCATGCGCGAGCGCGGGCCGGCCGTGAAAGAGGGGGCGCTCGCCTGCGCGGGCACGTTTGCCGGGCTTTCGACAGGGGTCTGCAGCGCCTGCGTGACCGGATTCGCTCCGGTCGCGCTGAGCGCGATTGGCCTCACCGCAGGATTCGCCGGGCTGCCCTTCAAGGGAATCGAGATTCAGGTTTTGACCATACTGGTGCTGTCCGTGAATCTGCGGCTGCTAGGGAGGATGTGACCATGGTGACTGACCCCGTCTGCGGGATGGATGCGAAGCTGGATACGCCCTGGAAGGCGCAGAGGCGAGGCATGACGTATTATTTCTGCAGCAAGAATTGCATGGAGCAGTTCACCGGCGCGAAACAACCCGATGCGCCTGCGGCAGCTCGGCCGGAAGGGCAGGATTCGAGTTCTCTCACCCTGAGCATCCGCGGGATGCACTGCGCGAGCTGCGTCGGCACGGTGGAAAAGGCGCTGAAGTCTGTCCCGGGCGTCGCGAGCGCGAGCGTGAACTTCGCGAGCGAGCGCGCGATGGTGCGGGGCAGCGCATCCCCGGAGGCCCTCTCCAAGGCGGTCAAGGACGCGGGCTATGAGGCCTTCCCGCTGGATTCGGGAACGGAGCGGACACTTTCTCTTCACGTAGGGGGGATGTCGAGCCAGCACTGCGCCGGCGTGGTCGAGGGCGCGCTGAGGAAGCTTCCTGGTGTCCGGAGCGTGGAGACCTCGTTCGCGACAGAAAAGGCAACCGTGCGCTTCGACCCCTCGCAGGTGGACGTGCCGCGCATCCTCCGGCAGGTCCGGGATGCGGGATACGAACCATCGCCGGAGGAAGGCAAGGACCGCGAGGCGGCGGAGCGCGAGAGGGAGATGGCTTCCTACCGGAGCAAGTTCCTCTTCGCGGCAGCCTTTGCGCTTCCTCTGGCCTATGTGGCGATGGGCCCCCTGGCGCGGCTCCCTTTCCCGGATATCCCTCTCGTGGCGATGGCCGCGCTCCAGCTCGCCCTCGCGACTCCTGTCGTGCTTATTTCCCGGGATTTCTATACCCGAGGGCTGCGCGCGGTGCTGAAGGCTCGCACCGCGAACATGGACACCCTCATCGCTGTCGGCACGGGAGCCGCATACGTGTACAGCCTCATGGCGACGCTGCTGATTTTCGCCGGCACGCCCGGGTATGGCGTGCATCATCTCTACTTCGAGACCACGGCGCTGCTCCTGATGTTCATCCTGCTGGGCAAATACCTCGAGGCGGTGGCCAAGGGCCGCACCTCGGAGGCTATCAAGAAGCTGCTCGGACTCCAGGCCAGGACCGCCATCGTCCGGAGGGATGGAGCAGAGCGCGAGATTCCGGTGGAGGAAGTCGTCGTGGGAGACCAGGTGGTGGTGAAGCCCGGCCAGAAGGTCCCCGTGGACGGCATCGTGCTCGAAGGGCACTCCTCGGTTGATGAGTCCATGGTCACCGGGGAGAGCATCCCCGTGGAGAAGAATCCCGGAGACAAGGTCATCGGCGCCACCATCAACGCGACGGGCAGCTTCGTCTTCCGCGCGGAACGGATAGGGAAGGACACCCTGCTGTCGCAGATTGTCAAGCTCGTGGAGAACGCTCAGGCATCGAAAGCGCCCATCCAGAGGCTCGCGGACACGATTTCATCCTACTTTGTGCCCGCAGTGGTGCTCATCGCGCTGCTTGCCTTCGGCGGCTGGCTTCTCGCCGGCAAGGGTTTTGTCTTCGCGCTCACCGCGTTCATCGCGGTGCTCATCATCGCGTGCCCCTGCGCCCTCGGCCTCGCGACTCCGACCGCGGTGATGGTCGCCACCGGGCTCGGGGCCCAGCATGGCATCCTGTTCAAGAGCGCCGAAGCGCTGCAGAAGGCGCACAAGGTCGACACGTTGGTGTTCGACAAGACCGGCACGCTGACAAAGGGAAAGCCGGTGGTGACCGATGTCGTGTCCTTCGGCAAGGAGCAGTCCGCGACGCTGCAGCTCGCCGCCATCGCGGAGAAGCGGAGCGAGCACCCCCTCGCCTCGGCAATCCTCGACAGGGCTTCCGAGGCGGGCTTGACGGTCCCGGAGCCGACGAACTTCTCCTCGGTCACGGGGAAGGGCGTCAGGGCGAGCTTCAACCGCAAGGACATCCTGTTCGGGAACCGGAGTCTCATGCAGGGCATCGCCATCCCCGATGTCGCGGAGCGGGAGATGCAGCGTCTGGAATCCGAGGGCAAGACCGCGATGCTCCTTTCCTACGGTGGAAAGCTCTACGGCATCGTGGCGGTCGCGGACACCCTGAAGGAGAACGCGAAACCCGCAGTGGAGCGGCTCCGCTCGATGGGCAAGCAGGTGGTCATGATCACCGGGGACAATCTGCGAACGGCGGAGGCCATCGCGGGACAGCTCGGCATCGACCGCGTCCTCGCCGAGGTCCAGCCGGGCGACAAGGCCGCAGAGGTGAAGAAGCTGCAGTCCGAGGGCCGCGTGGTCGCCATGGTCGGCGACGGCATCAACGACGCACCGGCCCTGGCGCAGGCGGACGTGGGCATCGCGCTCGGAGCGGGCACCGATGTCGCGATAGAGACCGGAGAGGTCGTCCTGGTCAAGAACGACCTGCGCGACGTCATCACCGCGATGGAGCTCAGCGGATATGCGCTCTCCAAAATCAAGCAGAACCTCTTCTGGGCCTTCATCTACAACTCCGTCGGGATTCCGCTCGCGGCGCTCGGCATGCTGAGCCCGCTCATCGCCGGAGCGGCGATGGCCTTCTCCTCGGTCAGCGTCATGACCAACTCGCTGCTGATGCGGCGGTTCCGGCCGCGCTGAAGTATCCCGGCCGCACGGACAAATAATAAATAATACCATTAACTTAATTAATCACTAAAATTAATTAAAAATGTAATAATAATACTTAACTAATAAATTATTTAATGAAACTCAACCCATTCCCCGTCGCGGGGCAGGTACAGGGTGTTCCTGCGGAAGAAGCCGTCCTTGCGCAGGCGCTTGTACGCGGCAAGGCGTTTGGGACTACCTGAGGTCCGAGCAACATAGTACGAGCAGTCACGGTTCCTGTCGCTGGACACCGCGCTCAGGGAGTCGAGGGAGAAGTCGCATCCCGCTGCGCGCTTGCCCGCTTCATCCACTTCGCCGTGCAGCGAGATGCGTGAAGAGGAGGCGTCGCAGCCCGCGAAGACCAGCCCGTCGTCGGAGGAGAGGTCGAGGACGCAGTGCTCCACATTACCGGCCACTGAGAGGGCGCCATCGGCGAAGCACGTCAGGCGCAGCGGCTCCCTTTCGCTCCCGGCGAGGTCGTCGAGCAGGTCGAAGGGCCGGTGCTGCATCCTCCGCACGTCGAGGGTGAGGCGGTTCGCTCCTGTCTCGTAGAGCGCCTGCACGAGCGACGAGAGCAGCTGCCCAGAATACGTCCCCTTGCCTCCTGCATCTTCCACCAGGCGCATGCAGGCCCCGTCAAGCAGCGCTTGCGGGTCGCACTGCCCGCGCAGCAACCGTTTGACGCGCCGTGTCTCCCTGCGGAAATCTCGGAGCCGATTGCCGGGCTGCATGTTCCTGTCGAGGTAGTCCAGCCAGAGCTTCTCCTCGTCACCGGCGAGAAAGGGGGAGACGATGGCATCGAGCAATGCGGTCTCGGGAGGCGCTGCTCCCGGCTGGTAGTCAGCGCTCATGGCGTCCTCCCACGTTGCGCTCCAGGAGGCGCGCAGCGAGCCCCATGAGGTCCTCGGGCTTCGCAATCCGGTGGTACTCGACGCCCTCTGGCACGCTCTCGAGGGAGAAGGTGGGGGGGCAGTGGAGGAGGGCGACGCGCGCGGTCTCCGCGAGGGATTCGAAATTCTCGTACAGGGCATCGAGATTGTAGATGCCGCCGTCGGTGATGATGTAGACGTCCAGAGCGCGTAGGGTCAGCTCGGGCATGGCGTCGAGTGAGATGTCCAGGTGCTTCCTGACGGCTTCCCTGGGCATCTCCGTCCCCGCGGTGCGCATCCACTGGAGGATGTCGTCGGCCTGATGGCGATGCATCCGCCCCCCTAAAAATTGCCGCTCGGGCAGGAGCTTCTCCAGCATCTCCAGGTCCACCTCAGTGCCGCCGCCCTGGTAGCCGACCAGCGCGTGCGCGATGAGCCCGAGGTCGCGGCCGAACGGCACGGGAAAGCTCTGGCTGCTGAAGTTCAGCGCCCCGACAAGAGAGCCGTTCGCCAGGTAGTTCCGTGCGATGGCCAATCCGCAGAGGACATGCGGGCTCTTCTCGCTCTCGGGCGAGGGCATGCTTCCCGAGGAGTCCATGAGGATGAGGCAGTGCGGAACCATTGGCTTCTGCCGGTAGGTCATGTCGTCGTCATCCTCGTACACATTCGTCAGTCCCGGAAGGACCTTGCCGTGGGCGCGGAACCAGTCCACCTTGCTCAGCGGGTCGCCAAGCTCATACGGCTTGTGGAGCATGGGGAACCCCTCGCTGTCCGGGGCGCTCAGCTGGCGCTTCCGGATAAAGAGCGGCAGCCCCCTGCTCAGCTTGAGATAGTACTCGATGACGCTCTCTTCTGCGCGGAGGGTGGCGAGGCCGCCTCCTTTCCCTATGCCCTTGGCGTCAGCGAAAGATTCCGGGTGCTGGCCCTTGGCGAATTCGCGCACGCGCTCGAAGGCATCCTTCGGGAGAATCTGCCTCAGCGCGTCGAGTGCTTGCGCCAGCTCTCCGGGAGAGGGATTCTCGCCAGGACCGCCCATCCCGGAGCCGAAATCAGGGCACGCGCCGTGCAGCACCTGGGGACTGTCCGGTCGCGGCCTGGGCGGAAAGCTCTCCTCGTCCTTGAGCATCTTCCGGAGGATGTTGCCGTACTGGTGCAGCGCAAGCTCGTGCCGCCTGAGGGATTCTGCGTCGAGCCCGCTGTTCCGGAACACCCACCCGAAGTCGGTGAGGAAGCTGACCTTGCGGATTTCCTTCTCGAAAGTACGCATATCCTCTGGGAGTTCCACGAGCTGCTCGCCGAACTGCGCGCTGTACAGCGCAAGAGAGAGCAGGATGGGCTTGTACCCCGGTTCAGGATGCCCGCTGGTCTCCTGCTGGACAGCCCTGCCGAGCGCACGGTACAGCTCCACGATGTCGTCCTGCAGCGGGCTGTTGAAGTACGCGGAGAGATTGTCCACGATGTCCACGTAATGCTGGAACACCTGCTTCCCCAGGTAGGGGATGCCTTCCTGCTTCCCCACGCTGTCGAAGGAGTCCGACGCGAGCTCCTGGAGGACGAGCGCAGCGGCGAGGTCCCGGGGGAAGCGCGCGTAGTGCGCGGCCTGATGGGCGAGCAGCCCGCGCACGACGCTCTCCGGATTATCCGAGTGTGCCAGCAGCGCCCGAAGGAAGTCCTCCTTGAGCACCACCTCTCTGCCCACCGAGCGCATGACCTCGGCGCTGTCTTCTGAGTCCAGCCTCGGCTTTCCCAGCAGGCGTGGCATGGGGGTGAAGCTTGCGAGCACCTCGGGCCACAGCTGTTCGATGAGTTTTTCGAGCTCGCTCACGTCCATCTTTTCCATGAGCCCCCGCGTCGGTAGTAGACCTCGTTGCTCCCAAGGAATTGATGCATGGCTTCATCGTCGTCATACTCCCCATACGCAAAGGAGTCGGCGAGCATCTGCCTGACCTGGGAGCGGGTGCCGGAGAGGTAGAACACGCAGTCCATGGCGTAGGAGCCTATCTCCGTGTCCTCGGATGGCTTCAGGTGGAACACCGAGGAGCGGGCCTTGGTCCCGACGCGGCGCGCGGTGCCCACGAGGGTCATGTCGCAGTGTGCGACGCCCTCGCCGAACTCTCCGAACTCCCCGCTGGCCTGGAGGGCCAGCGGCCGTTCTGCCGATGCGGTGAGGTAGCCGAGGTCCATGTCTTCCCATCCGCGGAGGTCCAGAAGGAGACTGCCGCATCCGTGCTCGTACATCGCCTGGATGCTCGCGAGAAGGTGCATCTCCGCAATCATGTGCGCATCCTCGTTCGGCGCCTGCGCAAGGATGCCCACCAGGGAATCGAGCACTCCCTGGTGATCAACGCCCTCGGGAATCCTGGCCTTCAGGCCGTCAGCGGCGACGCGTACCATCCACTTGAGAAGCCCGTTGCTCTGCTCGTCGAAATCGAACGGCTCATCCGTGAAAATGTCTCCTGCGAGCCTCTTCGCCGCATCTTCGATGGCGCTCCCCTGGCCGGGCTGGTACTCACGGCTCATCGCGGACTCCGAACGCCCGCCGCGCGGCCACCATGATAGGGTGCCGCTCGGTGCGCAGCATCTCGCGCTGCTTGGTGGTGAGCGCGATGTTCTCACCGCCCTTGCGCCGGGCAAGCTTCTCGAGGATGGAGAGATAGCGCTCTGAACGCTCATCGAAGTCCTTGGCTGTCGCTTCCACGAGGACCTCGGTCAGATGGGTCTGCAGGTCTGTGCTTCGTTGCTCCTCACGATGCAGGCTTGCGAAGCGCTCGGTGAACACCAGGCGGTGGTTCAGGGTCGCGATTGCCGCTGCCTGGAGGTGCTCCACACCAGCTTCAGACGCGCCGTTCCACCATGCGAGACCCTTCGCGTAGGTTTCCATGTCGCTCTGGGCGCGGTTCATCAGGGGAGTGCGCGTCCATCCCACCGCGAAATTCATGTCGGCAGTGGTGTCGTCCAGCGGCTCCTCATCCTCGATGCGCTTCACGCCGAAGCGCTCGCTCACGTTCATACAGCACTCGAGCCAGAGCGCGAAGTCCCGTGCCGTTGCGGAGAGCGGCACCGCGGTGATATCCGCTGCGATGCCTGCGAGCGCCGCTTCGTCCAGCGGCCTCTCCCCGAGGAGCGGCTCCAGGGTCGCGGTGCGGTACTGCTCGCGGAGCGCGTCCACCCTGCCCTTCTTCTCCTGGAAGCCCAATGTGCTCTCATTCGCGATGTCCAGCAGCGCCCTGCTCGTCGTCCGGTCCTGGAGTCCCGCGCGGCGACTGTTGCCCTCCTGCTTGTCCGCGAGGCTCTTCCAGGTGAGCGGCACATGCTCCGTCGCCACCGAGAGGCGCTCCTGCAGCGCGAGAGTCAGCTCGAAACTTCCGGAGTCCTTTGGGTTGATGGTGAAATACCCCGGACGAGCGCCGGTGTCAATCGTGTAGTCCATCACCTCCCACAGGCCTTCTTCTACACCTTGGAGGAGATAGCTCTGCTTCTTCGTCGGGATGCGCAACAGCTCATCGACGCTGAGGAAAGGGAGACAGTGCCGCAGGTGCCACACCACATGCTCTTCCCCCGCGCTCAGCCTGCCGTAGTGGGGCCTGCCGGTGATGTCCTCGCTCGTGATGCCCGGATTGCCCTTGACCATGAGATGCGACGCGACATTCGGGGGGACCCCTCCGAAGAGAGCGCTGACAAGGGTGGCGAGGCTGGTCTTCCCGCTGCCGGGGTCTCCCTTGAGGAGCTGCCTTCCCCTCGTCGCGTAGGTCAGCAGGGCGATGACCGTGTTGTAGTGCTCCAGAGTCCCCCTTCCGACCGGGCGCCGCGAGTCGTCCACGTAGTAATTGAGCAGGAAGTCATGATTGCGGTGGGCCTTTGACCAGAGCTGTTCGTCCATCTCTCCCCCGCAAGAGGAAGCCGGGCCGATTTATAAAGCTTCATCCCGCCGGGAACCTCTTCGGCCGCGATGCCGTGGGAGTCTCGGGCTGTCTCGCCGAAAACCCGGGAAATGCTCCACAGTGCGGCCGCAATGACAAGCTTTTTATGTCCGCTCATCAGGAAATCGCCATGAAAGTCCTCATCCTCAGCGCGGACCAGTTTGATGACGCAGAGCTCAAGTCGGTGCTGGCCTCCATCAAGAAGCTGGGCGGTGACGCTGAGGTGGCCTCTCTCCAGAAGGGCCCCCTCAAGGGCGTCAAGGGAGCGAAGGTGGACGCGCTGTACGCCCTCTCGGAGGTCCGCGGGGAGCACTACAGCGCGCTTGTCATTCCCGGCGCGACTGCAGGCATCCTCCGCCACCAGCCGGGAGCGCTGGAAATCGCCCGGCACTTCTTCACCGAACGCAAGCTTGTGGGAGCGATAGGCAGGGGAGTGGAGCCGCTCATCAGCGCGAATCTCCTGCGCGGAAGGTTTGTGTGCAGCTCCGGCGCCGATGAGGAACTCAAGGACGCCGGGGCACGGGTGCAGAAGAAGGATTTTGTCGTGGACCAGTTCCTCGTCACCTCCCGGGACGTGAAGTCGTTCCTGGGGGCGTTCGCCGGGCTTCTCAGGTAGCGCGCTCCCATTCCGCCCTGAAGCACCGCTGGAAGCGTTCCGGATGCTCGCGCAGGTCTTTCCTGAGCGTTTCCACCCTGCACCATCTCACCTCGCTCACCTCCTTTGGGTCCGGAGCGAAGGGTCCTGGATACACCCCGCGAAAGACGCGCACGAACTCCAGGTTCCCCGGCCGGTCCGAGGTCCGGTAGGTGCACACCGGCTCCAGGCTGATGGTGATTTTTGCTCCCGGGAAGAGCTCCTCACGGAGTTCCCGCAGGGCCGCTTCGTGATAATCCTCTCCTGCGTCGAGATGGCCGCTGGCTGAGCTTCCCCAGAGGCCAGGGTCCACCTTCAGGGAGAGCGCCCGCTTCTGGAGGAGGAGTTCCTTGCACGACGCGTCGCGGAAGAGCCAGACGCTCGCGCCGCGGTGCAGCAGCCCTTCGGCGTGGCACTTCTCGAACGAGGCCGTGCCGATGACGCGGCCCTGTTCGTCCACGACATCGAGGTCTCCCACGGCGTTCGCGCTCATGCCGCGTATTTAAGCCTTGCCGGCCGTAAAGAGTATCACCTGTCTCCCGGTCGCAATGTCGGGGAGTATCGGGCTGTTTCGCAGGCATGCCGGATATTCTCAGCATCACGGCCGAACATGCAGAAAGTTTATGTAATGGCCCTGCTGGTTCAGGGTATGCGCGAACGATGCTGCCCGGTATGCCGTTCAGAGGAGGTCACGCTCCATATGGGGGGCCAGCTCGGAACATGGCGCTGCAAGCGCTGCTCGTACGTAGGGCCTATCGTTCTCGAGGTCGATGATGAGACTCGCTGACCTCGGCAAAGCCCTCGCCGGGCTCTTCGGGACTGGCGCGGAGGAAGTGGTCCTTGCGGAGGGCGCCGCGGACGAGCTCTGCCACTTCGCCCGCGAAGTGGCCCCGAAGGAGTTCATGGCAGTGCTGAAAGGCGGAGTCCGCGGAAAGGAGCTGCGCATCACCGAGCTGGTGTTCCAGCCGTTCGTCAATACCGTCGCCAGTTCCAGCATGAGCATGGACCTGCCATTGATGAGCGGTTCCGTGGGAACGGCGCACAGCCATCCCTCTGGCAGCAATCGCCCTTCGCGGCAGGACCTGAGGCTCTTCGCGAAGATGGGGGGAGTACATCTCATCATCGGCAGCCCGTACCGGCGGGAGAACATCGCGTGTTATCTCTCGGACGGGACGAGGGTGGAATTTTCCGTCGGCTGAGGCCGAGAGACTCCGGCCGCGCTGAGTATGTGCGGAAGAGACATCACGGAAAACGCGCGGTAATGCGGCCGTCGGAGGTTTTCCACCGAGGCGCCGAAAGCCTTAAAAGCCGCGTTCCCCTGACGCAGCTCATGGTTGGCCCTGACCAGCTGAAGTTCTTCCTCAACTCCGGGGGAAAAAAGCCTCTTCGCGTCCCGGTGGACAAGCTTGT
>Ga0209542_10021187_pt1 | contig 10211 bp, 10 predicted proteins | sample RifCSPhighO2_01_FD_184028 | JGI IMG/M metagenome (GOLD analysis project Ga0209542, IMG submission 184028) | Soil microbial communities from Rifle, Colorado - Rifle CSP2_plank highO2_0.1 (SPAdes) (version 2) | ecosystem: Environmental > Terrestrial > Deep subsurface > Rock core/Sediment ...
TTCTGCGGTGCAAAGTGGCAAAGAATACAACCCCTTATGCGGGAAGATGGTACGATGACACATCTTCCCCAGAAGCTCAAAAGACTGCTAAGGAAAAAAAGTAACTTTTCAATAACGCCGGCTCAGAAGGCTTTGTAGAAAATGTAGGTTAGCAGCCTTAAGTCAAACCTAATCCAATCAAATAGCGAACTGACAAGAGGGATGGCTCCTTCGGAGAATGTCAGTTATTGTACTTTAGAATGAGGGGTTTGAAGCTGCTAACCCGAATGATAATGAGACTTTCTACAGAGCCGGTCATAGAACTTCACCACTTTGCCAAAAGATACAATCAGGCAAAAAGGAGATAGGCAGGCTTATTTACGAATAGAAACATATTTATAGTTCTCCCCTCAAGTTTTATAAATGGTATATTTCAGCCAGCTCAAGGATTGCAGGATCCTGGATGCGAAAAATGAGGATATTGGCAAGCTTTCTGACCTCGTGTTCGTTGATGGCAAAGATTACGGCGAGATTACCCACTTTATCTATAAGCATGAAGATAAAACCAAGCGAAAGGTTTCTTGGGGATTTGTTAAAGAGTTTAGGGAACAGAATGGCAGCGCGCATATATCTATTCAGCTCAACTCGGCAATAGATGAGATTACTGCTTTCTTTATGAAAAAAGAGGAAGTCTTGGTTGGGGACATTCTCGATAAGCAGGTCATTGATGTCAATGGCGTAAAAGTAGTTAGAGTAAATGATATCTTGCTGGGAAAGGTTACCGGAAAGTTTGTGATAGTCGCTGTTTGTGTCGGCGCTGCGAGCTTCGCCAGAAGGCTAGGTTTCACCAAAAAGATGCCGAAAAAGGAGCATGTCATTCCTTGGAAGTCTGTTGAGCGCCTTGAACCAACTTTGCACGACATTCACCTTAAGATCCAAAAAAATAAGATAAACGATCTGCATCCAGAAGACATAGCTGACCTTATGGAAGACCTCACCCATACTGAGCAGATTCTCATCTTCAATTCCCTGAATGAGCGTAAAGCTGCAAAGACCCTTCTTAAAGCAGAAGAGAGTATCCAGGATTCCATGCTGAAGAGCTTTAAGCTTAACAAAATCAAGGAGCTTCTTGAAAATATTCCACCTGAGCAGGCTGCGGACATTTTAAGCCTCATGCCAGGGCAACAGGTTGAGCAGCTCCTCACCAGCATGCATAGATCAACTGCACAGAGGATAAAGAGAATCCTTACCTACTTTCCTGAGGCAGTTGGCTCTATTATGAAGACAGAAGTAGTATCCATACCCGATAACTACACCGCACAACAAACCATACTAAAACTGAGGCATTTGCCGAATCACTTAGCGCAAACATACCATATGTATGTTATTGATTCCTCAATGCGCCTCATTGGCTTCCTTTCGGCAAGAGCCCTCCTGATATCCTCGCCTAAAACTAAAATTAAAGATATTATGAAGGAAAATGTGGTCTTTGTTAAGGGCAACGATCCCAAGGAGACTGCAGCTCGCCTTATGGCCCGCTATGACCTTTTTGTTCTGCCGGTAGTTGACAAGAACAATGTGCTGACTGGAATGGTGAAGGCCGATGATATCTTAGATGAGTATATACCCGAACGCCTGCATCGTGAAAAATTTCTTCCATTAAAACTGAGAGACAGGTAAAATGGCCCATCGGATCAGTTGGAAGCGTATACTTTTTGCATTGGCGATTATCGGTCCTGGAATTATAACCTCTGCTGTTGACAATGATGCAGGAGGCATAGCTACCTACACTGTTGCTGGAGCGCATTTTGGATATGGGCTTCTGTGGACGCTGATCCCTATAACAATTCTGCTGATGATGGTGCAGGAGATGGTCGCCCGCATCGGAATAGTTACCGGAAAAGGTCTCGCTGATTTGATAAGGGAAAATTTCGGGATCAAGATGACTTTGGTTATCATGATAGGCCTGGGTATAGCTAATTTTTTCATCACTATGTCTGAATTTGCAGGCATTTCTTCTGCCGCAAGCCTTTGGGGAATTTCCCCATACTTTATGGTGCCTTTCGTAGCGCTCTTTGTTTGGATACTGATTGTTAAGCTAAATTACAAGAAACTGGAAAAGTTTTTCTTGGTGCTGACCTTATTTTATTTTCTCTATATAGTATCTGGCTTTATGGCGCATCCTCAGTGGGGGCAGGTATTTAGTGAGATGGTCATCCCACATATTGAGTTTTCTCCGGCATATTTCTATCTAGTCATTGCGATTATAGGAACCACTATAACCCCTTGGATGCAGTTCTACCTGCAGAGCTCAATTGTGCAAAAAGGTATCCGGATAACTCAATTGAAATATTCCAGGATAGATGTGATTGTAGGTCCTATTGTAACTGTCATGGTCTCATTTTTTATTATGGTATCTAGTGCAGCATTGCTTTTTAGCAGCAACCTGCGTATTGAGAGTGCGGTTGACGCTGCGCGTGCCTTGGAGCCGCTCGGTGCCCATTATGCTTCATTTTTATTCGCTGCAGGATTTTTCGGTGCTGCCTTGTTTGGTGCCTTTATCATACCGATAGCTACTGCATACTATGTGTGTGAGGCTTTTGGGTGGGAATCAGGCCTCAATAAGCATTTCAAAGATGCAAAACATTTCTATGTATTACTATCCTTGATGATATTTGCAGCTGCCGGATTGATCCTGATACCAGGTCTGCATCTGTTCCAGCTGATGCTTTTTTCGCAGTTTATCAATGGTTTACTGCTACCAGTCATCCTGCTGATTATATTGCGGCTGGCTAACAATAAGAAACTGATGGGAGAACACAGGAACACCAAGGTATATAACTTCTTTGCCTACACCGGCTCTGCATTAGTGATTGCAGCAACTGTTGTTCTATTATTTACAACATTCTAGGAATAGATGTATTTAACCTTTATGTTTTGGTAAATTTTTTTGGCCCGCTTCGGCGGTTCTTGTGATCAACACCCCAAAAGCATTGTAGTCGTGGCCAAGAAGCCCGCCGCCAACGGCTTCGAAACCACTGCGAGAACCAAGGAGACGCAGTCTCTTTACGAACGGCCTTGATTGGTGAAGAACATATAAGATACTTTCAAAAACAATAGTATGGGTGCGCATTTCTTTTTCGGCAAGCCATGCCCCAAATTTGTCAGCATCAATATCTAAAGATTGGTCGCCATACATGAAATTTGTAATTCCATCTTCTCCAAATTGATACGTAGAAACTTTATGAATCCTCTCATATCTTGTGGCAAATGCTCTTCCATTGTGCAGCATTGTATCAACTGCATCATACACAATACCCCTAATGCTTTGTGGTACACTAAACTCCTTTCCATACCTGTTGTACTCTCTCAATTCAGACAAGGCAGATTGAATTACTTGACTGATTGCCCTACCCCTTGCTAAAACAACCTTGTTATAATCTCTTGGATCATAGAAAATATCCATATCTGTTGTGCTGGAAGATGTAAATGGGCTGTCATCAATGCCCGCCATAAGGAGGCCTTTTTCTGCTGGTGAAATTGTATGAAGCCCATGAGCAGCAAATTCCAACTCTTGAGCATCCAAATGATCTTGAATGTATGCTAGAGGATCCAATTGTCTTTGAGAGTATGCGTAGGTAACTGCATATTTGCCATCCCTTGTCTGTGTCTGCCGAAGTTGCAAAGCCATGTGATTTCTCTTACATAGAAAATATAATCTGTTTTTAAATCTTCCTATCTATACTCACTATAGAGTGGTATTATCTTGCAAAATTCCTATGAAGGAAAAAACAATTTCACAATATGCTTTGTCTTAAACACTCTCACCTTATTCTGTCTTTCAAGATGGGGGTCATCTGACCATATCTTAGAGTTTTCTATGCTGACAGCAGTTGCCAAGAAAACCACATCATCAGGATCCACTTTTCCAAGAAGCGCATCTGCTTCCTCTATTTTTGGTTTAATTTGTTCTTCTGGAACTAAGGTTATGTGCTGTAATAAGTGATTTAGCAGTTCAGTATATTCTTCTTCACTCATCCCAGACTTTTCAAGAACTAAATCTTTAAACTTTCTTACTTCATGGAAAGACATTTCTGGATAGTGAAATCCCCAACCAGACTCAACAATTATCTTTCTTACTGTAGAATCTTTGATGAGCCCCGCAAGAAGAATATTTGTGTCAATGACAAGAGTCATCTTTTTAGACCAAGTTTTCGTGCAACTGCCCCATCAATCCTGCTTGCTATAGAATCTACGTCCTTTTGAGTTAGCTTACTTTTCGTAGTTAGTTTGTCCATAACATCCAAATCTTCTATTTTCTGCGAAATAGACTTTCTAACCACTTCACTCCATCTAATCTCAGAGCGCTCTTTCATCTTAGTGTGCAAATCTTCTGGTATTGCTAAGGTTATATTTGGCATATCGAATCACCTTATGTGAATAGATGTGATTACACATATTTAAAGCTTTCGATTGATTTTTGTAAAATTTCCTAAAAAGAATAAACCCTTGCAATAGATCATTGAGTGCCTAACTGATTCATTCTGTCGCTGATGCCCACAACTGATTAAAATAATTCAGATGCGACTTTGCGATTTCTTTATTCTGCATCTTTATTGCAGTAGGCTCCTTCGACCACTGGATAAACAAGCAGGTATCCCCATAGATAATTGCGGTGGTTGGATTGACAAACTTGTCGTCTACAAATCGATACTCTAAAAGGCCTCTTTTTTCGAGTCTATCCTTAAACCTGTGAGAAAAAATTGACCGTTGCTTAATCCCTTTTTCTATTCTCTGTGTGTGCCATAACTCAAAATACGACCCAAAAAATTCTTTAAACTGTAGTTGCGCTGCAATGAGGGATATGGGCTTTTTTGTTTTGAGAATCTCCTCAAAAATCATCCGTAACCCTTTCTTGCCAACAAAAATAGTTGCTTCAAGAGTTTTTGCGTCTTTTTTTGTTGTTTGCATCTCACGAATATCACTCAAGAGATCATTTTTAGTTGATCTTAATTCTTCTTCTTTCTCATGAACCAAAACCAATATTGATTCTGGAGATTTTGCTTCAACCCATTTGAGGTTATTCTTCACGATAAATGAAACAACGCCTTTGGAGATCAGCCTGTCCAATGCTTCATACACGTTAGTCCTGTTGATTTGAGTCTCAGAACTTATCTTATTTGCATAACTGCTCCCATTCTTATACAGATGCACGTAAATCTTTATTTCTGACGGGCTAAATCCCAATTTGCTTAAGCTTGCTTCAATCATAAGAATAGAGTATATCCATTCTATTTAAATGTTGTGGTGTAGTACGACAACTATCTTTTATATCCTCTTAGAGGATCTACTCCAGAATGACAGATGCAAACTCTCAGAAAAGAATTGAGAAGCCGATTTTTGTATTTGGCTGCAATAATAGCGGTACCACCATACTCGGGAAAGCACTACAATCTCATAAAGAGATTGATTGCCCTCCTGATGAGGGTCCGCTCAGGCCGGGATGGCCAAAAGAAATGACTCATTTTTTGTGCAGCCATACATTTAGGATATGGGCGCATCCAATCTGGAGAAAAGGGAATGAAACCCTCCCCGGGGATAATCTTGCGTATTATATGTCAGAAGAAGATGTTAGTGATTCATTAAGTCGGAAGATAACTGATTTTTATGGGAGCTATAACCAAAGGATTTGCGACCATTCGCCACAATTCACATTACGGGCACGGGCATTGCAGGAGATTTTTCCAGATGCCTATTTTGTTGCAATCGTAAGGAATGGTTATGCAGTTGCAGAAGGAACACGAAGAAAACGAGAGTTTGATCCTGACCGGCCGCATATGAGCGGATTCCCTACAACGATTGAAGATGCCGCAACGCATTGGTGCAATGCAAACAGGATTATTGAATCATATCAACGGCTGGGCTTATTGAAAAGAGTAACCATAATAACCTACGAGAACTTAGTCCAAAAAACAGATGAGACACTACAAGGGGTGTTGGGTTTTTGTGGACTTAACCCGCAGGGGTTTTCAATCCCTCAATTCGAAAAAGGGCTTAATGATACCCAAATTTCACGGCTTGATCAGTCTGAGATAGCTGCTATAACGAGAATTGCGAACCCAATGCTTGCGCATTTTAAGTATCCAATCCCAAAAGAGGGTTATCAAGGAGTTTATTGAGATTTTCTAGGACCCATAGATAACGGAAACCCCATAAACTAAGAAAGAATGTCCAAGCCAGGATACAGGGGAAAATTCTTCGTCAATTCCCGAATCTCACTATTCACTCTATCCAGAGTAGCGGTATTGGTATGATTTTTAATAACATCCGCTATGCCTTTTCCGATAACCTTCATTTCTGATTCCTTCATACCTCTAGTTGTAATCGCAGGTGTTCCTAATCGTATACCGCTAGGGTGGAATGGCGAACTGGGTTCAAATGGAATGGTATTTTTATTCACAAATATCTCTGCCTGTTCTAGCGCATCCTGAACCTCTTTTCCTTTACCGGTTAAATCATGCTCACTCAGGTCGATTACCATAAGATGATTATCAGTACCATCGGTAACGAGTTTTATGCCCTGTTCCATCAATTCATCTGCCAATGCTTTTGCATTTCGCACGATTTGCTGGGCATATACTTTGAACTCAGGTTGCTGAGCCTCCTTAAACGCTACTGCTTTTGCTGCAGTCATATGGTCATGGGGCCCTCCTTGGATTCCAGGAAACAATTGAAAATCAACCATCTGTGCAAGATTCTTATTCCAGTCAGGATGATACTTCTCTTTATATCTGTCTTCTATTTTTGATAAGATCAATGCACCTCGGGGACCCCGTAAAGTTTTGTGGGTTGTAGTTGTCACTATATCTGCATAAGGTACTGGGCTTTGATGAACACCAGTAGCACACAATCCAGCTATATGAGCGATATCAGCCATATGATATGCTCCTACTTCATCGCAAATTTCTTGAAAAGCCTTAAAATCTATTTTTCGGGAGTAAGCAGTAAGACCAGATAAAATCAATTTTGGCTTTTCTGCAATAGCCTGCTTTCTGATGGCATCCATATCAAGGAGATGGGTATCTTTATCGACAGTATATGGCACACATTTGAAGAGTCTTCCTGAAAAGTTAACCGGGCTGCCATGGGTTAAATGGCCACCACATCCCAGATCTAGGCCCATGAATGTGTCACCAGGGTTCAATAAGGTGAACAATGCCGCCATGTTTGCCGGACTACCTGATAAAGGTTGTACATTAGCGTGTTCGGCATTAAAGAGTTTCTTTGCTCTCTCAATAGCAATATCTTCTACCTGGTCAACAAACTCTTGACCACCATAATATCTTTTGTGGGGATAGCCTTCAGAATATTTGCAAGTGAAAACTGAACCCATAGCCTGTAAAACGGCCCTAGAGGGAAAATTCTCAGAAGGGATCAGTTCAACGCCAGTTCTAATTCTTTTTTCTTCATTCAGTATAGTTGCAGAGACTTCAGGATCTGATTGAGTAAGTTCATTCATAAGATTCATTCCACTCACCTCTGAAAGACTACAGGGGGCTATTTATATAAATTTCGATTATCCAACAATCACTTTGTCTAACTGCACATCCCAGTCACGATGAGGAAATGCTTCAAGAACCTGCATGTCGAATGCAATCCCTATCTTGACACCCTTAAAATCACGCAGGAAGTCATCATAGTAGCCTTTTCCATACCCGATGCGGTGATTCTGCCTGTCAAAGGTAACACCAGGAACTATGACCACATCAATCTTGTCTTTTTTAACTTCAATCGGGTCTGCAGGCTCGAGGATTCCATATTCACCATGCTGCTTAAGGTCAGCGAAAGACTGTATCAATGCAGCAATGATCTTTTTGTTCTGCATGACAGGAACTGCCACTTTTTTCCGCTCTAAGGCATCGATGATCATGCTTCTGGTATCAACCTCAGAGCCAAATGCCACATAAAACATCACGCAAGCTGCTTTTTTAAAATGGGGGTCATGGAACAGCTTATCTTTGATAATCTCAGAATGTGATCGAATCTCTTCCTTAGATAACCGGTCCCTTCTCCGCAGCATCACTCTTCTGCTGGTTTCCTTCATCGATGAAGCTAAAGAGCCTCGACTTCATAAATTTTTTGGTTTCCTAACAGAAAACTATTTAAATTCACTATCCGACTGCGATAAACATGGGCTATACCAAGAATCAGCTGGATGTCTTGAAGAAGGAAAACTATCCTATAGACTTGTCCAAATATATTGAACTTTCATTTTCTAAAGCGACTTTAGAGAACAAAGAAACTCTACTAAGAAATATCCAGCTGATAAGGGATTCTATAGTGTTCTTCACTGCACATGCCGGAGCTAAAGGGCTCAGCGGGCACACTGGAGGGGCATATGATGTAGCTCCTGAGATGATGATCATTGACGGATTCAGAAGGGGGAAAGCTAAGGAAACCTATCCGATCGTATTTGATACAGCAGGGCATAGGGTGGCTATCCATTACCAGATGTTGGCGCTGCAGAAGAAGATACCTGTCCAGGCGCTGCTCCATTATCGAGAAGCAGGTTGGAGGCTGCCAGGTCATCCGGAAAGGGAGTACACCCCTGGACTTGAATTCAGCTCAGGAAGGCTCGGTCACATGTGGTCATATGTAAATGGGGTATCAATGCAGAATCCCGGTAAGCGGATCTTCCTATTTGGCAGTGATGGTTCCCTCCAGGAAGGAAACGAAGCAGAGGCAGCAAGATGTGCTGTTGCGCATAAGCTACCGATCACTTTCATAGTCGATGACAACGATGTAACTATTGCAGGTCATCCGAGTGAATATATGCATGGATATTCTGTGGCAGATACTCTTGATGGCCACGGACTGAAAATTATAAAACTGAACAGGTCGGATGATATTTCAAGGCTGTACACTGCCATTTTTGATTCCTACAATGAAAAAGGACCGGTAGCTATTGTGATGAAAGGCAAGATGGCACCCGGTATTGAGGGTATTGAAGGTTCCAACAAAGGTCATGATGTCATTCCCACCGATGCAGCCATTAAGTATCTTGAAAAAGCCAAACAGACAAAGGCTGCTGAAGTTCTCAAGTCAATTAAGGTCAAGACGCCATCATCAGAATTCTTAGGAAGTTCAAAAGAGTTCGGCAGCAACAGGCAGACCTTCGGCAAAGCTTGTGTGGAAGTGCTGGAATCCCTATCTGATGCTGAAAGAAGAAAGAACCATATATTTGACTGTGATCTGGAGGGTTCAACAGGTATCAATGTTATTCACGAAAAATTCCAGGAATTATACACGCTCGGAGGCGTCATGGAGCGAAACAATTATGCCGCAGCAGCCGGATTCGGCAGCCAAAAAGGCTTTCAGGGAATATTCGCTACCTTCGCTGCATTCAATGAGATGCTGATCTCTGAAGAGACAATGGCTCGCCTTAATGACGCAAACGTGTTATCCCATTTCTCCCATTCAGGCGTTGATGATATGGCTGACAATACCTGCCATTTTGGTATAAACAACTTTTTTGCTGATGGGGGGATACCCGAAGGAGACAAAACACGATTATATTTTCCAGCAGACACAGGCCAGATGAAGGCTGTTGTAAAAAAGGTTTGGAAAGATGAAGGATTAAGGTTTATATTCTCAACAAGGTCTAAAAGCCCTGCTATCCTCGATGAAAAAGGGAATGAGATCTATGGCAAGGGTTATTCATTTAAACCAGGAAAAGATGAGGTTATCAGGGAAGGAAAGTCAGGCTATATCGTCTCATACGGTTCCGATATGTTATATAGATGCTTGGATGCAGTTGAAAGATTGAGAGAAGAAGGCATTGATGTAGGATTAATCAACAAGCCTACCTTAAATGTTGTTGATGAGGAAATGATGAAGAACCTGCTTAAGTCTGGATTTGTCCTGGTAGTGGAATCCCAGAACTATAAGACCGGCTTAGGCGAAAGGTTTGGAACTTGGCTGGCTCAGAGAGGGCAATGCCCGAAATATGATCATATGGGCACCACCAGGCAAGGTTCGGGTGGATTGTGGGAACAGATCTATCATCAGGGCCTGGATCCTGTTTCTATCATGAAAAAAGTTAGAAGCATGCGGTAACTAACCATCCCACCCCAAAATCGACGAAGTTGGGGCAAATCTAAAGTTTATTAAACTTCAACTTCATTAGAAGTGATAAATAGGTTTATAAATATTATTACATTCCTAAAAAAGGT
>Ga0209542_10021188_pt1 | contig 10211 bp, 10 predicted proteins | sample RifCSPhighO2_01_FD_184028 | JGI IMG/M metagenome (GOLD analysis project Ga0209542, IMG submission 184028) | Soil microbial communities from Rifle, Colorado - Rifle CSP2_plank highO2_0.1 (SPAdes) (version 2) | ecosystem: Environmental > Terrestrial > Deep subsurface > Rock core/Sediment ...
CGTCTAAAAAGTCAACAATTTTTTTTGAAAAACGGCAAACTTTTGCCGGCAGTTCGCTTTTGGAAATATATTCCAGAACCCCTCCTTGGTGTTCATTGCAGCGGAAATCCTTCTCTTTCGCGGTTCTTATGTATGCCTGTACTAAACTGCCCTTCAAATAAATAAGCCGTATATCTATAAACCCTGAATAATTTTTGTATCGGTAGCCGTTTTTAAACTTAACAAATGGCTGAAGAACAAAAGAATAGCTTTTATTTTTAATCAAAATATCGCGAATTTTTTCCGCCTGTTTGTATAAACCGATAGAGTAAATCCTTTTTCCTCCGGCGCCGAATCTGTCTTTCATAACTATCTTTTTGGAAAAATCGTGCCTTTCGGGATGAAGAGTTACAAGAGCCTTGAGGACATTTACAGCCCGACCGACACTTTTCCAAGTTGCATTTTCAACCACCACCGTCGGAACTGTAAAATCCTTAAGAGTCTCATACGTTTTTTGCTTATCGAAAAAAAGCGAAAAAAGCTCAGAACTGTTAAATGGAATTACTTTCGAATTAGAGAAAAGGGTGGTGCGTCTTTCTTTCTGCTTTTCATTTATCGGAGAGAACTTATCAAAGATAAGTCGTGAGTAGCATGGCTGGTTTACCTTAATCCATCTTCTTTTTTGAAAAATCCAGCAGCTTTTGAAGCTTCCATCTTCAGCAATGTCTTTTGAAGTAGTAAATGCTGCCTTTAAATCATTTTTTGTACACATTTCTAAAAAATATGCATATGCATTGTTATAATGAGTACGTTTTGATGCCCTAGAAAAAGGCAACTTTGTGTTTGGTTTTGTTGACGATGCACTTGTTGCAATACCATGGGTATATACAACCAAAAGATCAAACAATATTATATTTTTCATGACATTCTTCGCGGACTTAAAGTCCGCGGTTTCTCTTTAAAGAGAATGACATATCAGCGTTCAATTCTTCTCCAGACTGAAAGTCTAGAGTTTTCTTGAATGCTGTTATAAACTACAGGTATTAGGGAAGGACGAAACCTAATTCTTTTATAAAGCAGAAAAACTAGATATAGTAAGAATACGTATTATACACTATCTCCCAGGACCAAAGCTTCTTTTTTTGTTTTAGACCATTTTTTAGTCGGAGTTCTCTTTAATATTGCTTCTTTCCTGCTTTGATATTTTTCTGAACAAATTGAAGAGAAAAAAGGGAAATAACGGATGTTCTCTCGACTACGCTCGAGACATTCGAAATTATTTAGGGGGCCGAAGGCCATGAGCGAACCCGTTCGATTTCACTCAGGGTGAGTCGAATGGCTGCGGGGCAGGGATTCGAACCCCGATACCAGGATCCAAAGTCCTGTGTCCTACCTTTAGACGACCCCGCAATGTGGTGTTTACACTGAAAAATTCAGCTAGAATTTTTTAGTGAGCCCAGGAGGATTCGAACCTCCAACCATCACCTTAAAAGGGTGTTGCTCTACCATTGAGCTATGGGCCCTAAAAACTTTCTTTAGAAACTTTTGAGTATAAACCCCTCAATAAGTTTCAATTTATATTTTCTTGTCCAGCTTTTAATAGACTTTTCCCTTTTTGCAGCTTCGGATTGAGTCGAAAACAACTCGTAGTACACGAGAACAACCGGTCGTTTGTGTCTTAAAGACTTGGCCCCCAAAATATTGTTGGAATTATGTTCCCGTATTCTTCGTTCCAAGTCTTTTGTAATACCTGCATAAAGTGAATCGTCTGCACATCTGGCAATATACATATACCATCTCATATTTAAATTAATGTGCTTGTTTAACTCACTCAAAAATTCCATCAGAAAACCATCGTGTTTACACTCAAAAATCTGATTCAGATTTTTGAGTGACCCCACAGGGATTCGAACCCTGGTTCCAGGCTTGAAACGCCCGTGTCCTAGTCCACTAGACGATGGGGCCCCGTCAAACGGGGCTCCCAACCGAGTCAGACTCGGTGGGGCCGCGAACCTATTTTACCATTTATTCGATTCTGGTGCTACAATATCTCTAACTATGAACTCCCCCGAAATTATGCAGTTAATACCTGAAAAGGGGTCCGTGCCGCTTGCCAGTTTATATATAGATAGTCCCTATCACCACCTTCACGAGCTTGCGCGAAAAAAAGACGGGCCTGTGGTTATTTCCAATTTTGTGGTTAGCGCAAACGGAATCATTGCTGTTGAAGATACAAATGGTAATTCCCACCCTCCTGATGAAATTCTTAATAGCTCCGACTGGCAAGTCTTCCAAAATGTCAACTTCCATGCCGACGTAATCATTACCGGCGGAGATTATTTAACTAGATTCAGCAAAGGAGGAACCCAAAACGTTCTTACCCAATTCGAAGAAGGAGGAGATTTTGAAGGGTTGGGACTCAAAAGACTTGCAATGAATTTACCAAGAAGTCCGGCAGTGGCAGTTGTATCAAGAAGCTTAAAATTTGAAATTCCAAAAGTACTTCTAGACGAAGGCCGGCAAATAATTATTTTTACAACTGACAAGATGGCTGAGTCTGAAGCCGCCAAATCCTTTGGCGAACTTCCTAATGTCACTGTCGTCCCTGTAGGAGATGAAAATGGCGAAGGAGTCGACGGTAAAAAAATGGTTGATGAACTTTACCAAATGGGTCATAAAGTAATAAAAATGACCACGGGACCGCAGGTTTTGGAAATACTTCTTAAGGCAAAAGTTTTGGACAGGCTGTATCTGACTAGAGTCCGTAGAGAAGTTCCGGTCAAAAAATACGTTTCCGTTACCAGGCTTTTTCCCGAAGGACAAAGTGCCGAAGACCTCGCCGGATTTACTCTTTCCGAAAGATATCTCCAGCAAAATGTTGAAACCAAAGACGGCGAAACTGCCTCTCAAGAGTTTTTGGTTTTTGACAGCAACGACTTTTTATCCAGCATTAAATCTCCAACCTCAGTCTGATATGACCAAACTTGCTGCGAAACAACTTCGAGTGTCAGAGCCTACTAAGAAAGATTTAAAAAAGATCGACAGAAATCCCATCTATCTTGTCCTGGATGAGATTTTGGATACTTTTAATGTTGGCAGTATGTTTAGACTGGCCGATGCGGTGGCTGCGGAAAAAATCTATCTCTGCGGCAAAATGGAGACTCCCCCCTCTTCCCGTATTCACAAAGCCGCAGTAGGAACCGAAAATTGGGTAGCTTGGACCGCCAAAAGCTCCGCATTTAAGGCGGTCAGGGAGTTAAAAAAGAAAGGTGTCCAGATTATTGCTGTTGAGCAGGACAAACGCTCAATTCCTTACAAAGACTTAAAACCGCAATTTCCTGTAGCTTTGGTATTAGGACACGAAACAAAAGGCATATCCAAAGAAGTTCTTAACGAAGCTGATGTAATTGTAGAGCTTCCACTTCTTGGGATTAATAAATCCTTCAACGTCTGGGGCTCTGCGGCTGTCGTTGCCTACAAAGTACTTGAATTTCTAACTAACGAAGTAACTAATTAACTAAATAACCAACTAACTCTTCAGGGCTTCGTCGATTGCTACTTTTAAGGATTCGAAAGGAACCGCTCCCGGAATATACCAAACGTCACCTTTTTGATTGACCAGAAAGTTTCCGGGAGTACCCGTAACTCCTGCAGCAAGGCCCTCCTGATAATCCTCTTCAACAGCATCTTTAAACTTTCCACTCGCCACACAAGAATCAAAAGAGCTGGAACTAACTCCGGCGCTTGTAGCTAGCTTGCTTAAATCATCAAGACTTCCCGGAGAACCCTCAAATGCTGCGTCTGAAAACTTCCAAAAAGTATCATTACCACCCAGTGACGCGACACACTCCGAGGCTTCTGAGGCTGGCCTTGCCTTTGGATGAAGTGTATCCAGTGGAAAATGCCGTAAAACCCAAGCGACCTCTCCGTTATATTCATCAACCGCTTGTTGGGCAGTAGGATGAAATGTCTTGCAGTATGGACACTGATAGTCGGAATATTCAACCAAAAATACTTTTGCATCCCTTGAACCTCTGACGTGGTCGCTTTCCGAAACTTCTGGAAGTTTACTCGCCTGCTCTTCTGGCAACTTCCCGCTGGCTGCCCTTTGGGGAGGAGCAGTAGTTACTCCGCCAGTAGTCGTATCAGTACCTGTGGTAACTTTACCCGTTCCTCCCTCTAGAGACTGAACTTTCTGCCATAAGGTTCCGACTAGAAAGGCAAGCCCAATAGACAAAACCACAAGAATGGGAACTAACTTTTCCATCGGTAAAGATTTCTTCTTGGTGGTTTCTCCCTCTTCAGGCATAACAAATATTCTGCATTTAAAAAGGTTTCTTGTCAACCCTTAACCTATGGGTCCTCTCATATCATGTCTTATTTTTGCTCGTCGAGGAATTTTAAGGCGTCCATTCCAGCCATGCAGCCAAATCCTGCAGCGGTTACTGCCTGCTTGTAGTGATAATCGTGAACGTCACCGGCAACGAAAACGCCCGGGATGTTGGTTTTTGTATAATCATGCAGCAAAATATATCCTTTCTCGTCTAGTTCAACCCCTCCTTTGAAAATTTCTGATGAGGGAACATGGCCAATTGCTACAAAAGCTCCATCAATTTGCATTTCGGAAGTTTTTCCTGACTTGACATTCTTAATCTTCACCTTTTCCAATTTTTGCTCGCCGACAAACTCGACAACTTGGTTATCCCAAATTATCTTTATTTTTCCGGCACTCTCCAAATCAAAAACTTTCTTCTGCATTGCAGCCGAGGCTTTGAACTCGCTTCTTCGGTGAACAATAGTTACTGTAGTTGCGTATTTTGTTAAAACTAAAGCCTCTTCCATTGCCGAATCGCCTCCTCCGATAACTACTACGCTTTTGCTTTTAAAAAAGGGTGCGTCGCATGGGGCACACGAGGAAACTCCTCGCCCCCTTAGTTTATCCTCGCCCGGAACGCCTAACCACTGAGTTTCTGCACCAGTTGCAATAATTACACTACGGGCTAAATATTTCTGCCCGCCTGCAGTGAGTTCAAACGGGATCTTTTCAAGATCGACTGCGTCGACATTTTTTTCTAAAAACTCTCCCCCAAAGCGCGTCGCGTGCTCCCGCATCTTTTGCATAAGCTCAGGACCTTGTATGTCTGGCAAGGCCGGGTAATTATCAACAACAGTGGTCAGCATCAACTGCCCTCCCCAGCTTTCTCCCCCTAAGATTAAAGTTGATGCCGCTCCGCGAGTTGTATAAACCGCGGCGGTTAAGGAGGCTGGGCCTGAACCGATAATAGCTACGTCCCAAGGGCCAAGTGCATTTTCTGGTTTAGGGGCAAAAATTTGTTGGTCCATATTCTAATAATAATATCTGTTTTGCCCGCCTGCATCAGCTATGCTGAAAGCATTGCGGGCAGGGAGCAAAAACTTCATTAGCCATTTTTTCAATACGCAATAGTCACTGCGAATCCTACTATTAGATTAGCAGAGAAGAGTCAAGTATTATGCAGTCGGTGATCCTCCTGGTGTTCCAACTCCTCCCTCGCTGCCTGTATCTTCTGATGTTTCAGTTGGAGTTGTTGGAGCCGGTGAGTCGGTGGGCATAGCAGGTTCCGAAGGAACCGTAGGTGCCGGCTCGGGTGTCTCTGCTGGCTCCGGAGCTGGTGTTTGTGCTGGTTCACTAGCTGGCGTTACGGGTGTGGTAGGAACCATCGGTTGCCCGCCCGATGGCTCTCCGCCTGTAGGTGTACCCATCGGCTGATCTTGGGTTTGGTCTTGTGTGTTATCGTCCAAACTAATCACCTCCTTGCATACCTTAACAAATTATATCTAAATAACATGCAATCCGCCGACCAATCTTGGCACGAGTCCCGCAACTGCGGGATCGAGTGCGAAGATAAGGCGGACTCTATATCCCTTTCTTCATCAAATCTTCAAATGCTTTCTTGCCTGCAAATCCTATTTGACGTCCGATTTCTTTACCGTTTCTATAAAGAATAGTTGTTGGAATAGACATCACGTCGTAATCGGCCGCTGATTTTTGGTTGGTATCAACATCAAGCTTGGCGACTAAAACCTTATCTTTGTATTCTTCCGAAAGCTCTTCCAGAACTGGCTCGGCCAATCTACAAGGCCCACACCAAACTGCCCAGAAGTCTACCAATATTGGTTTTTCTGATTTTAAAACCTTCTCAGCAAAGTCCGCATCGGTTACTGCAAATGTTGCCATACGTTTTTCACTATACCTTTTAATTGTAAATCCCGTCAATGGCTTGTATAATTCCGCTATTATGAGCGCCGAGTTTAGAGTAGCTTTGCCCAGGACACTTGGAAATGTTCTGTGGGCGTTATTGGATGCTCCCATATTAAAAACCCACCGAACAGAATTTGGTAGAATGGTTGGCGAAACAACGGCCGAAATACCACACTTTGTCACTCGCCCAACAATCGAGGAAGATGTCCACTTCTGGGGGGAAAAACCGGTCGAACCGGGTACAAAAGTTATCATCTACGACGCAGGATAAGGACCAGTAGTATAATCTGCTTAACTAGATGGATATCCTCAAGCCACGCTTTGCACTTCTTTTGATTTTAATATTCTCCATTATCTTTTTTTCCTTTCGGCTATCCCGTGTACCTTCTGGCGTAACTATCGACGAAGCTGCCTTTGGCTACAATGCTGTTTTGATTTCTAAAACGCTGCACGATGAAAATAACCGTTTTTTGCCAATCTTTGTTCTTTCTATCAACGGTAAGGACTGGCGGCAGCCCACTATGCAATATTTTTTGGTGGCGGTCTTCAAACTTTTTGGTGCTTCGGTATATAACCTCAAGTTTGCAAGCGTAATTGTCGCCTCAACATCGGCCCTTTTGCTCTTTTTTATTGGGAAAAAACTCTTAGGAGGTTTGGGTGGGTATCTATCGCTTATGTTTTTTATCACTACCCCTATCGTCGTGATTCACTCACATTTAGGGTTGGACAACCTTATGGCCATCCCTTTTACGCTTATTTGGATAATATCACTTTTGTTCTTCGAAAAAACCAAAAAAACTAAATATCTAATTTTTTCCGCCGTATCGCTGGGCATAGGCTTTTACAGTTACAAAGGCATGAGAAGTTTCGTACCAATTTGGTCTATATTGACCTTACTTTATCTTTCTCTTCCCTTTTTGCAATCACGCAGCATTAAGGCCATAAAACCATTACTCAAACCTGTTTTATATTTTTCTTTTGCTTCTTTACCTTTTTTTGCGGTTATTCCCCTTTTAGAATATAAGTATGCAGGCGCTGTCTTGGGAGGAGTCGGTTTTAAAATAGACTCAATATACAATTTTTTTTACTCGTATATTTCTAGTTTTGACCCCTCATTTCTCTTTATCAAAGGCGACGAAATACTCCACCACTCCACAGGTCGTCACGGAATGTTTCTTTTGGCAAGTTTGCCTTTTTTTGCCGCAGGAATTTATCAGTCATTAAAAAGTGATAAGTTCTGGAAATTGTTAGTTCTTGCATTTTTTACCGGCCCTCTCCTTTTTGGCTTCCCGGGATCGGTCCACCGGGCAAGCAGGCTCATCTCCCTTGTTCCCATTTATGCGATAATAGCTTCCCTCGGCGTTCATTATCTGTGGGCGTTGATGAAAAATTACAAACTAATATTTTTCTTTCTGGCAGCTTTGTGGGCCATAAATTCGTTCGACTTTCTCAAATACTACTGGTTTTCATACGGACCGGATACCTACCATATTTTTTATCATGCCGAAGGAGAAAAGGCATACCAGACACTTTTTGAGGAATCTCAAAAAAGAACCCTGACACCTTATGTAACAGATGAAATTATTAAGCAAGAAAAAACCGACGCCGGAGTACCGTTGGCTTTCTTTCGTTCAATCTACTTTCCCCAAGCTCCAGATATATGGAACGAAGAAAAGGCCTTGCCGACTCAATCTATTCTAATGACTCGCAATTCCAATCTTCAAAACCTTGAGAAAATAAAAAGCGAAAGTCAAGATTACTTTTTTTACATCCACTAGAGTTTTGTCTTTTTAAGAAGAAGCGCGTTGGCAACAATAAGTAGAAAGTATTATTTTTGTTCAGATAGATGCCCCAATAGTGCTCGCCCTGCCAATGCATAAGTTAGATTAACCTTGGTAAAGGGAGCTAGCTGTTCTTCTCTCTTTCTTTCAATTGCCCTCTTGACAGCGCGGTCGCTATGTACTTTAACGGCTTCAATATAAAGAGATTGGTTTTCGGGATTGGTTAATATTTCTAGCTTTGCCGCCTCTGGCAATAAATCCTCTAAGGGTAATACTTCACACAAAGTGTTTAAATATCCATCTTCGCCTGCAAGAGGGGCGCTAAAAGAGGCTCCCAAAAAGGGAACGGTCCACGGTTCTCTTTGTCTTCCTTTATCAATCTGTGGTCTTCCATATCCTGTAAGGACAACTTCCTCGGTCGGCTTTGCCTCAAATTTTCTTAAATACTCCCATATATTTCTATCAAAAGGAGTTGTGGCATGTGGAAGAGACAAAGTATGTTTTAACAGTGTATCTTTCACTTTCCCTGCTGTTAATTGAGATAGCCAATAACCAGGAGACAAAACACCCAGAGCACTATCGGGATTGTCAGACTCATCCCCTGAACCAACAGCCCTTCTTTTAACTGTAATTTCTTCTATCGTATATCTTCCCGGTGTATCTGCACCCTTTGCGGTCACTACCTCAAAATGTCTTTTTTTAGGTCCTTCGGTTCCAATGTGTCGCCAATAAATTGGTCGTGCTCCCTGCCAAAAAACCACTTGGAAATCACTTAAAAGTTCGCTGACTTCTTGAGGAAACTGAGAATGATCACTGAAAATTCGTTCGTCAGACTGTGAAGAGAGAGTCTTTTTTACTGGATCTCCTTCCAACCATAAGCCATGCCCGCGGACATGATAGTCATACCGTGGAGCATCATGCTGTTCCCATTTACGAAGAAGTCCGTGATGGCCGGGTGGAAGCCGATAATCGGCACGCCATCCTACAATGCGCGGACTCTCAATTTGTCCAACCAAAACAAAGGGGGCTGCGTCGAATCCTTCGGGTTTTTCATTTTCTATTCCTGCCTCGATTTGCTGTCGGTATTTTTGCAAAATCGCAGCTTGTCGGGAAGACAACTCCCTTAAGGTGCCAGCAGAAGCTTCAAGCTGAGTAGAGGCCTCTGTGATAGTTTCCTCGAGGGCCATAGTTTTACGCTAGCCGTATTATAACACGAGGCAAGCCCTATTGGTTATATTTTTGCCAGCTCGGCAAGAAGTTTATCATCATTAATTCCCATTTGCTCATCATCAAGAAGCGCCCGTATAATGCCGTCTTTATCAACAACTACATATGTATGGCCGGGAAATTGCCCCCGGTGCATAGACGACGCTAAAGTCAACATGCCGTATTCGGTAGAAACGCGGCCTCCGATATCCAAAAGCACAGTTGCTTTCGCCAAAGCTGGCATCTGAAGAACTGCCTTTTGCCACTCCTGTTTTGAGTCAACCACAACCGTCAAAACAACAGCCTGCTCTTGAGCAAACTCCTTGGCATTTTTTTCGAATGAAACTATTTGATCCCAACAGGATGGATAACACATTGCTCCCTCGCTAAAGAACAAAACCACGTTTTTACCTTTAAAACTACTAAGGCTAACATCCTGTCCGTCATAACTTTTTAGGCTAAACTCAGGCGCTGGAGTATCAAGCAAAGCTTCAAATTTGCTGTCGTCTGGCGGAGGGGGAGGTTTGTGGTGGTTTGACGCATCGGAAGATACTTCCTGCACTTCTGTTTGCTGTGGGGACTTGCCCCCCGAAGAAGCAAACAAAGCAAAAATCCCTATTATGCCAAGGGCTAAAACTGCTATTACCAAAAATTCTTTTGTCTTCATAGTATTTTTAAAGTTGAACCCGTCTTAGACTCAAAGCGTTAACTACAACAATAAGAGACGATGCGCTCATCAAAAGCGCTCCCCATTCGGGACGAAGAATAATTCCCCAAGGGATAAAGACTCCCGCAGCAGCCGGAATGGCCAAAAGGTTATAACCGGTTGCCCAAGCCAGATTCTGCTTCATCTTTGTATCCGTCTTTCTACTTAGACTAATTACTTTGACTATATCCAGGGGATTACTTTTGACCAAAACTATTTCGGCAGATTCAATTGCCACATCCGTTCCTGCTCCGATTGCAATACCCACATGGGCTTGAGTCAAAGAAGGCGCATCGTT
>Ga0209542_10021189_pt1 | contig 10211 bp, 12 predicted proteins | sample RifCSPhighO2_01_FD_184028 | JGI IMG/M metagenome (GOLD analysis project Ga0209542, IMG submission 184028) | Soil microbial communities from Rifle, Colorado - Rifle CSP2_plank highO2_0.1 (SPAdes) (version 2) | ecosystem: Environmental > Terrestrial > Deep subsurface > Rock core/Sediment ...
AAACGACCGTAATGATATTCAGCCATTTTTTGTATTTCTCAGCAGACTTTACGAACCGTCCGATCAAAACAGCAATGATCGCAGCTCCAAGAAGAGGAAGGCCGATGAGGGATAAAAGAAATATCGCGACACCCAAAAAAGCACTTAAACCGGATCCGGTTGCAGAAGGTGCCGGGTTTACCGCGTTCGGACTCGCCAGAAGGAGCGCCGATAACATCCACCATGCCATCCAGTATTTCATTTTCATCCCATATTTCTAATTATCGCATTTCCAAATTCCGAGCATTTCACTTCCCGGGCGCCTTCCATCTGCCGGGCGAAATCATAGGTTACGATTTTTTGCACAATGGTTTTAGCGAATGCATCGGTTACAAGCCGGGCTGCTTCGCTCCATCCTAGATATTCAAGCATCATAACTCCGGATAACAAAAGCGAGCCGGGGTTTACCTTATCCTGGCCGGCATACTTTGGCGCGGTGCCGTGGGTTGCTTCGAACAATGCATGGCCGGTAATATAATTGATATTTCCTCCAGGCGCAATGCCCAAACCGCCTACCTGCGCAGCAGCTGCATCGCTCAGATAGTCCCCATTCAGATTAGGCGTGGCAATAACCTCGTATTCATCGGGCCTGAGCAAAATCTGCTGGAACATGGAATCGGCAATTCGATCCTGGATAATTATTTTGCCATTGCTGCTGGCCCCGGCAGTTACATCGGCTTCCGTTATTGTTTTGCCTGCAAATTTTTCCTTTGCCACTTCATAACCCCATTCGCGGAAAGCACCTTCGGTGAATTTCATTATATTTCCCTTGTGCACGAGTGTTACGGATTTATGATGGTATTTTATCGCATAATTAATCGCTGCTTCGACGAGCCGTTTCGTCCGCCTTATGCTTATGGGTTTTATGCCTATACCTGAATCTTCGGGAATCTTCTTGCCCATGTCGTTATTTAAGAAATGAATAACCTTTTTTGCCTCATCACTTCCCTGTTTCCATTCTATGCCTGCATAAACATCTTCGGTATTTTCCCGGAATATCACTACATTCATTTTCTCCGGCTCGCGAACCGGAGCGGGTATTCCGTCAAAATATCGCACCGGGCGGACGCAGCAATAGAGATCCAGCACCTGCCGCATGGTGACGTTTAAGCTGCGGTGCCCTCCGCCCACCGGCGTAGTAAGCGGGCCTTTAATTGCAACCAGATATTCCTGTATTGCTTTTATAGTGTCATCCGGCAGATACGTCTGCCATTTTGCAAAGCTCTCATCGCCTGCAAAAATCTTGAACCAGTGAATTTTTTTCTTTCCATTATACACTTTTTTTACCGCTGCATCCAGGATGGTATGCACCACCGGGGAGATGTCCTGGCCGATGCCGTCCCCGCGGATGTACGGGATGATCGGATCATCGGGCACGGTAAGCCGGCCCTGGCTGCAGCTGATTTTGCTTCCTTCATCCGGCAACTGAAGATGTTGGAATTTCACAGTCTTCGATCCTCACCAAATCGCTTTATCGCCTGCTGCTTTCATCCATAAAAAGCTTTTTAAACTTAAACATTTGTTTAACCATACATCGGCAATGGACGAAGGATAAAACCGTTCTAGAAATCGATATTTTCGCTGTACTCTTCCATGAACCGCTTGGTTTCGTCGCGAACGAGTACCTGTTTTAATTTCCGTATCTCCCTTTCCACGGGCGACTGCCAGAGCCGGATGCTGATGTAGAGAATAGATGCAACGGTAGCCGCAAGCGCGAAAGAACGAGTAAGAGCCATGCCATCGCTGAACCACGGGACACCTTTTTCCATAGCGCGCTGGATGCTCAGGCGGAGGAGCGCAAGATCGACAACAATAAGTGCGGCTCCGGTTATGCGACGGGCCGTCATCCGGAGCGCATATACCATATCATCGGTTTTATGGTTCTGTTCTGCCTGTTCCCGTCTTTCATTTAGCTCTCTGTGCATCCTGTCCCTGGATTCGCGCAACTGGACTGGAGGAATATGGGTTTTTATGCTGGTTTGTGCCGTATCGGCTAGGGGATTTTTTAGATACCTCCGCAATGCCCGACGAAGAGTTCGATCCAGTACCGCCCGTCGTGCGTAAAGCGTGTTCATGGTTTTCCCCTTAGTGTCAGAAAAAGCATTGTAGAGTAGGAATTAAAAACCCTGTGGGGCCATTCCTTTTTATTTCTTTCTTCATACATACCCAATACTTTTTGTTGCATTAGCATCGGATGGATATTGTATGGTACGGAAAGAGGTTGTAGTTGAAGAGATTCAGAAATTGATGGGCAGCATAGACCTGATCCGGAACGTTGCCATCGTTGCGCACGTGGACCACGGCAAGACGACGTTGACGGATTCCTTGGTTGCCCGGGCAGGACTGATCAGCAAGCAGCTGGCCGGAGAGCAGCGCGTCATGGATTATGATCCGCAGGAGCAGGCGCGCGGGATCACGATCAAGTCCGCGAATATTTCTCTGGGTTTCAAATACGAAGGCAAGGATTACCTCATTAATCTGATTGATACGCCGGGACATGTCGATTTCGGATTCCATGTAACGCGCGCGATGCGCGCAGTGGACGGCGTATGTTTGGTAGTGGACAGTGTAGAGGGTGTCATGCCACAGACGGAAACGAATTTACGCCAGGCCATGAAGGAACGGGCAAAGCCCATATTATTTATCAACAAGGTGGACCGCCTAATCAACGAACTGAAGCTGGACGCGCAGCAGATGCAGGACCGTTTCATCAAGATTATCAACCAGGTGAACAAGATCATTGAAACGAATGCGCCCAAGGAGAAGGTGGATGGATGGCTCATTGCGGTGAACAAGGGCAATGTCGCGTTTGGAACCGCGTTCAACAAATGGGCAATATCGGTAAACTCCATGAAACGGTTCAACATCACCTTCAAGGATATCTATGACAAATGCCGTGCGGAAGACCATGCATCGCTGGTGGAAAAGAGTCCCCTGGACGATGTGCTGCTGGAGATGATCATCACGCACCTGCCCAGCCCGAAGATGGCGCAACCGTATCGTATTCCGGTGCTTTGGAAGAACGGCGATCTGAACAGCGAGGAAGGGAAGACCATGACGGCCTGCGATTCCAGAGGCAGGGCGATAGGTGTCGTATTCGGTATTTCATTTGACGAGCATGCCGGAGAGGTGGGGATTATCCGCCTGTTCTCGGGAGAGGTCAAAAAAGGGACCGAACTGTATATCGCCTCGAAAAAGAAGACGTACAAGGTGCAGCAAGTCGGCATATTCATGGGTCCGGACAGGGTAGCGGCGGAACGGTTCATCGCAGGCAACATTGGCGCCGCGGTAGGCCTGAAGGACGTGTATGTAGGAGAAACCGTAAGCGAAGGAGTCATCCAGCCGTTCGAGCAGATCAAGCACTACAGCGAGCCGGTGATTACGAAAAGTATCGAGGCCAAGGAGCAGAAGGACCTGCCCAAACTGATTGAAGCGTTGCGCAGCTTATCCAAAGAGGATCCAACGATAAAGATAGAACTGAACCAGGAGACGGGAGAGCATCTGATCAGCGGGAACGGGGAACTGCACCTGGAGATCATCGAGTATAAGATAAAAAACGAGAAGAAGGTGCCTATTATTACCTCTCCGCCCATCGTAGTGTACAGGGAAACCATCACGGGCACGACCGGACCGGTGGAAGGCAAATCGCCGAACAAGCACAACCGCCTTAAGTTCACCGTTGAGCCGGTGCCGGAAAAGGTATTGAAAGCGCTGGACGATGGAGAGATACCCGAAGGAAAGCCGCGAAAAGAACAGTGGGAAAAACTCATGGAGCTGGGCATGTCACGCGATGAGGTACGGAATATTTACCATATCTATAGGGGCAATATATTCATCAACGGTACGAAAGGTATCCAGTACCTGAACGAAATCGAAGAATTGATGATCCAGGGATTTGAAGAGGCGATGAACAAGGGGCCGCTGGCCAAGGAGAAGGTGACAGGGGTAAAGGTTACCTTAACGGATGCCACGCTGCACGAGGACAACATCCACCGCGGCCCGGCCCAGATGATACCTACTACGCGGAATCCGATTTACGCGGCCATGCTCATGGCGGACATCATATTATTGGAACCCAAGCAAAAGGTATTGATCAATACCCAGCAGGAGTATGCCGGAGCGGTCGTCACCATGACGAACGGGCGAAGAGGGCAGCTGGCGGACATGCAGCAGGAAGGGGAGAGTGCAACGATCATTACCGTTTTACCCGTGGCCGAGATGTTCGGGTTTGCCAACGAGTTGCGCGGCGTCACGCAGGGCCGGGCCATCTGGTACCAGGAGTATGCCGGCTATCATGCCGTACCCAAACAACTGATCTCCAAAATCGTCAAGCAGATCCGTGAGCGCAAAGGAGAGCGGCCCGAGCCTCCAACGGCGCAGTTTTTCCTGGAGCAATGATGGATTGAAATGAATAGATACCTGTTTCTAATAATACTGGTTCTGTTTTTTTGTTGTATAGAAGAATCAACAGTATTCTCCCATAAACAATTAGCAAAGAAAGGATAATTTTAAAAATGCACAAAACTATAAGCAAGTATGACTGAAAAGATAGTTATTGACCCTAAGATATGCCATGGCAAGCCTACGATAAGGGGCACTCGGATAATGGTTGCCAATGTACTTAGCTTATTTGCCGGTGGTTACGATATCGATAAGATTCTTGACTATTACCCGCAGCTTACGAGAGATGATGTGAGAGCTGCTATAAAATATGCGGTAGAAAATGTTCAGGAAGAAGTCGTATTGGCATGAACAACAAATTTTTAGTTGATGAAAATCTTTCTCCCAAAACAACGCAATTTTTGCGCGGGCTTGGTTTGGATGTAACTGATGTCAGCGAAGCGAATCTTCGCGGAAAATCTGATGACAAGATATACAAATATGCCTTGGAAAAAAAATTAATTCTGATAACTTTTGACCACGAATTCGGATATTTTTACTTGCACAGGAGAGATTTGGAGGGATTAATCATAATACGAATTCACCCCCAAATACTCGAAACGCTTCATAGGATTATGAGAAAGTTTTTTGAAACTATTAAAAGGCGAGAGATAATAATACGAAAGAGCATTATTATATTGGAAAAATCGAGATTCAGGATACGAAGAATTTCAGATTAAACAGGTATATTCCCATGCAACAAAGTAGCGATTTGACCACAGGCGACATAGGCGAGCATATCAAGAAAATGGCCCTGCCTGCTGCGATTGGTTTATTCTTTCAGGCAATGTATAATGCGACAGATGCATATTATGTTGGGCAATTATCCGTTACAGCGCTTGCTGCGGTTTCTATTTCTTTTCCCATCTATTTTCTGATTCTTGCGATGGGCTCTGGATTAGGTACGGCGACAAATGCATTAACTTCAAAGGCAAGGGGAGAGAAAAATTTTGAGAAAGCTAAAAATTTGGCAATGCAAAGCATTTTATTCGCAATTTTTCTTTCAGTTCTTGCAAGCATTGTTGGCTTAGCCACTGCGGATGTTGTATTCAGTGCTATTGGTGCAAAGGGAGATACGCATCTGTTAGCATTAGAATACATGAATATGATATATTATGGTTTGTTCTTTTTCTTTCTGGTAATGGTACTGAATGGCCTGCTTAATTCAATAGGTGATACAAAAGCTTTTGGTTATGTGCTGGTATTTGGATTTTTCCTTAATATTATCCTGGATCCGTTATTCATGTATGGGGGGTTTGGCTTTCCTGCAATGGGCGTTGCAGGCGTGGCATTAGCAACTGTAGTAACACAGATAATATCAACTATCGCACTTGGCTATAAGGTAGTGAAAAATAATTTGCTTTTTTTCAGCTTCAAGCCAGATTTAGCTTTATGGACTAAGCTTGCAACACAAAGCATCCCGGTAACGTTCCAGCATTCTTCCGTAGCTTTGGGTTTTCTCATAATAATAAAATTTGTAAGTGATTTTGGTGATAATGCAATTGCAGTTTTTGGCATTGGCACACGCATTGATCAGCTGTTAATCCTTCCTGCAATAGGCATAGCAACTGCTGTTGTTCCTTTAGTTGGACAAAATTATGGTGCAAAGAAATTTGGCAGAATTTTGGATATCTATCAAAAATCGATCAGATATTCAATGATTTTTTTGGTTCTTGCGATAATTCCGGTTATGTTATTTGCAGAAAATCTCGCAGCCATCTTCACAACTAATACTCAAATAACAAGAATGACTGCAGAATATCTAAGAATTACTGCTCTGGCTTACATATCAACAGCAATCGCAATAATTTCAAGCTCTGTTCTTCAAGGATTGATAAAGGCGCATCTTTCCCTTATATTTACCCTCCTTAGATTTTTCGTAATAGGAATTCCGGCAGTAATGCTGTTTGCATATTTTCTCGGACTTAGAGAAATGGGAATATGGCTGGCGATTTTGATTTCAAGCTTAATCGTTGCTTTGTTCGGATATTGGTACGTTTTGAAAACGATAAGGAAATTGGGGCCATCTTTATAAAAATTTTAGCAATTGTTCAGTTCGCCAAACTTTTATTCTTTTTTGTTTTATGAAATGTAGATCATCGCTCCAGATATCTGCACCAGTAGCTAAAGCAGCTGCTATAAAAGGCACATCATCTGGATCTATTTTAAACATTATTTTCTTAGCTTCTTCCATGCATAAATTTAAGAGTTCCTCTTCTATAAAAATAAGTTTATCATTTAATTGATAAAGCAACTGTTCAAATTCTGTTTCAGTTATATTGGCTTTTTTAATGATTAATTTCTTATATTTTTCAATTTCTTTTCTGCTGAAATGTATACCTAAAAATTCTATATTAGCATGGTAGATCAGTTTTCTAGATACAGAATCTTTGATTAATGCTGCAATTATTCTATTGGTATTGACAATTATCTTTGGCTTCATTTAAGAAACCTTTTTGCCATTTCGTGCTTGATTTTGTGCCCTATTCTTTCTGCATCTTTTTCTGTCAATTCACTTCTGCTAAGTATTTCATCCATCCAATGCAACTCCCTAATTTTTTTTTCGAAAGCCTCGCGTGCTACCTCGCTCCATTTAAGATCTCGATGCCGCTGCATTTCCTTGTAAAGTTCTTCTGGTATGGATAACGTCATATTAGTCATATTTATCACCTATTTGTATTATGTGTGTACAAATATTTAAAAATTCGACTATTTCTCAGAATTTCTTAAAAATTAGGCCCTGTAACCTTGGGATGTAACGAATATCTTTGAAGCCTGTTACCTCAAGCCTCTTGCTAACTTCGTTTTCAATGCTTCTCCCCTTTATGTTTTTTCCTACGCTGCCGACATAGTGGAAAAGCCGGGCACGTTTTTTGCAGATACGGAACAGCTCACGGTAAAACGAGGAGGAATAAAGCTGCGGTGCATGGCTAAAACGCGGCGGGTCGTGAATGATTGCATCCAATGTTTTATCCTTGAACCAATTGATCAGCGAAGCAACGTCTCCTTGCTGGATTTCGATGTTTTTGGTAAATAAACCTTTGGAAAACGGGTTCCATTTGGCCAGCTGGACGACGGCACGGTGCAGTTCGCAGGTGACGACGCGTTCCGTATATTTCGCTGCTTCCATAGCCGTATAGCCCAGGCCCATGCAGGTGTCCAGCACTACGTCGTTTTTGGAAAGGTGCAGCTGCTTTGCCACTTCCCGGGCGTAGTCAAGCGGACTGGAAAAATTTTTCACTAGGTGCATGCGCACGCCATCGATCTCCAGGATGGGCACGCGGTTGTAGAGCCGTAATTTGTAAAAGTGCTTGTCGAAGAGTGCCAGCTTGTACAGCTCGCCATCTTTCTTCGCGTATAGGAAATTAGAGGTATGATAATATTCAATGCCGCCGTACCGGCCGAAAAATTTCATTGTTTCACTTGAATTCCAGGCTTACTGCATCGGGTTTCTCCTTCGCGGACGTACCGGGTTTGCTGCTTGTATTGTTGGTTTTATTGCTGCCGTTCTTGCTGGCGTTGTGGTTGGTATGGGCATAGAATCCCGTCCCGATGATGGCCACCAGCGTGGACAGGAATACCACCAGCAACACGATATCGGAAAGGAAAGGAATGTTTATACCGTATTGCTGGGGAACGAATGCGAGAATGGTTGCTGCGAAACCGCGGGGGATCATGATGGTGATGAGCTGACGATTTTCAATAAAGAAAGAATCCCAGTGGGAAAGTAAAGTGGATGAAGCATATCGCGCCGCCAAAGCAACAACCGTAACCAAAACCACTACTGCAAGGACGGACAGGCTAATGGAACTGGGATTGAAAATGATTCCAAGGATAACAAAGAAAAATGTGCGGACAAAGAAGGATATATCGGGTTGGACATTGCGTATGGATTCCAGAGTGGAAGAAAAATCATTCATTTTCCAGCGCGCAAAATCTGCGATAGTCATCATGTTGCCGATAAATAAACCGAATGCGAAGACCGTTATGATGGGATTGGCACCGGTAAGATAACCCAAATAATAGATAACAAATGCGGCTCCCAGCGTTGACATATAGCTTAATTCTTTTTTAACATTGAAACGGACCAGTATATGCTGCCAGACCAAAGCTGCAATCAGGCCTGCCACAATGGCGGCAAATATATCCCCAAACAAAGTTTGTAAGGCAGTCGTGACATCTGCCGTTTGGGCCTGGATAAAATCCAGTAACAGGAATGTGCCGACAATGCCGATAAAATCATTTATGATGCTTTCAAGAGTAAGCAGATCCTTTACGGGTTTGGATGCCTGCAGTCTGTCCAGCAGGGCAGTTACCGTAACCGTAGTAGTGCCGCTTGAAATAAGTCCCAAGATGATGGCTGCTTCAGGACTATAACCCAGCAGGAAGTGCAAAGGAGCTGCTATGCCAAAGGCAATCAGGATAGCGACCAGAAGCGTAAATATCAGTGAGCGCGGCACTGATTTGACCAATGAAAAAATTTCCAGGGATGTGCTTGCTTCAAGGAGTATCACCACCAGTGCAAAAACCGAGAGGATGGGGACAAAGCCCAGAAGCAAAGAAGCATCAAAAAAATGTGTGACCGGGCCAAGAATGATGCCGAGAACAATGAGGAAAAGCGATTCCGGTATGTTGGTCTTATGCCTGAGCAACCGGCCAAAAAAACCGATCAGGATGATCAAGCCGATAACCAGGAAAAAATCCACCGTATCTGCCATATCGAGCATACAAAAAGAGAATTTTTATTTGTTTGTGCAGTGCATAGGTAGGTGGGAAATATGGCCAGACCAGAGGAATATGAAGGAAAAACGGTGTATGCCTGCGAAATATGCGGATTTGCCTATGCGGAAAAGCGATATGCGGAAAAATGCGAGGCGCATTGCAAAAAATATAATGGTTGCTCGCTGGAGATTACCAAACATGCGTTAAGGAAGCATTAGAAACTGCTGATTCCATCGCATATTATTGTTTAGTGGGATAAGATGAAAATGTTTTTATGGGTTTCTAATAATTCTAGAATTTACGCTGGCCAGCAATTCGAACTAAAATAAATTATAACCGCGCTCGAGAGATCTATATGTTTTTAATTATAAATTACTATAAAAACCCATGAGTATCCTTCCCATTATCTTTCGAGTTTTGCTTTCTCTGCGTGGTTTATTATTTGCTTTGGCAATGCCTATTGTGCAGTTGCAGCCGCAACTGCTCAAGCCTGCTGTTTTCCTGGCTCCTAAAGCCGTTCTTCCAAAAGAGCTTGAACTCTCGGATGTGCAATTTAAGGGAATACAAACCAAAATGCAAAGATTCGAAGCTGATTTTAGAAATAAAAATAATAACAAACCACCAACCCAGATGCAAAGAGAAGAATACCTGTTCCAGCTTATTAGAAAGGATGGCGGGCTTGGGATTAAATACGAATGGTCAAAAGACAGGATGCCTAAAACGCCTGACCAGGTGCTTAGGGACAGAAGAGGGGATTGCGATGAGATGTCCCTATTGTTTGTAGCAACAGCAAGAAAACTTGGTTTGGATATGAATAGATGCTCAGTGCTAACACTAACGGTGCAAGCTGAAGAAAAAGAGCTTATGCATGTTGTCGTTTTGAGTGAGTCTTGGGCTAATAAACGATCCCCACCCCAGAGGGGTGGGGTATTCACGCCCTAGAACTCGCTTAGTTTGAATTGTTTATAGGCTTCTTTTTCTTCCGGAGAACCTTGGTTTTCAACATATTT
>Ga0209542_10021190_pt1 | contig 10211 bp, 10 predicted proteins | sample RifCSPhighO2_01_FD_184028 | JGI IMG/M metagenome (GOLD analysis project Ga0209542, IMG submission 184028) | Soil microbial communities from Rifle, Colorado - Rifle CSP2_plank highO2_0.1 (SPAdes) (version 2) | ecosystem: Environmental > Terrestrial > Deep subsurface > Rock core/Sediment ...
TCTCCAGTTACCAATACGTCAGCTTCGTGGTGGTGGCGCGGGAGTGCCTCTCTCCCCAAACCGCCACCCAAGGCAGAGTTGTTTGTCGGCCGGGCCAAACCGTGTCGGCCCCGGCCAGTATGTATTCGGATTGGAACAACGTCCGGATACAGCAGTTTTTCGTCCGGCGCGATGACCGGGGCAATCTGGTTATAGCGTCGGGGTAGGTCAACAGTTGCAGGCCGGTGGACGCGATGTCCCCGGCCTGCTCTCGTTTTAGCACCCTGGATTCTTTTTCTAAATTCTATATCCTATAGGCATGTCGGGGCATTCCCATTGGGCGGGCATAAAACATAAAAAGGGGGAGGTGGATCAAAAGCGCGGAGTGGTTTTTAGCAAGCTTCTCGCGGCTATAACCATAGCCGCCAAAACCGAACCGAATCCTGATTTTAATCCCCGCCTGCGGACCGCGGTTCAAAAAGCCAAAGAGAATAATGTTCCCGCGGATAATATTCTGCGTGCTATAAAACGGGCCGACGAATCGGAACAAAACATTCATGAAGCAATCCTGGAGGCATATGGTCCCGGGGGAACGGCAATTCTTATAGAGGCGACCACGGATAATACCAACCGCACGGTCCCGGAGGTGAAAAAAATACTGAACGACCACGGAGGTAAATGGGCCGAGCCCGGCAGTGTACGCTGGGCGTTTGAAATTCACGAAGACGAATGGGTGGCAAAATTCACCCAACCTATTTCAGATAAAGACCGGGTTGACCTCGAAACACTAATCGAGGCGATATCGCAGCAAGATGATGTCCAAAAAATTCACACCAATAACGAATAAATGGTTGTCTTAGGCATAGACCCGGGCTCGCGTCGAGTCGGATACGGTTTAATAAAACAGCCTTCGGGGAGAAGGGTTGAATTTTTGGCGGCGGGACTTTTGTCCATAAAATCCTCAACCGAAGAGGGCGCGCTCCTGGAAATAAAAAGTGGTCTCTTAAAGATTATCCAAAAATTCTCACCGGAGATTATGGTGGTGGAAAGATTGTTTTTCTCCCGCAATCAAAAAACGGGCATCGCGGTCGCGCAGGCAAGGGGGGTTATCGTTTTAACGGCGGCGGAGCGCGGACTGGAGATACAAGAGGTTTCTCCCAATGAAGTTAAGTCGGGAGTGGGTGGCTATGGTTTAGCGGATAAGCGCGCGGTTTTAAAAATGGTGCGCTTGATACTCGGTCAACCTAATTTAAAATTGGTTGATGACGCGAGTGACGCGCTGGCGCTCGCGATATTCGGCGCGGGCATAATGAAACTCTCCCAACTTGGTCTTGACAAGAGAAATCGCTAACATATACTTTTCGGTAAAGCACGATTTTGGGAATATTTAAAAAAAGATAAAAGGTCGTTCAGATATTTTGGAACAAATGCGCGATTTACACAATCCATTACTCGCCTTCCGAGGATTAAGCGATGAACCGGACGAGGAGGAGGCGGGAACAACAGACATACCCGACAGTAAGGAAGAAACCGAAGAGGGGTGGGAGAAAGAAGAGGGCGACGATGGAAACGAGGGTATAGAAAGCTTTTAATGCGCACCCAAACAAGACACTCCGAAATCATTGGGGTGTTTTGTTTTGTAAATAGTTTTAGAATAAGGTAATGCATCCTATGTGGCGCAAAAAGAGAAGACGGGGGTCGTGGTTTTGGATTTGGACAACATCTTTGTTGGTTGGCTTTATTGCCGCGGTTATCTCGGCGGTATATCTTTTTGTCGTTTATAAAACACTGCCCAGCGTGGAAGAAATAGAAACCAGAAGGGTGCCCCAATCCACCAGGATATACGACCGCGAACATAAAGTTGTCCTGTATGAGATAAGCGGCTCGGAAAAAAGGATTGTTGTCCCGTTTGGAGAAATATCCCAACACCTTAAAGACGCCACAGTTTCAATTGAAGATCAGAATTTTTACGAGGGCCCGGCTTTTGATTGGCGGGGTATAGTGCGCGCGGTTTGGGTAAACTTAAAACAGGGACGCATAGCGCAGGGCGGTTCGACTATAACCCAGCAACTAGCCAGAAACGCCTTCTTAACTTTGGACAAAACCATTGCCCGGAAAATAAAAGAGCTTCTTTTGGCAATCAGGTTGTCGCGCCATTACACCAAAGACCAAATACTGGGGTTATATCTAAACGAGATTCCCTATGGACCGACCATATATGGGGCGGGTAAGGCGAGTTCCGTTTATTTCAATAAGGAAAACAAAGATTTAACCATCGCGGAGAGCGCTATTTTGGCGGCCATACCAAAGGCGCCCAGCTACTATTCTCCCTGGGGAATCCACACTAAAGAATTAATGGCGCGACAAAGGGTGATTTTGAAGAAAATGTTCGACTTGGGGAAAATATCCAAAGAAGAATACGAAGCGGCGCTATCGGAAAAAACCGAATTCGCGATTCAAAACACCGGACTCAAGGCGCCTCATTTCGCGATGATGGTGCAGGATTATTTAGTTAAAACATATGGGGAAGATTTGGTTAGAACCGGAGGGTTGGACGTGACCACCACTCTTAATTGGGATGTGCAACAGGCCGCGGAAGAAGCGGTGGTGACCGGCGCGGAAAGAAATGAAAAATTATACCAGGGTAAAAACGCGGCACTAGTCGCACAAGACCCCAAAACGGGACAAATTCTCGCGCTGGTTGGGTCCAAAGACTACTTTGATATCGCGAATGAGGGAAACTTTAACGTTGCGACACAAGGGTTAAGACAACCCGGATCGGCTCTTAAACCGTTTATTTATCTGACTGCCTTCAGTTTGGGATACACACCCCAAACCACCATATTCGACACAGCCACGGAGTTTAGGATCAGCGACAGGTGCCCGACAATACCGGACCTTGACGCTCCGAACGACTACTGTTTCCACCCTCAGGATTTCGACGGTTATTTCCGGGGACCGGTAGAAATGCGCCAGGCCCTGGCTTGGTCGTTAAACATCCCGGCCGTAAAAACACTGTATTTGGTCGGAATTCCGAACGCGTTAAAAACCCTGAACACTTTCGGCTTAACAACGCTCAATGACCCGTCCCGCTATGGGTTATCGTTGGTTTTGGGCGGAGGGGAAATCAGATTAGTGGACTTGGTGGGCGCGTACTCTGTTTTGGCCGCGGACGGAATAAAACACAACCAATCCGTCGTGATGGAGGTAAAAGATTCCAATGGGACAATATTGGAGTCGTATCAAGATTCAAGCAATCAGGTTTTTGACCAAAATCTGGTAAGGCACGTAAATAAAATATTATCAAACACCGAGCTTCGGGCCGGCCTGCTTCAGGGAAGCATAGGATTAACAATATTCCCGGGACACCAACTCGCTCTTAAAACCGGGACCACCAACGATTATCGCGACGCATGGGCGATGGGATATACACCCAATCTGGCTGTGGGTGTTTGGGCGGGAAACAACAACAATGCTCCTATGCAAAAAAAGGGGTCTAGTCTTTTGGCGGCCATACCCATGTGGCACGACTTTTTGTCTAAAATAATTAATAACGTGCCCGTCGGAGACTTCGTGGAGCCGGTGCAACTTATCAGGGAAAACCCGGTTTTAAATGGGGATTTTTCTCCGGACGGGCAAATCCACTCTTTGTTGTTTTATATAGATAAAAACAATCCCCTTGGACCGAAACCGGAAAACCCAAACAAGGACCCGCAGTTTAATAATTGGGAATCGGCCGTGCTGGACTGGGCCGGTAAAAATGGATTTTCTCCTCCGGTTAAAGCCAGCCAAATAGACGTAAAAATAAACCAACCGACGGTTGGTTTGGAGTTAAGCGAGCCGATAGCCCCGCTGTCGGTAAGTATAACGGCTCAAAATCAAATAAAAGAGGTGGTGGTTTTGATAAATGGGGTTGTCGCTCAAACAAACCAACCGAATCAAACGAATAATTACGAGATTAACCAGGGCTTAAATTTGCCGGGCAATCAGGCCCAGAATCAAATAACCGTCCGGGTTGAAGATGTTTTGGGTCTAAAAAACGAGTCTTCCGTTATTGTTTATGTTAAAAACCAATCAGGCTTTTAAAATAGGCATTAAAACGTATAAATAAGAATCCTCTGTTTGGGATTTAATCAAAGCCGGTTTATTGTCTTCGTTTATTCCCCAAAAAACACCATCCGCCTCGATTGTTTTCAGGCCGTCCGTCAGGTATCGCCAGTTAAAGCTTATTTCCTTTGTGGCTCCTTTTATTTTCGCCGGCAAAACATAATTATTATCACCCAGGGCTTGATCCAAAGAAAACACCTCTAAACTTTTTTGGTCGGGGGATGTTTTTATTTTAACCTCATTAACCCTACTACTGAAAACTCCCGCCAATTTAAGCGCGTTTATAAGTTCGTTTTTGTTAAGGTTTATTTCTGTTTCGAATTTTTTGGGTAAAATCGCGCCGTAGTCGGGAAAGTTGCCTTCCGTTAACCGGGAAATAAGACTGTATCTTTTGGTTTTAAAAAGTACCTGATGTTGGTCGTGGTAAATGAAAACTTCTTCGTCTTCTTTGGTTATTTTCTGCACCTCTTGAGCTGTTTTGATCGGCAAAAGCAACCTAAAGCTCTCGGTGTGGGTTGTTTGGTATTGGTTTTTGTTTATTGTTTTTTCCGACAGGCGAAAACTGTCCGTCGCAACAAGTTTTATTTCGTCTAAATTAAAATAAAACAGCACACTGCCCAGTTCCGGCCTAAGCTCGGATGTTTGGGCCGAAACAACAACCTGAGAGATGGCGTCGACCAAAAACCCACCCGACATCTTAATGTATTCACCTTCTTTTATTTGGGGTATTATCGGGAACTCTTCTGTGGGTAAGGTTTGTATTTTTGCCCTGTAATTATCCGTTTTTATCTCAACCGAACCATCTTTTTCTTCCATGCTCAACCGCTCGGTGGGTAGGTTGTTAACCACCCCCCACAACAGGCCCAACGGGACCGTTGTTTTGCCGTCGTTTATTATTTTGGCGGCAACAAAACAAGAAGACGCTATTTCCAGGTTTGTGGCCGAAATCAACACGCCGGATTCTTTGGTTTCTATTAAAACATTTTTTAATATGGGCAGGTTTTGGTTTTCGGCAACCGCTCGCTCCACCACACCCAGGCCTTCTTTTAGGGCACTCTTAATTATTATAATATTCATATAATATTGTTATTGTTGTTATAGGGGTTGTTGGTTCTGTGCAAATCCTTAATTATTATAGTTTTTATTACGTCCTTTGCCCATTAACAATGTTGGTTTCCTGTGTATTAGGACTTAAACAAAGATTCTTTAATAAGGTTTACTTTTTGGCTTAAAGACGAGTTTTTGTTGATTTCCTGGTTTATTTTCTCAACCGCGTGAATCGCGGTGGTGTGGTCCCTCCCCAACTTCTCCCCAATATAAGGATAAGACATGTCTAGGATATCCCGAAGAAGATACATCGCTATCTGGCGGGGCTCAACCACCTCCTTTTTCCTGCCCTTCTCTATTAATTCGTTGGCGGAAACGTTAAAAAACTCCGCTACCGCCTTAAGTATTTGGTCATCACTGACCCTTTTGGATATGTTTTTAATGGATTTTTCTATAACCTCTTCCGCCGTTTTTAAATCAACCTCGGCACGACGAGTCTCCTTTAGAAAAACCAATTTATTTATAACCCCCTCCAGCTCCCTTATGTTCTTTTTTATTTTTCTCGCCACCAGGTCTATCACCTCCTCGCTTAACTGTTGGTTACCCTCTTGGAGTTTGTTTTTTATAATAGCCACCCGCATTTCGTATTCCGGATAGCCCACATCCGCTATTAACCCCCCCTCAAAACGGGAGCGCAGTCTTTCTTCCAGGGTGGGTATGGATTGCGGGGGCCGGTCGGAAGATATGATTATTTGTTTATTGTTTTCATACAAAGAATTAAAGGTGTGGAAAAATTCCTCCTCCGTTTTTTCCTTACCGCCAATAAACTGAATGTCGTCTATTATCAACACATCCACATCCCGGTATTTCTTTTTAATATCTTCCATGCGTTTATTGCGAATAGCCCACACAATATCGCTGGTGAATTTCTCGGACGAGACATAGCGAGGCCTTATTTTCCCGCCATAAACGGAAGATATTTCATTGCCTATCATTTGGATTAAATGAGTTTTACCCAAACCCACTCCCCCATACACGAAAAACGGGTTGTATTTGGAACCAACCTCGTGGATAATCGCGGTTGCGGCGCTATGCGCCAACTCGTTGGCCGCGCCCACTATGAAAGACTTGGCGGAATACTTGGGGTTCAGGTTGGTCTCGGGGTTTATCTTAAACTCCAAGTTCATCCTGTTTTCTAATCCAGCCAGCTCTTTGGTTTGGTTTTTACCCGGAAAAACCTCTTCTTGGTTGAATCCTCCAACCACAAACTCCAGTTTTTTAACGGAATAATCGTGCTCTCTTATTATTCCCAATAAAAGCTTCTGGTATTTGTTTTCCACCCACTCTTTGGCGAAATTGTTGGGTAAAGAAATCACAAAAAGACCCTCTCTTTGTTCCAGCAACTTACTGTTTTTAAGCCAGGTATAAAAATTCGCCCTTGATATTTGTGCCTCCACCTCGTTGAGGGTTAGCTGCCAAAGGCGATCTAAATCCATGGACTATATTCTAGTGCCCAAATCAACATAGTCAAATATTTTTAACCCCCAAACTGTTTATTACCTGTTGATAAGTATTTTCATCCCACTCTATGGCTTAAATTTATTTTTATGTCATAAACTGGTTTTAAGTTTACACCCACGAAACAATGTGTTATTCTACCGCCGATGTCCCAAACCTATCAACCCAAAAAGAAAAAAAGAAAAAAGACGCACGGTTTTTTGACTCGTATGCGCAAACCAACCGGTCGGAAGGTGCTGTCCCGCCGCCGTCAAAAATCCCGCCGTCGCCTGACGGCTTAATCCAAATGGTTCCCCGCCGCCAAAGATTGGTGGTGAAGGATTTTCCCAGAACTGCGCCGGTTTTGGGCGCGTGTTCTTGGTTAAGGGTTAAAATAAAACCCAACAGCGGGGATTGTAACAGATATGCGGTTTTATTCACCGGCGGGAAGGCCACTTCGGTTACAAGGCATTTTTTAAAAAGAAGAATTTTAATCCGCGCGCTAAAAATAAAAAACAACAAATCCGACTACCTGTTTATCGTGTCCGGGTCTGGACCGAAAACAACACCCGAACTGGGACGGGATATGAATCAATTGTTAAATATTGAAAAATGAAAGAAATCTACTCCGCGTTAATATATAAGCCGATTTTAAACACCCTGGTTTTTATATATAACAACATTTCCTTCGGGGACTTGGGTTTGGCGATAATTATTTTAACCATTCTGTTCCGTCTGGTTCTCTACCCCCTGTTTCAAAAACAAGTCCGCTACCAGGCGGTTATGCAGCGCATCCAGCCGAAGCTGAAGAAAATACAGCAAGACCACAAGGGCAACATGGAAAAACAATCCGCGGCGACTATGGCGCTGTATAAAGAGCACAGAATAAACCCCCTGTCCGGGTTTCTTATTATTTTAGTCCAACTTCCGGTCTTTATCGCTCTTTATCATGCGATTGGAAGGGTTTTTAAACCCGAGATTCTCGCGGATTTATATTCTTTTATAACCAAACCAGCCGCGATAAACCCCCTTTTTATGGGTTTTTTAGACCTGACTCAACCCAGTTATTTTTTGGTCGGAGCTACCGCCCTGGCCCAGTATATTCAAGGCAAGTTGGCTCTGGGCGCGACACAGGCAAGTGGTAATTCGAACGATCCGGCTCAAAAAATAGGGCAGAGCATGGTTTGGATGGCTCCCTTGATAACAGTGCTCGTTTTTGCTAAACTCCCCGCGGCCGTGGTGCTTTATTGGTTTATCTCAACCATATTCTCTATCGGCCAGCAAATCCTGGTAAATAAGCAACTTAAAGCAAATGAACATAGAGGAATTCCTGAAACAACTTCTTAGCTTAGGCGGTTTTAGTGATTACAAGATAGAAATTGATTCCGAGCACAACCATGGAGTCGTTTTTATCCACACCGACCCCGGTTTAATCAAAGAAAACCTACCGATCATCGTGGAAAGCTTAAACCATCTACTCCAGCTTTTAACGCGTAAAAACAACCTGCCCAATTTTCACATAGACGTCAACAACTACAGAAAAGAACGAGAGAATTTAATAGCCGAACTAGCCAAGGCCACCGCGCGCAAGGTGGTCGCGACCAAACAAGAGGTCCCCCTGCCCGCCATGAATTCTTACGAAAGGCGCATCGCTCACATGGAGTTAGCGGCCCACCCGGAGGTTAAAACCGAAAGCGTGGGTAAGGGTGCCGGAAGATGCGTAATCGTCAAACCGATAACCTAACCGTATTTTTTTATTGGTTCTAAATAGCCGGCAACTCCAGAAGGTTGTTGTTTAACCTGTTGAGAATAAACACTTTACCGCCAAACACCTTAATACTTTTTACATCCACGGGTCCCCAATCCTCCCGGGGCAGGAGTTGGATGTTGCCGTTTTTCAAATCAATCTTATAAACATTGTCTTCGCTGTATATTATGCGCTGGTCATACGCGTCTGGGATGGGATTAATCTGAAAAGAGCGTTGGTCCTGTGGCACGCCGCAAAATAGGTAGGTATCCCCTGTTGTTTCTATGGTTGTAGTTGCGGTTTTGGCCTTACTTCCGGTAGTTCTGGTAGTGGTAGTTACCTTGATTATTTCAGTATTAAAGGCGCATTTTTCGGGTAAGGTCATAAACTCGAATTGTTGCAGAATATTTTGTTTGGGACCGATTAAAAGTAAAACCCCTCCCTTTTGCGCTCTGTTTCCGGTCCAAATCAGGCCCCGGTCGGGTACCCCGCCCCACATTAGTCTCAAGCCCAATTGGTCTGGGAAAACGGACTCCAGGGTCGCGTTAGAGGGGTTAATCGTCCACGCCGCTCCGGTCGTGTAGGCGCTGGCTTTTTCCATAACAAGTATTTTGTCCTTTGCCACCCATTTTAAATCCAGGTCTCTGGCGTGGAGGGTGAGGATTTTTTTGGGTTTGGATTTCGGATCGCTAAAATCTTTTATTATTAAATCATTGCTGTTTTGGTTAAGGGTAAAATACGCCAAACTGGATCCCGTGGGAGACCAACTATAAGCACTAATTGATTCCGCCAGCGGTCGCCAAGCTTTGTCTTTAGTATCCAAGACGCTGGATTGGGGGCTGTTTCTGTTTCCAAACCGCGCGAAAACAAAAGAGCCGTCCGGCGATATGGCGGAATCCTGCAGGTCGGTTATCTCACTACCGCTTAAATTATCCAAAACCCCGCCCCTTTCCCTGATGATTTTGCCGTCGGTTTTAATATAAATAAGCTCATTTTCGGAAATCGGGTAAAAATCGAAAACATCCGCGATAGTTTTTATAGGTTCCGTTTCGGTCAGACTACTGGAAGAGCTTTGTCCTTCAGGTAGGCCGTCCGTCCCGCCTATATCCTCCGGCAATATTAAACCACCCCCGTCTCCCTGCCCGGCTTGCCCCCCATCGGATTTTCTTTGAGATAACCAATATCCCACTCCCACAATGGCGGCTATAAGGACCAGGGCACCGACAAAAAACAAAAACTTTTTCATAACTTCGTGTTTATTTATTATTATACATAAATTAGCGAGGAGCGGATAAGGAAGGAGCGCTACTGGCGCACAAACCACTGGTTGGGTTACAGGTATATCCGGTCGGGCAGCTGCCGTAACCGCAACTTGGCACGCATTTGCCGCTCAAGAGTTGTCCCGGCGGAGTCGGGAAGCAAGTCATTCCAGTTCCGCATGATTGCGTGGTGGAAAACACCTGGCAGTCCCTGTTGCTCCCACTAAAAGATACACAGGACCCAGTCCCTCCGGAGTAGGAACAATATTGATTGGTCGTGCAATAGGTGGTTCCACTGGAAGTTATGCACGACACCCCTCTTGCCGGGCCAACGGGCGGATCGGAACATTTCGGTTTGCCCTGTATCAAAAAGCAACTTTGTGGCGACGGGCACGGAGGACATCCCGCCGTTGGCTCAAACGCCTGTGTTTTGGGCGCCGTAATCGCCGGTAGGGGTGACAGGGAGATGCGGGTTAAATTGGGATTAATGGTGTTAAGCACAAGGTATGAGCCCAGAAGCAGAGCCAAACCCAGGAAGGCCTGCATTATCTGGTCTCGGGCATCACTTTGCATAC
>Ga0209542_10021192_pt1 | contig 10210 bp, 6 predicted proteins | sample RifCSPhighO2_01_FD_184028 | JGI IMG/M metagenome (GOLD analysis project Ga0209542, IMG submission 184028) | Soil microbial communities from Rifle, Colorado - Rifle CSP2_plank highO2_0.1 (SPAdes) (version 2) | ecosystem: Environmental > Terrestrial > Deep subsurface > Rock core/Sediment ...
TTCTTTCGTTACGCGATCGAGTTTTTTTATGAGCTGTTTGGGCGTCTCCACTTTATTGAGCAAGATTTCCTGTTCCCCCACAAAACTCGCGACTTCATCGGTTGACTCAAGCGAAATCGCAAGATGCCCCTTGATATTGTCTTTTGCGCGCGTAAGCTCCTCCCCAGTCACCCCGCCCTTTCGCGTTCTTTGGAGATTTGCGATCATGCGTTCCACTACTTCCGCGGTTTTCCCGTGCGGAACCCCCGCATACGCCGCGAAATATCCTACTTTGCGGTACGCCTGGTGCGACGCCCGCACTGCGTAGGCTAGCCCCCGCCGCTCGCGGATATCCATAAAAAGGCGCGAGCTCATATACCCGCCGAGGATCGTTGCAAGTACATCGGCGGCCATTCTATCTTTATGCGGCATGGCGTACCCAAGCGTTCCGAGAACTACATGGCTCTGTGCAGTATCTTTTGATTCAATATGCATCCGCGGGCCCGGAATAATCTTTGGCGGCTCGGGCGCTTTTGCAAATTTTCCGGTGCGGAGACCGGCAAACGCCGACCCGACTTTGCTGAATATTTTTTCTGGCGAGATATTACCCGCGGCAACAACGAGAGAATTTTCCGCCACATATTGTGATCTCCAGTACGACAAAAATGCGTTCCGCTTGATGCGACGGATATTTTCAGGAGGGCCAGCAACATCCCAACCGTAGGGATTATTCCCATAGACAAGCTCCTCGAAATGCGTCCAGATCTGTCGTTGGGGATTATCGCGGTACATATTGATTTCTTCCAAAATCACTCCGCGTTCGCGGTTGATTTCTTCTTCTTTCAAGAGCGCGTTTTGCAGAATTTCCGAAACAAAAAGAAGGGCCAACGGAAAATGTTTGGCATCCACTTTGATCCAGTATCCGGTCTCCTCGCGGCTCGTAAACGCGTTATGCACCGCGCCAACCGCATCAAGCATCCGGTCGAGCTCGAGCGGCTTCGGATATTTCTTCGTCCCCTTGAAAAACATGTGCTCGAGAAAATGCGAGAGGCCGTTGGTCCCGCGCGTCTCATAGTTGGCGCCTGTTCCTACCAATACCAAAAGAGTTACGGTTTCCGTATTTTGCATCGGGACAGCCACCATACGAAGGCCGTTTGAGAGTTTTTGCTTGAATATTTCCATAGAATTTTAAGTGTATTATAGCACGGGATTTCACTCATTGACAAACATACAGAAAAGGCATAGGACTGGCAAGAGACTCGGCTTTAAAAAAGAAATGAGGTGGCCAGATGACGACGAAACACGTTGGCATACTTAGCCCGGAACAGCTTCTTGAGAATAAGCTTTCCATCATCAAACGGCTCTGGGAGCGCGGCGATATCCAATGTGAACAGAACGGAAAAGTATTTGAGATTCATCTCCGCGATCCAATCTTGGAGGATTACAAAATTCGCCGGGATATCGCATCGCTCTTTTTATCTACAATTAACGAACGCTACTTTTATATGGGTGCGCCGGCGGTGCGACTCGGACTCATCTGCATCTCGTGGGCCATCGCGCCGATCGTTGGGATACTGGGAGACCAGCTTGAATGTGAGATCGTGGAAATCGCACCGAGCGAGGGGCGTACTATGTATGGCACGCCAAAATCCGGCACCGACAAGCTCATCGTACTCGATAACTTGATCCAGTCAGGACATACAATCACCGGAGCTGTGCATCGCCTGCTCAATGCGGGATACCAGGTCGCCCAGATTACCGCTCTTTGCGACAAAGAAGTAGGCGGCAGGACGGTTATCGAACGGGAAACCGCATCGTTTGCCGCATCGCGCGGCATCGAGCCTCCGAAGATCACCGCGATCATTGAAAAACGCTTTATCGTGCAGGTGCTACAGGGCATACAGCCCTCTTAAAACAGCAACAACGCCGGCTACCAAATAGCTGGCTTTTTCTTTTCACCGCGCGATACAATGAAAACATGTGGGTTTCGATATTGGTTATTCTGTATCGCACGTTTATACCTTTTACGATTTTCAGGTGGCCGCTTGGCGCAAACGGATATCACTTTTTCGATAAATTTTTTGATACGTACTACCTTTTCTTTGAATTTCTCGTAGCGCTTAAATGGACGAATGCACTGGCCCGCCGCACTGCGACAGGGCTTTTTATTCTTCGCTTCTCGGGAGCGGTTCTTTTTGAACTAACGAAAATCCGCTGGTTATTTGTGTTCGCTCCGAATATTTTCGAGAATTTTTATCTTTTCTACACAATCGCAAAAAAATGGACGCGCTTTGAAACCACATCGGCCAAAAAACTCGTTATCGTCCTGCTGATTGTCGGCATCCCGAAAATTATTCAGGAATACCTGATGCATTTTGTCTATGTCGACCAAACCTGGAACTTCATCCGAGATACCTTTTTCTGGTGGCTTTATTGAATAATGAGCAAATACGAATATTCCAGCTATAGCTGTGTAATTCGTATTTGTTTTTACCCACACCCGCTAATAAGCGGAGTGGGGTTCATTGTGAAGACTATGTTCTTAACATCAATTTTCTTGGCATAGTTTGACTGATGGCTATTTTTATTGATAATGTTTTTAAAGAATAACCAGCCGATGAGGAGGTTCAGCTATGTTCTTTCAATACGTCCGGTACTGGTGGATGCTGCGTTACGCCGGACAATGTGCGCAGGCGTTCCTGAATTCGCAGTGTATGCCTTTTGTTCGCCAGGTTGCGCTGGGAGGATCGTTGGCGCGGCGAGAAGACAGACTACAGGCGCGCGACATCGACCTAGTCATTTTCCACGACGGGTCACTAAAGCGTAGCGGTCACAAGATCGTTCCGTGTTGCTCTCCTGAACGGCCCTATCACCTGGAGTTCCCACCGGAGTTTACCCGCGCACTGACACGCCGCGACCATTGTCTGATCAAGAGGATGCTTTTTCCTCTTGACACCATATTTTTGGACGAGAGAGTGTTATCAGATTGTACGTTCTTACAAAGCGTACCAGATGGCATCCGCCGTGTTGTTTGCACTCACCCGCTTCTTGAGTTTAACCCGGGGACCAGGCGCTTCGACAAACTCATCTCGCACGGCGATCATCCTACATGCGGGCCGACCGACTCATGGGACGAGATAGCGCGGGAGAAGGAACGCATCAAGAACATGATACCAACGCAACGTGCAGTTTACAATGCGATAGTGCCGTACTTCGATTAGGAACATGGCCCTCTCCTGCGGGAACGCCCAAACCACAAAGCTCATGGCAGAGACCACGAGCTTTTTTAATTTTTTTATATCAAAATATTAGAACCCATCTCAAAAATCCAATTTCTGCTGCAATGACGAGATTGTCGGCTGCAAGCCGTTCATCCCTCCTCACAATAGCCAAGCTATTCCTCGTCAGGCTTCACGGCTTTCGCTCGAAAATCCCGCATTTCGCTGCGAAAGCGATTTTTGAGATGGGTTCTAATCAATTCTCTCGTGAATATAGAGCGGGATTTCTTTTTGGTGCTTACGTTCCTGTTTCCCTGAATCGCGGTCGCGGATCGTGACAGTATTGTCTTCGAGCGTTTGATAATCAATCGTGATACACCACGGCGTTCCGATTTCGTCCTGCCTGCGGTACCGCTTGCCGATATTCCCGATATCGTCCCACATAATCGCGGTAAATTCTTTTTTAAGGGCGCGGAATATTTCGTTAGCTCTCGCAATAATGTGTTCTTTATTTGAAACAAGCGGGAACACGGCCGCTTTTATCGGCGCGAGCTTCGGGTGAAGCCGCAGCAACACGCGCTTATCCCCGCCTAGTTCATCCTCGTGATAAGCGTCCATGAAAAATGCGAGAAACGCGCGGTCCAGCCCGACCGATGGTTCAATAACATGCGGGGTAATACCGTCAAGCTTAAGTTCTTGGCCAGACGCCCGCGAGTGATTCGTAAGATCAAAATCCCCGCGGTTTGCGATACCCTCAAGTTCCGAGAAACCGTCAGCCGATAACCCATACCGATACTGGATATCGGTCGTTGCTTTCGAATAATGCGCGAGCTCGCTCGCGGGATAATCATAAAAGCGGATATTGTCTTGCCTCATGCCGAGATCCAAAAACCATTTCATCCGCATCTCGCGGATATCGCGAAAATACTCATCGGTTTTATCGGGATGCGCGAAATATTCGAGCTCCATCTGCTCAAACTCGCGGCACCGGAAGACAAAACTTTTCGGCGTAATCTCGTTCCGAAACGCTTTTCCGATCTGCGCAATGCCAAAGGGGAGCACGGGATGAAACGAGTCCACGACATTTTTGAAATTGACAAAAATCCCCTGTGCCGTCTCCGGCCGCAGATAGACAGCAGACGAGGAGTCCTCCACGGGGCCCGCGTGCGTCTTGAACATCATGTTGAATTGGCGCGCCGAGGTGAGCTCGCCTCCGCAATCGGGACATTTTTTTGAATCAGAAAGTTCATCGGCTCGGAAACGGTGCTTACATTTTTTACAGTCAACAAGCGGGTCGGAAAAATGTTCCACGTGTCCTGATGCTTCCCATACTTTTGAGCTCATGAGAATTGCGGCATCGAGCGGATAGATATGAGCCTCGCGAAGCATATGCCGCCACCACTCGCGCTTGATATTTTCTTTCAAGAGAACACCGAGCGGCCCGTAATCCCACGTGCCCGAAAGACCTCCGTAGATTTCAGAACTCGGGAAGACAAATCCACGCCGTTTTGCAAGAGAGACAACCGTATCAAGCATATTCATGAACGTACCCTAGCATAGAGAATCCTGTGCCGCTATGTTTACTCCGTTACTCGCGAACAGCGCCGCCGGATTGTTGAACCTGCGGGTCATCGCGAAGTGCAGTACTTACATCGGTACCCGTTCGTGTAAATTGCGTTCCGGTAAAATCATCTTCCGCTTCAAACGTCGCAACAGAAATCAGCTGCGGACTTTTCCCTACGTGCGGCAAAGATGGGGTAAAACCAATCTGGAAAGCGATCTCGCGCGCCGGCTGAATATATCCGGTACCAGCCGGTATTGTTCCCGGAGACCACGCAATTTCACCGGTGGACGCTTTATATGAAATAGTGTTGTCGGGAGGGATCACAACATTCTTCCAGTCAACATAGGACGGAAGTGTCGCGCGGACACGGACATTTTTCAAATCATTCACACTATTGAGCACAGACCATACGATCAAATACGTCGTTTCTTCTCCGACTCGCGGCGGAACCGGACCGGAGTTTTGAATACGCGAATCATAGTAATATCCTTTTTGCGAGAATGCGACGCGTGAGGCAATTTTATACGATTTCTCCGTTTCACCTGAAATATTGACGCCCTCAAACCCAGGAGGGATCTCCGCGCTCGAGATATTCGCCTTGAGGCGGATAACAAAGTTTTTATCGTCAAAACTATCGATGGGGATATCGTCTTTTATTAAAAGCCCGAAGTCGACTCGTCCTTCTGCCCCCGGATCAAGAATCGAAAGTTGGGGAACACGCCCTCCGGTCCAGCGAATCGCATGTTTTACGCGATCGTATTCGCCAAATGCCGTTTCGAGCGTGCGGAGATCGAAGAAATTTTCGTCCAACGACACATCTATCGAAACATTATGCACGGCAACCGGCAAATTGTTGCGCCACGAGACGGTAGCCGCAAAACGGCTTCCGGCAGACGTTATCCCGGGAGCAATTTCGCCGTGAGTTGCATCAAGCCCAACCGTCAAGAGAGAGGAAGCCACAGAAAAAGACTCGGTTGCCGTACTAAATAGTTTCCAGTCATTTTTTGTACGGTCATAGAGGCCGACTTGCGCCTTAAATGTTTCCGCCGATTCAGACTTTCGTATTTTCCCATGAAGCGTTATCACAAACTCCGAGCCCGCGGAGAGATCCCCTATGAACCATGTGCCGTCGCCCGAATCTGGTTTCGGGGTAGCGGAAGTAAATTCAAACGCACTCGGATAGGAAATACCGACTGTGAGCCCCCGAAAAACGCTCTCCGCGGTCGAGACAATACGGAGCTTCACCTCCGCATCTTGCCCGGCGCGAAGATCGTTCGGGATATCAAACTCGAGTCCGAGAAGCGTACCTTTTATAAACGTCGAGAATTTTTCTTCCAGCGAAAAGCGAGCTGAAGCATCTTCGGGGCGATATTCAATAGTTACTTTACCTCCAAGGCTCGCTCCCTTGTGGCCAAACACGATCGCAGAAAACACTTCTTCGCCTGAAGAATTCTGGCTTACCGTTCCGACTTCGCGCCGCTCGCGCCTAAGACCTGTTTTTGAAAACTCGCCGACGAGGGGCTGGGAGCCTTCGGGGAAATCAAAAATGAGCGCTGCATTTTCAAGTTGTGCTGAATTGCTGTTTTTATACGTAACCCTCCATGATACTTTTTTGCCGGATGAGACTTCTTCTCCTCCCTCAACCGTCATATGGATATTTTTGAGCGTATTATGCGTTGCAACGCCGCCGCGCCCCCACAAAAGTAAAAAACCGCCAACGCCGGCAAGTACCAAAAGCCCGCCAACAGTCCCCCACAAAATAATTTTCCGCTCGATTGGTTTCGACACTGTTTTCTGGGCTTCTACATCGCGCTGCGCTTCTTCTATGCGCCTCCGCTCCTCCTCATCCTGCCACGAAACAGGCACTTGCTCCCGATGTTTTTGCAACACCGGTTCTTTATACCGCTTTGTAAAATCTTCATTTTTGCGAAATAGCCGCTTTCGCAGATCGTCAATCGCCATGCCAATTTTATACGAACATACGTGAGTTAATAAAACAGAGCACCCCGCCCTCTATATATAAGTCTTATTTTCGGAGGTACTGCCATTTATTTTTAGAAACAATAATGAACGCTAATACATACCCAGTATACAACGAATCTCCCAAAGATGGAGGGTATAAATATAAAATGTTGGCGGGTAAATTATACCACATGATTTGCCGCAAGAATTTTCCGTATACCGTCTTCAAAAAGCGTGGCCTCCGCGGGATTTCTCAAAAATACCCCGTCTGCTGAACCCGATAGCCACGCGACCGCTGTTTTTGTAAAAAACCGCGGAAGCTCTTGCGGCGCCGGAAACATGCCAAGATGCGAGAGCGTCTTAATCTTCAGCGCCGCAAATGCCGCGGGATGCGTAATTTCGTTCAGACGCGAAAGCTCTTCCCAGAGCAACCCGTGCGGCTCGTCAGCGCTTACAAGCTTCAAAAACATTTTTACAAAAGAATCGCGCGCTTTTTCGTCAGCTCCCGCCTCCCTTCCAGCGATTTCTTCCACGTCAATAAGCCGCCAATAATGCCTCCCCGGCATTACAATGATGCGGACATGATTATATATTCCGAGATGACCGCGGAGTTTTGAATGCGAATTACGAATACCCGCCGCAACCGCATCGATCCTCCCAATGTTTTTTGTATAAAACGTAAGAATACGATCTGCCTCACCACGATCGCGCAAGGCAAGCAATATTCCTTCTGTCCCGTAATATTTCATCGCGCGCTTTTTCCAATTGCTACCGTATAGGTCTCGCCGTCTACATCGAATGTCTCTCGCACAAGCGGCGCGCTAAGCGGTCTGCCATAGGTGATGACGCGGATCCGCGCCCCTTCTTTCACGCGCTTCTCCTCTCCGCCAAGTTCCTTGCCCTCAATAGAAGCATCGATAAAATCACGCGGATGAAGCCCCGCGCGTTTTCGCAACTCCTGGATGCTCCGCACAAGCTCACGCGAAACGCCTTCTTTTTTGAGCTCCGGGGTAATCACCGTATCGAGCGCGATTTCATCTGCAATTTTCGGGTTAACAATAACATCTTTCACATTCAGCTCATCGCGAAGAATATCAAAAAGAGCGCGGCCCGAAATCCTCGTTTTCTTGACGGAGAGCTTCGCGAGCGGCTGACGCACTTTGATACCCGATTTCGCACGCATCTCAAGCGCAACGCTCGCGATTCGCCGGACCTCCTCCATATCAATGATCGTCTTTTTCGCATACGTCCGTTTCCCGGGCCACTCTTCAAAATGCACGCTTTTTTCTTTCCCGCCAAGCGCGCGGTACGCGATCTCTGCGGCAAAAGGCACGAATGGAGCAGATAGACGCGCTGTTTCCAAAAGCACATCTCGGAGTACCGCGACCCCTTCTCCTCCCTTCATCCGCTCGCGCGATCTTCGCACATACCAGCGCGAAATATCATTTGCAACAAAATCCTCAAGCGAGCGCGCGGCGCCCACAATATCATAAACGTCCATTTTTTTCGTAACCTCGTCGCGCACCATCGCGAGTTTCGCGCGAATCCATATATCAAGCGCATTCGCCATTTTTGACGCGCTACGGGCATCTTTATAAAGTTCGTAGAAACGGAGCGTATTGAGGAAAAGATCGATATAATTTCGCTTCGCTTGCTCCACATCTCTCGGATCAAAGAGCTTCGAATCATCCGGCTGATTGACCGTAAAAAAATACCACCGGACGGCATCGGCGCCGTATTTCTGCAGCATCTCTTTCGGATCAATTACATTGCCTTTTGATTTCGACATCTTCTTGCCCGTTTTATCGAGCAGATGCCCGAGCGATAACACATTTTTATACGGCGCGCCCATGCCTAAAAGCACCGATACCACAAGAAGCGTATAAAACCACCCGCGCGTCTGATCAATCGCCTCCGCAATATAATCCGCTGGGTATGAGAGTTTTTTATCGATACGCTCTTTATTCTCAAAAGGATAATGCCATTGAGCATACGGCATCGCGCCAGAATCAAACCACACATCAATAACATCCCGAACGCGCGCCATCGGCTTGGTACAACTTGGACACTCAACAGTAATCTCATCAATGTAGGGGCGATGGAGATCGAGCTCGCCAAAATCATTGTGGGGCAGCATGACCGGTTTCATTTTATGAACGTCCGCCTGTTTCAAATAACGCGCATCCGGTTTCTCCGCCGGCTCGAGATTGCCGCGCATGATTGCTTCGAGAAACCAAAGCGGATCACCGTGCCCAACCACAATAATTTTTTTTCCGCGATGCAGCTCTTCAAGCCTGCGGAAAACACGATACATTCTCTTTTTGACATCATTCCATGACTCTCCTCCCGGAAACGCGGTTGTAAAACGATCTATACTCTTCACCCACTCCTGCGCTGACGTAAGAGATTTTCCATTATATGTTCCGTGGTGGAGCTCGGTGAGGTCGTTATCGTAGAGCACGGGGGCATTGAGCGCACGCGCGAGAATTTGTGTCGTTTCCCGTGCGCGCAAAACCGGCGAAGAAATGATAAGATCAATTTTTTCTTTCGCGAGTTTTTTGGCAACGCTTTTTACTTCGCGTACGCCGCGCGGCGTAAGACCGTAGGGATCCCGATCCGTATAGGCGGACACAATGTCGAGAAGATTATTCTTTGAAAACCCGTGCCGCATGAGATAGTATGTATTTTTTGAAATTTGCGCGCGATCGGCGATTTCGGCAACCGACCCGAACACGGAAACGGTACTACAGGTATCGCACCTCCATACGGGGAGCGGCGTCCCCCAATAGCGCTCGCGTGAAAACGCCCAATCTTTTGCTTCCCGAATCCACTGGCCGAATCTCCCGTCTTTCAAATGCGCGGGATACCAGTTTACTTTTTTATTTGCCTCAACAAGCCCGGAGCGCGCCTCGCTCACGCGAACCCACCATGATCTGCGGGCGACATAAAGAAGCGGCGATTCGCATCTCCAGCAAAATGGATATTCATGGGTATAGGGAATTTTTTTCCAAAGAAGCCCTCTATGTTCAAGATCCTTGATAATGAGCGGGTCTGCTTCTTTTACAAAAACCCCTCTCCACTGTAAAACAGAGTCGGTAAACCGTCCTTCGTCGTCAATCGTGTTATATACGGGCAATTTTTCGCGTTTGCCGACGCTCATGTCGTCCTCGCCGAATGCAGGCGCGATATGCACGATGCCCGTCCCTTCTTCTTCCGAGATAAAATCCGCAAGAACCACCCTGTACGGGATACCTGTAGCTGGATATAGCGCCTCATATTCGAGCCCCGCAAGCTGCGCTCCTCTTTCCTCCCAAAGCGGCTTTTTTATGCCCGGGAAGAGTTTAGGCGCGAGGGACTCAAGTACAATATATTTCTCGCCCTGGTCTTCAACGGTCACATATTTTTTATCGGGATGCACGGCTACCGCAACATTTGCAGGAAGCGTCCATGGGGTTGTTGTCCAAACAAGAAGAGATGCACGGCGCGT
>Ga0209542_10021193_pt1 | contig 10210 bp, 6 predicted proteins | sample RifCSPhighO2_01_FD_184028 | JGI IMG/M metagenome (GOLD analysis project Ga0209542, IMG submission 184028) | Soil microbial communities from Rifle, Colorado - Rifle CSP2_plank highO2_0.1 (SPAdes) (version 2) | ecosystem: Environmental > Terrestrial > Deep subsurface > Rock core/Sediment ...
CGTAAACATCAACAAAGATACTGACCTCGGTCCCACAAAACTCCTCGGTGCTGGTACTGGTTTGATGTTTACGGGCAGTTGCAAATTTGTTTATTTTCCATTTCCCAGCCACGTTGATCCAACCGTCAACTTCGCCTCCTCTTGGGGCCGATATGGTCCGCTGGGTGCTGAAGGATGCGGCAAATCGCTTCCCACTGATCCCGGATATGACCACTTTCTTACCTGGTGGACAGGCAAAATCGAGCCCAAGATGACCGGAATGCATAAATTTTATTCCTATTTCGATACTGAAGGTTCCGTTAAACTCGGCTATGATTTGATTATTGATGGTCCGGGGTCGCAAACTTCCAAAGAAATATTTCTGGAAGCGGGCAGTTGGTACGATATTACGGTAAGCATGCATGAAACTACGTTAGATGCCGCGGCAATTCTCTCCTGGTCTACCGCCACGATGCCCAAAGAAGTGATCCCCATGTCACAGCTCTACAACTATGACGCAATGCCGCCAAGTATAAGTTCGCCCGCAGATATTTCAGTGACCGAAGGCCTCGTAGCCGACTTTAAAGCTCGTGTTTATGAAGGAACTCTTCCTGTTACTTGCCAATGGCGAAAGGACGGGAAAGATATTACTGGTGAGACAAATTGCATGCAGTATAAGATTAACGAAACAAGCGTTTCTGATACCGGCATATATGACATGGTGGCAAAGAATGCTTTCGGCACAGCCACGAGCAAAGGCGCCGTGCTAACCGTCCTGCCCATTCCCGGCGGCGCGGGCACCGGTTTGCGCGGCGTTTACTTTGGTGGCACGACGCTTGAACAAGATCATGCCGTGGAAACGCGCGACTCCAATGTTGATTTTGACTGGGGTCTCACCGGGCCGGCCATTCCATATTGCACCTTCGATGGCGGAGAACAGCTCTGCAGTCTCACTAAAAAACAAAATGATAATTTGAGCACGCGCTGGTACGGCCAGTTATATACTCCTATAGCTGGCGTGTACCTCTTCACTATCGACAGCAATAATGGAGCGCGATTATGGGTAGACGGAAATCTGGAAATAGACAACTGGTATATACCCGATGAGTGGGCGCTCTCGACCACGCCTATTACGCTTACGGTCGGCAAGCACGACATTCGATTTGAATATTGGGAAGGAGAAGATACCGCGAAAGCAAAATTGTCCTGGTACGCTGTATACGGATACGGCAGAGAGACCCTCCACGGAATCATTCCCGCCAAATTCCTCTTCCCGCTCGATTTCCACCCCATTCCGGCCAACGTCGAAATTGGCGAAGTTATTTATATTGACGCCATTACGGGCGACATCGTAGATCGTTTTTCTTCAATCCGTGATTAAAAAGCTCCAATACATATCACTGATTCTTTTCTCCGGCGCCCTCCTAGCTCTGCATTTCGCCTCCGCCGCTCCACTCTCGCCCAAGATCGGCCTCAAACCAATAGTAGTTCCCAAAATAATGAGCGCCCCCGGTGAGGACAGCTGCCTCAACGGTAGCTATTTCTCCCGCATCTTCTACAATACTCCCGATTGGGACAATACAAGCGCGGCTGACTTTCGCCTAAACATCAAAGAAGGCTGGGGGACATCCTCTCCCTTCCCTGGAGCGATCGATGCCGATGGAAGGTGGAGTGCGCGCTTTGATGCAGGTTTTGTCATTATCAGTCTGGAACCGCCCGCCCCTCCACCTCCACGGGCTAACCTTTTCGTATTCACCACCCTGCAAGGATATGCAAAAGTTCTCATTGACGGCGTCGTAGTATTTGACGGCATCAATTATGGTAGTCCGCGAGAATTTCTCCCACTTTCCGCCCCCACCCTCGACTCATCCCTCACGCACTCGATCGTCGCATATTATCAAGATTATGACAATACGGCGGCTACCCTGGAGCTCTGGAGCCAAATCTGCGATGCCGCTCCACCCTATACCTGTGGTCCCAAAGACCTCTTCTTTACAGGAAACGGTACCGGTCCCTCTCGTCCCGATACTCTCTCCTTCACCAAACAAGTGGCTAATATGACCGCCCTCGAAGACGAAAGCCCCGCTTTCACCATTGATGCCACCAGTGTCGGTTCACCCCTGGGTGTCCAGTGGCAGAAAGATATCGGATTGGGTTTTGCAAACTGCACGGATTCCAAATGTAGTGGTGCTACTACCAAAACCCTTACCTATGGTCCGGTTACCATTGCCGAGGACAACGGCATCAAGTTGTCAGCCCAGATTGCCAATGATGTCTGCGCCCTTAACAATACTGCATTTGGAACTCTAACCGTCACCCCTAAGTGTATTGGCACCTGCCCGATACCCCTCTCCTGCAGTCAGGACAAAACGACAGTTGAAATCGGTAAACCGGTTAACTTCACCGGCGGGGGAGGCGATCCTGCCAAGTACATTTGGTCAGTGTCACCTGATGGCGTACCTCCCACGTGCACCAAAGCACTAGATCTCGATTGCGATGAGTATCCCGCGTACCAGGCTACTTGGAGTACTGAAGGCACGAAGACCATAACTCTCAAACAAGATCTCCTTGTACCCGCCATCTGTACTGTGACAGTTACTAAAACCCCGCCTTCTACTCTAAGTTGCAGTGCCCCCAAGGCAATCATAGGGATAAACGAAAATATCACCTTCACCGGCACTGGGGGTGATCCCATGAAATACAAATGGGATACCATCCCTGCCGGAATACCAGCAACCTGCACTGATCCTGTCTCTTGCCCTCCAGACCCTACAAAAACACCCCCGATTCCTGGTCACCCTCTGTTTATGACTCACTGGCCCAGCGAGGGAATCAAAACAGTTATCTTGCGCCAGGCTCTCTTGCCTGATGCGAAGTGCTTTGTGGAGGTTAAGAAAGATCCACTTGGTGACTTCTACTGCAAGGCGGATTATGCCAATGTTAAAACCAAAGAGCCAATGCCCGTGCACGCCTATCCTCCCGGCAGGCTCTCATACACTTGGACCGCACAAACTAGTGATGCCTTACCACCGAGGACTCAATTTGGCAGCAGTAACCTTTTTTATGTTAAACACACCGACCCCGGCATAAAGAGTGTTAAGGTGGTGAGTGGACCAGATACTTACACATGTACTTTTGAAGTGAAACCATCGGCGGCCCTTAGCTGCAAAGCGGTTGCCGCCAGTGTAGAAGTAGATAAATCTATGGCAGTTGTGCCTACACCATCTGGTGTGTACACCTGGACAGCTCTCGATGGCGGTACACCCAGTCCATACACAGGTACTAGCTTTACTGTCACCCACAGCGCTATCGGCACAAAGAGAATAAAAGTTGAGAGTAGCAGTGAGTCGGCGGAGTGCAGTTTTGATGTAACTGCCAAAGGCACCGAACCGCCCAAGGATCAGAAGATAAACAGTTTGTATGTTTATGATCAATCGCCTATTGCTCCAGTGGATTGTTCTGCAATCGTGAAAGGTAAACTTGTGGAGCAACATAAAACTACGGAATTTGACAATGAATGCAATCCTCATCCTGTAGTTGATGACCCCGTCGTGCCGATCAGTGTGGGCACTAAGGGTTTAACATATTCTTCGTCACTTGGACGACATGTGCTTACTGTTATTCCGCGTCGCGAAGATCTTACAGTAAAAGACGCCAACCCAGATCCAAACTTGGCAGATTTGAGTGAATATAACACAATTTTTTTTAATGAAAGAAAGGATATACCGAATATTGTAGAGGTATCTCAAGTCAATGTTTATCGTAGGGTTATTTGGCTGTTAAGGGAATTCGCTACGTTTATTTGGCCAAGTGGTTCAGAAACAGGGGATCAATATCAACCGAAAGGTCTGCCCTTGGGACTTCGTATTGAGGTCGATAAGCCACTTAACATATGCGGTCATGGTGAGGTAGCAACTGCATATATAAATTTTGACAATGAATGTTCTTTGGATACGCAGGCTATAGACCATGAATTCTATCACTTCATTACTGGCTCTCTGACGACATCCAATATACAAAACAGTGGACACGGGGAAGTGGTGTCTTTAGAGGAAGGTATATCGGATTATTTTGCTGTCCGCAATGGTCTCCAGGATACAGTCGCTAAATATGCCATTGGTACAACGCTGATAGGGCATACCCCCGGTCGACATATTTTAGCCATAGATGAACCACCTTACGGTGCTGATGGCTATGGTGCAAAGTATCGCTTCTTTGATTGGGTGTATGGGTTTGAAAATAAATATGGGGCCAAGATTGCTAATATTCTTATCAGTGTCAGGAATACTCTGCCTGATGACAGAGCGAAACATGAATTCGATTGGTCGGTCCTTGTTGCGTGGAAAAATTTAGGAGCTAGTTATAATCAACTTTTATTTAGATCTTCAATCACGCAGCAATATTACATAGAGTTATATCGACGCCTGACTAAACTAGTATATTTTAAACTCTTCCCGGAAGAAGGATTGACTTATTTCAAGAAACTTGTTTATACCAAAGCAAAGGTTGGTACTGCGGTTGGTAATATAATGCCAATAGCTATGCATGACCTGTTTCAAAAAGTGAAATGCGTAGAGGATGCTAAGGGCAAGTACCCGCTCTACCACTTTTCTTCCCCGCCCATAAACGCCGTGGGCGAAGATCTTTCGCAATTGCATATATATTTCCGCAAAGACGGCATTCCTGTTAAGTCATTTGACTTCAAACTTGAACAACCCTCTATGCACATACCCATAATTGGATTCAATGCCGATATTCCCATGGATTTCGGCAAGGGTCCCTTTAAGGTCAGTCTTTCCGCCACCACGCAGGCCGAGTTGCCCTTTTATCCGGAAATTATGGAAGAAGTGCCCGGCGAACTTCATGTTATTGTCTGCAAATAAGTAGTTAGTGTATCAGATAAGGAGTAGTCGGCCGAATTTGCAGGGGCTTATTTTTAGGAATCAGAACATCCAGATAATTTTCCTTTGTTATGGTTATGAAAGACGTTGTGCCGTAGGCTTCACGCCAGGCTTTGGGGAGTGCAAAGCGACTGTCGGACCACTTGCATTCAATGGCCTCGAGGGAGCCTTCATGCTCGCGGACAATATCAATCTCCTGGCCTCCGTGCGTGCGCCAAAAGTAGTATTTGTCGAGTTTTTCATTGATTGTGCTCTGCTTGTACAATTCCATGAATATAAAATTTTCCCAGAGCGCCCCGATGTCGTTGCGCAGGGAAAGGGGGTTAAACTGTGCGATAACCGCATTGCGGACGCCGTTGTCGAGAAAATAGTATTTTGCTTTCTTGGAAATTTCCGTGCGAAGATTGCGGCTGAAGCCGCGAATCCGCTTGATGACAAACATTTTTTCCATCAAATCTAGATAGCGTCCGACCGTTTTGACATCGGTCTTGACCGTATTGGCGATTTCATTGAGAGAAACTTCATTGCCGACTTGAAACGCGAGGCACGTTGCAATGTCCATGAGCAGATCAGGCGATTTTATTTTTTCTAATGCAAGTACATCTTTAAAAAGATACGAGGATGCCAACTCGTTCAAAATTTTTACTTTCTGCTCATGCGTCGATGCGTTCAAAACTTCAGGGTATGCGCCGTAGATGAGGAAATTCTCAAGCGAATTCTCAAGCTCAAACCTGCTTGCTTGCATTTCAGATTGGGCAAATGGCAAGAGGATGAGCGTGAAATGCCGTCCCGTGAGCGGTTCTCCAATTTTAGTTGAAAGGTCAAACGAAGAAGAACCGGTGAGAATCAGTTTCTTTTCCGGAAACGCGTCGATGATCATTTTCGCTCCAAGCCCGATGCTGGGAAGTTGTTGAGCCTCATCGAGGGCGATGATCTCGTAGGGGCCAGCAAAATCAAGAATTCGATCTCGATTTTCGGATTGAAACAGCTCGCGTAGCTTAAAATCATCTCCGACGCCATACAATGTCCGTGCACCGTTTTGTTTTTTCAGATATGCGTCCAGCAATGTGGTCTTTCCTACACGTCGCGGACCATAAATTACCAAAATTCGTTTTGGAGAGATATTTTCAGAAACACTTTGTTTTCTTGCATATTTCATACCCCTATACTACTCCATACCATAGATTAAGTCAAATTTGTGGTTTTAGAAGCCATAAATTCATTGATTATTCCAGCAATTTTCTGAAACCACGTTTTGAGAAAAGACCAGACGATTGACCTCCTTTCGGGGGTCCTTCGTCTGGTCATTTTTACATACACCTGAGGGCGTCATACTTCCTGACCCTGCCTCTCTGGATGACTCGGCAGGTAACGCCCCCTCGCCAGTCTTTGGCAAGAGCCGCCTTGAGTCCCGGGCAGTCCTCGTCCATGCGATTGCACGGTTTTGTTTCGCCGGTGATCTCGAGGATGACGTTTGCTCCGATGCGTAGCTTCTTGCCGAGAGTCTCCGGACCGAAGCGCAGGCCTACTACAAGAAAATTTGCCCGACGAGTGAACCAAGATAGCCCCTCACCCAGCTCGCCTAATGCCTCGCACGCCTCGTCCCACTGCTCCACCGAGAGCACTGTGATCTGGCGCTTTCTCCCCCAGCCGCCCCTTCCCCGGCAGTCACCCTCGAGACCGTGTTCAACCGTAATCTCGGCCTCGTTAATGAGGCCCATGTTTGCCCCCGGGGCAACCTTCCGGGCAATGCCTGCCAGATGTTCTGGTTGTGCCGCCCGCCGAAGCAGTTCGTTCAAACATTTCTGGCAGTTGATCTGTTCAGGTTCCTCGATCCTATGCCAGGAGTGCCCTTCTGGCCAGTCACGAGGCACACATCCCCTGAACCTGCAGACGGCAAGGTCGTCCAAGAGCCCGTGAACTATTCCCTTCATGTGACCTCCTAACAGGTCTATTGACATGGGCCCCTTGTGGCCCAGTCTTCCAGACTGGTTTGGTACATGATATCACCTGGGTGAAGAACTCTTACGACAACAGACACAAGATCATCCGGAGTCTGCTCGTGGTATCCGTTTTGTCCAAGACACGAGCGGTATTTGATGCTCTCCGGAGTCATATGTTCGGTGACCAGTGCCAGCCCGCCATCTCTGAAAATGAGTAGGTCGCCCATCCTAGCCGAATAGAGCTGTGTCTCGATTCCGTCTGAAACCGAGACTTGGCCGACACTCTCGGTGTTCTCGAAAATCGTAGCTCCTCGCGACACAATCGCCTTTTGCATGATTGTGTACACGACGCCCAGAAATAAGACTAGCCCCAAAATCACTCCAACCTCCCACTTCATCCTCATCGGTGATTCTCCTTTCTCAAAGGAACTTCTGAAAAAACCCTAGCAAACATATTGACAAAAGTCAATAGGCTATGTTTTATGAAATTTTGGTCGGTAGTGCTTTTGCGTATTTCTCAATCGACCCCTCTTTCTTTGCACGGCGCCATTTTTTGATTTGGATTTCAAGATTAAATCAAATGTTTACTAGTGAATGCGTAACCAGAACTAGATTTTAGATATTTCTCGAAAGCGTAGGCTCGCGACTTATTGTTAAAAGCACAGTACCAAATTAAATTATACGTTCCGTTATTCTTGGTAGTCTTTGTGGTGCCTGAATTATGCTGAATCAGTCGTTGCTTCAGATCATTAGTGACGCCAATATATTTTTCTCTTTTTTCGCCTTTCAAAATATAAACGTAGTGCATGGATAAAGTATACCCCACTACGTTCCTTCGGAACTACGCGGGGTCCTACCACTTCGCGTAATGCTAGCTTTATTTCACAAATTTTTCATGATTATTTATCGGAGTTAAGTGCGCGCACCGCGAAGCCCCGCCTTGTGGCGGGGCGAAGTGGTGGAGATGCCGAGAATCGAACTCGGGTGCATGGTGGCAAGAAGAGTGAATCTACAAGCTTAGTACATCTTGTCCGCCAGTTGGCGGATTTCATTGTGAGTATTGAAGATATACGAAAGCACTCACAGTATAGCTTCTTTATTTCGCTCCGACAGCGAAGCAATCGTCGGAGTTAGCCTCTGTGGTTACACCTTATAAGTTACCGAAGCGTCTTACTCATAAGATGGTCCCGCCTTTAGGCGAGGACGAAAGCGGGAAAGCCAAATGGCGAAGCCACAAGGCCACCCTGCTCCCTTGATGTTTCCTTTGCAGGTAACAATTGTCCGCGTGATTAACGAGGCGATGGACATCCTCGGCTTGCACAAACTTAGTGCGCACTATGTCTAGGCCGATCATCCCCGCCAAATTTGCCTGCGAGCAACGCAGTTGCAAATTTGAGCGCCCCGCGAAGCCCCGTCATTCGACGGGACGAAGTGGGGCTGCAGACAAACTTAGCGTAAATGACCGGACTAAGTTTTCAAAGATCTGCAATATACTACTTATATTACTTAGGACGGGATACAGAGTGTGTTCTTACTCTGTATCCCTCTCCCTGTTACAACTTACCCGCGTCAATCACCCGCCGCTCACCTGATCCTCGTTCTGCCAGACGAATCTCGCGGTAGCGGTTTATGTTCACCTTGGCCCGCTCCTGCTCTCCGGCCATGCGCAGTTGGGCGTTACCACTGCGCAGACGCTCCTCGTATATCTCCCGAGACTCAACCAGCAAGTTTTTCGGCGGATCGAGCCTGATTTGCTCGAGAGGAATGACCGCCGCCGGAGCCGGGAAGACCAAGCGGAACCACCTCGCGAAAGTCAGAAAGTTTTTCATATTTTTCCCTCCGCCCCAAAGCATATCACCTTTTGATTTCAAAGTCAAATTTACGTATAATACCCCAATGTCTTTACGGACTTTGGTGCTGGTATTTTTTGTTCTGCTGCTCATTGGGGCGTGGCTTATTTTTGATTGGCAGCTCTATCTTGATGATCCGGGTTTGATTCGGGATGCTATTGCCGCGCATAAGATTTGGGCCCCGCTCATCTTCCTTCTGATGCACGCCGTGGTTGAGATCCTGCTCGTTCCGGGCTCACCCTTTACTGTAGCTGGTGGGTTACTTTTCGGTACTTTGCTTGGGAGTGTTTATTCACTTGTAGCGAGTATTCTAGCTTCCATGATTCTTTTTTGGATAATCCGCTATAGTGGGGAACAGACCTTCATTCTCTATTTGCACAATCGCTTCGAACGTTTTCGCAAATATTCCGAAGGTTTCGGGCATGACGGTTTCAGGGTTGTCCTTATCGCACGACTCCTGCCATTTGCGCCCAACAACGTGGTCAGTGTTGCTCTACCCTTCACACGTATCAGTGGCAGGGATCTCTTTTGGGGCACGCTTCTGGGGAATATCCCGAGCACTCTCGTGCTTTCCGGCGCGGGCTCACTCCTTGCGACCGAGGAGATCGGCTACTTTGCTCTCATCATCGCCGCGGTCTCTGTGGCAAGTGGGCTCATCTTTTTCTATAAGTGGAAATTTGTATCTCACAAATAATTGAGTATAATCAGCCTCTATGCCAAGCACTAAAGATAAGAAGCCCAAACTACCTGAAGGGAGTCCCTGGCGAGGCCTGGTTACTCACATATTGAGTATCATTCTTATTTTCGTTTTGCTCGGTAGCGCTTATTCCTATCTGACTGAAGCTACCCGTAATCGAGAAATAGTGACACTCTCCGAGCTTGCTCGTGATATTGGGGAAGAGAAAGTGGCCAAAATTAGTGTTTCCGGTGACGATCTTGATATCACATACAAAGATGGCAGTGAGAAGTTTTCCAAAAAAGAGGTCGAAACCGCCCTCTCTCAGAGTTTGGTTAATTATGGTGTGACACCAAAAATGCTCTCGAGTGTTTCTATTGAAGTGGCCAACCCTTCCGGCATCCTCTACTGGCTTATAAGTTTGGCCCCTATCCTAGCGCCGGTCCTGCTTCTTGTATTTTTCATCTGGATGCTCTCTCGTCAAGTCAAGGGTTCGACCATGCAAGCTTTCTCTTTCGGCCAATCCAAAGCGCGAATGATTGATCCGGATGACAAGAGTCAAAAAGTGACTTTTAAAGACGTAGCCGGTGTCAAAGAAGCCAAAGAGGAACTCAAAGAAATTGTTGATTTTTTGAAAAATCCTAAAAAATTCCTCGACATCGGCGCGCGCATCCCCAAGGGTGTGCTCTTGATGGGCGCCCCCGGCACAGGTAAAACTTTGCTGGCTCGGGCAGTTTCAGGTGAAGCCCACGTACCCTTTCTTTATCTGTCAGGATCAGAGTTCGTGGAAATGTTTGTAGGTGTGGGCGCTTCACGTACACGTGATCTTTTCAAGATGGCCAAGAAAGCGGCACCAGCCAT
>Ga0209542_10021195_pt1 | contig 10210 bp, 12 predicted proteins | sample RifCSPhighO2_01_FD_184028 | JGI IMG/M metagenome (GOLD analysis project Ga0209542, IMG submission 184028) | Soil microbial communities from Rifle, Colorado - Rifle CSP2_plank highO2_0.1 (SPAdes) (version 2) | ecosystem: Environmental > Terrestrial > Deep subsurface > Rock core/Sediment ...
ATGCTTTGGTGGCAAACGGCCAGGTGTTCAGCTCCTACAGAAGCCACGGGGTTTATTTGGCGAAAACAACGGAAACTGATAAATTTTTCGCGGAGCTTTACGGCAAAAAAACCGGAGCTGCTAAAGGAAAGGCCGGATCCATGCATCTTTCAGCGCCAGAGATGGGATATCTCGGCGCCTCGGCCGTTGTGGGCACCCCAATACCGCTAGCGGTCGGCGCGGCTTTTGCCAACGTCAGGAAAAATAATAAAAATATTGTCGCTGTTTTTTTCGGGGACGGAGCGATAGATGAAGGCGTATTTTGGGAGAGTGTAAACATGGCGGCCCTTTGGAAACTGCCCGTGCTTTTTGTCTGCGAAGACAACGGCCTTGCGATTCATACGCCGCCCCACATGAGGCACGGATACGACTCCATTTCAAAAGTAATGTCTCAATTTAAAATAAATGTTTTATCCAGCGATTCTACCGACGCTGAAGAAATTTATCAGGTTGCCATGCGCGGGATTAATTTAATTTATGCCAACAAACAGCCGTGTTTTTTGCACTTTAAATATTATAGGTATTTGGAGCACGTGGGAATTAATCCCGATTTTAACGCTGGGTATAGAAGTGAAAAAGAATTTAAAAAATGGAAAGAGCGCGACCCGGTTTCGGCAGGTAGGCAAAAATTGCTAAAATTGGGAGTTGCCGAAAAAACTATATCCGCGCTGGAAAATAAAATTAACGCAAGCATAGAGCATAGCATGGTCGGTGCGCAAAAAGCCCCGTTTTCTTCAGAGAAAGAATTATTTAAAGATATTTTTTATGAAAGAAGTTAAAAACAAAAGAATGATTACTTATTGCGAAGCGCTTAACGAGGCGATTTCGCAGGAAATGGAAAGAGATCCGCGAGTTTTCGTCTACGGCCTGGACGTCGCGGATCACAAGCGCACTTTTGGGAGCGGCGCCGGCCTTTTGGAAAAATTCGGGCCCGACCGCTATTTTTCAACGCCGCTTTCGGAGGACGCTTTGACCGGTTTCGGTTTGGGCGCCGCGATAAACGGCTTAAAACCGATTTTGACGCACATACGGATGGATTTTCTTCTTTTATCAATGAGCCAGATTACTAATATGGTCGCGGCGTACCGTTACGGCACTGGCGGAAAAGTGAAGGTCCCTTTTGTGATAAGGGCGGTCATCGGCCGCGGCTGGGGGCAGGGTTTTCAGCACAGCAAAACCATGCATTCGGTTTTCGCCCATATTCCCGGGCTGAAAGTTGTCATGCCGACCACGCCAAAAGACGTAAAAGGGCTTTTTGCTTCGGCAGTCCGCGATGAAAATCCGGTTCTTTTTCTGGAACACAGATGGCTCTACTGGGTGAAGGGCGAAGTGCCAAAGAATTCTTACACAATACCTTTGGGCAAAGGAAGCGTTATTAAAAAAGGGAAAGACGTGACCATTGTCGCGACTTCATGGATGAATGTGGAAGCGATGAAAGCCGCTGAAGTTTTGGAGCGCCGCGGAGTAAGCGCGGAGATTGTAGATCCGAGAACCATCGCCCCGCTGGATAAAAAAATAATTTTGAATTCCGCGGGAAAGACCGGGCGCGTAATCGTCGCGGATTACGATTGGATTCCTTACGGCTTCGGAGCGGAGATCGCGGCGATAGTTTCAAAAGAATGTTTCGGCCGCTTAAAAGCTCCGGTTGAGCGCCTTGGCTTCGCGCACGCCCCATGCCCCACGGCGCGGCACTTGGAAAATAAGTTTTATCCGACAGCCGTGTCTATTATCCGCGCCGTTGAGAAAATGTTTAGAATGAAACCGGAAAATCTTTCATCCGAGTCGTTTTACACTTATGAAAATAAGTTTAAGGGCCCCTTTTAAAAATTTATGGAAGTTTTAAAAACAAAATTAAACGGAGTTTTATTGATAAAGCCGGATGTTTACAAAGATTTTCGCGGCGAAAATCTTGAACTCTATAACGATAAAATATATCCGGAAAAAAGGATCGGGATGAAATTCGTACAGGACAATATTTCGGTTTCGTCAAAAAACGTTCTCCGCGGCATACACGGAGACGAAAAAACTTGGAAATTGGTTTCTTGTCTTTACGGAGAAATTTATTTTGTGGCCGTAAATTGCGATGAGTCCTCGGAAGATTTCGGCAAATGGGAATCTTTTTCGCTCACGGGAGAGAACCACTGGCAGGTTTTGGTGCCCGCGAAATTCGGCAACGCGCATTTGGTTTTAAGCGACAAAGCGGTTTTTCATTACAGGTGGTCGGAATATTATACCCCGAGGCAGTTTACTTACGGGTGGGACGACGCGCGGTTTGGGATAAGCTGGCCGGTAAAAAATCCGATTCTCTCGCCAAGGGACCAATTATTATGATTATTACGAGAACTCCATTTCGCATATCTTTTTTCGGCGGGGGAACGGATTTCCCTGCGTGGTACAGAACCTACGGGGGGGCGGTGTTGAGCTCTACCATTGATAAATATTGTTATATATTTGCCAGGCATCTTCCGCCTTTTTTTGAACACAAAAGCCGGATTGTCTGGTCAAAGATAGAAAACGTCAAGGATGCGGATGAAATTTTCCATCCTTCCGTTCGGGAAACTTTAAAATTTTTGGACATGAAAGACGGCGTGGAAATTCATCACCACGGAGATGTGCCGGCGAGAGGCGGGGTGGGTTCTAGCTCCGCTTTCACCGTCGGGCTTTTAAATGCGCTTTACGCGTTGCGTGGAGAGGAAGCGTCAAAAATCAAGCTCGCGGAAGAAGCGATCCATATTGAACAGAATTTAATCAAGGAAAATGTCGGTTCCCAGGACCAGACAGCTGCAGCTTTCGGCGGATTTAACAGGATAGAATTTAATAAGGAAGGAAAAATCATGGCTTCGCCGATACAAATGGACTCACAAAAATCTGATTTTTTTCAAAAACACTTGATGCTTTTTTTTACGGGTCTCACCCGCAACTCTTCGGAGGTCGCCGCGGAACAGGTAAAAAATATTCCTAAAAAACGAAGAGAGCTTGAACTTATGAAATCAATAACAAACGAAGCGCATTCAATTTTGATCGCGAAACAAGATAACTTACGCGAATTCGGCAAATTGCTACACCAAAACTGGCTTATCAAGCGCTCTCTTTCTTCGCAAATCAGCAACCCTGCGATTGACGATGCTTACGGCGCGGCAGTTGCCGGCGGGGCGCTGGGCGGCAAGATTTTAGGAGCCGGCGGCGGAGGCTTTCTGCTTTTTTTCGCCGAGCCGGAAGCCCACGCGAAAATCAGGGAAAACCTGAAAAATCTGCTTTATGTGCCTTTTCGTTTTGAAAATGCGGGAAGCCATGTAATTTTTAAAGAAGATCAAGCCAAAAATCATGCTTAATCCTTTGGAAAAAATAGACGTTGTGATTTTATGCGGCGGCTTGGGAACCAGGCTTCGCCCTGTTTTAGGAGATGAAATTCCGAAAGCCTTAGCCCCCTTGGACGGGAAAACCCTTTTGGATATTACCTTAGAAAGGCTCCGCGATGCCGGATTTAGAAGAATTATCCTTTCAATAGGCCACCTAAAAGAGCAAATCAAGCGGCATTTATTTTTGGATAAAAACATTATTTTTTCCGAGGAAGACGAGCCCTTGGGAACCGGAGGCGCCTTAAAAAGAACTCTGCCGCGTATTAAAAGCGGGACTTTTTTGGCGATGAACGGAGATATGCTGTTTAGTCTGCGGTTTTCTGATTTTTTTGACTTTCACGCCAAAAATAAAAACCTAATGTCCATGGCTGTCGCTGAAAAAAACAGGGAGGACGTCGGCAATATCGGCGTCGGCGCGGACTTCAGAATAGCGTATTTTAAAGAAAAAACAGGCGGCGCGGGGGCGTCGCGAAATTTCATGAACGTGGGAGCGTATTTTTTTGAAAAAAAGGCGGCGGAGTTTTTTCCGGCGGAAGACAAGTTTTCTTTGGAACACGATTTTTTCCCCGAGATTATTAAAACGGGCAAATGCATGGCTTACAGAGTCGCAACGCCTGTTTTGGACATCGGCACGCCGGAAAGATACGCATCGTGGCGAAAATTTTTAAATTAAAATTAAATTTATGGAAGAACGCATCAAAAAACAATTGAAAGAAAGCGCGGAAGTCAAAAACGCTGTTGCAGAAAGTTTGTCCGGCAAAATTGCGCGCGCGGCAGAATTGATTTATACTGCCTTCGCCGGAGGCAACAAAGTTTTTTTTATAGGCAATGGCGGATCCGCGGCGGATGCTCAGCACATCGCCGCGGAATTCGTGGGGCATTTTAAAAAAGACAGGCGCCCTTTGCCGGCTTTGGCGCTTACCACAAACACGTCAAATCTGACCGCCATAGGCAACGATTATAATTTTGACGCCGTTTTCGCGAGACAACTGGAAGCTTTTTTAAAAAATGGCGACGCGCTGGTAGCACTTTCAACAAGCGGAAACTCTCCAAATGTTCTTGAAGCCGTAAAATTGGCCAAAAAACTTGGCGCAAAGACAATTGGTTTTATAGGAAAAGGGGGAGGGGCTCTCAAAGATTTGGTTGATTTGGCTTTGACTATTCCCTCGGATGACACACAAAGAATCCAAGAGTCTCATATTACAATAGGCCACATTATCTGCGATTTAGTGGAAGAAAAACTATTTGGATAATTTATGGAAACAGATTTTAAAAAAATGCGGTTTGACAGCCATTCCCCGAAAAGGGTGTCTTTTGTTTTGACGACCAAAAACCGCCCGGATTTTCTGGAAGCGGCTTTAGGGCGGGCACGGGCCTTGGTGCGCCCCGAAGACGAGCTTATAGTTGTAGACGGCGGATCGGACACGCCACGGACTTTTGAAGTTGTTGAAAAATTTAAGGATTTGATAAATATTTTTATTTCCGAACCGGACGACAGCATAATGCACGGCCTCAATAAAGGGGCCATGCTCGGAAGCGGAAAATACATAAAATATATTTTTGATGACGATATTTTGCATCCCGAAGCCATAGAAAAGGCGGTTTCGGTTATGGATAAAAATCCGGATGTTGATTTTTTGGTTTGTGGCGGAGAAAAGGTAAATGTGGCAACCGGCAATAAAAAGGACGTTTACATTCGCCCGGGCGTCAACTACGGTAAACATCCGGACGACATAAAATACGGCGCGAACGGCAACGGTTTTTTCATGAAAAGAAGCGTTTTCGCCAAGGTGGGTTTCGCCACGAGCCGATACGTTTCCGACAACGAGTTTTTCATGCAGGCGGTAAAGAAGGGCGCCAACGTAAAATTTTGCAGAATCAATCTTTATAAAAACATGGTTTATCCGCACAGCAATGTGGTTGCCAATTTCAACAAATGGTACAATGAATCTTATCCGATATTTAAGCAATATTGTTCCGCACCGTTTTATGCGCGATATCGCCTGAAGGCGTTTTGCGCTCAAAATAATCTTCTGCCGATTTTTAAATTAGCCGAAAGGTTCCCAGGCAGATTAAGGCGCTTTTCAAAAAAAATGCTGGGTTTAAAACAGGAAAAAGAACCTCATTTATGGGACGGCGGCTTTTCATAAGATTTTTTTACGCCGTTTGGCATACCTTAGGCGTTTTGGCAAAAACAAAAACAGTATGGCCCTTTAAGGGCTGGCTCCGTTTTTGGCTTATAAACGAACCGGAAAAAATCATAGAAATTAACGGAGCCCAGTTTGCCGTAAGAGGGCAAACTCTAGGCGCGAAACTTATAGATATGTACGTAATCTTGGAAAACGTTTTTGACAAAGCTTATCTGGAAAAAATTGAATTTACAAAACCCGCCACGATATTAGACATAGGCGGCCACATAGGGGCTTTCGCTGTTTCCGCCGCGCCCCACGTTGTTAATGGGAAAATTTACGCCTTTGAGCCATTTGCGGGCAATTATGAATTTTTGAAAAAAAACATTGAGTTGAACCGGCTCAAAAATGTTATTCCGTTAAATTTAGCCGTTGCCTCCGATAACAAGGGAAGAACGCTTTATTTGGCGAAAATGAATTCAAGCGCGCATAGTTTAACCAAAAAAAGCGGCAATTTTGTTAGGGTGCCGTCAATTTCGCTTGAACAATTTTTTAGAGAAAGAAGCATAGCAAAATGCGATTTTTTAAAGATGGATTGCGAAGGCGCGGAGTATGATATTTTGTTGGGCGCGGACAGCGAAACTTTGAGGAAAATAAAACAAATCAGCATGGAATACCACCTGCCCCAATTTTTCGGAGTAGGCTCTCCTGATTTATTCTCGAAACTTATTTCGCATCTCAAAAACGCCGGTTTTGAGGTCGTGGCGAAAAAAGAAAATTATCAGAGAGGTTACATTTACGCCAAGCAAAAAGTTTAAATTATATGACAATCAAAACCCCGGGTTATAAAAATTATTTGGAAGTGAGGGATGCTACGCTTAAAATGCTGGAAGCGGGATCCAGCGCGGGCGCGAAAGCAAGCGCTTATTACGAAGACGAAATGCGCGGTTTGGAATACATGCTGGACGCTTCGCCTTTGATTATAAAAAATTTGCGGCACCACTGCCACCATATTACGGGGATAAAAGAATACGAATACCGGGAACACCACCGCGCTCGCGCCGATAAATTTAAAAAGAAGCTGGAAGATCCGCGACAAGCAAGGGCTGCTTGTTCCCGAATCCAAAACGCTCGGCGGCTTCGGGTTTGAATTCGACGGCCAACTTTATAATTCCGATACGCTTAAATACTATGAATGCATGCTGGCCATGGAAAAAGGAGGCCTTTTAAATATTTTTAGAGATGTGAGAGTACCAAGATCCTTGCTGGAAATAGGCGCCGGCTGGGGTGGATTGGCGTACCAATTTAAAAAAGTTTTTCCGAAGGCAACTTATATAATTGTGGATTTGCCGCAAAGTATTATTTTTTCGGCGACATATTTAAAAACTGCTTTTCCGGACGCTTCAATTTTTATTTCTGACGGGAGTTCGCGCGATTGGAAAAATTTTAATATTTATGATTATGATTTCATTTTTTTGCCGCATTATCTTTGGGCGAACCTCAATTTTAAAAAGCCAGATTTGGTCGTCAACACAATCGGTTTCCAGGAAATGAGCACCAAACAGATTACCGATTATGTTTCTAAGGCAAAAAAATGGGGCGTGCCATATATTTACAGCATGAACCGTGACAGATCTCCTTATAATTTCGAGCTTAGTACGGTAAGCGAAGTGATGAAAAATTTTGCCCAAGTTTCGCAAATTAAAATTTTGGACGTGCCGTATTACGATTTTAATCCGAAAAAGGGAGGAATTATTTCAGGGCTTAAAAATTTTATTAAAAACATTTTGGGTTTAAAGCGCCAAGGCATAAACGAATACAGGCATTTAGTCGGGAAGTTCAATTGATATGGAAAACTTAAAGCTCACAATCTGCTCCGTGTGCCATTCCGAAGAAAACCGAAAATTGCTTGAGTTAAACCACGCGCTGGCTTCCAAATTAAACCCTCAAAAAAACTGGGTTTGGATGGTTGCCGATAATACTCCGGCGGGAAAGCTCGCTGAAATTATGGATCCGCAAAAATTCAAAGTAGTCCCCGGGCTTACTATGGAAAAGCTTGCGAGTTCGCTTAATCCGGTTTTTTTAAATATGAAAGCAGGATTTCATCATTCAACCGCCGTGCACGGAATGATCCCCTATGTCAAAACCAGATTTTTTCTGCTTTTAGACAGCGATTTATATATCGTGCGCCCCGGATGGATAAACGAGGTTCTTGGGCATATGGAAAAAGAAGGGCTAGCCGCTTTTGATGTCCCATGGCATCCGAGATGGTATAAAAAGCCGCGGTATCTGCCGGCTACGCATTCTATTTTTGTGGATTCCCTAAAGCTCAAACTTTCGGAGCTTAATTTTTTTCCGCAATTGCCGAGCCCGCGGCCCGCGGGGCGGCTGAAATCGCTGCCTTTACCTGCGGGATTAAAAAATATTTTTTTGGGCCGGACGCAAATAGGCGTCTCGCGCGACATGGGTTTTATTATCGGAGAAAAGCTTTTAAATGAAGGCTTGAAGTACGAATGCGCCATTCCTGTTTTCCGCCCGGAAGCGAGCCTTTTAAATTTTTTATTGCCGGACAGGTTTTCTTACGCGCCCAAAAGGCGCGGGTCTTACACAAAAACCAGTTTTGGCGATTTGGGCTATCCAGATTACGCTTTTGCTTCGGGGGCGGAGGAATTTATGTGGCAGGGGCGCCCGTTTTGCTTTCACTTGCGCGGACATAAGACGAATTTAGGCAGGGGCGGCGCTTCTTTTGACAATCAAATTAACGAACTCAGGCTTGTTTTAAGCAAATTTTTAGAGCGCAACTTAGGTGCGGGCGCGAAGTTATAATAATTATCATGCAAAACTTGCCGAATAAGGTCAAAGTAGGCAACAAATATGTAGGCGAAGGGGAGCCTAATTTTATCATTGCTGAAATAGGCAACAACCATAATGGCGAGTTTGAACTTGCCAAAAAGTCGGTTTTGGAAGCCGCGAGGCTCGGCGCCGACGCGGTTAAATTTCAGAGGCGCACCGTGGCCGATGTGTTTACCAAAGATATGCTAAGCCAAGCGCAGACGCACTCCACGTCTTTGGGGAAAACTTACGGCGAATACCGCCAAAAGCAGGAGTTGAAGGACGAAGAGTTCGCGGAACTTAAAAAATTGGCGCATTCTTTGGGGTTGGTTTTTTTCGTGACCCCTTTTGATTTAAAAAGCGCTTCCGTTTTGGCTGGGATCGGCATGGACGCCTGGAAGGTTTCTTCTTTTGATTTAAATTACAAAGACCTTCTGGAATTTATCGCCAAACAAAATCAGCCGATTTTTCTTTCAACCGGAATGGCGACGCTGGAGGAAATGGACGAAGCGGTAAACGCCATTTTAAAACACAACAAACAATTAATTATCAACCACTGCGTTTCCATTTATCCGACTCCCGACGAGGATTTGAATTTGGGCGCCGTCGGCGTGCTTCGTGAAAGATACAAGCCTTTACCGATTGGATACTCCGGCCATGAAATTGGATATATTCCCACGCTGGCCGCGGTCGCGCTGGGAGCAATGACTGTTGAACGGCATTTTACTTTGGATAAGTCTCTTCCCGGGCCTGACCACGCGACCGTGAGTTTGGATCCGATGGAGTTTGAAGGAATGGTAAAACAAATCCGCCGGATTGAGCGCGCCGTAGCCGATAAAAAAATATATATTCACGAAAAAGAAATAAAACACAGGCAGAAGCACGGCAAAAGCGTTGTTTCCAAAGTTAAAATTCCGGCCGGCATTTTAATTACCGCCGATATGCTTACCTGCAAAAGCCCCGGGCATGGCATAAAGCCGACTCTTATCCACACGGTTATCGGCAAGCGCGCCAAGGTTGATATTAGGGAAGACGTGGTTATCGCGCCGGAGATGATATGAGCAGGGGACCCAAAGTTTTGGGCGTTGTTGGCGCGAGATCCGGTTCAAAAAGTATTCCTAATAAAAGTATCAAGCCGCTTTTGGGAAAGCCTCTTATGGCTTGGATAATTGAGGCTGCCAAAAATTCAAAATATATCACAAAACTTATTCTCTCAACCGATTTTCCGGAATACGCCGAAATCGGAAAAAAATATGGCGCGGAAATTCCATTTTTACGCCCCGCGGAGCTCGCGCTAGATTCAGTTCCGGATTTTGATTTTTTGTATCACGCCGCAACTTGGATGCGGGACAACGTTGGTTTTCAGGCTGACATAATTTTACGCCTGCCGCCGACTACGCCGCTTTGCCGCCCGGAGCATATTGACGCCTGTGTTGAGCTTTTAATAAATGATCCTTCGGCGGATTCTTCGCGCACGATTATTTCCGCGCCAAAACATCCTTACAAGCTTTGGAAAACCGAAGGAAAATATTTAAAGCCGTTTTTGCCGGAAGAATTCACAGGATTTAAAGACACTCACAATATGCCTCGGCAAAGTTTTCCGAAAGCCTACTCGCACGTTGATGTAATCGCGCTCCGCTGGGACACATTGGTCAATCAAAAATCAATGGCAGGAGAAAAAGTGCTGTATCACGAGATAAATAAAAACGACGCGGTGGACATAGATTCCGAAACCGATTTCCTCCTCGCCGAAATTTTGCTCAAAAGACGCTTAGGATTTGGGCCAATTTGACTGCTATTCGCACTGTATAGTATTATGTAACTATGGCAGATCCGATTACAAAAAAAGAC
>Ga0209542_10021196_pt1 | contig 10209 bp, 14 predicted proteins | sample RifCSPhighO2_01_FD_184028 | JGI IMG/M metagenome (GOLD analysis project Ga0209542, IMG submission 184028) | Soil microbial communities from Rifle, Colorado - Rifle CSP2_plank highO2_0.1 (SPAdes) (version 2) | ecosystem: Environmental > Terrestrial > Deep subsurface > Rock core/Sediment ...
GGAGATCGTTAAATTCTTCGAATCCGACGCCCGTTAAAGCCATCATCATTCGATGATTGTTGGAGAGTTTTTTGATGTTCATACGACATATTTTATCAAAAATAGCTACAGGGGAACAGGTCTAATGAGAATGGAAGTGCCGAAATTTCTAGGGAAAGGTTGGTTGAACTCTATGGTAAGTGATCTCCCATCCTTATCGTGTATCAAAGTTTGTGGCTTGAGAAATACTGCAGAACACCAAAAGAGCTGACACAGCAAAAATGAATTAGTTTGATATACCTGACATAACTCCAATATCAAGCTTTCGTTCTACCTTTTCGTTTATCGCAATTTTTTCAAAATGTTCTCTTAAGTTTTCAAGGGCAACTTTTTTCTTGCTATCCGGTACCAGATTCCAGACGCTCATCGTTTGAATGTAGCCAAGTGCCTCCTTGGGACTGAAGTATTCAGTAACGGAGAATATTTTTTCTTCAATTCTCACAAACCCATTTTCTTCCAATGTTCTTTTGGGCTCATATTCTTTCTTAATATCCGGTACCGTTTCTTCAATAAATCTCCGAAGTATTTCTTTATTCCTTTTCTTAAAATCACCAGTTTCATTTTTATTGACCGCAAAAAACAAACCAGCAGGTTTTAACACTCGTTTGATTTCGTGGAGCGTACTCTTGTTTGCAAACCAATGAAAAGCGCTGAAAGCGGTTACGGCGTCAAAAGCCCTATCTTTGAAGGGCTGTTTTTCTGCTCTTGCGACTCGATACTCAATCGAGTATCGATTATTGGCTTTTGCCTCTCGTATCATGTCGGCATCGATATCGGTACCCGAAACCTCGGCTCCTTTCTCGCAAAGTTGTTCCGAGGCGATACCAGTGCCACAACCAATATCTAAAATCAGAGGGTGGTCTTTCCGAATTTTTTGAAAAATATAATCGTAGGCTTCATCAGGGAATCCTTTGCGCGCTTTGGCGTAATTTTTACTTAGATTACCAAAATCTCCGTAGCCGTTCTTTTTTCTCGCCGATTGTTTCATGACAGTTTATTATAACAAAAGTTGTTGCGTTGACAGACAAGATATATTGGTGTTGTATAGCGGAGGAAAGTATCAGCGAACAATATATAGGAGGAAAAATTATGCCCAAAGAAGTACCTTGGAAATCAAATATTACACAGGTCGGTAAAAACAAACTTCTTACATATGGAGTTGATCAGGAAGAAATCATTCGATCTTTTCGATACGAGGAGATGGTGTTTCTTTTGCTTTTTGGCAGAAAACCATCTGAGGTTGAAGCCGATCTGCTTCGAGCCGTCATTGTTTCTCACGTGAGCCACGGGATAACTGGTCAAAGCACTATTGCGGTGCGAATGGGGGCCGATTGTCGATCTTCTTTCTTAAGCTCTGCCCTTGCTAGTTTCCTCGTTGGTTCCGGCAGTGTTCATCAAGGAGCACTGCAGTCTTCGATGGACATGCTTAAGGAAGCTACGGAAGCAATGAGTGTCGAGAGTTACGTGCAGGATCGTCTTAGTTCAAAAAAAACTTTTTATGGTTATGGCCACAGGTTTCACCCCAAAGATCCGCGGGCTATTATTCTGATGAGACTATGTGATGAGCACGGTTTTGTTGGAAAATACATACGTGTGGCTCGAGAAATCGAGAGAATTATCGGCCCCGGGCGGGGGCGGTACATGAACATCGAAGCATCGGGCGGATCTATCTTGCTTGACCTCGGATTTTCATCAGAAATTGCCCCGCTTATCATCCTTGTTGGTCGATGTCCGATGTACGCAGCCGTCTATTTGGAGCGTATGATGTCGGAAAGTAAGCCGTTCCAACGTCTCGCCGTGTACGACATCGTTCCAGGAAAGGAGGAGAGATGAAAAATTCTGAAGAGATATGGGCAATCATTCCAACACGCGGTGGTTCGACAGGATTGCCAGAGAAAAACATTCGCGTCATCGCCGGTAGACCTTTACTTCATTATATGTTGGAAACAGCAAAGGGAAGCTTGATTCTCAATCTCATCGTTCTGACCACCGACAACGACGATATCGCACGCGCGGCGGGTCAGGTTAGCGGTGTAGAAATTCGGAGACACGATCCGTCACTCTCGATGTCAGGGCGACCCACATTTGGAGTGTTCCGCCACATGTTGGAGAGATTAATTCAGGAACGAAGTATCGTTCCACGAGCAATTGTTTTGCTCCGCGTTACCACACCACTGTGTCTGCCTTCCGACATAGATAATGCAGTCGCCCTACTTCTTGCGAATGCTCACACTGCGAAGTCGGTGTTGTCTGTTACTAAATCAGACGTCCATCCGAAAAGGACATATGTAATGGACGAGAACGGAGTGCTCAGTGCTCGCGAAGATACCCCTGAAAGGGATTTCCCGCTCCCGCGCCAGGTGTTTGACGACGTGTATATCAGAAATGGTGCGATTTACGCGACCTTTCCCGATATTGTTTTAGGGGGCAGTTTGTGGGGAGATAAATCATTGGCCTATGTCATGCCGAAAGTGCGATCCGTTAACATCAATGACGAGATCGATTTTGTTCTTGCCGAAGCATTGTTGAGAAGAAATGCTCAACCCTGAAGCTCTGGTTTAACCGCCTGAGCTTTTTATTTGTGATATATTGTAAATGTAACCGAATATGTTCAGAAGAGAAGCAGGCGTTCAATTTAGAGGAGCAGAAAAATGCGGCGACCTGAACACGGAGGAACATTAGAAAAATATGGCAAAAAAATAGTCATGATAAAACCCGGGGAATACCAACATTTTAAGGGAGGACACTATGAGGTGCTTTTTGTTGTAAAGCATAGCGAAACATTGGAGGAAATGGTGGTATACCGAGCTTTATACGGTACTAAAGAAGTGTGGGTGCGGCCGCTTCCGAATTTCTGTGAAGAAGTGGAGGTTGACGGTCAGAAAGTGCCGAGATTTAAGTTATTAAAAGAAGACGACTTGCACGAAAGAAAAGACGGCAAAGTTCAGTAAATTACTGGAGTGACAGAATAAAGTTAGGGAGATATCATTACCTCATGTATTCAAAAGAATTCAAAGAGTTTATAGACATGCAGGATGGCCGGCTCAAGACATCGATTGAAAATTACCCCGACAACGAGAAAGCGGTTTTTGCGCGCATGATAAAACTTACTGAGGAAGTCGGCGAGCTTGCTGACGAAGTTTTGGCGGAGAGCTCTTTTCAAAGGCAAGATAAACTGGCCAAAAGGGAGAAAGGAAGTCTTGAAGCGGAATTTGCAGATGTTGTAATTACAGTTTTTTTGCTCGCTAAATCTTTAAATTTGGATATCGATAAAAGTCTCCGAGAAAAGATTGCCAAAATTAACAAACGGTATGAAAAGTGAGGAAAAACCCAAAATCGGAATGGGAGTGATGATTAAAAAGGGTGGCAAAATTCTGATAGGAAAAAGAAAGAATTCGCATGGAGACGGGACATGGGCTTTTCCCGGGGGTCACCTCGAAAACGGAGAGTCATTTTCGGAGTGTTTGAAGAGAGAAATCAAAGAGGAGTGCGCGATTGATGTCAAGAATCTTCGTTTTCAGTGCGTCGCGAACATAATAAAGTACGGGAAACATTACGTTTTGATTGGGTACGTTGCTGATTGGAAAAAGGGAGAACCAAAATTGATGGAGCCAGACAAGTGCGAGGGTTGGGAGTGGTTTGATTTGAAAAATTTGCCGAGCCCGCTCTTTGAGGCCAGCAAAATTATTATTGAAAGTTATAGAGCGAGGAAGGACATTGGCGTCAAAAACGCAGGTATTGGCGGAGTGGCCATGTTTTTTTCTTATGTGTTAGCTGGAGCGGTCGTTTTGTTCCCGTACTATTTTTTCGCCGGAGAGAGAGTGGTTATTCTTTCGATTGATGTAGCTTTGCTTCACTTATGTTGCTTGGACTTGTGAGTGCTAAATTATCCAATGTTCATGTTTTGAAGAGAGTTACCAAAATGCTGGTTGTGGGAGGTGCCGCAATTTTTGTAGGTGTCATGGTGAGTTATATAGTCAACTAACCTTTCTGTATTGATGGAAAAAAAAGATACAAAAAAAGTTTTACATACATTGGTCATAATTCATGACCACCCGAGAGTTTTACTTGGTATGAAAAAGCGGGGGTTTGGTCAGGGGAGATGGAACGGCTTTGGAGGTAAACTGGAAAATGGTGAATCTATAGAAGAAGCGGCCAAGAGAGAAACTTTTGAGGAAGCGGGGATTCGGATATCGGACATGGATAAAATCGGAATTCTTGATTTTGAATTTGATGGCAAGGAAGAAGGGTTGGAAGTTCACTTGTTTAAGGCAAAAAGTTTTTATGGAAATCCGATCGAATCCGAGGAAATGTCTCCTCGGTGGTTTTTTATGGAAGAAATTCCCTTTGCCATGATGTGGCCCGATGATCGGTACTGGTTCCCGTTCTTCATAAGAAACAAAAAATTTAGGGCTAAGTTTAAGTTTGGGGAAGGTGACAAAATTATTGGCTATGATTTGAATGAGGTGAAAAATTTATGAGCGACGATAATGTATTTAAGACAAAACCCATGGCATCTTCGGTTCTGTTTTTCAACGACAAGGGCGAGATGTTGATTGTAAAGCCGAGTTATCGAGATTATTGGTTGATGCCGGGAGGCGGAGTGGAATTGAACGAATTTCCTTTAGGAGCCGCAATTCGTGAAGTAAAGGAAGAACTTGGGCTCACAAAGGAACTATTTCATTTGGTTGCCGTCGACTATGTCGGGCAGTCCGAAAAAAAATTTAGCGATTCGTTGGTTTTTATTAGGATGTCATTTGTCACAAGATGAGATTGATAAAATAAACTTGCCGCCGTCTGAACTTACAGATTACGCGTTTATGGATGTGGAAAAGGCAATTCAAATGCTTGGTGAACGGGCGAGACCGAGGATCAAAATGGCACTGGAAGCACTAAAAAATGACGAAACAGTCTACCTTGAAGATGGGGAGAAGGTTGTGTAAACTGCAAAGATGTCAAAAACAAAACATGAAAGATTAATTAGCTGGATATCTCCATCGCAATATCAAATAACTATTCATCCCGATTTCAGCGACCACACCTTTAAGGGAGAAGAGACCATTTTTTTGACTCTGCGCAAGGCCTCGAGAAGTGTCGTTTTGCATTCGGCCAATTTAAAATTATCCGGCGTTTTTTTTGTAAGTGAAGGTAAGAACGAAAGAATTGATAGTTCCAAAATTGTTTACAATAAGAAAGAGGAAACCGTCTCGGTCTTATTCGCGCGAATGGTACAAAAGGGCAAGGGCAAACTTTTTTTGAAATTTAACGGGCAACTGTCGGATGACATGAGAGGTTTTTACAAAAGCCGCTACACGATTGGAAACGAGGAGCACTTTATTGCTACGACTCAGTTCGAATCCACGGATGCGAGAAGAGCCTTTCCTTGCGTTGACGAACCGGAAGCCAAGGCCATTTTTGATGTAACGATGATTGTTCCAAATGACCATGATGCCATTTCGAACACTATTCCGATAGGGGAATCTCCGCATGAATCCGGGTACAAAGTGGTCAAGTTCGCGCCGACGCCTATTATGTCGACCTATCTTCTCGCTTTTATTTCCGGAAAATTCGAGTCAATTGAAGGAAAGAATAAAGATGGAGTTTTGGTTAGGGTTTTTACCACACCTGGCAAGAAAAAGCAGGCGGAGTTTGCCCTTGAAGTGGCGAAAAAATCTCTTGAGTTCTACACAGAATATTTTGATACCCCTTATCCCTTGCCGGTTCTAGATATGATTGCGGCGCCGGATTTTGCCGCCGGAGCCATGGAAAACTGGGGTGCTGTGACATATCGAGAGTCGGCGCTTTTGGTAGATTCCGATCATACGGCCACAGAAGCCAAGCAGTGGGTGGCATTGGTTATTGCTCACGAATTGGCGCATCAGTGGTTTGGAAATTTGGTGACTATGAAATGGTGGACTGATCTATGGCTGAACGAAGGTTTTGCTTCTTATATAGAATATTTGGCTGTGGACCATATATTTCCCGAGTGGGAAATATGGAAACAATTCGTTTCTTCCGACCTTTCCGCGGCCCTTAGATTGGACGCTCTCAAAACCACTCACCCGATCGAAGTACCCGTTCAGCATCCAAATGAAATAGCCGAAATTTTTGATGCTGTGTCATACTCGAAAGGCGCGTCGGTTATTCGTATGCTCGCAAATTATCTTGGAGAAAAAGATTTTAAAAAAGGTTTGCAGAATTATTTGAAGAAGCATGCCTATCAAAACGCGGAGACGAAGGATTTATGGGACGCTCTCTCTTTGGCTTCTCATAAACCGGTTGGAAAAATAATGGAAAAATGGACGAAAAAACCCGGATATCCATTAATTTCCGTCCACAGGAAAAATGGTAAAACTGAATTAAGCCAAGGGCGTTTTATGAGCAGTGCTCTTTCAAGAAAAACGACGAAGGATAATACGCTCTGGAATGTGCCCATGGTTTACGGCCAAAATGGAAAAGTGAAAACTTTTTTGCTGACAGGTAAGAGACAGGTGCTTTCGGATTTCAAGGAGGGTCATAAGTTGAACTTTGGAGAAGCCGGTCTGTATAGGGTTGATTATCCGGAAGCATATTTGAAAAGTTTTTTCCAAAAAATTGAAGAAAAGAAATTGAGTCCGGCTGATCGTTTGGGGCTTTTGCGCGACAGTTTTGCTTTAGCAGAGAGCGGTCAATCTCCGACGACTTTGGCACTCTCCATGCTCGAAGCTTATAGAAGTGAAGAGGAATATGTTGTATGGCGGGAAATTGCGCATGGACTTGGAAAAGTTTCTTCGGTTTTCGCCGGGTCGAAAGTTGATGAATATTTGAAAAATTTACGGCTTTCTGTGTTTTCGCCCGTAGCGCGGCGTTTTGGTTGGCACTCCGAGGCGGGTGAACCGCATTCGGCGCCGATGCTTCGCGACATGCTCTTGTTTCAAGCCGCGGCCGCGGGCGACTTCGATATTATTGCCAAGGCAAAACGTTTGTTTGAAATTTACTTAAAAGGCGGAGAGGCTCCGGAAAAGGATGTTCGAAGCGCCGTATATTTTATTGTGGCAAGGGAAGGCGGTGTGCGCGAATTTGATGAGCTTAAAAAATTGTATATAAACGCTAAACTGCCGGATGAGAAGGATCGTCTAGGCCACGCTCTCGGGCTTTCTAAGGACAAAAAAGTATTGGAGTCGGCGCTTTCTTTCGCTCTGACAAAGCACGTTAGGCCGCAGGATCTTACTGACATTTACGGTTCGGTTTGCCGGAATTATTTTGGTAGGGAGCTGTCATGGACTTTCCTTAAGAAAAATTGGAAGAAGTTGATTTCGATTTATGGGCCCGGTGGGCATCGCACCCCTCGTCTTGTAGAGCCGCTTAGTGTTTTTTCTGACGCCAAATATGCTAATGAAATTGAGAGTTTTTTCAAGACGAAAAAAGTGGGTGTCGAGAGGACCGTTACCCAGGTTTGTGAGCGCATTCGCTCCAATGCCAATTGGAAGAAGAATGAAGAAAAGCCGATTTGGCAATGGCTTAACAAATACCGCAATATTTGAGAAAATACCACATAGAAATTACTAATTAATCTAATTTCTAATTGGTCATTCGGAATTGTTTAGAAGTTAGACGAATTAGAGATTAGGAATTAGCCGAAACAATTATGAAAAAAAAAGTTAAAAAAACCAACAAGAAGAAAAAGTTGAATAAGAGTCGCAGGATTGTGGTTGTTTCCGGAGGCTTTGACCCCATCCATATTGGTCACATCCGCTATATTCAAGAAGCGTCCCAATTGGGAGACGAGCTCATTGTTATCCTTAACAACGACAACTGGTTGATTGATAAAAAGGGGTATGTATTTATGCCACAACACGAAAGAGTTGAAGTTTTGATGAGTATCCGCGGTGTTGACCGAGTTATACCGACAGATCACGGCCCTGGTGAATATTTTAAGGATAGAAGCGTATGCAGAACGCTTGAGCAAGTTCATCCTCATGTTTTCGCCAACGGTGGCGATCGCAAACCGGATGGTGATCCTGTGCCTGAAGTGGCTCTTTGCGAAAAATTGGGTATTAAGTGTGTATATAACGTCGGTACGGGGGGGAAAGTTCAGTCGAGTTCGTGGCTCGTAAATAAACTAAAAGAGAACAAGATTAAAGTTAAAAAAACGTAATTTCGCATTTCCTAATAATAGGATGTTTATATGAACAAAATTGTCAGATTTTTTGATAAGCTCGAAGATAGGATAAGAGGATTTCTCAGCCATTATCCGATGCTTTACGCGATGGTCGGCGGTGTGGCCGTGGTTCTTTTTTGGCGCGGCGTATGGGAGTTGGCGGATGATTTCGAAATTTCGGCTTTCTGGTCTCTCTTTGTAAGCGTGCTCATAATGATGGGGACGGGAGTTTTCGTTTCGTTTTTCATTGGAGATCGAATAATTTTGACGGGTCTTAAACGTGAGAAGAAATTAGCCGAAAAAACAGAAGATGAAGTAAAAGAGGAGGAAATGCTTTTGGTTAATCTTTCGAGACGTCTTGAAAACATCGAAAAATCTATTGACTTGATAAAACAGAAACTCTAAACGATGGAAAAGAGCCATAAGCATAAAATTCTCGTTATTTTAGGCACGGGACGTGAGGGGCGTTTTTCAAAACGTGTGGCACAGGCAATTTTTGAAGAAATTAAAAAAAGAAGTGATGCGGATCCAATTTTTGTTGACGTTCGCGATTTTGTTTTTGGTGCGACTATTAACGGTAGTGATTCTGATCCTCGCACGGAGCCTTGGAAGGATTTGGTTAAAGAGGCTGAAGGTTTGTTTTTTGTGACACCGGAATACAACCGGGGCATACCCGGAGAGCTTAAAATGCTTATCGATTCGGCATTTGACGAATATGTCAGGAAACCGGCTGCAATTTGCGGTGTGTCTGATGGCGGGTTCGGCGGGGCAAGGGTTATCGAGTCATTGCGAGCTCTTCTTTCATACCTTCAAATGATTCCTGTTTGGCCGAACATATTCGTTTCCAAAGTTGATAAAACTTTCAGCGAGGCTGGAGTCACGTCGGATCAAAATTTTTATGTTAAAGTAAATAAGGCAACGGACGAATTAATCAGTTTGGCGAGGTTGCTAAAAAATAATAAATAACATGTGGAATATTTTTGGCAGACCAATATTGGCGACTCACAGCGGCAGTTTTCATCCTGATGATGTTTTGTCCGTGGCGGCATTAAAAAAGATAGATCCCAAACTAAAAATTGTGAGGACGCGCGACAAAGGGATCATTAAGGAGGCGGAGTATGTTGTTGATGTCGGCGGTGAATATGACCCAAAAAGAAAGCGTTTCGATCATCATCAAGTGGGCGGCGCCGGAGAAAGGGATGATCGTGTGCCATATGCCTCTTTCGGGTTGGTTTGGAGGGAATACGGCGCGCATTATTGTGGTAGTAAGACTGTTGCCGATTATATTGAGAAAAATCTCGTAGAGTACATTGACGCGATGGATAATGGAGAGGGTGAAATAAAACCCATAAGCGGTGATATTTACCCGTATACTTTTGGCAATTTCATTATGGATATGAATCCGGTTGGAAATGTCGGCGCCTTTCATTATAATCGCGCTTTTGAAAAAGCGGTCGCGGTGGCTTCTTTGGCTCTCGATAATTTTGTATTAGGCGCCAAATATTTTCTGGAGGCGGAAAGTAAAATTTTGGATAGTTATCAAAAAAGCGATGATAAGAGGATTGTTATTTTTGATGAAAAATATCCGTGGCAGGACGTGTTGAAAAAAATTAAAGAGCCAATTTATGTCGTGGAGCCCGGAAGTATGAGAGGGGAGTGGAAAGTAACATGCGTAAGAGACAATCCGAGAGATTTTACAAACAGAAAAGATTTGCCAAAAGAATGGGCCGGGAAAAGAGACACAGAGCTTGTCCAGATTACTGGGGTAAAAGATGCCGTTTTTTGTCACAATAAACTTTTCACCGCTTATGCAAAATCTAAAGAGGGGGCAATTAAGCTTGCGGAGCTTGCTTTTAAATAAGAAATGTTTTTAAAGAAATAAACGTAAGTATCCACACCCCCAACCACACCCCATGATATAATGTCAATATGAACCTCTCGGAAAACGAGATAAACAAAAGACTCATAAGGCTCAGAAATTTAGAGAATCTCCACATCAAAGCCAGAGAAAGGATCGTTTTGTTGGAGAA
>Ga0209542_10021198_pt1 | contig 10209 bp, 7 predicted proteins | sample RifCSPhighO2_01_FD_184028 | JGI IMG/M metagenome (GOLD analysis project Ga0209542, IMG submission 184028) | Soil microbial communities from Rifle, Colorado - Rifle CSP2_plank highO2_0.1 (SPAdes) (version 2) | ecosystem: Environmental > Terrestrial > Deep subsurface > Rock core/Sediment ...
ACGCTATCTTTCAAAAAATATATTTTATTTTTCCCAATTAAATCAAAATCTACAACATTCTTTTTACTTAATTCCTTTAATTTTCTATTTATCATCATATGATTAATTTTCAAATCTTTAGCTATTCCTCTCGCGTGTTTTCTTTCAGTTGAAAGCATTTTAACAATTTCCATATTGTAATCTTTTTGTTCCATATGTAACAATTATGTTCTTACTTTATAAACTTTTCATCAATCATCTATATACCTCTATCATCAAATTCTTTTATTATAATCGAACACGCATCAGGACGATTGCCCCAAACATCTTGACATATAATATTATAATTAATTTCTTTGTCTAAATTTGTTGTAAGAGTTTGACTATTACCTCCTTCAAACTCTGTTAAATTTTCATTTGAAAAACTACAACTATTTTCAACATTATAAAAACATCTTGATGGTTCATCCATTGTTAAAATTAATCTTCCTCCTTCATTGAAAACTCTTGTAACTATTGGAGGTTTTGTATCTAACTTAAGATTGAACGAAGAACTTTCTTCTGCAATATTTCCTGCAATATCCCTACATCTAATATAAACTTCATAATCTCCTGCAATCATTTGATTTAATGAATAATGATGTTCTTTTCCGTTGCTGTCAGTGAATTTATCAATATAAAATTCAGGGTCAAATCCCCATTCACAAATCGCATTTCCGTTTTCTGCTCCTCCAGAAGTTTTAACCTCTAAGTCAACAATAACAGGTTCAGCTCCAGCGAAAATTTCTCCAGCAGGTTTAACACTATTAATAACAAGTTCAGATTCACTTCTATATAATTTATATTCGTAAACACTTCCAATATTTCTTGATTCATTATTTCCTAACCATGGCTGGTCCTTACATTGCACATAAAATTTATTTTCTAAATCAGTTATTGCAAATGTTGAAATGCACGGCCATCCTAATAATCCTCCTTTGCTTGGGTCAACTTCACAAGACATTTCATTCGTTAGAGAATTATACAAATTTGTCTTATCTGTTTCTATAGGTTTAATTGTATCCCATTTACATTCGGCAGGTTCTGAAATAAACATTGCAACTTGTTGTTCTGTTGCATCAAACTTTGTTAAGTTATTTTCAGGTGGAGCAGTTGCAATAATTACTGGAGGTTGTTCATCAGGGCTTGGGTCAACACAAAAATTAATTCTATAATTTTGGTCATTTGCATTGCCGTCTAAATTCGCACACTGCACATAAACATTCAAATCACCAACTTGATTCAATAAATATTGTCTCACACTTAAACCTCCTTCGATTTCTTCATCTAATATTTGGTTAAGTTCATCTTGGTTATTTACTTCTCCGGCTAAAAGACTTTCCGCACTTGGTAAAAAGGTAACCATCGTATGGTTTTTTGTAAATACTTGTTTAGTTAATCCTTCTAAGAAAGGAGAAGATTGCGACGAGTTTTCATATCTAAAAGGTTCCAAAGACCAGCGACAATCTGCATAAACATCTGTTTTAACTCCGAATACTATCGGCGAAAAAGCAGGCAGACACTCTCCTTCAGAAGTTCTGACTCTAAATCCATTATTACTAATTTCTTCATATTTGTATAAAGATTTATTTAAGACTTCTTCTAATGGAGTTATTATAGGGATTGTATTTTCACCCTCGATAGAAATACATTCTTGAACTCCTGTTCCTTCATTTAGCAAAGAACATCTATTGCCTAAAGATTCACAGCGATATTTAGAACAAGGTTTCAAAGGGTCATCACTACATTTTTCACAATCTCTTCCACCAGGAGGAGGTTGCCACTGTTTACATTCGAATTTTATTTCAACAATTTCTTGTTGCCCACAACCGAGAACTTGTGTTAAGACGATTCCAACAACAATTCCAACACCCAAACCTATACCTGTTAAAGCCAATGGACTTAATACTCCTGACCCTAATATGCTAACTCCTGTAGTTGATGTTAGTGTATAACTCGTAGTTATACCTTCAACAGTAAGACTTCCTAATGCTGCGGAACTAACAGAATAAGTTGCCACTCCAACTGCTCCTCCAATTCCTGCTCCAGCAACTCCACTTATTCCTATTGCTCCTGCATTTCCTCTGACACTATCTAATAATCCTCCCGGCCCAACTCCTCCACTATTAACTCGATTGTATCCATTCAAAAAAGGGTCAATAATTCCTGTGGGTAAATTAAGTAAATTATTTTCTTCTTGAAAAAATCCTCCACTTGGAGGAACTGGTTTAAGTGTTTTTGACAAAATTGCATAAACTGGAAATAAAATAAAAGGTTGAGGAGGTGTCTTTCCATGATTTCCTTTTTTGCTAACTTTTGCTCCACCAAAACCAGTTTTACCTTCGATATTAGTATAAACTCCACAATCTCCTAAACTAACACATAAATTATTCATTTGAGCTGTAAAACTTGCACTTTCACATTTTTCGTTTTTGACTGCTTTCCATCCTCCTGGACACATTTTTTGATAAGTTACTTGACAAGTTTGAGAAGCCAAACCACAAATTTGCGAAGCATCACTTTCTTGTTGTTCTCCGCCTAAATTTCCAAGTTGTCCTCCTAAATCACCAAAATTTCCAAAATCTCCAACTCCTGCAAAACTTTGTAAAATTCCTCCCATCCCAGAAGTTTTACCTAAATCAAAACCAGGAGGATATTTTGGAACACAAGTATTAAATTTAAAATCACTATCAACAAAAATTGGTTGTATTCTACAATCAGGATTATTTCCACATTTAGCTAAGCATCCTGCTCCACAACCTTCTTCGCCTAATCCTCCATTATAACTTAAACACTGTTCCCATAAATTTACTCTGCAAATAGCGTCGTCAACTTTTTTTCCGTTGTCTAATTTTTTTTCATTCTGCACACAAATTTCTTTTCTATAATCAGCACAAGGTTCAACTTGTACTTCTCCATTACTACATACTTGTCTAAAATGTCTACTACCAACTAAATCTGTGCTAAGGAATCCTAAAGAACCTTCAAAATTTCCAAGTATTCCTGATAAAAGTCCGCCAGATTTTCCACTTAATAAACTTCCACTTCCTATCGGCCCGTCGTAAACACACCACGATTCTCCATTAATTCTTGATTTCTTCTCGGAATCAATACAATTCAAATCTTTGCAAGTAAATCCTTCCATATTTCCTTTATCAACTCCAGGATTAAACTCTCCGCAAATACTTCCCAATTCATAATTGCAATTACCACAACTTCCTGAACCAGAATTATCTGAATTAGGATTGCAACTTTCTCCCTTAGCTAAAACCTTTCCATTATTCCACGACCGAGTTTTATCACTCGAATAAATATTTTCTCTATTACCACAAGAGTCATACCAATAAATTTCATCTTTGCCTTCAAAACAGTTGGTAGAATCTTGTTTTTCACAATTTGTATCAAGTTCGGTGTTAGAACATAAATATCCTTTATAGAAAACTCCATTAATATTGTTGTCGCAGTTTAATTGATTTGTAAACACGCAACTATTTTTTTCATCTCCTAAATTGAAAACACACGCACCCTCTTCAAGATTTTGAGATTCCCTGAAACACGCTTGCTCGCTTTCAACAGATGAATCAAACTCTGAGGAAATTCCAGCTCTTTCTCCTTGAATCTCGCATTCAGATTGAGTCCCCCAATAACTATTTAATCCAACAACACAACACCCTTGCTGACATTGAGGCACATTGCAAAAAGGGTCGTTCAAAAATTCGCAATTTTCATTTTCATCGCACGCAACTTTTGGAATATTTGGATTGCAAGTTCCTTCACTTTTATCAAACCCGCAACCTAAAACACACTGGGAAACAGATTGACAACTTGTTGGAACACATTCTTCATTGCACGAACTATCACAATCTCCCGTCGGTAAATCAACACAACTCGCTCCATAATTTGTATTAACACAACATTCTGTGGCTTGCGCAGAAACACTCGGAATCAAACTAATAAATTCTAAAATATTTTCTATCTTAGGAGTTGTCCCATAAATATCTCCGATAATCCATGAAAAAGAAATACTAAGACTAACTACTAAAAATATTTCAAAATAAGTTATTTTTCTTTTGTCCATTTAACTCGGTGTTCCAAGAATGCAACCGCGAACGGCAAACTCCCACTCCTTTTTAGTCAATTTATTTCGAACAGTATAAATTTTTACATCGTCGCCAGTTTGGAATTTTTCAATTTCAATCCCCGTATTTCCTCTCATAATTTCAACATAATCAGAATTACAAAATGTAGTTTCTTCATATACAATTTTTTCAGCAACTTTTGCAATATCATATAAATGAGTTGAATAAACAGCATTAAATTCTTCAATCCTTTCTTCTTTCCCAGATTTCGCTTGAATCAACTCTTTTTTAATAAAAGTTTCAATTCCTTTATCCCTTAAATTAACTTCCAATAATTCTGTCTTACCTAATCTGACGTCGTAAGCTCGTTCCTTTAAATCTTTACTCAATATTTCAAAACAAAATTCTGTTTTTGGTTCAATGTAAGTTTTAATTTGTTTTTCTAAATGATTAATTAAAAGTGGAGCTTGAGGGACGCAACGCGCGTAATTCGAATTTGTGTAACATAAATACGGAATGTCTTTCAATTCATATTGTTTGTAATATCCTTTAACATTGGTAACACTATAAACTAATGAAGGAAGTTCAGTGTAACCAGAATTTTCAAAAATTAATTCTGTCGCATCGCCAACATAATTATTAATACATTCTTCAAAAATTCCCTGCGTATTTTTTTTAGTGTTTCCTGTTTTTCCTTGCAACTGATTTTGATAAAGCATAAAAAGTAAAAGAATCGTCATAACTAATAAAATCGCTAAAATTATGAATACTGTAATTTGCCCCTTTTTTGAATTTGAAAATATTCCTTTTATTTTAACATCCATAAATTCACCCCTGTTTTTTTTATTCTCTCGATTTTTTTATCGATAACTAATTCTAAAAGGTATTTATCTGCTGTATTCCAAGAAAGATTAAGATATTTTGCAATTTCCGAACTGGTCACTACTTTATTTTTCTTCATAAACTCTAAGATTTTTTTACTATGAATATTCATAATATGATTCATATGATTATTATTAGCAATAATAATATGATTATTAATAATAAATTAAAGAGCTTTATAAAAGTTTTGTTAAGATTTTAATAAAAAAAATCAATGAAGATATTCTTAAAAAAGAGATAAAATTATAAGTATTAATCTATATAAGATATTATGAAATTTAATTGCATTATAATTCATGGATGCCCTTCCAATAGAGAAAAAGCTATGAACCTTGAAACAAGAACTTATGATAAACATTGGATACCTTGGATTAAAAAACAATTAATTTCTAAAGGGATAAGTGTTGAAACTCCATTAATGCCTGAACCTTGGAAACCGAATTATAGTAAATTCAAGGAGGAATTTGAGAAATATAATATTGATGAAAACTCTATTTTAATAGGTCACAGTTGTGGATGTGCCTTTTTAGTTAAGTGGTTAGGAGAATCAAAACAAAAAATAAATAAATTAATTTTAGTGGCTCCTTGGAAAATCCCTGATAAAGATGATCAAAACAGAAAAGAATTTTATAATTATCATATTGATGAATCTATCAAAGAAAGAGTTAATGAAATTATAATGTTTACTGCAGATGATGAAGAGGATGATGGAAAGAAAAGTCTAAAAATTTATCATATGGCTCTTGGTGGAAAAATAATCGAACTTAAAGCACATGGACATTACACTCTTGGAGATATGGGAACAGAATCTTTTCCAGAATTAATTAAAGAAATTTTTACTTAGTTATTCTTTAATATTTTTCAAAAATCAATCATTATTTTCAACTCGCGGTGCGAGAATAAACGCGAGTTCAATATTATCATTTTTGAATTCTATTTTACACGGCATATCTGAAGAAAAATTAACAAAAACTCTATTTGAAATTTTAGAAGCTTTCACAAATTTTTGCAAATATTCTAAAGAATATTTTGATTTAGAGGTTCCAGAAATTATTTTTACTTCATCACTTGAAAATTCACTTCTTGCCGAGTTCAAACCAGAGGCCTCTATAACAAATTTATCTTTTGAAGCAAGGAAAGTGCACGAATCAGAAACAATTAAACAATCTTCAATAGAATCAACTAAATCTGACGGAGCCATTTGTATTTGACTCAAAAATTCTAATTGCGGAGGCGCTTTGTCCTCGGAATCAACTTCAATTAAGGCCAGAGAAAAATTACGCTTGACTTTATCAATTACTTCAATATTCAACATATTTTCAGTATTTTCTAAAACTAAAGTGCTCGCAGATTTTGCCCTTCGTAACACTGCTTTCAAATTATCTAAATTAACTCCAAGAACTTCATTTCCTGCTTTAAATTCAGAAAAACTTTCTTTAGGAATCCGGAAATTTACCATTGCTACATTCGCGGGATCGATTGCAACTATTGACATCCCAGAATCATTAATTCTAATTTTTACTTCACTAACAATTTCCGAAATAATCGCAATTACCTCTGAAAACGCTTTTGGATTGTCCAATTTTGCTCTCATGTTCATAGATAGTCAAGATACTTTTAAGCTTTATTGTAGTGAACTCACTAAAGGTATTTAAAACTACCAAACATACAAAATTATGGCTCCGGACATAGACCATAAAGAAGAGAGGGTCCGTTCAATAGCTTTAACTTATTATTCTAGGAACGACGTATTGGATGCGATTTACAAATTCTCTCAAAAAAGGGAAATTTCTCCTCGATACTATGATAGCTTTGGAAAAAGGCCAGATTCTTTTCAGTATCCTCAAGATATACTTGCCTTAGTGAAAAAAGGGGCGACCAGTTTCCATTGCTCAGAAGAAATTTGGGAGGACCCGCTAAAAATTTCCACAGAGTTGAATGAAACACAATACAATGAATTAAGACAAGGTTGGGATTTAGTAATAGATATTGATTGTAATTGGATAGATTATAGTAAAAAAGCAGCGTTAGCAATAATTAAAGTATTAGAATACAAAGGAGTAAAAAATTCTGGAATAAAATTCTCCGGAAGTAAGGGATTTCATATAATTGTCCCGTGGCAAGCGTTTCCAGAATATATCGAGGACAAAAAAACCTCAGACATGTTTCCACAATTTCCAAGAGCAATTATTAATTACATAAAAGCGTTAGCAAGACCGATTTTAGCAAATTTGATAAAAGATATGGACGACGATTTTGCTAAAGTAGAAGGTTACACCGGAACAAAATGTGAATCATGCAATAATTTGGCTAATGAAAATTTTCAGATAACTGTTAGATGCCCAAAATGTTATCCTCCATATATTGAATCTTTCAAATCATTCAATCAAAATTATAAAAAAAAGAAATGCCCTAATTGTCAATCAGAATTAAAAGAAGAAAAAAGAAAAATATTTTATTATTGTCCTCATTGCGATTTAGATTCTATAAAAAATCCAAAAAAATTCAACCCTGAAATTAAATCTATGGATATTTTTAAAATTCTCGGCCTCGATATTTTATTAGTAAGCCCGCGACATTTATTCAGAATGCCTTACTCTCTCCACGAAAAAACAGGTTTAGCAAGCGTAGTAATCTCAAAAGAAAAATTACCTCAATTTAGTTTTAAAGACGCTGATCCTCTAAATATTCAAGTCAATGAGTTTTACCCTGTTGCTGAAAAAGGCGAAGCAACTTCATTATTATTGGAGGCATTGGATTTTCAGAAAGGGTTAGATAGAAAACAGGAAGAGAAAAAAGTAAAATATGAATCTGTTGAGAATTCTAAAAATAAAAAATTTGAGCAAATTAAATTAACTGAATTTAATGACTCTTGGTATCCTCCTACAATACAAAAAATTCTTCAGGGAATGTTAGATGGTAAAAAAAGAGGATTATTTATTCTGCTGAATTTTTTTAGAAGTTTAGGAATGTCTATGGATGATTTAGATAAAAAAATAAATGAGTGGAATAAATTAAATACTCCTCCCTTGAAAAAAGGATATATTGATTCTCAATTAATTTGGCATTCGAAACACGCGCCGGTTTTACCTCCAAATTTTGATAATGAAATTTATAAAGCAATTGGAGTTTTTGATATGGATACACTTTCAATGAAAGTCAAAAATCCTGTTTCATATACAATTAGAAAATCAGGCACTTGGAAAAAGCAGGATAAAAAGAAAAAACTTGCGAAGAAATAAAACTTTTTAAACTCATTTCTCATCATAAAAGAATGAATAAAAAGAGGTTGGTATTTGGATTTTTCTTAACGATATTTTTAGTGTCATCTTTTGTCCTCGCGCAGGAAACTCAAAATCTTTCAAAAGTTGATTCAGCTTATCAATGCGTAAAAGATAAAGTTGGGACAGATTGTTCAAAATTAACTTACGAAGAACAAGCGTTTAGTTTATTATCTTTAGGAGATGTTGAAGATTGTTCTATAGAATTCCTCGCAAATTCTGAAAATGAAGAGTGTTGGCCAAAGGGAAATTGCAAATTAAAAGATACTACAATAGCAATGGTTGCTTTGGACCATATTGGAGAAAACACAGATAAAATTCAATCGTGGTTGTTAAATCAGACTAAAGTTGCGTCGGCATTATTATGGTATTTAGAAATTGACGCAGACGACGCGACAACTTGTGATATTTCTTATGACTCAAAATCAACAAAGATTTCAATTAACGAAGATAAAACTATTGCAGGAGTTTCAGATTCATGTTTTTCACTTTCATCAGGAAATTATTGGTTGCAGATAGCAAACAATTGTTTAGAAAAAGAATTTGTAATTTCATGCGACAAAGATTTCAAAAGCACATTATTATATCAAACTCAATCTTCTTCAACAATTCATGTTTCTCAGTCAGTCCATAGTTCAGTAGCTTCAGGCACAACAAATGAGAAAGTAAATTTCAAATGTTTTGAACAGGGAACAACTTGTAATTTCGAAGGAAGTTTATGGGCGACATGGGCATTAAATAAAAAAGGAGAATCAATTTTACCTTATCTTCCATATATTAAAGCATTCGCGCCAGAAAATAAAGGAGAGTTTCCAGAAGCATTTCTTTATATTTTAACAGGAGCACAAGAATATTTGACATCTACAATTAATGATAATTTTAAAACAAATTATTGGCAGGTTGGAACAAAAAATAAAGAATATAACACCGCAATTGCATTTATGGCTTTAGGAGATTCTTCAATTCCTCAAATTGAAAAAGCAAAGAATTTTTTCTTAAATAACCAAGGTGCAGACGGATGTTGGAATAATGTGCGAGACACTGGATTCTTATTGTATACTGGTTGGCCAAAATCTTCAACTAAACCAATTTCTAAAGAATGTTCTGTTAATGGAGATTGTTTATCAAATCAAGAATGCGTTGCAGGATTTTGTAAAAAAATAGGCACCCCTAATTTAGCAGATTGTGAATCAAGTGGATTTTTCTGTGAAAATTCTTTTAATTGCGAACCTACCCAAGTATTAAATGGATATAGTTGTTTAAATCCTGGAAAAATTTGTTGCTCTGAAAAATTAGAAAAGCAAACTTGTTCAGCTCAATTAGGTAAAATTTGTAGTTCTGATGAAGAATGCCCAAGGGGAAATTATTTAACTGCTTCAGATGTTCCTTTAGGAGAATGTTGTGCAACTTCTTGTCAAGTTATTGCCCCTACTCCGACTCCAGATGTTGAAGATTTATGTCAAGATAATCGCGGTTCATGTAAAACAAGCTGTGCTTCAAACGAAGAAGTAGATAGTAGTCTTTCTTGTGGAGAATCTTCAGGACAAATTTGTTGTAAAGAAAAAAAAGGAAGTTTATTTTGGGTTTGGTTTTTCTTAATCTTAATTGTATTAATAATAATTTTGATTTTATTAAGAAATAAAATAAGATTATTAATTTTTAGAGTTAAATCTAAATTTAGTAAAAAACCTTTAGAGAAACCAAGGCCTGCTTCATTTAATTCCCCTCCTCCAAACAGGTTTCCTCCTCAAACTATAAGACCTATGTATCGTCCTCTTCCTCCTCAACGCCCAGTGAATAAACCTGTTTCAAAAAAAGATTCTGATTTTGACGAAACTTTGAAAAAACTTAGAGAGATGAGTAAGTAATAATATTCGCCCTAATAAATTTATCCCAATAGTTAATTAAATAGTTTCCTCAACTAAATATTTATTAACTATATTTTAGTT
>Ga0209542_10021200_pt1 | contig 10209 bp, 10 predicted proteins | sample RifCSPhighO2_01_FD_184028 | JGI IMG/M metagenome (GOLD analysis project Ga0209542, IMG submission 184028) | Soil microbial communities from Rifle, Colorado - Rifle CSP2_plank highO2_0.1 (SPAdes) (version 2) | ecosystem: Environmental > Terrestrial > Deep subsurface > Rock core/Sediment ...
TAGCGGGGTTAGCCTGTCTTTTCCTCAAGCACGGCGGCCAGTACCAGTTGCTGCCCTTCGCGCAGCACCCGGAAGGTGGTTTCCTGCCCGATTTTGCACTTTTGCAAAATGCCTCCCAGCGGATTTTCTTTGGTTATTTTTTCGCCATTGCACTCCAAAATAATATCAAACTCCTTTATGCCCGCTTTTTCAGCGGCAGAGCCTTTGATAACCGGATGCTCGCCCAGGGCTTCGCGCACCACCAACGCCCCGTCATCTACCGGCAATTTGTTGGCCTTGGCCATTTCTTTGCTTAACAGCACATATTTTACCCCTAAAAACGGCACCACCAATTTACCGAATTTTTTGACCTCGTGCAAATCTTTTTTGGCGTAGTTAACCGGAATGGCAAAGCCAATGTTTTGCGCCCCCATGATCATGGCCGTGTTAATGCCCACCACCTTTCCATCCATGTTTACCAATGGCCCGCCGGAGTTGCCGGGGTTAATGGCCGCATCCGTTTGGATAAGCCCGCGCAAATTTTGCATCTGGTGGTCCATGCCGCCAAAGGCGCTGATGTAGCGGGAAAGGCCGGAAATAATGCCCCGGGAAATGGTGTCGGTAAATTCGCCCAAGGGGTTGCCAATGGCCACCACTTCTTCACCCAGTTCAATGCGGTCGGAATCGGCCATTTGCACATAGGGGAAGCGCTTTCCCTCAATCCGTAAAACGGCAATGTCATTAATGGGGTTTCGGCTTAACACCTTGGCGGCGTATTTGCGCTTCGGGTCAATGATAACGGTATAATCGGCATTCATATCAGCAACCACGTGGTTTGAGGTAAGCACGTAGCCATCCGAGGAAATGATAAAGCCCGAGCCCCCGCCAATGTCCGTTTTTTCCATGGGCGACTGTTTTTCCTTATCCATCAACGGCATGATGTATTCTTTGCCGCCATAGGGGAAACTGTAAAAGTTTTCCACGTTGGGCAAATCTTTGCTGGCCACCACGCTGATAACCGCGGGACAGACCTTTTTGGCGATGGAAACAATGGGAGCTTTTTGTTTGAACATCATACGTTTTGTAAATTATTCAATTATTATAGCATTAATGCCCGCATTGTAAAAAGGCGGTTTTTTTGCTACCATCAAACCTGTAAATGCTCCTGTAGTTCAATGGATAGAACAATTCCGTCCTAAGGAATAGATGACTGTTCGATTCAGTCCAGGAGCACAGGGCGACCTTGACGCAGTCCCTTTTAAGGGGTATGCTTATGCATATGGCTAAACGCAAAAAATTCAAGCCAAAAACGCTGCTTTTGCCGGCGGTGTTGGCAACATCGGCGTATTATTCGTTTGCATTTATGGGGGGGATTATAATCGGCTATCTGCTTTGCAGGGCATTTTGCCACGTGTTTTTGAAAAGCGGCAAAGTGGAATCCATCTTCGTGGACATGGGCAAGTGGCAGCTTCACCTGCACCACTGGATTATGGGGCTGATGGTTTTGGGCATTGCCTGGTATATTGATTTCTTTTATCTTCCGGCCTTTTTCGCGGGCGTGGTGTGCGGGGTGATTATCCAGGATATTTACGATTATAACGACTGGCACCAAGTGCTGGTGAAAAACGAGGAATAAATAACAATGCCCTTCGACAAGCTCAGGGGCATTTTTGGTAGAATGTGGTAGGATAGGAAGTGCTGGAGGGTTGGCAGAGCGGTTCAATGCGCCGGTTTCGAAAACCGGTAGGAGTAATCCTGCGCAGGTTCGAATCCTGCACCCTCCGCACAAGAAAAAGGTACGCCTTTGCAGGCGTACCTTTTTAATTACCCTTCCCGCGCAACGGCAATGCCCCAAACCTGCTGGGCGCCGGCGGCCCGCAATGTTTTGGCGCACTCGGCCATGGTGGCGCCGGTGGTATAGACATCGTCAACCAGGAACACTTTTTTCCCGGTGAATTCAGCAGGATTTTTTACGGCAAACGCCCCTTTCAGGTTTTCTTGCCGCTCTTTGGCGGAAAGCTTCATTTGGGGTTTTGTTTTGCGTATTTTTACCAAGTTATTGGAAATAACCGGGATTTTGATGGTTTGGGAAAGCTCATTGGCCAGTTCGTGCGATTGGTTATACCCCCGGCTTTTCAAAGATGAATTTTCCGATGGGACATAGGTTAGGACAGCCCTGTCCCAAACCGTGTCTGCGTTGTTGCCTGATAGGACAAAATGCTCAATTAAAATGCTTCCCAGCGCCCCGGACAAACTTTTCACGTACGGTTCGTATTTAAAGTGGTGGATGAGGGCGCGGGTCAAAAATTTTTCTTTGTAGGGCAAAGCAAAATAGAGCCCCGAAAGTATTTTATCCCGGCACCGTGAACATTTTCCTAGTGGTTTACCCTGAGCCGCGTCGAAGGGTATCCGGACGGGGTTTTTGGAACACAGGCAATAGGTGTAGGTGCCAATATCAAGCATTGCCCGGCAATCCTGGCACAGATAAGAGCCTTCTTTCTTGCAGCCAAAACAAAACGAAGGGAAAATCAGTTCCAAAAGAAAATTTTTAGCAGTGTTATCCACAGTGTAAACGGCTTGCATACATTGTACAATAAACCAATACCAATACAAAGTTGGCCAATTTTTGCACATGAGTTTTTTCAACTTGTTTTTCCCGAAAAAAATGGTGGGCGTGGATGTTGGAACTTCATCTATCAAGGTGGTGGAAATTTCGCGCCTGCGCCAGGGGAAAACGTTGGAAAATTATGCCCAAATAACATCGGAACATTTGTATAAGGACCCGGGCGTGGCGCAGGAAAAAGGCAACACGTTGCTGGCAAAAGAATTTGTAGCCAGGGCAGTCAAAGCCATGTTGCAAGAGGCGAAAATAAAAACCAAAGCGGCGGTGTTCTCCATTCCGGATTTTGCCACGTTTTGCACGTCATTTGAAATCCCGCCCATGCCTGAAAAAGAAATTCCCGGGGCGGTGCGCTACAATGCCTCCCAATACATTACGCTTCCCATTTCCGAAGTAACGCTTGACTGGAAGATTATTTCCAATCCCAAAGATAAAAATGCCCTCTTGAAAGTATTTTTGGCGGCAGTTCCCAATCAAGTTGTCCAGGAATACCAGTGGATTGCCAAGGAGGCGGGCTTGGATTTGCATGCCCTTGAAGCCGAAGCGCTTGGCATTGCCCGCTCGGCCATCAAGAGCGGGAAAAAGCTGGTCTGCTTGCTGGACATTGGCGTGCAGAGCTCCACGGTCAACCTGGTGGAGAATGGTTTTTTGCGCAGGAGTTATAGCTTTAATTTTAACAGCAACCAATTGATAAAAGCGCTTATATCCGCGCTCCGGCTGGATGCGGCGCAGGCTTCAAAAATCGTGAATACCGAGGGGTTGCTTTCCGCCAAACCGGGGGTTTCACAAACCTTGTACCCATTGGTTGATCCGCTCCTGCTTGAAGTAAAGAATATTTCAGCTGAATTTTACCAGCAGGAGCAAAAAACCGTTGAAGAAATATATATCACCGGCGGCATGGCCAACCTGCCCGGTTTGAAAGAATATTTTTCTGAAAGTTTGAAAAAAAACGTCTATGTGCCAAATTGTTTTTCGGAGTTTTTCTATCCGCCGATTTTAGAAAGCACGCTCAAGGAAATGAGCCCCAGTTTTTCAGCCGCCGTGGGCGTTGCCGTTGGCGGGTTAACCTTACGCTGACCGCATGGAATTTAATTTTTACCAAATCAAAAACAGGGAAACGTGGTGGGTGGATGCCATTTTTTACATGGCGGGCGCGTTGTTAGCCATTGCCATTTTTTGCTACTGCATCCTTGCCATTAAAATTTATTTCCAACGCCAGCAAATTGCCGCCATCAATGAAAAAATAAGCCAATATGGAACCCCGCAAGACAAAGAGCGCGAAAAAAATGTGCTGGGCTACAAAAAAAAGATTGATGATTTCCTGTTCATTCTGGGGAAGCACGCGCTTAGTTCCAATATTTTGGTGTTTATTGAAAACAATACGTTGCCGGAGGTTTGGTTTTCCAATTTCAACATGTCGGAAGCTATTAACGAATTGAGGCTTTCGGGTGAAGCCAAGGATATGGAAACGTTAAGCCGCCAGCTGCTGGTTTTTGAGCAAAGCCGAGACTATGTCAAAAAAGTTACGGTGGTGAATTCAAAGACACTGGCCGGCACCGCCAGCAAGGTGGTTTTTCTGGTGGACATTTCGCTTAACCCCGCTATTTTCAAATACACGCCGGCGCAAATGGCTCCCACGGCGCAAACGCCAACCAAAACCCCATAAACCATGGAATTAAACAAACCTATTGCCACCATCCTCATTTTGCTGATAACCGGGCTGTTGGCGTTCCTGTTCGTGCTGCCCGAGTATAGGCGATCAGGCCAATTGCAGGTTGAAGAAAAAGAGAAAGAAGCCGAATACACCGGCAAGGCGGCTTACTACGCCAATATTTCCACCTTGGCAGAAAACCTGGAGAGCCGCAAAACAGCCTTGGTAAAGGTGGATAGCGCGTTGCCCGAGGAACTTTCCGTGGCCGCGGCCACCAATTTTTTCCAAAAAAAAGCGGCTGAAACCGGTTCGGTGGTAAAATCGGTGGTGTTTAGCGATTCTTTGGCGCCTGCCCGCGATAAAATTGAAAGTAAAAAGTTGCGCTCCATCACGTTTTCCGTTGACTTGTTGGGGAATTATCAGGGATTGAAGGCTTTCCTATTGGCATTGGAAAAATCTTCACGGATCTTTGAAGTGGCCACCATTTCTTTCAGCACGCTCAAAGATTTTGCCGCCGCCGACCTTCCGAAAACCTACGATTTTAAGCTGGAAATTAAGACGTACGCATACTAATGGCCATTATATTCGTTTCACCGCGCAAAAAGCAGAAAATAGTTTTTTGGGGCATGGCTGCCGCCCTGATGTTGGCCATGGCCGGTATTTCGATTGCCGTTTTTTTGCCGGAAATAACAACGAGGCTGGTGGGCAATAAAGCGGTTTTGCCGGCCAATGTAGAGGAAGTGAAGATAAATTTCAAGGTGGTGGATTCAACAGAACTGAAAAACTTGGAATTTTTTGAGCCGTTAGCCACGGAAGAAACGCAAATCGGCAGGGAAAATCCGTTCAGCGCTTTTGCCGAGCCCGCCGCGCCTAAAAAATAATAGTATTAAATTAAAAAATCGATGTCGTTTCACTTTATGAAAAACGCGGGAGGGCAGGATAATTTCCTGAAGTTCTTTCTAGCCGCAATCCTTTTGGTTGCGACTTCAACGTACGTGGTTGCCACGGTAACGCAGGTTTCCATGTTCGGGAAAATGGATTCAATGTCGGCCTTGATGAAAAGTTCCCTGGCAGCGTTATCATTTTCGGTTAGTGATAACCAGGAACCCGGGCCGGTTCCAACTATTACCAGCATAACTCCTGATTCGGCGCTGGTCGAAAGCGAAGACCTTGATATAACTGTAAACGGCACGAATTTTGTTGACGGGTCAGTAATTTGGTTTGACTCGCCCGTGGAAACTACGTTTGTTTCTGCAACCCAGTTAACTGCCACAATTCCTTCCCCCCGCCTTATAAATTCAGTGATTGTATCTGTTCTTGTGCGCCAGCCGGATAATGAAACCGATTCTAATACGGTGCCGTTTTGGATACGAGTGGTAGGCGGCCCGATTATTTCTAGCATTTCGCCCACGTCAGCGTTAATCGGCGGGCCGGATATTGAGTTGACCGTAAATGGCACCAATTTTGTTCCTGATTCAGCTATTAGTTGTGGGACGGCTCAACAACCGACTACCTATGTTTCAGCAACTCAACTAACCGCCACAATCACCTCAGGTTCCTGTGATGTTATTGTGTATAATCCTGCCCCAGGCGGAGTTTCAAATTTAGTTGTATTGGTAGGTAATAGTCCGGTGCCTGAAATAACCAGCATCTCTGAAACAGAGATGCTGGCCGGAAGCCCGGGCTTTGATTTATATATTTCCGGGACTAATTTTCAGGAAAATTCCATTGTCAGGCTTAATGATCTGGATTTGGGAACCGGATATATTTCTTCGACTCAGCTAAGAAGATATATTCCCGCCGAAAACATTACCTCGACGGGAGTGTTTGATATTAGTGTCTTTAATCCGGCGCCTGGAGGCGGGATTTCTGATATTATGCTTCTCAGTGTTTATAATCCAGAGCCGGTTATTGATAGTATTTCTCCTGATTTCGCACCAGTAGGTAGCCCCAATACAACGATAACTATTAACGGTACCGGCTTCATTGATACATCTACGGCCATGCTGATTGGGCTGACTTCAGCCGACACGAGCCTGGCAACTACGTACGTTTCTTCAAGCCAGTTAACAACAGTAGTACCCACGGCACGGCTTGCCGCAGTTGAAAGTTATTTAATAACTGTGGTAAATCCGGCTCCTGGTGGCGGTAGTTCAAGCACCATGAAGTTTGAGGTTTCCCGATCCCAATTAGTAATTATGAAAAATACAATAGGGGGAAATGGTACATTCAATTTCAGGATTGCACCCGTGGCATCGGCTCCGGTCAGCGAAACTGAGTTTGAAAGCATTGATACTGCTACAGAATTCACACCGTATAACGGTTCTACGGTGTTACCAGAACTGCCAGGTACTACTTACTCTGTTAAGGAATTAACTTCCGAAGGATGGGCACTTGACTCCGTTTCCTGTCTTATGGCTGGTGGAATTCCTACAGGAGAACCAAATATTGCTGATGGCAGAATAGATAACGTAACAATACTAGTTGGCCAAACTACCACTTGCACGTTCAATAGTACAAAAAATGAACCTGATCTGACAGTAAGAGAGGTAAATCCCAACGAGGCAACCGTTGGCAGTGATGATGATGTTTCCATAACCGTTACCGGGACCGGTTTTGTGGAAACGTCTGAGATATTTCTTTATAGGGGACTGGATGGAGCAACTCCAGTTGGCAGTATTGCCACTAGTTACGTGTCTTCAACTGAATTAACAGGAGTGATTCCGGCGTCGTGGCTTTCTGAGAGGACAACATACTGGGTAAGAGCGCTTAATAATCCCCTGTTTTCTGCTTTAACTCTAGATGCGATATTCATAGCTGAAGATGCTCAAGAATAACAAAGGCTCTAATATTTTTCTTTAAGAATATGAACCTAATCCAGGAACTATACGCCAACGGGGTTATCAGCGAACAGAAAAAAACCGAGCTGCAAGCTGAACTCAGAAAAACTCCTGCCAAAACAGAAGAGGAAGTTTTGTTGCAAAACCGGATTATCGGTGAAGATGCCTTGTTTGAACTGAAAAGCAACATCAGCCATATTCCCCTCAAAAAAGTGGATGCCAAAGATGTGCCGCTTGCAGTGATTGAACTGATTTCCGAGGAGGCGGCGGTGAATTACCAGATGGTTCCCTTGTTTAAAAAAGGGAATGTGGTGGGCATTGGCATGGTTTACCCGGAAAACACGCTGGCGCAGAACGCCTTGCGTTTTATGAGCCAAAGGGATAATTTCAAGTATGAAATCTACCTGATTACGTTTACGGATTTAAGCGGCATTTTAAAGCAGCATAAAACGCTGAAGCGCGAAACCAAAAAAGCCCTGGTTGAACTGGGCAAGGAAAAAACGGAAACGTTAGATGAATTGGCAAGGGCGCCGGTTTCCCAAATTGTTACCGATGAGGCGCCTATTATCAAAATGGTGCTGGTTATTTTGCGCCATGCCATTGAAGGAAGCGCTTCTGATATCCATATTGAGCCGGCCCGTGAACGTTTGAACATCCGTTTCCGGCAGGACGGGGTACTGCACTTGAGCTTGTTTCTGCCGCTTTCGGTGCATTTGTCCATCGTGGCGCGCATTAAGATTCTGGCCAATTTGAAAATTGATGAAAACCGCACACCCCAGGATGGCCGTTTTTCCACTACTATCAGTGGCAAAGACATTGATTTCCGCGTGGCCACCTTCCCAACGCTGTATGGGGAAAAAGTTGAGCTTCGCGTGCTTGACCCGAAAGAGGGAGAAAAATCCTTTGACAAAATGGGTTTGTCAAAACGCAATGTTGAGCTGATCACCGCCGCCGCTAAAAAGCCCTATGGCATGGTGCTTTCCAGCGGCCCGACCGGTTCGGGAAAAACCACCACGCTCTATGCCCTGCTGCGCATTTTAAACCAGGAAAGCGTGAACATTGTTACCTTGGAAGACCCTATTGAATATTCCATTGAGGGGGTTAACCAGTCCCAAGTGAGGCCGGAAATAGGATACACCTTTTCCGAAGGGCTCCGCCAAATATTGCGCCAGGACCCGAATATCATTATGGTGGGGGAAATCCGGGACGAAGAAACGGCAAACCTTGCCATCCATTCCGCCCTGACCGGGCACGTGGTTTTAAGCACCCTTCACACCAATTCGGCAGTGGGCGTCATCCCCCGGTTAATTGATATGGGCATCAAACCATTTTTAATCCCTTCAACCCTGCGCATTGCCGTCAGCCAGCGGCTTATCCGGACATTATGCGAACGCTGCAAGAAAAAAGTGCGGGTGAGCGACAAGCTGAAAAGCTATATCATGGAAACGCTCAAAAATATGCCCGCCCAGATACGCCAGGAGATTTCCATTCCTAATCCATTACATGTGTATGGCGCCAATGGTTGTGAAGCGTGTAATTTCAAAGGCTATAAAGGCCGCGCCGGATTGTATGAAGTGTTGAGCATGACGGATGAATTGGCCGAAATAATTTTGAAAGCGCCTTCGGAAGCGGTTATTTTGAAAACCGCGCAAAAACAGGGCATGTTGACCATGGCGCAAGAAGGCATCATCAAGGTGCTGGCCGGCGAAACCAGCATTGATGAAATCGCCAGGGTAACCGAAGAGAGTTGATATTTAAATATTTAAAAATATAAATCCGTGAAGAAAATACTATTGGTGGAAGACGATTCATTCATTGTGGACATTTATGGCGGGCAGCTAAAACAAGAAGGTTTTGCGGTTGATATAGCTAAGGATGGGGAAATGGCGCTGGAAAAAATCCAAAATAACTGCCCGGATTTGGTGTTGCTTGATATCGGCTTGCCTAAAATGGACGGCTGGCAGGTGCTCAAGGCCTTGCGCCAAGACCCGAAAACGCAAGCCTTGAAAGTGATTGTCATTTCCAATAACGACCAGAAAGATGCGGGCGACAATATTGTCCAACTGAAGGTGATTAAATATTTCCTGAAAATAGAAAGCACGGCCGAAGAGATCGTGGCATTTGTAAAGGAAACGCTCAAGTAATATGGAACACCTGGAAAATATCAATAATATTTTAGATTTAGCCATGGCAGAAGGCGCTTCTGATGTGCTTATTTCGGTTGGCCATCCGCCGGTCATCCGTATTACCGGAAAACTGGTTCCGTTGCTCAAAGAAAAAAGCATGACCAAAGAGCAGTCAAAAGGGATTGCCCTGGACCTGATGGACGAAGAAAAAAAGAAGCGGTTTTTGGCCGAAAAAGAAATTGATTTTGCCTATGACTTCGGCGGCAAGGCCAGGTTCCGCGTTAACGCTTTTTTCCAGAAAGATTGCGTTAGTTTGGCGCTGCGCCTTATTCCCAATACAATAAAAACGGTTGAAGAATTATCATTGCCTGCCGTGTTGCATGAACTTTCCACCAAAAACCAGGGTTTGGTTCTGGTGACCGGAGCTTCCGGCCAGGGAAAATCAACCACGCTGGCAGCCCTGATTGATGAAATAAACCACACCCGCGCCGTGCACATTATCACCATAGAAGACCCCATTGAATACCTGTACCAAAGCGACCGTGCTGTCATTGAACAACGCGAAGTGGGGGCTGACACGGCTTCGTTTGGCAGTGCGCTCAAAGCCATGTTCCGGCAAAACCCCGATGTGGTCATGGTGGGCGAAATGCGTGACCTGGAAACCATTTCTACCACCATTACCGCCGCTGAAACCGGCCACCTGGTCTTTGCCACGCTGCACACCAATTCCGCCGCCCAGTCTGTGCATCGCATGATTGACGTGTTCCCGGCAGACCAGCAAAACCAGATACGGTTCCAGTTAGCAGGCTCCTTGCTGGCAGTGGTTTCCCAGCGTCTTATCCCGCGCATTAATGGGGGGTTTGTACCGGTGTGCGAAGTGATGATCTGCAATGCCGCCATCAGTAACCTGATCCGTGAAAACAAAACGCATGAAATTGGCGCAGTCATTGAAACTTCTTCAAAAGAGGGGATGGTTTCGCTGAACCGCGCGCT
>Ga0209542_10021201_pt1 | contig 10209 bp, 11 predicted proteins | sample RifCSPhighO2_01_FD_184028 | JGI IMG/M metagenome (GOLD analysis project Ga0209542, IMG submission 184028) | Soil microbial communities from Rifle, Colorado - Rifle CSP2_plank highO2_0.1 (SPAdes) (version 2) | ecosystem: Environmental > Terrestrial > Deep subsurface > Rock core/Sediment ...
CAGTTAAAAACCATCAAAGAAAAATCAGTGCTCCAGATACCTGCAACAATGCAGGTGTTGCGCGATATTGCATCAAATTTGAATCATGTTCTTCTGATTGACAGCGCAGGCTCTTTTGTGTTTAAAGGCAGCGATGAACAGTTCAAAGAGCTCATTGCCAAGTTTGGCGCAAAGGGCGGCGGCACAGGCATCCGGCAAGGCAAAGTTGAGAATGTGCAGCGCGTGCTGAAGAATTTTAGGTTTTAGCGAAAAAAGATATACCAGAAGGGAAGAATTTGGGTATCTCCCTATCTCCCCTTCCTTTGTTATATTCGAACAATATGTAATGTAATATATAAAATTTTCTTTGCTATTTATAAATAGAATCAAAAATTTTGTCAAGCTGAATTACTTTGTCAGCGCATCTCATTGTGTCTTCTCCTAATGAGTTGATGAATGAAACTACCCAAACTTTTAAACCCTTGCTCTTTATGTAATTAACTGCATCTACAAAATCATTGTCGCCACTGATTATTATAGCGATTTCATAGGCACCCTCGTTTGCCAAGCTCATTACTTCAGTGACTAAAGCAACATCAACACCTTTTTGATAGGGAACATTGACATCTTTGGTTTTACAATGTTTGCATTCAATAGACTTATGGCGGAGTTTCTTCGTGACGATTGTGACACCTAAAGACCTTAGAAAATCGAAGAAGCTTTGCTTCCTAGAATCGAGGGGTTCATCAACAGAATCGTAAAAGTAACCGCGAATAAAGTCTGTTCCATCCGTAATATTGTCGATCAGATTTTTATAATCAATTTTTTTAGTGAGTTCCAATTTATTAGTCTTTGAATTGAGCTGTGTATACCCCTTATTCTTACAATAAGTCCACCATCCACCCAATAGATTACTTGCATCGATAAAGACCATGCTTTTTTTATCTTTAGAAATCATAAAATGCCAAAGTTGTAAGCACTTTAAATTTATTTCCATAGGCGAGAGGCACAAACTCACGCGAAACAGAGTTGAGAATGTGCAGCGCGTGCTGAAGAATTTTAGGTTTTAGTGTCTAAGTCATATTTTTTAGCCCTTCTAGATAATCATCGTACGTTATGGGAGATTTTATACCAAAGTCGGCAAGAAGGTCAACAAGCTCACTTATTGAAGTGTGGAGCTCTTTTGCAGTTTTCTCTAATGACAACTTACCCTCTTTATATTGTTGGAGCACATAGTATCTCCATCCATACTCTATGAGTTCGCGAGCCGCTGCCGTTTTATCCACTTTCTTAGCTGTCGATAATCCCCGTATATGTCCTAATTCATGTTCCTTAAATCTGAAGCTTACAATCTCAGTCATTTTTTTCACCCTCGATGATATATTTTGCATCTTTTATGATATCCATATTGTATCGTCCGAATCTTTCCAAATTTTTGAGTTTTGCCCGTCCCATCGTACGATCAATTTTGCCTTTTTTCACAAGATAAATCAAACAATGAATTGCTGTGATAAACTTTACTCCCAGGATTTTACAAGCTTTAATTGCCCGCGAATTATCAGTTGCCAGGATTATTTTATCATGATAGGCTAGTGCAAGCGCCTCTGCTTCACCCGCTTCAATCCTAAAGTCTTTCATAAATTGCTGAAATTGAATATTCTCATTATATTTTCTGATACGTTTTTCTTTAAGCAGTGCCGATATGATCTGAGCATCTTCTAACTCCTTTTTCTTCAGCACTTCAGCCTCAACCATTGAAGTTATCACAATATTTTTTTCTGCCGTAAAATCTCTTAATAGTGTTACTTTTGCAAGCAAAATCAGAGTTGATGAGTCTGCTGCTATTTCTTCCACTGTAATACAAAAGAATACTTTTGTAATATATAAACTTATTGGAGTTATCATTCCGATAAGTCATCCTAAACCTGTCAAAAACCACCAGACGCAACAGATGAATATCTTAGCATATTTTATTTGATGTGGTTTTTGAGCACATCAGATTTCTGTTGGTCTAAACCAGCAGAAATCTAAATGTTTAAATACCAACAAAACTTCTTTTCCCCATGGTCACGCAAAGCATGAAGCTCTTCAGAGTACATGGCATCGACATTTATCTGCATCCCTCATGGTGGCTCATTTTTATACTGCTGTCCTACAGCCTGTCCAGCAGCTTTTTCCCGCAAAATTACCCGAATCAAGCTCCATTGATGTACTGGTTCATGGCGTTGCTCTCCGCAATTCTACTATTTACATCTGTCCTGCTGCACGAGCTGATGCATTCGCTTGTTGCTCGTGCACATGGCATCAATGTCGAGAGTATCATGCTGTTCTTTTTTGGCGGCGTTGCATCTCTTCCGAAAGAAGACATGGAGCCAAGAACAGAGATTGCGATGGCAGCATCTGGGCCGTTATTCAGTCTCCTGCTTGCTGGTGCAGTCTATCTCATTCATCTTCAAGCAATTCCATTATTCTTCAAGGCCGTTACCTCTTACATCTGGCAGCTTAACCTTATTCTTGCAATATTCAACATGGTGCCAGGCTACCCGCTCGATGGTGGCCGTGTATTTCGCGCATTGCTGATGTTGTACTATAAAGACCTCAAAAAAGCAACCCGGATTGCAAGCGGCTTTGGGAAATTTTTCGGCGGCGTGCTGCTCTTCTTTGGCTTCTTTGCCATTCTTGTTGGGACTATCCAAGGCCTATGGTTCATCCTCATCGGCGCATTTATTTGGTTCATTGCCAAGAGCAGCTATGAAAACGTTGTACTCAAGGATGTGCTAGCAAAAATCCCATTGTCGACCGTTACTGACCAAAAATACATCTCATTAAGCCCTCATGATTCGATGGGCAAAGTCATTGATCTGTATAAGAAGACTGATTATGGCACGTTTATCGTTGAAAAGCAGAAGCGTTTGCTTGGCATTGTTGATATCAAAAAATCTCCTGCACTGTCTCCAGCGTTATGGAATACAATTGTTGTGCTTGACATCATGATTCCTGCGGACAAGCTGCAAGTGCCATCACAGGGTACAGCATATGATGCATTAAAATTGATGGAAGAGCAGCACATGGGCATGCTTCCTGTTGTTGTCAAAGGAAAGATTAAAGGCGTTGTGCATCGCAGAAGAATTGAGCACGTGCTTGCGCTTGAAATGAAGTATGGTGCTAGATAATATTCTTGTTGAATTTGAGCATTAATGAATTTGCACTCAATACACGCACGCCAACGACACCTTCGTGAACTCCATATTCTTCTATCTTTTTCGGAAGGAGAGCTGCGATTGAAGAGCCCACTTTTATTATTTTACGTTGAGCTTCAATCTTTTGATTTGCATCCCTTAATCTAATAAGCTCTTTTGTCTGCTCCGGTGTAAACATAATTTCTCCACACTTATCACATTTGAGGCAATGGACTATAAATTCATCAACAATACATTTATCAAGTTTGATTTTTCCGCCGCAGGTGCAGGTTTTTTCTTTCATGTTAATATTTCCCTCTTTTCTTCATGACTGTTACGACTTTGATATAATCTGGATAAGCTTGTGTTACCACGAAATACGTTTCTCCGATTTCTTTATAATAATTCTTAAAACAAATGCGCTTGTTTTCTTCGGTGCATTTGCTTTCCTCTATTTTGCCGATTTGAATTGTTGTTATGACATAATCGACGTCTTGAATGGTAAGATTTTTGTCTTTGGCAGCATGTTCGCCGAACAAGATTTCTGCTTTTCTGTTGAGCGTTTTCAACACTTTTTCAATCCAAAAACTCATTCTGTCACTCTTATTATTATAATTTATTACTCTATTTGTTATAATATTTAAACTTTGTGGTTTTGTTCACATCAATTATAAATAGTAGTTTTCCATTTTTGTGGATATGGCAGATTATCACCATTTTAAAGGCAATAACCTGAGCCGATCTGAATTTGTTCAGCGCAAAGTTGTTGAGCTCATTCTTGACAGCAAACTTACAGACAAAGAGCGTGAGAGTTCAAAAATATTTGAATTAAAGCATTCTTCGGGGTGTATTCAGGTCGGCAGAATTCTGGCTGAGAAACGAAGGCTCAATAAGATGGGCATTGTTCATTGGTAAAAAATATGCCTATAAAAAAATAAGAAAATGACCGAAGCCAAGTTAATACCTCGCAGGTACTATATGGATTCAAAATCGTGGGTGAAACTCCCGCCTCCGGCGCCCTATTTTTTAAAGTGCGTCAGCTTCCTCTGTTCCTTAACCAAATTCAACACCTTGCTCTGTCGAAATATCTCATAAATATTAATCCCAAACCGTTTTATTCCCATCTGTGCAGCATACATCAGCATCAGTTCTTTCGACGCAAATTCAATAGGCGTTGAATCCATCGCTTTCCGCACCGCTTCACGCACAACCCAAACGCCGAGCGGCGTTGTATACTCTGACGTAATAAACCGTAGCGCAATCACCGTCGCTTGTCTTTTCTGTTTCTTCAATTCATCGAGAATCGGCAGCCGTGCAGCATAATAGCCGCCTGCAGTATTCGATGCATAATCTTTTCTGCCATCATAAAATTCATGATCAGTAGTAAACTTTATCTCGCTGCTTCTATTCAAAAAATTATCGGGCGCATACATTTCAAACAGCTCATAGCTCCACACATCGGGCAGAAATAGCACAAGAAAATAATTGCCCATGAATCCGCCGAAATATGCTTTGATATCAGTTGTTGAATAATTTTTAATTTCATTGATGTTTTTTTTTCCGAGCGTATCATCGACCGCAGTGATCGACCATCTCGTCGGCACTAATTTTCTGTTTTTCCCGATGCCCAGCGCGCCGACGCTCAGCGCACGTGTCAACGCATTTTCATCGGCGTACTTCGACAGATAAACCACTGCATCATTTGCTTTCAAATCTGTATCATCATGTGCTTTCTGCATATGCCATTCGATTTTTGGATTTTCTGTGATTCTTGCGCTTTTCAGTTGTGCACCTGGCCCCATCGGCGTCACAATGTAATCATTCAGCGGCTTTATCGTTGGTTTCTTCTTCAGCTGAATTTCGACATCAACCGGTCGTGCAGCGAGGCCAATTTCACGTGCAAGCTGTGTAATCTTTGGGGTCTGCCTGATAAATGACTTTGCGCGTGAATTCACTAAAGACATGCGCAAATCAGCAACCTGCGGGATGGAGAAATTGTTTTCAGCCCAATAACGTGGCGCATCATGCAGCCATGCATCTTCTATTTCCTGTGGTGCAAGAATGCCGACATTAACCTGCGGGTAACCGTATCTCCCAACAAACGGCGCGGGTGACGAACCGAAGAATTTTTCCTTAACATTCTGCTGGAGCTTGAAATACGTTGGATATTGCTCGATGTCAGCGTAGCGGATGGGGCGAAGGCGCATCATCTGTAGAAAAAGTCACAAGAATAAATATTTGTGTATAATTTCAACGAGTAGTATCCTTCAAAAAGTTTTTTCGTACCTCATAAATCCGTGTAATGATATCATCTGCTTCTATTTTTGATATCTCTTTGCCATAATAATTGATTGCATTGCGAACTTTTCGAAGGCTATCAAACTCCTGCGCAAGCATACTCAAATGTAAGATTTCAGCTATAAATGCACCATAACACTCATGGTTGTAAACTTTGTATCCTTGCTCGAGTGCAATCGCTTCAAGCAGTTCGCGCACGGAATCATAAGCTAATATGACTTTTGAAGCCGCAGTTATATCGCTTAATTTTAATTGTTGCTCTGACAAAAATTTGTTTTTGCTCGATATAATCAACGAATGAATCATCGGCTTATCCGCCTTCACTTCTTTTACAAATTTATTACAGCAATCCTGCCAATCCATCATAATCGTATGATTCCTCTTAAGATATGACCATTGACTATGTTCGTTGCCAAGTCTTTATTTTTTATATCGTTGATAGAGGTGTACCAGAATGCCTGAATGCGGCGACGGAGTGATTGCTCAAACGTATCAAACTTCAATTCTTTTTTCCGTGCAATAATCACGAGATCAACATCAGATGCGCGCGTATTCTCGGCTTTAGATAACGAGCCAAACAAGATGATGGTTGGATCGACAAGTTCATGTTCAAGATACTCTGTTAATTGACGCAACTTATTTGCCCAATACAACCGTGAAATATCAATAAATAATCGTTCTTTTTTTGCATAATAAAGATGATAACCTCGATCTACATGGCGAAGAAGAAGCCCTTCTTTCACATACTCTTTCAATATTTTTGAAGCTGTTGGTGGTGATATGTTTAGCAGCCGTGCATATTCGCGCACGCCAATCCTTTTTGAGCAATCTTCAAAAAAAGGCTCAAGCACGGATATAATATCTAACATATGTAAGAAAATATTAACACATGTTAATAAAGCTTTCTAATTTGGTTGTTTTACTTATTTTTTCTTCTGTTACATTTAAATACTTTGAGCTTATAATATGAATATTCATATGAATATTCATAAAATAAAGCAGAAAATCAGTGCTTTTGCACATGAAGAGCGAGTTATTACTACGTCTGAGATCGCTGAAAAATTCTCGATGTCATGGAATACGGCAGAAAAATACCTGCTTGAAATGGCGCTTGATGGAATTCTCGTGCGCAAAAAGAAGCAGGGGGTGAACTTATGGCTGCCAAAATAGTTCACCGAACGTATGCTGTGTACGTAACTCTCCTACTTGCCCTCTGTGGTATATATCTGCTCGCACAGTACGGCAGCTTTACCGGCGCAGCAATCCTCGACACGGGCGCAGTCATTAACTCAAACAGTACGTTTGATCTTGGTCTCAATGTCACATCGCTCAGGATAACTGGCTCAGTGTCCGGCACAGGTAATATGATGCTGTACTTGGGTGACAGAATAGTTGTAGATACGCGAATACTGAATGAATCGTTGGAAAATTATTGTTTGGATACATGCGAGATTGCATCGGGTGTATCTGAGTTGCGAGCAGTTGTTGACGGCGATGCGCTGATGATTGTGACGGCGTTTAATTATACGGGAGAACCTATTGAGGAGATAGTGAATATACTACCGATCGAAGAAAACGAGACCGTGACTAATAACTCGACATATAATCAGACGGATGGGAGCGGCAGTGAGAGTAATACGACTATTAACCAGACTTTCGGCAACCAGACGAACGAAACAGTAACGTCACTCGATGATGTGACCATCCAGGCTTTCAACGGCTGCACGGCAGATACGACGAATGGACGGTGGACGGTGTCTTCGTCGACGACTATAACGACGAACCAGACGTGTTATGTAATCATCGTGAATAATTCGGCGACGCTGACGGTGATAACAAACATTACAAATTCCACTATTAAAATCGAAGCAACTAACATTACTGTAGCATCCGGCGCGACGATCAGCGCTGACGGCTATGGATATCTTGGTGGTGTTGCCACGGCAAGTGGGAATGGTCCGGGCAAAGGGCTTGGAGTCACAGGCCAGGGGGGCGGCGCAAGTTATGCAAGCTGGGGTGGAAAGAGCAGCGGAACTTCCTATCCAGGACAGCCGTACGGCTCAATCAAGAATCCAGGTCAACTAGGTTCTGGCGGTGGTGGGGGACATAGTGAAGAACGATTCTGGGGTTCGCACGGCGGCGGTTCAATCTTTATCAATGCAACGAATATGCTCAACAATTCTGGAACTATTAGTGCAGATGGTCAAGTACGCACGACCACCGATGGCGGTGTTGCAGGTGGAGGTGGCAGCGGCGGTTCATTGCTTGTTCATGTGGGCACGTTAAAAGGTAATGGTGCATTTACAGCAGATGGGGGTTATCACGAAACAGGCGGAACAAATGGTGGCGGCGGCAGCGGAGGACGCATTGCGGTATATTATGACATAAACAATTTCGCTGGAAGCTATTCATTAAACAGTGGGACCCCAAGCTCCGCAAGCTTCCGCGGCGGGCCTGGAACATTATTTAGAAAAGCACGAACATCAAGTTTTGCTGATTTAATTATTGCATCAACAATTACATCATTAACAACTACGCCGCTCAATAATACTTATGGATTTGATGTGGAAACGACGGATCTTAGGATAAGAGGTGATGCATTTGTCAATCAGACTGGACCATTTAATGCGACAAACCTGCGAAATCTGACGATTACTGATGGTGGAGTATTGATTATTTCAAATCAATATATGTTTAACGCAACATCAAACTTTCTTATAACAGGAACGGGCAGCCAGTTACAGCATGCGTCGAACAACGGGACTCATGAGTTTAATATAACGTTAACCATCCAAAATCTTACCATCGGTTCAGGCGCGTTGATAAATGCCAGCGAACGTGGTTTTAGAGGAGGAGTAAATGTTGGTAATGGACAGGGACCGGGAGGGTCAACTGGTATCACAAGCAGAGCAAGCGGTGCAGGTCACGCAGGCACAGGCGGACAGGCAGCCGGCAGAACTGGAATTCCGTATGGTTCTTCGACTGATCCGCGTGAATTAGGTTCGGGCGGCGGCGGAACTAATAGTGGTTCATTGTACTGGGGCACACACGGAGGAGGCGCTATCTTCCTCAATGTGACGGACACATTGAATAACACCGGAACAATAACGGTGAACGGTCAGACACGTGCGGGCAGCGATGGCGGAGTTGCGGGCGGCGGCGGAAGCGGCGGATCGATTCAGATCCATGCAGGCACATTAAAAGGCAGTGGAACAATTACATCAAATGGGGGTTATCATAATACGGGTGGCACAATTGGCGGTGGCGGGAGCGGTGGACGTATTGTAGTGTATTACACCACGAACAGTTTTACAGGAAGCATGACTGCATATCCAGCAAATCCTGGCACGCTGATTTCAGTCGGCGCTGCAGGTACAATTGTTATGAGACCGAAAGGTTCGCTACCCGTTGATTTTGTTATTGTTTCAAATACAGCGACGTTAAGCAATACAGTGCTGAACAACACATTTTTTGAAATTGAAACGACCGACTTGCGAATAGCAAATGCATTTGTCAATCAAACTGGACCATTCAATGCGACAAACTTAAGGAATCTTACCATAGATACTTCGATCTTAGAATTGTCAAATCAATATATCTTTAACAAGACGATGAGTGTACTCATTACGGGAACAGGCAGTAATCTGCGCCATGCGCCGAACAACCAAACACACGAATTCAATCTTACGTTAGAAGTCCAGAATTTGACCATTGGGACTGGCGCATACATCAATGTCAGCAATCGAGGATTTAGGGGGGGTGTCAACGCCAACGGCAATGGGTTAGGTACAGGCGGCGGTGGCGGCAGCGCCGGAGGAGGCGGATCAGGCGGCGCTGGACATGGTGGATATGGCGGCAAAGGAAGTCTCGGAGCTGCCGGTATTGCATACGACTCAATTTCAGCACCACGCGACTTAGGTTCGGGCGGCGGCGGCGGACATGTTGATGACAGATTCTGGGGAACACATGGAGGAGGCGCACTATATATTAATGTAAGTAACACGTTCAATAACTCAGGCACCATCTTCGCAGATGCACAGACAAAATCAACGACCGGCGGCGGTATTGCGGGCGGCGGTGGCGCAGGTGGTTCAATCTTTGTCATCACAAACTCTTTTGTAGGTAATGGTGCATTCAGTGCAAATGGCGGTTATCATGATACGGCTGATTCAGTAGATGGCGGTGGTGGTGGCGGCGGTCGCATCGCAATCCATTACAATACAAGTTCGTTTGCAGGGACTATGACTGCTGTGGGAGCCACGGGCGTAGCAGCAGGAAACATCGGCACCCTCTTCCTCTGCAACACATTCGGCAACATCAGCTGCCCGGGAAACGGCAACGGCGTCGACATGTCGTTCTATTTTAGTATAAACAATTCCGTCCAAATAAATAGAACAATCACCAACTGGAGCAGCGCATTGATAGTCTGGAACGACACGAGCACGAACACGACGAACATAGGCTTTTACAATTTCACCGGACTGCGTTCGTTGACATCGTATAAGATTACGAACAATTCCATTCAGCATGTGCTGCAAACAAGCAGTATTGCAGGCACCCTTGCAACATTCAACATCGCGTTAAACAACCAGAAAGAAATACAGTTACAAGCAAATGATGCGCCAGAACTGCAAGTAGATGTGCCAAACCAAACTATAACGCAAACAAGTCATACCATCATCAATCTTTCAGAGTACATGACGGACGCAAACAACGACAATATTACGTTCAACATATCCGAACGCAGCAGCAC
>Ga0209542_10021202_pt1 | contig 10209 bp, 9 predicted proteins | sample RifCSPhighO2_01_FD_184028 | JGI IMG/M metagenome (GOLD analysis project Ga0209542, IMG submission 184028) | Soil microbial communities from Rifle, Colorado - Rifle CSP2_plank highO2_0.1 (SPAdes) (version 2) | ecosystem: Environmental > Terrestrial > Deep subsurface > Rock core/Sediment ...
AGACTGGAAAGAGTTTGCAAAAAAGAGATCGACAATAATTAAGGATGATTATGTTATAAAATATGCCGGAAGAAGTAGAAGAAATTTTACCGATGGATCTCAACGAGCTGGCCATATTGCAGTTGGTGAAATGTTCCTTACCAAGTATTATTTCTACGATAAAAAATTTTACTACCTATTTCCGAAAATGACACGAGAGGATTTAGAAATATTGGATGAAAGTAAGGATACTGATAAAGAATGGTTCTTATTACGTAATGAGCCGAATGTGTTCATAAAAACTATTGATGACGTAGAAGGGGTAGATAAAAACATTAAGAAAAAACTTCTTCAAATAAAAGATGAGCCATTAAAGGGTGACGCTTTTTCAATCTTCAATACATACACTAAAGAAATCGTTTCAAAATTGGAGTCGGGCGAATACCGAATAAAAGAATAAGTTGTTGGTAACTCGACTACACAAATCCTACAACCTAAGCTAGGATATCAATAGCACCCTAATGGTGCTATAATACAAATACAACTGAATAGTTCGATCAAGAGTGGTGGTAGAGAATTGGCTCGATGACCCCACAGCAACCTGCAATTGTAAGGTGCTAAATCCAACCATCCGCCCCAGGCGGAAGGAAAGATGTGTTTGTGCCTAGTCCGCACAAAAACTCTTTCCTCTTTATTAGAGGAATTTTTTATTTTATGGTTAAAGTAGATTTTAAAGAAAGTTTGGATAAGGGTGTATTCTTTGGATTTGTCCCACATCGTTTTGAAATGAAGCAATTCCCGGAATTCAATAATTTTCCGTATAATGTCCTTTTTATGCGCTATGGGATAAGAGACGGAAAACGGGTTTCAGGCAGTGCGACATATGAGCCGGAGTTTTGGACTTACAAGAAAGAAGGTGATCTAAGCAGTATGAGATATCATAATATCTATGGAGGAGATTCTTACCTTACGATTGTCTATGATGAAAAAGAAAAGAAATATGTGGGAGAAAAGTTTGTTGGTGGTAAGTCGGTAGGCTCTGCATATGGTGTGGAAGATTGGAATATGTTTTTTATGCATCTTACAGCGTTAGGTTTATCTCAAGGAGAACAGTGCGAGTTTAAGGGAATCGCTTAAATTTCTTGTTTTCTCTATTGGTAACTCGACTACGTAAACTCCTTGATCTAAGTTGGGCTGCTAAAAGCCCCTAAAGTGTGCTAGAGTGTTTTCACAAATTAATAGACCTAACCCTCGCAAGAGGTATGGTCAAAAAGCCGTCTAAAGGAACCTTCCTCATAAAGAGGATTTGACCTTTTGTGTCGAATCGGCTTATGGGGATTTTTTATTATTCATTCATCCAAAACCAAAATTTATTTTGCAATTCCTCGCCTAGTTTGTACGCATTCGCGTGAGACAAAACGCCGAGGTAGGATTTTAGCGAAGAGTGAAGAGTCAATTCGCTGATTTGCCCACTCTTATAGCGATTCACATTTTCTTTCAACTTCCTAAAAATTCTTTGCCTTGTCTTTGTTCTCAGCTTGATATGCTCGGGTAAAATAACATAGCCTAAAAAATCAACGCCCCGAATGTGCTTAGTGATGTGAACTTTTTTAGGATGAAGTTCAAGACATAGTTTTGTTTCCAAAAAATCTTGTATAGCTGGAATTAAATTTTTTAGATATCTCTTGTCTGTAAAAACAATTATAAAATCGTCAGTGTACCGTGCATAATACTTAACTTTTAACTCATGCTTAACGAATTGGTCAAATTCATTCATAAAAATATTGGCAAAAATCTGCGAAGTAAGATTACCGATCGGCACACCTCGGCGGTCAAAAAGATTTCGTTTATTTGTTTCAAAGCTCCCAACGATTTCTCGCATAAGATTCATTACTTTTCCGTCTTTTATTCTTCTCTCCAAAATACCAATAAGAACAGTATGGTCAATGGAATCAAAAAATTTTCTGATGTCACATTTCAGAGCGTAACATTGTCTCGTATTATTTTGGCTTACAGTTCGAAGCATCTCCGCAAGTTTTTTCATTCCTTTATGCGTTCCTTTACCGATACGGCACGAAAAAGAATTGGGAGTAAAGGTCGGTTCAAATATCGGATTAAGCACCTTAAAAATTGCGTGGTGAAGGACACGATCCCTGACAGTCGCCTTATGAATTCGTCGCAACTTCGGATCATGAATCCAAAATCCCTTGTACGCTCCATGTTTATATGTTCCATTTTTCAAATCTCTATAAAGGTTAAAAATATTCTTTTCCAAATTAAGCTCAAAATCCATAACATCAAGTTTATTTTTCTTATCGGACTTGAAGACATCCCATGCACGGAACAATGCAACGGGAGAAATTATTAACCAGTATAAATCTTTATAAATTTTCATTTTATGAACGACATCGACATACCTATAATTAAAAAATCTTACGACCTGTATAAAGAGTTCTATGCTTTGCGTTTAACCGTTCCAAAACAGGATCGCTATAACTTGTGGCAAAAATGCGAGGGTACCTTAATTACTGTTTTAGAAGGCATCTTGATGGCCAGCCAGCAATCAAAAATAGAGAAACTTCCGACTTTAGAAAAAGTTAGCGTTAAGCTGAATTTCCTAAAAATCTGCGTTCGCCTTATGAAAGACGTAAAAGCTATTACTCCAAAGACATATATCTTGATTGAAGCTAATCTTGATGAAATTGGAAAAATGCTTGGAGGATGGATAAAATCTACTAAAGAAAGATAAATGAAACACCCTCGTTTGGAGGGTGTTTCTAGAGAATGGAAGTGCCGGGAGGCACCCACACCGATGTTGTCGTTGCGGTTGCCATTCCAGTTGTTGACATTGAGGCCGTTCTCGTCGAAGTTACCGACGCACGAGACGTTGTCAGCGTCGACCTGAGATAAGTATTTTGCTTATCTTCATCTGTGTCACCAAGAATTGAGTTTTACTGTTTTTGCAAACCTATATGCTCTTTTCTCTGTTTTAGATATAAAGTTTAAACTTTATATCAGATTTTATTTGGAAGTATCTGTTGGAACAGAACTTCACCAAAGATAAGCAAGAATTTCCATCTCTATCTTTTACTACTCTCTATTGTTATCCGTAAACAACAATATTCCCGTAGTCTCTTAAAGAAGAGTTTCTCGCGAGCCTGAACCGTGATCCAAGCTACATTAGCAAGATAAAAATATTCTAACTTATTACATATAAAATAGAAAGACCTCGCGAGAAGCATAGCTTTCCACGAGGTCTGACGAACCTCGCGGTTCGCACTTATCCATTGGATAAGATTTTATTACTTATGATATCAAGAATCACCACCCCAGAGCCTCCGCGCCCTGCAAAAAATTGGCGCGGAGGCTCAAGTAGTCAAGAGGAACAAGCCCTCTAGGCCACAAGGATCTTCCGGGAGGCACCCACACCGAGGCTGTCGAAGCGGTAGCCATCCCAGCTGTGGACATAGAGGCCGTACTCGTCGAAGTAACCGACGCACGAGACGTAGCCAGCGTCGACCTGAGAGGTCTTCACCGTGCGTTCCGTGCACGCCGCCCAACGTGATCCGTTGGGACGCTTGCCGGTTTTCCGAAAGACGAGGATGTCCTTCGTCACTTCGGCGATCGTCGTCGGTACCTCATACTCGGGAGGCAACATCGCCACCTGCTCTTCGGGCGTCTTGCTGGTTGAGCCGGGAACGATTTCCCGAAGTACGATGTAGAGCCGCGGCTCGAGCGTCACGATATCCGTGTGCGGTTGACCCGCGTGCCACGGATTCTCGTTGAAGTAGAACTTCGGCTGACCGTCAGCCGGGTGCAACTCCAACCACTTTGCTACCGTGAGCGGATCGCCGTTGATGTCCGGTGTCCCCATGAAAGCGAAGTGAGTGTCCGAGACGAGCTTGCCCTTGTGGAAGGGGCAAGGACTCATGAGGATCTCCTCCACCTTGGGATCGAGTTTCTCGGGCTTGCCGTAGTAGCTTGCCCAGTCACCCATACCCCAGATCCGAACCACTTGCTGTGTTTGCGTTGTCATAACTTTTCCTTTTTCTTTCCCCGGATTCGCCCCGAGTACTATTTTGCGGCATCGTCAATAGACGAGCTTTCTAAGCCCCATAATTCGAGGCACAAAAAGCTCGTCTATTACATGGTGATTTTTGTTAAAGAGCTTGGAAATACTGCTTTGTAGTATAACAAGAAAGTAGCTGTCTGTCAAGGTCAACAAGTAATTTTGACATATTATTTCAGTTGTTGATAACTCGACTACACAAACCATATAATCTAAGCTAGTATGGTCAGACCTCTAAAAAAGAGGTATAATTTCTTTACAAATTAATATAAGACCTAACCCCTTTAGTTTTCTAAAGGATATGGTCAGAAATACCGCTAAAGTGTAAAAAACTCCTCGTCCAGAGTCACTTTAGCGGTCATATCGGGAAACTGGTATGGGTGAATCGAAAGATTCATCGCAATGGGCGGGGAGCTTTTTGCAACCCGCTCAAAATAAAACCGCTAAAGTGTATGAATAAAATAAAGAGTTGGATTTTTAGAGAAAATTTAGAACTTTCTAAAAAATGGTGGCACAGATTTATTAAAGTTATCTTTTTTGGGATTTTCTTAGTTTGTGTTTTAAGCACAGCTATCTTTTGGCTATTAGAACCAATACCCGAATTACTCGGTAAGTATAATTCAACTATAGAATTTGCTCACGACAATCAGTATTCAACAGCTGAGGATAAACAAAGGATTGTAACTGAGATGCTTAAAATAGGAATAAAAAATGATTACAAGTTAAGCAAACAACAAGTCAAGATAATATTAGATAATATTCCTGAAAATCTTAATAAAGAAGCATTTTTAGACACATTAATAATGAAAGACTATGAACTTGAAGGTGTAGATACTGCACAAGCCAAGCAAGATATTGAAAAGAAAAGATCTCAAATTATTCCATCGAAGATATCAAAAGAATTTGAAAAAGATGGATGGTATTTAAAAGATGGGATTTATTATTATCCAAATTTTCTATATTACATCGAAGTGTTATTAATAATAACTCTTGGTTCTTTTGTTATCTTTATAATTAGTGCCTTAATTTATTATTGGGGATTACTATATGTAGTTTACGGCAAAAAATAATCTATGAAAACACAAACAAAAATTATTTCTATTCTTATCGTTTCAATAGTTCTAATACCTCAGATGGTTTTGGCCTCTTGGTGGAATCCTTTTTCTTGGTCAAGAGAGTCTAAACAAACTATGGACATTATCGAGCCATCTTTAGTTCCACCAACCGATAAATCTATTTCCATACCTGAAACCACACCCAAGCAAATTACTGAACCTAAAATTATTGAGAAAATAATAGAAAAGCCAATAATAAAGACAATAACTGTTCAAGATCCCGCCCTTCAGGCAAAAATTGAAGCTCTTATTTTAGAAAACAATACCCTAAAAGCAGAGATTACAAGACTGAGAAAAGCAAATGAATCGTTGAGCTCTAATTCAACATCAACCACTGAATCAAAAGTAATTTCAGAGTTTGCTACTCTCTGTATAAGTGCTAAAAAAGATGTTCTTGATTTAAACAAACAAATTGAAACACTTGATGATAAATATGCTGAAATTCAAAAAGAAGCACTTACTAAGAACCCAGATTCTGGATATCTTAACAGTGCTGATTATAAACAATCACTGACTACTAAACAGATAGCAGAAAAAGCGTTAATTAAACAGAGTATCAATATTGCTGTATCAGAAATGGATTTATATTGCGACTAAAATTTAGACCCAAAAAGGTGTCTCTTTTTCTTCTATATACGGCTGATATTCTCGCTCTTTGTCAGTCACAATAGTTAAAGCAAGTGCGTCTGGGATCGAGGAATCGATCCCTTCTTCCATTAACTTTTCTTTATCAATTATTCGTATTCTGGTGTCTGGTTGTTCAGTATAGACAATAGAAAGTAAATCATCAAAAATAGGACGACCAAGCAGTTTCCCACCTTTTTTAATCCATTCAGCTAATCGCCAATATGTTCTTGCTCGATGATTTACATATCGTTCTTTATCAGAAAGTGGTGCATCACCCATATTTATACCGTAATATTGCCTGTAATCTTTAGCACCGTGTTGGTATGCATCTGTCACATATTGTTTAATTCTCTCGCAGAGTTCTTGCCCCGATCCTACTTTATCGATAAAGATTCGATTGTCGGAAAGAAGAACATTGTGCTCTTTAGCAAGCTCAATTACTTTTGTAGCAATAATTGTAATATCATCTGTCATTTCATAATACAAAACCTTGGCGACATTTTTAGCTCGAAATACAATGGCTGAATAATTTCTATTACCACCTGCCAAAACCACACCCAATCTTCTTTCTCCAATAGGAGGAAGAGAATCAATATATGCCGATTCTAGATCTTTTTCATAAATTAGAGGATAGTATCCTTTAATAATACGAGATTCCTGTCCCAATATACTTAGAACTAAAATACAGAAAGCATCTGAGAGATCATCATGACGCTCAGTGCCAAAACCGGTAATTTGAGTAATCAGGTGTTCGGCACCTTTACGTGGAAATACTATTTTCCCCGATTGAATGAGACTAGAGGTTAATGACAGACGAGCCCGTTTGTCAGTTCCCTGGGGTTTATATTCTTTTGCTGGGTATCCTTCTGACTGCAACTGATCAATCAGCGCTTTTTGATAGGCGACTCCCTCAATCCACATGGTTGTAGGAGAACCATTTCCCAATGTCTTAGATATTGATTTGATTATTTCTGTAGTCTTTGGAAAGTCCATTCGTTCGTTAATTGGATTTGGAAGAATATATATCTTTAGATTATTTTTTCTTCCATAAACTCTGGCGGAAACCATGGCAGTAAAGTCAGCTGTAGATTCTTCACTAATAGCTGGGTCAACTCCTGTCGCACTATAACGGAAACAGGACGAAGGATCTTCAGGCGGAAATGAATTATAGTGTTGTATCCACTCAGGTCGAACTACTTGCTCATCGGTGCTTATTATATTTAACATATACTCCCGCTCCCAAGCCTGAATGCTTGGCAATCCTTTTTTGACTGTTTCAACTTCTGCTTCCGTCTTATATTTTTCAGGCCACATCACTTTATTATTCTCATCAAAAAATGGATATGCTCGAGCAATTCCATCCATCACTCCATCACGCATCGCTACTTTCAGTCGCATGATGATTGAATCATTATGGAGCCTAGTTCCAATCACAATGAGCCGAGTATTTTTGTCACCCAAAGGAATAACATCGCCCATGAGCCAGTTAAAAGTTTTGTCTCGACTTTCTTGCGTTTTTACTATATCTAGATTTTCCAAATCGTCGCAGATTATTAAATCTGGTCGGTGCTGGCGATGCTTAATTCCTCGTATTGCCTTGTCGATTGAAGCAACCGTAATACGTGCACCATAATTTTTCAGCACGATTGATGTTGCTCGCCACTCATCGTCTGGTTCTTCAAAGGGACCAAGGTCGGCATGAAGTAGTTCATTCATTTCTAGTTCCATTTTAATATTTGCTAAATATTGCCTTGCCTGACTTTCTGTTTGAGCAAGAATTAATATAAACTTTCTTTTCTGACATCCAAGAATTGACCAAATAGCATAGGACATTCCCATAATTGTGGTTTTACCAGAGCCTCTAAATGCTTCAACAATAACATTCTTGTTTCTTTCGTCTTCCGTTAGTTCAAACAATTCTTTATGAAAAGCTGATGATTGATAGCCAATATGGTGTGGAAAATAGATGTGGAAAAACCAAAAATGACATGCTTGAGTCACGTTCCGACGCATAGCCCGATTTTTAATAATCTGCTCAATTTCCTCCTGTTTGATTTTACTAGGATCGTGATTATGCATTGTTTTCTTTATTTAGTGATTTTTCTTCGACTAAACCAAGTGCTTGTCTAACAATTTTTTCCTGTTCCGGTGTCATAACGTCATCACTTTTTATACGTGCTGTTACTTCTAATCTATTGCTATACTTCGGATGATGCTGACGCAACCATAAATTTATGGCGGGAAAGTTTTTGTCTTTAATGAGAGAAACGAGTTGTGATTCACTTAGATCATTGATTAACTGTTCACCTGAGCTAATAGCTTCATCAGCTTCTATGCAAAATTCCTCATCTTCTTTTCGCCAGCGGTAATATGTTGAATGACCAATATTGATTTTTTCACAGGCAACTTTAATAATTGGCATTCTCCGAAGCTGTTCGAGAAGTAATCTCTTTTCTGCTTCTTGTCTTTTTTCTATCGTTTTATTTTTCATATCATTTTTTCCGCCTTACTTCCTGTTAACTTCTCAAATCTTGAAATAGTTGTTTGTACATACTCAGGATCAAGTTCTATACCAATACAGATTCGCTTTGTTTGCTCACAAGCCAAGAGAGTCGTGCCAGAACCAATAAATCCATCAAACACTACGTCACCAATCCTAGTGCTGTTTAAAACAAGACGACGTATCAAACCAACTGGTTTCGTTGTTGGATGAAAGGGACTACGATTCGGTTTTGGATGCACGATGACGCTTTTATCTTTTGATTTCAGGAATTCGTGAACCCCGTACCATCCGTATGCGATGAGCTCATGCTGTGGGGCATAGTCCATCCTACCTACAACCGCCTGTGTTTTAACCCAGATTAAAAGCTGTCCAAATTTACAACTTGCATTTTGCATTCCTTCACGAAGAGCAAAGATCATCTTATCGGAATTGAAAATATAAAACACGTTTTTCCTTTCTAGGTGAGGTTTAATAGCCTCAATCCAGTCTTGGGTAAATGTTGCATATTCTTTATCGCTTTGGAGATGATCATTAGCCACTTTTTTGTCTTTTAGTAATGTCTTGAAATTCTGTTTACTTTCTGTCACAGCAACTCCGTACGGCACATCATTTATTACTGCCTTAATCCTATGTTTACCGACAACTTTTTCAACGAAGTCTTTGTCTCGGGAATCTCCGCATCCGATGTAGTGATTCCCAAGTTTAAAAATGTTTCCTTGTTTAATTGAGTTTAGTGATTTTTTCATTTGGTGAGAGTTGTTTAAAGCGGTTAATAATGAGCTGGCAAAATATTGGTTCCATTTCACATAGGTAAGCTGTTCTTTTTAATTGTTCACATGCAGAAAGAATACTGCCCGACCCAGCAGTTAAGTCCAAAACAAGGTCACCCGGACGAGTACAACGCCTCAATGCTTTTTCGTGAAGTGTTGGAGGTTTTTGAGTTGGATGTTCATATTCCGATCCTGCCAATCTTTTAACAAGCCATATATTCAGTTGATCAAGAATGTCTTCTGTTAGTCTATTGCCAGTAGTCATTTCCTTGTTCATAATCTCATTTAGGTTTGTAATTTTTGAAGAAAGATATGGACTACCTTTTGTCCCATACACACAAAATTCCGTTACTTTATTAAATGCCACATTTGGGGTAGGTGAAGCATTATCTTTAACCCACAAGCACAATCTTTTTGAATTGAGACCAAGTTCTATATATAATTCTTGAAATAGCCAGACATATCGTTCATCGCACCAGAAAAATACATGGGTATCTTCTTTTGAAATAGCTAGAGCATTCTGCATTATTGTTTTCACAAAAATTCTGTATTCTTCGTCAGTTTTGCAATCATTCGTGGTACCACCGTATTTTGCTTTTCCGCCTACGCCTTTGTTGTAGTCCAGTTTAATGTTGAAAGGTAAATCCACATCAATCATATTTACTCTTGCTTTACCCATGAGCTTTTTAGCTACAGTCGGATCAAGAGCATCACCACAGATAAGCCGATGTCGCCCAAGAGAAAACATATCGCCTGTCTTAATGTCCGTTGTTTTAATTTTTTCAAGTTCCTTTACTTCATTAAAGTTATCATCAGTCACTTCAAGATTGTCGTCAAAAATATTGCTCAGGTCGCCTGAGTCAAATCCTGATTCAAGTAATAAATCGATATCAAAATTGGCTTCAAGCAAATCCCAATTCCATGAACCACCTGAGCGATTTGAGGTAAGCATATATTGTTTGAACTCTGATTCGCTTAATTGCCGATTGGGCACTCGAACTTCAATTTCTTCTTCGCCACGACTAAGAAGTTGAAGAGCTTTAATCCTCATATGACCTGCAATAATTCTGCGATCTAAATTAATTGCAGGAATTTCAGCTAGATTAAACTTTTGCAGACTCTTTTTTAAATCTTCCATTTGCTTAT
>Ga0209542_10021203_pt1 | contig 10209 bp, 10 predicted proteins | sample RifCSPhighO2_01_FD_184028 | JGI IMG/M metagenome (GOLD analysis project Ga0209542, IMG submission 184028) | Soil microbial communities from Rifle, Colorado - Rifle CSP2_plank highO2_0.1 (SPAdes) (version 2) | ecosystem: Environmental > Terrestrial > Deep subsurface > Rock core/Sediment ...
GCCACAGAGCAACAAGTCAGAGATTTTATATCACTTCGTGATAAAAAATCTTCCGACATGATTTCTGGGGTGCAGAAATCAGAAATGCGCCAAAATATAAAATTATAAATATATGCCACAAATAAAACCAGAAGTAGAAGCATTCGCCAGAATAAAAGTTTTAGGTATTGGTGGGTCAGGCAAAAATGCCATAAACCACATGATCAACTCCAAAGTTAAGGGGGTTGAATTTATTGGTATTAATACCGACGCACAAGATCTTCACAACACTCTCGCGAAAAGAAAAATTCATATTGGAAAAAACTTAACTCGGGGACTCGGAACCGGCATGAATCCAGAACTCGGAAAACGAGCTGTAGAAGAAACTCAAGAAGAAATTCAAGAAGCAATCAAAGGCGCTGACATGGTTTTTATTGCAGGAGGCTTGGGCGGTGGAACTTGCACAGGGGCTGCTCCTAGAGTTGCTCAAATTGCTCGTGAACTTGGAGCACTCACAGTCGGGGTTGTCACAAAACCTTTCTTTTTTGAGGGACAACAAAGAGCTAAGTTGGCTGAACAAGGCCTAGCTGAACTTCGTAATTCGGTAGATGCAATAATCGTCATCCCAAACGATCGACTTCTTGTAACCGTCAGCAAAGAAACAACAGCCAAAGACGCCTTTGCGATGTGTGACAATATTTTAAAACAAGCGGTGGAAGGCATTTCTGATTTGATCACCACGCCCGGAATCATCAATATAGACTTTGCTGATATCAAATCTATCATGGAAAATGCAGGACCAGCCCTCATGGGTATAGGCATGGCAACAGGAGAAAAAAGGGCGGAGGAAGCAGCAAAAGCGGCTATCAATTCCCCCCTCCTCGAACTTTCAGTAAACGGGGCTAAGGGAGTTCTCTTCTCAATCGCCGGCGGAGACGATTTAACGATGCATGAAATTCAAGAAGCAGCAAAAATTATCACTGAATCAGTTGATCCAAATGCTAAGATTATCTTCGGTACAGTGCGAGACGAAAAATTAAAGAAAAATGAGCTCAAGATAACAGTAATTGCAACGGGCTTCCCCGAGAATGTATCGAAAAAATCTTTGTTCCAAGGAGTAGAAAAGAAAGAGGCTCCTGAAAAAGGAAAGATCTATAATTCCCTTCCTGAATTCAAGAAAGATATAGAATCAATGCCCTCTGAAGAAAAAAAAACTCCTATTATATCGGATGAGGAAGATGATTGGGGGGTTGTGCCGGCTTTTTTACGAAGGAATAAAAAATAGGAGTAATAGATTCAAGATTCACGAAGCATGATTCAAGAAAAAGGAAAATCTATACGCGAGTTTACCGATCTCCTAGCATGGCAAGAAAATCATAAGCTCGTTTTATTGATTTACTCAGAGACGAAAACATTTCCAAAAGAAGAGATTTTTGGACTTGTAAGTCAGATGCGACGTTCCGCCATATCAATAACATCCAACATAGCGGAAGGTTTTGGAAGACATGGAGCAAAAGAAAAGGTGCATTTTTATTATTTAGCTCATGGTTCGCTTACAGAATTAAAAAATCAACTTTTCATCGCAAGGGATCTTAATTACATAAAAAATTTTAAAGAAGTCGAGAACCAACTTATCAACGCTCATAAATTACTTCAGGGTTTGTTAAAGAAAACAAAAACTTTCTTATCTTGAATCTTGAATCATGAATCTTGAATCTACTCTATTTGATTTAGCTATTATAGGTGGGGGTCCCGCTGGCGTAGCCGCTGGAGTTTATGCGGCTAGAAAGAAACTTAAAACGGTTTTCATAACTTTTGATTTTAACAGTCAAAGCGCTGTTTCCATGGATGTCCAAAATTGGATTGGAACCGTATCTCTATCCGGCCAAGAATTAGCTGATAATTTTAAAAAACATCTTAAAGCTTACGCTGCTGACTCAGTCTTTATAAAAGAAGGCGAGAAAGCAGTAGCAGTTACTAAATCTGGAGAAAATTTTACAGTAAAGACAGACAAGGCCGAGTACCAATCAAAAACCGTACTCATCGCAACCGGCAGCAAACGTAGACAACTAGAAGCCAAGGGAGCGGATATTTTTGAAAATAAAGGAATTACTTATTGTGCCTCATGCGACGGTCCCCTTTTTGCTGACAAAGATACGGTCGTGATTGGTGGAGGAAATGCTGGATTTGAAACTGCCGCTCAGCTTTTAGCATATGCCAAAAGCGTTACTTTAATTCACAGGAGCAATGAATTCAGAGCCGACCCAGTCACCGTGGAAAAAGTTCTCAAGAATCCAAAAATGAAAGCTTTCAAAAATATTGAGACTTTGGAAGTTAAGGGAGATAAATTTGTAAAATCAATTGTTATAAAAGATGTGAATACTGGAAAAATTACTGATTTACCTACAGAAGGAATTTTTGTTGAAATCGGACTCGTTCCAAACACAGACTATGTAGCGGATCTTATTAAATTAGATCAATATAAAAGAATTCCAATTGATACTAAAAACCAGCAAACAAGTGTGAAGGGTGTGTGGGCCGCTGGAGATTGTACGGATATTTTATATCATCAAAACAACATTGCTGCGGGAGATGGGGTGAAGGCGCTTGAAGATATTTATATGTACCTGCACGCCAAATAGGTATAACTTCCACATTTGGCCAATTTTGTCGTAAAAATCTCCGCTCTTCACTCGCCGTATAAGTACATACGTCTCGCTTCGATGCTCGATTTTTCCAACAAACTTGTCTCAAATCTGAAAGTTCTAGCCGAGACAGTATGAAATGAAATCAAAAAAGTATTGCGATGTGTCGCAATACTTTTTTGATAGGTAGGAGCTGAAAGGAAAGTTTTATGGTTACAATGACGCAATTTCAACCTCCCCGCCAAAGTATGTTTTGTAAACAAAGTACATCACCAAAATAAGAGTAAGAAGGCCTAAGCCACACAGGACGTGCAAATAATGATGGCGTCTGAGCTCAAAGAACAAAGCAGTGAGAACCAAGAAGGCTATAACGACAATAAGCGTAACGTAAACTATAGTAAGAAGCATCGAAGGACTCGATAGCAAAAGTTCTGTTGGATTTGAATAGGTCTCGTAAGAAACTTTTTCCTCTGTCACAATATCGTTCTGCGGAGCTGAGTTATTGACATTCTCTACCGCTAAGAATTTTTGGTCTTCTGAATCGAATGCGGCGATACCCAAAACTTCTGTGTCAGGCAGTGGCACATTTCCCGCAGGCACTGGAATAGGAGAAGGAGTTTCATCCTCCAGAACAACTGTTTCCTCCGGAGTTAATTCAGCAGCAAAAGCGACATTTGGCTTACCAAACATCTGAACAACGAAGATTGTTTCTTCTCCTTTATAGTAACCCTTCGAAGTTGCGATGCCGATTTCCGTAAAATTTTGATTTAAAATATTTTCTCTGTGGCCCGGCGAATCCATCCATGCGTCCACCACATCTTCTGAATCAGAGAAAAAAACAGCCAGATTTTCTCCTGCGTATATAAAATCGTAATTTACACTTTGAATAAAATACCAAGGACTTAATCCTTCTGGGCTATAATGGGCAAAGTAACTCTTTTCTGCCATATCCGCAGCCTTTCTCCGGGCCGCTTCTTCAAGCATTGGATTTGTTTTTAAACCTCCAACATTTGAGGCCAGACGATTATTATTGGTGAGATCAACCAGCACTCGAGGCAAGACGTCAGCCAAGTAGCCAGTCCGAGAAATAATAACTCGATGAGTTATTGAGGCGAAGAAAGAAAAAACAATCAGAAAAACCAACGCGGCAACACTAGGTCCGAGCCAAGCTTTTGGATGATGATTATTGTCTTTGTTCTGATCCATAGTCTTTACATTTTAACATATAAATAGATTTTATACAAGTATGGTAGCTGGATGAAATTAAGATGACTTTATTTTAACAGATTAAGAAAAATAGGCTATCAAGTTATTAAGTTGCAAAAAAAAGACAAAAAGAAAACCCGTCGCGACCACAACGACGGATATTCCATTGTTGGGTCGAGAGCAGGTTTATGGTTCCCAATGCGCAATCGTGCGTTCGATGGTTCTCACGGGAACTCTGTGAGCACTTCTTGATGCGGCAACTTCAGGTGAAGGATGCGGAAGTTTCTCGATTCTCACCACATATCCAGCCTGGATAGCTGCTTCCGCGTACCTAACGAAGTGATCTCGCTTGGCATTCACGTTGTCACAAACAACAACTGGGATACCCTGTCTGAGGCTCTCCGTGAATGCTTGAAAGTTGCGCTCGTGATACGCGGCCAGAAGAGATCCGTCGAAACAATACTCTCCGCGAACCATGAAGTAGTCGTCTGTCGAATGAATCCTGCCGTTATCACCTGCCAGGACTCGAGCTCTCGTGCTTTTACCGCTCCCAGGCACACCCCGCATGATGTAAACGATTTTCATTCTTATCACCAAAAACGCAGTGGGTATTTAAAAAGAATAATGTCCAAACAACGAGTTCGAACACTTATAACTTATCATATTTAAATGAGTCTGTCAAGGAAAATAAAGCGAATACCGAAAAATGACTTAAAATAAGGCTTTTTCAACATTTCGAACTAAATATTTCACGAAATAAAATCCTAAGTTTCAATATTTCACCACTACTTTTCATATTTGTGATAGAGTGAAAATATGAAAACAAGATTGATTCCTCCAATTTTCGTCCTGGCTATTTTGGTATTAGTTGCTTTTCTCCTACCCAATTTAAAATTCGCGAACGCCAAACAGTCGACAATGAATGTGTCTCCCACCACAGTTTCTCCTCTCTCCTCCACAACTCCCTCTCAAACAACACCGATTCCTCAAATTTTATTAACCGGCGGTAGTGACGGAAATTTTGCTCTAAAAAATAATGTGCTCTCTTCGATAAATGGTTCTCTCTGGAATCAAGTGATGCCAAACACAATATGGTCTGCTAGATCTGATCACTCTCTAAATTATTTTAACAACGGATTGTGGCTCATGGGCGGCAAAACTCAAAGTTCTGGTTTCTCTGGAAACAATGACATCTATGCCTCCGTGGACGGCGCTTCCTGGAGACAAATTCCGAGAAGAAGAGTGATGTGGGGAGAAAGATATGGGCATGCGACAGAGGTTTTTGGTAATTCAATATTCGTAATGGGAGGAAGCAGTTTAAATCAATCGGTTGTCACTCAAACTTATTTAAATGATGTTTGGTCGTCTCCTGACGGCGCGACTTGGACACAACTTCCAAACGCTCCATGGACCCCGAGACAAGGTCACGCTTCGCTAGTTTTCAATAATAAAATTTGGGTTTTGGGCGGAGAGATTGGAAATAGTTGGCCACTCCGAATGTATATGAACGATGTCTGGGCCTACGACGGCACAAGTTGGACGACAGCCACATCAAGCCAGAGGTGGATTCGCAGGGCCCAACATTCTGCAGTAGTTCATAACGGCAAGATGTATGTGATGGGAGGACTGAGCAACATAGGAAGAACTTTTATTTGGTTCCATGATGTTTGGTCATCACCGGACGGAATCAATTGGACCCAAGAAACAGCGAGTGCACCGTGGGCAGGAAGAGAAGGTCATGTGTCGTTGGTTTTTGATGGAAAAATATGGGTAATCGGAGGTACAAGTTACGACAGGCAAACTAACCAAACCAGGGTATATAATGATGCCTGGTCATCCGGAGATGGACGCACATGGACGTTAGAAACATCAAACATTCCGAACTTCTTGGGAGGAGAATCCGCGGGGGTTGTATTGCCGTAAAATTGGTACAATTACACCCCCGCAAACTCAAGTAAGGGCTTTCGGTGTAGAACGTCTTATACCTTATAATAGAGGATATAATATTTAACCTTAACAATTATACAAAAACTATGAAAAAATTATTTTTATTGGGAGCACTTATTTTCAGTCTTGGTTTTGGAGCATCCGTAGCTAGCGCACAAACTGATGCGGTTCAAAACTCTTGTGTAAAACTAACATACGATCTGTCATTGAATTCGACAGATTCTTCTACAAAAGGAGAAGTATCGAAGCTTCAATCATTTCTGAAATCTACAAAATATTCTGGTCAGGAAGCGAGCGGAAAATTTGACGATTTAACTAAAGTTAGCGTCATGATCTTCCAGGCTGATAATAAAATTACACCAGTTTCTGGAGTAGTTGGTGAAAAAACCAGAGCTAAAATATACGAAGAATCTTGCAATCCGATAGTTAAACCTCTGACATTTTTACAAATGTTATTTGGAAATCTACAAACCGGGCCGATCAGTTTGGAAGATTTGTTAGCCAAATATAAAGGTACGAAACCTGTTCCTACTGTCCCTGTCCCAACGACGCAACCATCTATTGAAATAGTTGCAAAATCAGGCACCACTTTAAGTACATATTATATCGTTGTTGAGAAAGGACAAAAGATTGAATTTTACGGAAAGCCAGCAAACTTGAGCGACGTTGATTACAGTGAAAACGGCTTCACAGCTGCTTGGAAATCCACAAACTCAGTCTTTGATGAAAAGTGTCTAAATAAGAATAATAAAAAATTTAATGGAAACAGCGTATGGAGAACAACTTGCAAAGCTGTAAAAACTGGCGATGCAGAAGTTTATGTAGAGATATACAAAGACGGGGAAACCTACACTTCAAATAAAATAAATGTTGTTGTAGAAGAACGTTCGGCACATAAAAAATCTAAAATTAAATTAGATTACGCCATGTCCGCTGGTTTAGAGAAAAACACAATCAGTGTTGATCAAACCGCAACCATTTACGGAAAAAACTTGGCTGACAAAAACATGTCTGTCCATCTAAAAGGAAAATCGGTAAAACACGCTGACACTAAATTAGAGGTAATAAATGTACAAGCTGCGAGCGCTGACTTCATCGTCCCGGAATTAGCTTCCGGGGAATATGAGTTGTGGATTGAACAATCGGGCAACAAAGCAAGCAATAAATTAATTGTAAAGGTTATAAAAGGAGATGTTTCGATCACAACAGACTTTAAGTTCATCTTCCCCACCACAAACTCAAAGCTTATCGCTGGCCAAACTTATATAATTACTTGGGCTGGAATGGAACCGGGAGCGGAAACTTATAATTTCTTTTTAGATTGTGAAGATCCCGCATGTGATGCTGTACTTATAGGCACGGCAGTTGCGGAGAAAACCCCCATGCTGTCTTGGACAGTTGCAGATAATACCAAACCAAGAAGTGACTATTTTATCTCTTATAATGCAGTCGGGAAAAATGTTCGTTCCTACTTCGTTGCCCCAAGAGGCCCATCGTTTACAATTTCTAGGTAATCTAAAACAAATTTACTAACACAAAAACAACCCGCTTGGCGGGTTGTTTTTGTGTGTATATTTTTATAATTGGCGGAGGGTGGAGGATTTTAAACTTACAGTTTCAGTACCCCGATTGGTTATTTATTTCGTTGCACTCATAAATAAGCTCAATCGGGCTTCAAATCCTCCCACAGAAGTGCTTTAGCACTTCCTATCCTCCTTGTTCGCTTCGTTCACAGCGGAGGGTGGAGGATTTGAACCTCCGAGGGATTGCTCCCAACCGCGTTTCGAGTGCGGCGCATTAGACCACTCTGCCAACCCTCCTTCCTATTGAATTTAAACGATTTTTGATTTTTTAGCAAAAAATGCTATGATTTTTGTCGTTAAATCGACTATAGTTAAATTGACTTTTTACTTTTAACTTTCGACTTTTAACTAATTTTGGCCCTATCGTCTAACGGTTAGGACAGTGCCCTTTCAAGGCGCAAACCCGGGTTCGATTCCCGGTAGGGTCATAAAATAATAATCTGCCGAAAGGCAGTTTTATTTTATGACCCTAGGCAGTGATCAAAATCACTGCGTCCGGGAATCGAAGCCTTGTTGAGCACAAATTTGAGTCTGTGACAAAATTTGCCCAACAAGGGTACTGAAACTGTAAGTTTCGATAAGCGTAATCGCGGTCACGGTAGAGTCATAGATTTAGGCGCAGCGAAAAGTTGTGACCGAATTCCCCTCTTCCTCCTTCGTTACGCTCAATAGCACAAAATAAATAGGGGCAGTTTGTCTCGTCAACAAACTGCCCCCTTCCCTGTGACCACCAGTCCTACGAGGACTGGCTTTTCACCTCAAATTGGGACGCCCATGCAACGTCCACCATCGCTGGAGTAAGTATACACTCCGGTATAAAATCGAGAAGTAAAGATATACACACCCAGGCACCAGCCTATTTGGGTATAAATTTAAATCAATAATCTTGATTTTTTCCTATATAATAAAACTATGTTCACCAAAAAGATAAAATCTGCAGGAGGGGTTGTGATAAATAAAAATGGTGAAGTTCTTATTGTCAGTCAAAGAAATAACGCTTGGTCACTACCCAAGGGTGGAATAGAAGAAGGCGAAAACCCACTCGAAGCTGCTAAAAGAGAAATTTATGAGGAAAGTGGAATCAAAAATCTCACTTTCATAAAACAACTTCCGAGTTACCAAAGATTCAAAATTGGAAAAGATGGTGGCGAAGACAAAAGTGAGCTTAAGTCTATTTCGATGTTTTTATTTAAAACAGATGAGATGGAACTTGGCCCCATAGACCCAGATAACCCAGAAGCTAAGTGGCTTCCAAAAGAAGAGGTCTACAACCTTCTTACCCACCCAAAAGACAAACAATTTTTCCAGGATGTATTATTCGAAATAGATAAATAAAGTCCAAAATCATTCTACTATTCTGTAGAATAATAGAATGATTTTATGAATAAGTTAGTCTTTAATTTTAAAATCATTTACGGTATTATCAAACTTGGAATATGCGCGCTTAGCTGTTTTGGTAGGTATTACGCGATCTATCAAACAATGTGGTTTAAAATTGAAAACAAAATTTATGGGCGGTTAGCTCAGTTGGTAGAGCGCAACATTGACGTTGTTGATGCCAGAGGTTCGAGTCCTCTACCGCCCACAGCGTAACGAAGTAAAGCGAGGACGAGTAAGAAAAGCATGAAGATGCTTTTCGTGAGGACTCGAAGCCCGATTGAGCTTATTCTATGAGCTTTGCGAAATAAAATAACCAATTGGAATACTGCTCCTGTAAGGAGAGAGCCCTTACCATTCACAACAAAAGAAAAGCCGGTACCTGCCCGCTATGGAAACCAACAAATATCCCCCCTTAACATTCAGTAAGAAATATACTAGGATTGGTGAGGAAAGAATGAACTAGGCCAAAAGGAGGGCTTAAATGTCTCGTCACAAAATTCTGAATACGCCGTCAGTTCTCGGTTTTTCTAAATCCATTTCTGATTGGGATTGTCTACTCAGACTGATAATCGATGACAACCATCATCACTTGCTCGGCGTAGAACAACCGATATGGGTTGTGTGGGCCACCATCCGGAGCTTGGAATGGAGGGATCGAGGTCAAGGTATTTTGGGTTTTGGCGGCCGCATTTCCATCAGGATCCCAAAGACCTCGCATTACATCTTTAGAAACTTCCAAGGTGAGGTGGAGTTCACGAGAAATAGATCATCATGTAGTGGTGGTTGGGTTGATATCGAGCAAGAACTGGCTATCCCAAGCCAAGAAACCTCCGAAATTCCTGCCTTGCTAATCCCCGCCGAAGGATGCTGAGTATAAGTTGTTGTCCAGACCCTATGCAGAACAATGCGTTCCGCTCGGGGTCTTTTTTATTCCAGCTAGCGAGCGGTCGATCTGGGATAGATCGACATCTGTAGACGACTATCGCGATATTGATTTTTAATACTAACTCTGTTAATTTTCGTCTACACCCAAAAGAAAAATGATTATTCTATCTATTGAAACATCGTGCGATGAAACCGCTATTTCTCTGGTTTCTGCAAAAGGAGGGGTTAAAAAACCGCAGTTCAAAGTACTTGCGGACATGACAATTTCGCAGATAAAAATCCACCAAAAATACGGCGGAGTTTTTCCTAATCTGGCCAAAAGAGAACATCAAAAAAATCTTGTCCCAATTCTGGAAAAAGTACTCGAGAAATCGAGCAAGCTAAAAGTGAAAAGTCGAAAGTCGAAAGTCGAAAAAAATGACCTGGCTGATAATTTACTTAAAAAGTTACAAGTTGTATTGGAAAGAGAACCGGAACTCCTTAGACAATTTACAGAGTTTATTCCTCGCATTAAAAAACCGAAAATAGACGCAATTGCAGTAACCCAGGGCCCAGGGCTCGAGCCAGCTTTATGGGTTGGTATA
>Ga0209542_10021204_pt1 | contig 10208 bp, 10 predicted proteins | sample RifCSPhighO2_01_FD_184028 | JGI IMG/M metagenome (GOLD analysis project Ga0209542, IMG submission 184028) | Soil microbial communities from Rifle, Colorado - Rifle CSP2_plank highO2_0.1 (SPAdes) (version 2) | ecosystem: Environmental > Terrestrial > Deep subsurface > Rock core/Sediment ...
GCCTTCATCTCCTCAATCGCCAAATCAATTTTGCTTTTTTTATCTTTAACTTTTTCTTTGACAAATCTTAATTCCACCAAAAATCGCGACGGTTTTTTCATCTGCTTTCCCCCGTAATCCTCGGCCGAAGTAAAAAACAAACCGGTCTTTGCTCTGGTCATCGCCACATACATCAAGCGCCTTTCCTCTTCCAAATGAATGTCGCCTTCGGGTAAAATTTCTTTAATCAAAGCATCCGGCAATTCTATCGGGTCTTTGCGCTCAATGGTCGGAAATCGCTTGTCCACCATTTGGACGGCAAATACATATTGAAATTCCAATCCCTTGGCTCCGTGAATGGTCATAATTTTTACCGTATCCGGTCCGCCGTCTTCCGGATTATCAAGCGATCCTTCATCTCCGGCTTCCAGAGCCAAATCAACGCTTTGAACAAATTCCCGCACGGTCGGCTGGCCGGCGGATTCTTCAAATGCCGCGACTTTTTTAAAAAGCTGGCGCAATAAATTTACAAAATTATAACTGTCCGGCTTTTTGAGAATTTTGGTCAATAATCCCGAATCATTGACAAAGTCGTACAGCACGCGGCTGGCTGGTTTAGACCTGGCGGCCGCCGTGTGTTTTTCTATCAGGTTCAATAAATTGCCGATGATTTCTCGCGAATTCTCGGAAATTGAGGGCGATGTTTTGAAAATATGGGAGCTTTCAAAAAGCGACAAGGATTTCTTGCGTCCCTCGTTTAAAATTTTTACCAAGTCATTGTGATCAATAGCAAAAATTGACGAAGTTAAAAGCCGGTAAAACGCTTTTGATTCGTGGTAATTGTCCAGCAGGCGAAAATACGCCAAAATATCCATGATTAAAGGCTTGGAAAAAAGCCCGCGCGAAGCTAAAAATTCAAAAGGGATGCCGGCCGCTTCAAAAGCGCGCATAAAAATATCAGCCCCGCTGTTTGATCGGACGAGAACGGCGAAGTCGCTCCATTGCGAATTTTGTATCTTGTCTTTTGCGTCTTGCGTTTTTGATTGAAACGATCGATTGTAAAGCTGGAGAATCTTTTCCGCGACTTTGCGCGCTTCTTGCTCTTGGGTGTCGGCTAAAATATATTCAATCATTCCGCTTTCTTTTATCTGCGCTACGAGCTTTTTGGAAATATTTTCAAGACCGCCATTTGATTTTTTTTCATTCATCCGCGCCTCCAATCTGTTTGGATTATTTTGTTGGATGAATTGATAAGAAAGATCCAGAATATTTTGCGCGGACCGGTAATTTTCCGTAAGCAAAACATCGCGGCTTTTTTTAAAATCTTTTTTAAAAGTAAGGATATTGGAAATGGACGCGCCGCGAAATTTGTAAATGGATTGATCATCATCGCCTACGACCGTCAGATTATTATTCGGTTCGGCTAATAGCTTTACCAATTCATACTGCGCCCAATTCGTGTCCTGAAATTCGTCCACCAAAATGTATTTGAACTGCCGGCGATAATTATCCAGAATATTGGGACGAATTTTGAAAAGTTTTAAAACATAATTTATCAAATCTCCGAAATCCAAAGCATTATTTTCCAAAAGTATTTTCTGGTAAATATGGTAAGCGTTAGCCACTTCTTCCAACCGTTTAATTTCCAAAATGTCCGATTCCCCGTCCGTATCCTGATTCAATTTCAATTCTTCGGCATATTTTAAATATTCTTCCGGAGAAATTTCTTCATCTTTGGCGCGGGAAAAATGCTTCAAGAGCGCGTGGATAAATTTTGTGGGGTTGCCGAGCGGCCGATAATAATCCAGATTGAATTTGTCCAAATTCTTGCGCACCAAATACCACTGCTCCGTATCGGAAAGAACGCGAAAATTGGTAGGCAGACCGATATCCAGCCCGTGCAAACGGAGAATTTTTTCGGCAAATCCGTGAAAGGTGGAAATCCACAAATCCACATAACCGTACGGCAAAAGCCTGTCCACTCTTTCTTCCATTTCCGCGGACGCCTTTTCCGTAAAGGTGAGGGCTAAAATCTCATCCGGCTTAATCTTCTTTTCCAAAATCAGCCAAGCGATCCGGCGCGTAATCACTGTGGTTTTCCCGGTACCCGCGCCGGCAATTATCAAAAGCGGCCCATTTTCGTGAACTACGGCCTCTTTTTGCTCTTTATTTAAAGATTCTAAAATCAAACTCTTCATTTTTTCATCTTACCAATTATTCGCCAATGTTTCAATTTTGAAAAACTTTAAGGTCGCCTATCCGCCTCGCTTCTTGCCCTATAACATCCCGCCGCAGCGGGGGGGCGCCGTTTAAAATTTTTTTTAAATACTCCTTGATTCTATCCTTGTCTTCGTTTTCTTTCTCGCCCTTGAAATATATCTCAATAAAATCTACCTTGTAATTTCCACAATGAAAAGCATAAATAACTCGCATTCCGCTTTTTGAACCTCGTCCTTTCAGCGCCTTGCAAGCGAATTTCTTTATTTTACAAATTTGTATTTTTTCTGTGCAAAGACCTTGAACTGGAAAAATACTTAGATTGTTTATTTTTTGAATATGAAAAAGCTCAATCGCCGCAACTTTTGCTAACTCCAAATCGTCTTCAATTGATTTGAATTTTTTGAGCAATCTTTTGAAATCTTTTTGAAATTCCGGCGTTTCGCCATAGTTAATCTTGCTCATCATAGTTTCTCACGGAAGTTTTAGGGGTGCGGTAAAACACGGCCTCGTAATCAAGCGGTTGATTTTCTTTCGCGACGAGCCAAGGAGTATCCTCGTGAGAGTATTCGCTTAATTCTGTGGCGTTTTTATCACCCAATCTGGCTATCACTTCGTCAATATGGCGTAATTCGCGCGCGTCTTTTAATTTCGTTAAATCCGGTTCGCGAATTGGCAAATATTTTCTTTGCGGATAATTAAAATATTTTCCCTCTACTTTGACAATCTCGCCATTTTTGATCATGTCATCAACAATGACCTTAAATTCAACCGGCGTAGGCCCATAATGATTTTTAATATAGGTGGCACCGACAAGCTGTTCCTCAAATTTTTCGTAAAAATCAAAATCAATAAAATAAAGCAATTTATAAACTACCGCCTCGCCGACATTCGGCTTGCCGCCGACCTTTGATAAAACATAAAGCAAAACCTCCTTAAATTTTTCCAGATTTTTTTGCGGAACGCTTATCCTCATTTCTTGCTTTTCTTCTTTTATTTTCTTAACGCTCTTTTTAACTTCTACTACAGCAGAAGTATCTTTACCTTGAACAAAATCGTCAAAAACAATACTAAAAATATCCGATAGTTTTCTTGCTTCGGTGATAGTCAAATCCCGTTCGCTTTGTTCTATTTGAACATAAGTCGGGCGAGAAACGCCAATCTTGGACGCCAAAAAATCTTGCGTTAAATTGTGTTTTTTGCGCTGTTCTAAAATAAATTTACCAATCATATTATTATCCCCAGTATAATCCTTGTAAAATTATTTGTCAATAGAGATGTGAATAAGTTTGACAAACGCTAAAATTGGGGTATTTCAGATAGACCCGTAATAAACCGCAACTTTATTCTAACAGATATAGAGGATAGAAAAAGAACTAGACCACAACTCGCTTTTTTTTCTTTTACGCATTTTTTAAAAATTCTAACTTTTGTTTCCCTTTTTAATATTGCAAGGGCGACACAATAATTCGGCGTTTGAGAGTTCGGTTCTACCTCCCTTACTCCACGGGTCTTTATGATCCATTGTTAATTCCTCCACATAAAAATACTTTTTGCAGCTGGCGCACTGATATTTATTCTCTTTATTTGGCTTCTTTTTTCTTAAATATTCTTTTTTATCGTCGCTTGAAAATAATCTTTTATCATCAACGCTGATATTATTTACAATGGCTTGAGTAATATCTTCTATTTCTTTTGATTTATCTGTTAATTTGGCGTCGTCGCTCTTTAAATATCTTTTGATACGAGAATTAATTTCATCTTTATTTTGCTTCCATATAACTGAATCCTTAAAATATTTTCTTGCTAAATTAAAATAAATATCTAATTGACCGTAATCATCAAATATTTCCCTAACGAATTTAATATATTTACCAACCTCTCTTTGATCGTCAGTAAAAGAATTCTTCTGATTTGTATTTACATAGTCATTTATATTCTGTGAATCTTTTGGCAAGTTCTTCAATTCCATTGATAGTTGCAAAATCCTGTATTGATTTTTGCCTCGGCTGTTGGAACTTAGAACCCTTAGCGCATCTCTATCTTGCCCGACATAAACGGTTAAACCGCGTAAATATTCACCATGAAAAAGACCGTTCAAAACCTCGTAAGGCGAAAGCGGAACGCCCAAAGTATTTATTCTTCTGAATATCTCTCTTTTTAATTGTTCTTTGCCCTCGCAAATAATAATTGAAAGTTCGATTTCATTAATTTTGTCTTGAATTTTCTTGTCTGTTTGTTTCCATAATTTGTCTTGATATTGAATATCATTTTCAATAAATTTTTTAATGGCTTCTATTCTTTGTTTTCCGTCTAAAACTTCCAAGATGCCTTCTTTATTTTTCCAAAAATAAAAAGCTGGCAGCGGAATCCCGTTAACAATACTGTCTATAACCAGCATTTGTTTTTCGGCATCATAAACAATCTCTCTTTGGAATTCGATGTCGCTAATGATTTTCCCATCTCTAAGTTGTTCGTATAAAATTTTAATATTCATATCATTTGTCATTTTTAATTACTTTTTTATTTTTAATTAAAATTCTAAAATAAGGATATTTCCTGTTGATCGATAAATCTTTATCATCATCACCTTTTCTAAATTTAATAATTTCAAATTGCTCTGGATTGTATTTTTGCAAAAATGTTACAGGAACCCCCATCGCCCCGTCATAATCAAATGGTATTTCTGAAACTTTTGAAACTTCGATGGCGTCAAAATTGTCATATTTTAGATATTTTTTTGAGCCGTAGGCCTCGGTCAAAATTATCTTGTCGTGTCTATTTTGAACTTCAAGATTGGTATACCACTTGCAAGCTCTGGCCACTGAGCCTTCGGGGTTTTTTGCTAACAACTCTGTTCCATCAGCTAATTTAAAACCAGATAACTGTTTTGCATAACCAAGCCACATTTCGTTATTTTGTATGTGCCCAAAAACTTCTTTATAAGTTATGGCTGTAAGTGGCCCAATCACCAAAAACTGCATTTTATTTTTAAACATCGTGTCAATGAATTCCCTAAATTGACTGAATGGAGGATTCGTTATGACTAAATCATATTTTGAGTAATCAACATTCTGAAATCTTACTCCTTTGCCAGTGGCGGGATTATATCCGCTTACCGAAATCGATTTTATACCATAAGCGTCGGCATGGGCCACTAAAAACTTCACAAAATTACATTTAATTAAACTTAACTCTTTTTCTATTTTCCCCTTGGAAGCCTTTATATTTATTTTTTTGATTGTACCTCCGGAATCTAATAAATTAGACGGGCCAACAAATCCTTCTTCTTTATAGACAATTTCCTCATTATAGCTTTCGTCCCAATCGCAAGGACAGAGAATTTTCTTTCCCGTTAATTGCTCTTTATAACGAGAAACTTCATTAGCAACATCCTCATAAAGAGTGTAAAACTCGTCATCCTTAACCTTATTTGCTTTATATAAAGATTGTTTTGTTCCCATATTTTTATTTAAACAATTCCGCCGCCGGCACGCCCCTCCAAAGGCTGGCAGGCGAGGACTTTGGCTAGTTTTTCCAACTTAATACAATGGTATCAACAATATTGAATTTAGGCAAACAAAAAGGGAGCTCCTTGTCGTTGCCCGCGCATGAGGGGCAGCGCGGTTGTCGCTTATGCATCGAGTATTTATAATATTGGAGGAGGCGGCATTTTGAAAAACAATGCGAAGCGGGTATAATGGTAAAATAAATTTAACCATAAGCTATGAAAATATATTTTGTGCGGCACGGCGAAAGCGTTTCCAATGCTTTGGGCTTACGGCAAGGGCCCGGCGGCGGCCTTACGGCCAAAGGAATCAAACAAGCTAAAATTTTAGCCAAAAAATTTTCCAGCATACCGATTGACTTGATCGTATCCAGCCCGTATGATCGCGCAAAACTTACCGCGCAAATAATTTCTAAAGTCATTGGCAAAAAAATCGCTTACTCTCCGCTTTTTATAGAACGGCGAAATCCTGCCCATCTCTTTGGCAAACCGATTGAAGATCCGGAATCGCTTAAAATCACGGGGCTGATTTATAAAAATTATCATAACAAGGATTGGCGGCATTCCAATGAAGAAAATTTTGATGACTTGAGAAAACGCGGCCAACAAGCAATTCGTTTTATTGAAAAATTATCGCCGGTTAAAAAAAATATTTTGGTAGTGACGCACGGCCTTTTTATGAGAATGATATTGGCGCAAATGATGCTAGGAAACAAATTGGACTCGCAAATATTTTTCAAAATAATGCATTTTTGCAAAACGGCCAATACCGGCATTATGGCGTGCGAATACATGACGGGCAAGAAAAAAGGCCGCTACCACAAATGGCGGCTAATTACTTGGAACGATCACGCGCATTTGAAATAATCACTCTTAATAAATAAAGCCCTCCATAAATTGAAGGGCTTTGTTGAGAATGGAAAGGATAGACGACAGCGGGCTTTAAATAAACTCGTTTTTCAGGACATGATTAAGTATTCGCGCAATGGCGTAGCGAAGTTCGTCTGCGAGCAGGCTTTCAACCGCCGCTACTTCCGGGGCCACATTGCGATAATTTTGCAATATAATCAATTTAACGAATTCTCTCGTCGCTTTCGGATACTGGCGGCATCCGGCCGACTCCCTAAAAAGATTGTCGCGGGTAATGAATAAAATTTTAACCGCTTCCTTTTCGGCCGTCTTAATCAAATACGAGTAAATTGCCGCATCAGATGAGCGGACTCTTAGGAATGAATCAATGCGGCCGGCCATTCTAACTCTGTTAAAACGATTATCAACTTGCAAAATCTTCGGCAGGTTTACATCCCAAAAAACAAACGCACATGAATTATCGTCGTCCATTTTTCTTTCCTCCTTTGGTTTTGGCGTGAAAAGAGCGATTTTTTTCTTATTTTTGTTTTACTCGTTCGCCGTAGCTTTAGCGTAGGCGGATTTACCCTCCTTTCAATAGTTTGATGTTTTCGATTTTTCCGGACAATTTAATAAATTCGCTGTTTACTCCATCCATGGAATTTTTAGCATTGGTCACATGTCGGGAAAGAGTACCCAATTGCTCTCCGAATTTACCCGCGTCATGCTGGACCGCTTTCAATGTTTCCCAAATTTTTTTGCCCTCTTCTTGCAATTTCGCTCCCTCCAGCCCAATCATTATTATTTTTAAAAAGTAATAAAAATTATTGGGCGACACCAGATAAACTTTCTGATTGGCCGCAAAATCAATAATCTCCGGCTGATTAGCCGCGATTTCATAATAAACTCCTTCGCTGGGCACATACATTATGGCAAAATCCACAGTCCCTTCCTGCGGCAGAATATATTTCCGGCTGATATCGCCAATGTGTTTTTTTACCGCTCTGACAAATTCGCGCATATTGGACTGTTTCTCATCCTCCGTTTCCGCGCGCGCCGCCCGCTGAAAGCTCTCCATTGGAAATTTTGAATCTATCGGCACCAAGCCGTTATTGGTTTTAATAATCGCGTCCACAGTTTCGCCTTCGCGGAATTTATACTGGATTTCAAAATAACCGCGCGGCATTACTTGCTCTAAAAGCTCTTTTAATACCTGCTCGCCCACATTGCCGCGCAATTTCGGGCTGCGCAAAAAATCGGAAAAATCCTTCATTTGCCGTCCGATTTCCTGCATATGGCCCAAATGCTTATTCACCTCTCCGATCACGCTGGCCGCTTTGTCCAGGCGGTCATTGATCGCCTTACTCTGGGCTTGAAGATTCTGATCCAGCGACCCCCGATTCGCCTGCAATTCATTTTGCATTATTTCCTGCGCTTTTTGCGTCATTTCAAGAAGCTTGGCCACATTGGCAAAGGTCTGATCATTTTCTTTGTCTTTTTTAATCTGATTAAGCCTATTTTGTAAAAACCAAAATAAGCCCGCGAAACCGACAATGACTATAACGATAATAATGACTGATGCCGTATCCATAATATTTTGAGCATAACACAACATTTTTCATTTGACAACCGAGAAATTTTTCGTTAAAATCCAAACGCAATGTTCGTTTCACTCTAAACCAAAGGAGGTGCGCTATGTCCAATAAAGAATTGACGATTGAGGATCTGGGATCGGATATCAAATATGCCATTGAAAATCAGATTTTGGAAAAAGACAATGGTAGATGGTATATCCGCAAGTTGCAAGATTCCGGATTCTCTTTGCGTATTTTCTTAGCGCTGGTTGAAGAAGATAATCCTATTAATCTCACGATAATCCGGAAACCGGTCTGCCAGAGACCTGCGATAATTACCGTATCCGGCGGATTCACGGCTTATGATTTTAATTTTTTTCAAATAAATAAAATCTTTCCGCCGCACGAACCGCCCATGAAGCAAAAAAAATCCAGGGAGGAACTTTTGCTTTCCGCATTGAAAACTCTTATTGCCGAATCGCTCGGCATTGACAATGGCGGCCAAAAGAAATTATTGCTTAAAAAAATCGGCGCCGGATTGCGGATCAATTTATCGGCGGTTCAGGAAAAAAATCCTCGGCTAAACATTAAGATAAAAATATTCAAAAATAATTTTGGCAAATCGGATCCTAAATTTTCCGCTGATGATCTGAAATTCCTCAAGAAAAACGGGTTGATCGGATTCTGAATTTTCTTAATCGGAAAGGAGGATATCAATGAACCGAAATAATATCATTAAGGACGAAGAAGAGAATATGGCAGTTGAAGAATTTCGTGATTTTTTTGAAAAGTTTGCCAAGAAAATTTCAGCCGATCCCGAATTTCAAAAGCACGAAAACAAGCTTAAAGCATACGGAATTAGGGTTATCGAAATAAACGCCAAATTGCATCAAGATGATCGCGCTAAGATAACGCACTGATAAATACATCGCGCATTCTCGCATCCCTCTGACTTTTTTCGTCAGAGGGATTTTTTTGCCATAAAAATATTTCGCGCGTTTTGATCAGTCGCTTTTTCCAGTTCCTCAAATGAAATGCCGCGCAAATCCGCGATTGATTGAATTATATTTTTAACAAAAGCCGGTTCGTTTCTTTGCCCGCGATGCGGCTCCGGCGCCAAATAAGGCGCGTCTGTCTCAATTAAAAGGCTATTCAAGGGCGTTTTAACAGCCGCCTCTTGTATGGCTTCGGCTTTTTTCTTAAACGAGACAATGCCGGAAAACGAAATAAAACAGCCGAGCTCCAAATAGCGCTTGGCGTCATCCCAATTGCCGGTGAAGCAGTGGATGACGGCGCCATGAATCTTGAAGCCTGAATCATAAATCATTTGCGCGACTTCTTTGTGGGCGTTGCGGCAGTGGACAATTAAAGGCAGCTTTAGTTCTTGGGCTAGAACGATTTGCGCCTCAAAAAGAGCGATTTGCGCCTTTTTTTCATCATCGCCAATATCGCCCGTTTTCCCAAAATCCAGCCCGCATTCTCCCACCGCAATAACTTTACCGCCTTGTCGTTGAGCAATCTGCTTCAATTCCGATATATCATCGGTTAAATTTCTTTCATTTTGAACTTTGAATTTTTCAGCCCAAGGCTGATCCGCCTTTGGCGGAGAACTTTGAACTTGCGCATATTTATGCGCCTCATGCGGATGAATCCCCGCGCTTGCCACCATATCATCATATTGATTGGCCAATTCCACGGCTTGGCGGCTGTCATTAAGCGAAGCGCCGACTTGCACGAAAAAAGACACGCCCGTTTTACGGGCGCGCTCAATCATTTGGTGTCGGTCGCTGTCAAAATCTTTAAAATAAAGGTGGCAGTGAGTGTCAGTCATGCGATAGCCGTAAAAGCTGTAATAGCCATAGAGCTGTAATAGTTGTAAAATCCGCAACACTTCTAATAATCTGTCCGCATTACGGCTTTTATGGCTTTTATGGCTCTACGGCTTACGGCTACAAATTTATCTTATCCGCCAAATCGCCGATCACCGGCAATTTGAACCGTTCGCCGCTGTACGCTTTCAAAAATCCGATAACAACGGCAATAAGCACCGCAATTTGAAGCAACCAGCCGATAATCGGAAT
>Ga0209542_10021206_pt1 | contig 10207 bp, 2 predicted proteins | sample RifCSPhighO2_01_FD_184028 | JGI IMG/M metagenome (GOLD analysis project Ga0209542, IMG submission 184028) | Soil microbial communities from Rifle, Colorado - Rifle CSP2_plank highO2_0.1 (SPAdes) (version 2) | ecosystem: Environmental > Terrestrial > Deep subsurface > Rock core/Sediment ...
CTTAAAGTCTTCTCCGCCAATTGTTCTGCAACTAAACTTTTCTTTTTTATTTTAATACGATTCATATAAAGCGGTGATTTCTGTTGCGGACAGCGCGCGATTGTAAACGCGGACATCGTCAATCAGACCCGGGAAAAAAAGTGCACCATCATTATCCCGCCCAATGCTTAAATTAACCGTTGTGGCATCTAGGTTACCAGCGTATGTACCAGTATTTTTAAGAATTCCGTCTTGATAGAATCGGATGGTGCCGCTATCATTTTTATCCCAAGTTCCAACTAAATGATACCAAACATCCTGCGTCATCGCTGAACCCACAGCGGTATTGCCGAAAATATCAATTGAAGGAATTCCTGATGGGTCGCTCATTAACCGGTAACTATCTCTATCACTGCTAGTGGTATTTTTGCTAACAATGGAATGCCAAGCTACCGCCGCTGTTCTTTTGGCCCAAACCTCAACGGTAACTGCGGTAGTAATATTTTTTAAACTATCGCCATTTCCCGCATCCACATAATCACTTGTTCCGTTAAAGCTGTAGGCTTTGTTGGCTTGGCCTTTGCGGTCGGTAGTAAGAGTTGCGCCGGTTACCGTACCATTGTTGCCGTAAGGGGTGGAGTCTTTGGCATTACCGTCCATTTTCCACTGCCCCACTAATCCTTTTTGCAGATCTGAAACCTGTATTCCGGGATCGTATGATTGATACAAAGCAGTAATTTCTACTTGAGATAATGCTCGGTTGTAAACACGGGCATCATCAATTGAACCATTGAGCCAATAACGCGCACCAAACCCGGTTTCACCGATTCTTAATGTCTGGGCATTGGCTGCGATATTTGCATTCGTATCACTTCTTGTATTCGTCTGAACTCCATCAACATAAATATACATATTGGTTCCGTCGGTAGTTCCTACAACGTGTTTCCAGCCGGTTCCCAAATTTGCACCGCTTGCCCCACCCGCAAGTTCTCTATACCCGCCGCTGAATCCTACATTAAAATATAGCTGATTATTTTCATAAATAAGGAAATATCCGGAAGCGTCGGTGAAACCGGTTTTTTTGGAAACAATTCCATAATCAACTCCTGCCGCATCAGAGGTAAACTTAACCCATGCCGTAACAGATACTCCGGCAGTGGTTACATCCGAATTGGTATCTCCGGCATCAATATAATCTGTTGAGCCGTTGAAGCTATAGGCTTTGTTTGCCTGGCCTTTTCTATCTGTTGTGAGGGTTGCTCCGGTTACCGTGCCGTGGTTGCTGTTTGGCGTTGAGTCTTTGGCGTTGCCATCCATTTTCCACTGCCCCACTAATCCTTTTTGCAGGTCGGAAACTTGAATTCCGGGATCGTATGATTGATACAAAGCAGTAATTTCTACTTGAGATAATGCTCGGTTGTAAATGCGGACATCGTCAATTGTTCCCTTCGCGAAACGGCCAGCTGTTAAAGTTTTTCCAATGGTCAAAGCAGCGGTATTGGTACCGGGAGTAATTGTTTTCGCTACCGGCGTTGCCGCCGAAACCCCGTCCACATAAATGTTGAGAAAATTCGCATCATAAGTAAAAACTACGTGATGCCACGCGCCCGTAAGATCAGCAGAACCGGTTATATCATTGACAGCATAAGCTGCGTTTTGAATTCTGCCGAGAAGAAATCCGCTACTTTGCTGAAGACGAAACATATATAATTCCGGGTCTGCTACCCCATCCTGTTTTGTAAGAATAGTCTGATAATCAGCTTTTCCTGCAGGATCTATATTTATCCATGCTGAAATCGTAATAGCTGTTGTGAGATTTAGATTGGCATTGTGAGGCACATTGACAAAATCGCTTGATCCGTTGAAACTGTATGCCCGGTTAGCTGTGCCCTTGCGGTCGGTGGTCAGAGTTGCGCCTGTTACTGTACCGTTGTTACTGCTGGGAGTTGAATCCTTGGCATTGCCATCAAATTTCCATTGACCGACCAAGCCTTTTTGGAGGCTTACTTCCTCACTGCTTCCTCCCCCTCCCCCGATGAGGATAGCCGCGCCGACAGCGCCAACACCCACAACGATAATGAGAATTACTATGATTAGCGGAGATAATAAGATTTTCCTCTTCATATTTTATTTTTTTCTAGACGCTTACGGAACAAATTCTCCGTAAAACCGCCGTCTTTAATGAATTTTTCTTCCATGGCTTTTATCTGGCGGTCCAAAAGATAGGTTACCTGATGACACAAGGTGAGCAGGAAATTCGCGGCGTCCTGTGGAGCTCCAGGAAGGGCCGGTTTCTCGATTAAGTTACCTAAATCACTTAGGTTGCTTAAGTTACTTAGCCGAAAGGCGGTTCTCCGGAAGGCTGTCACTCTGGAATCGGTTTTGGGATAGATTGCCAAGTTATTTTGCCTGAGAAAATCTTCAAAATCGGTTAATAGTTCTTCAAAAGACGCCTTGGCTACTCCGAGGAGTTTGATCTCGCCTTTCTTTGAGGTGGCGCTTTGCCCAACCCCCTCAACGATATTCTGCTTGCCGGATCGGGCGGCCTGATTCATCTGGTCCGCTTGACGATAGTCAGCTCTCCCCCCTAAGTTGCTTAGGTTGCTTAAGCTGCTTAAGTGACCTAGAAGATAACCCTTTGTGAATTCCACAGTTAAGTCATGAATGATCTCCGAGTAACGATAAGTTAATAAGAACTTTACTTTATTCATATTTCTATAAGTGACTTAAGCTGCTTAAGATACTTAAGCTACTTAACTCCATCACTTGTTCCCCACTATCCACCAGTCAAAGGTAATCGGCATTGTGGAAATTGTCGGAATGGCGACTTTGAATTTACCATTTGATTTCTGAACAACAGTAATTTGTTTGTCTGTTAGGGATGTTGAAGTCAAGAAGATTTTCGAATCCAAAGCGGCAGCTGATGTAAATATCTCAATTGAAGTGCTGCCGGCAGGAATTGCCGCTGAGCCGATACTTTGATCTCCCAAGACCGTATAAGTATTTGCCTCGACCGCGTCGGCTGTGATTGTTCCGGCAATTGTCATATTGCCCGCAGTATCAATGACAACTTTGCCGTTCAGGATATCAACTCCTCCCAAACCGCTAGGCTGTAAATACAGATCGCCTGCAAGAGTACCAATAGATGCGCCGCCTTGCCCTGAGCCTGCCGAAGGGTCCAAACCATTGACGGTCAAAAGTCCGGCATTGATATTGCCTGTCACTCCCAGATCCGTAACTGTGGTTCTGCCCAAAACATTCAAGCTATCGGAAATTGTTGCATTGTTTAATTCAACATCCCCCAAAGTTGCGTTAAGAAGAGCGGAAGCCGAAGCCGCAGTCGCGTCTGACGCGACGCCCAAAACCTGACCACTTGTAATCCCCGCTAGAAATGCTGAGATGGAAGCCTGCTGCTCAACTTGCAGACTTAAAAGATCAACCTTGGATTCCAGCTGCGCAGCCTTATCCTGTGAATCTTTAAATAGAGAGTCATTGGCAAGCACATAATCCGTCTTCGCCTCAAGCGACTGCAGTCGGACATCGAGGCTGGCTGAATTTGAGGCTATTTGAGTCTGCAAGACCTGGTCTTGCGAAGCTAGTTGATTCCGCAAGGCCTCGCCTTGTAGAGTTAATTGGTCGCCCTGCAGGGTTAACAAGTCTCCGATGTCCGCAACTGTGGTTGCCATTCCGGCCAGAGTTCCGTCGTATGACACATAGATTGAAGGATTGTACCAAGAGATATTTACAGAGACTAAGATATTCCCCTCTTGACCCTGAGCGCCGTCGAAGGGCTCGATTGCTTTACCCAAAATCTGTCCTGTTTGCGTTGCCTTAACCGCAACTCCGGCAGTTGACGAAGTTGTCAATGGGTCTCCGATTTTGATTGCTCCGTTGGCAGTCGAAACTCTGGTGCGGACCTGTCCGACTAAACCGACCGCAATTGATTTGTTTCCAAGATTTTCTCCTCCCAGGAATGCCGGATGCTCGGATGCGACTCCGACAATCTTATTGCTATTATTATCACACGCTACGGCCAGTCCGCCGTTGTCAAAACAAACTACCGACCCGAACGGAATATTTGAAGAAGAATCTTTCTTGAAGTATTCGGCAAAGTCGGCAATTCCGCCTGTTGCATAAGTTACACCCTTCCCTGCATTTCCCTGAACCGATCCGACAATTCCGATTCCGACGGTTTCAAAGCTTAAGAAGTGATTGGTAGAGGCAACAGCGGTGGTCGAAGTATTACCAAGTTTTAGTATTAATGCATCCGCATCTGTATTCGTACTCGTATTGTAGATTTGCGCGGCAGCAGTTGCGGCTTGTGAATCCTGAACATCAAGTCTTAATAATGGAGTTGTGATGCCGATTCCGACTCTGCCGTTTGCCAGAGTTCCCGAGCTATTCTCTCCGTAAATTGTCATTAAATTGGAAGATCCCATTCTAAATACATAACCGCTTGCAACTCCATTGCCCGCAGATAACATTGGGAGATCCATGGCAGTTACATAACCTGCATCAGTTGGGAAATTAAAGCTCCCGTCAATATTAAGACTGGCGCCGACTTGAATCTGATCTGCGGTATTTACTTTGAACATATTGGTTGTCTGACCTGATTGTGTTGATACTCCCGAAAACCAGCCGTTGTTGGCCAGAGTTAATAAACCTCCCGGCGCTGTTGTTCCGATTCCGACATTGCCCGTACTGCCAATTGTCAGATAAACTGCACTTAAATCTCCATTGGCGATGTCTAATCTTTTGGTAGTACCATCTTCAACTATCGCATAATCCAGTGTGCCGGCAGTAGAAAATTTAATTCCTGAATTAAATGAGGTACTATATCTATCAATATAAAGATACGAATATCCGTCGGTATCGTCGTTAAGATATGCGTCTCCGTTTATTTCTAATTTATATCCCGGATTCGTCGTCCCGATGCCGACATTGCCACCTCCCTGAATGAACAAAGAGGTGGTTTGTCCTGAACCGCCGGGAGATTTTCTAAAGTTCAGACTGCCGTTGTCAAGAATGTCAAAAGTGTGGGCAGTCGCATTTCCCCTTAAACTTAGATTTGCGGACAAGGACGCTGAACCGGTAACATCAAGAGCGGCTAAGGGCGAAGTATTGCCGATGCCGACGTAACCGCCGTTTGGCTGCAACACCAATGGTCTATCAGTCCAAAGTGAGCCCTGAGAAAGTGATTGGATATATGAAAGATTATTTGCAGCATCAGCACCCAAAATTAGCTTACTATCCGATGCCGCAGATAGTATGGAGATACCCGGATATGCCTCACTGCTAAACGTAGAAGTATTAAATATTTCCAATTTAGCTGCTGGTGCGGTTGTCCCGATGCCGACGTAGCCAGTTCCTGGAAAATACATTGTATTTCCACCAATCCCAACAACGTCACCTACGTCATTTCCAAGAGTTATAGTGCCCGAATTAACTGTAAACGTCCCCATATTCCCAGTGAAAGTTCCATCTGTATTAACACTAAATTCATTACCAGTGCCAACAAACATTCCTCCTTCGACATCTAATGCACGCAGGGGCGCTGTTGTCCCGATGCCGACGTTGCCGTTGTTGCTAAGATACATTACTGTTGTTGCGCCTGCATCTCCTTTAGGAGATCTCTGGATGTTAAGGTTAGAATTGTCAAGGTAATGAAGGTTGGTTGTAGAACCTCTGAATGAGAGATTGGCAGAAACAGAGGCACTTCCTACCAGATCTAATGTGGTAAGAGGCGCTGTGATACCGATACCTATTCTCTGATTATTGGTGTCAATATTCATGATTGAAGTTCCGGCTGCATCCAGGAATTGATAGGCTGTGGTAGAATTGCCGGTATTTTGGGCTATCATAGTGTCATTAATTACAGCGCTTCCTGTACCTGCGGCAGAGAGAATTAAATCAAGATTCTGGTTGGGATCTCCTGATTGAATGTACAGTGGAGCGTACGATTTAATGTACGATGCGGTGGGATTGGTGAATTGAAGATCATAGGCCATTGAAACATCTCCGGCAGCTGTAAAGTTGGTTGGCAGACCTGCGGTAATCTGATTAGCATTGACACTAAAGACTGATGTGCCGGAGTTAAAAACATCCAAAAGATTGGCTCCTCCGACATTGGTTCCTGCCAGCCTGATGATTGCTGATGAGGTGGCTGTTCCTCCGATTAAGAAGTCGTCGGTGATATTTGTTGGAGATAAGGCTTGGGCATTTCTCTGGATATAGCCTGAAATTCCGGATGTTCCTGAATAAATATTTCTCCATGCCAAGGTTGGAGATCCTAAGTCATATGAAGCAGTTGCATTAGGACCAATACTTCCTGCAGTTTGCAGAATAAAGGATGAAGGCGCGGTTGTCCCGATGCCGACATTGCCGTCTCCCTGGATAAACAAAGAGGTGGTCTGCCCTGATCCTCCCGGAGATTTGCGGAAATTAAGACTGCCGTTGTCAAGGATGTCAAAAGTGTGGGCTGTGGCATTTCCCCGCAGAGATAAATTTGCAGACAGAGAGGCGCTGCCGGTAACATCTAATGCCGCTAAGGGCGTGGTATTGCCGATGCCGACGTTGCCGGATGAATCTATCCTAACCCTTTCGCTTCCATTTGTTGAAAAATTGAGGGTATCAGCGCCACTTGACCAAAACCCATTATTAGGATCACTTCCAAATGTAAGTCCTGGAGCTGATACAGTGCCTAAACCCAGCCCGGTTATCTTTGCGGCATTCATCTCTAAGCTGCCTACATTAAAAATATAAGTTGTGACATCATTATAGCCAATCCGAAATGCCTTGCCAGTGGGAATATTCATATAAAGGTTGCCACCAGAGGCGTCAGCAGAAAGCCAAGTTACGCCTGCACCTGCATCAGTGCCATTGCCATTAAAGACGACAGCATTAGCACCAGTAGAAAGATCAGCACCAAGGGTCGTTGCGCCACCCAAAAGAGTCGTTCCATTGACTTCTAATTTATATCCTGGCCCCGCCGTCCCGATGCCGACATTGCCGTCTCCCTGGATAAACAAGGATGTTGTCTGTCCTGATCCGCCGGGAGATTTTCTAAAGTTAAGACTGCCATTGTCCAGAATATCAAAAGTGTGGGCTGTGGCATTCCCCCTGAAAGATAAGTTTGCAGACAAAGAGGCGCTGCCGGTCACATCCAGAGCCGCTAAGGGCGTGGTGTTGCCGATGCCGACGTAACCGCTTCCTGGAGAAAGAATGATATTGTCACCCCCACCGCCTGTAGCAAGAGTCATGCCTACAGCATAAGCCGTTTTAATATAGTTATCTGTGGCTCCAAAATATAAATATTCTATATCTCCAGCGCTCCAAGTTGCATCCGGTTTGAGCAGCGCGTTTCCAACAACCTCCAATTTTTGTGTTGGCGTTGTCGTGTTAATGCCAACATTGCCGTCTCCCTGAATAAATAGAGAGGTGGTCTGTCCTGATCCGCCCGGAGATTTTCTAAAATTCAGAGTTCCATTGTCCAGAATATCAAAAGTATGTGCTGTTGCATTTCCCCTTAGAGAAAGGTTTGCGGAAAGAGAGGCGGAACCTGTAACATCCAAAGCCACTAGGGGCGTGGTATTGCCGATTCCCACATTGCCGTCAAATCTGGAATTGCCCGCATCTACCCACAGAGCATAGGGACGGGTAAATGTAAAATTTGTTCCTGCAACCGGAGCATTTTGTATCCAAAGAGAGGCAATATCTGAAACAGTTACAGCATTGGAAGCATTGGCATAGGTTACATCCGCAATATTAACCACACCTTGAGTTGCAATAGTTCTTGCTCCTCCGGCATCAGTTACCGTATTTCCGTAAATCTGGAGGCCCGTACCTTGATTGGTGGCAATCGTTGTTGGAAAAGTCATACCAACACCAAGCCTTATGCCCGCATCCCCGGAAGTTCCAACATTAACATTGTTATTTCCTCCGTCAACATAAAGCATGTTCACATTGCCATCTGACTCAACCCTGAAGTCAGCATCTGCGCTATCCTCATTGAAAATTGCTGCGCCACGAACATCAAGCAAGGACCCCGGCGCGGTGGTGCCGATACCGACGTTGCCATTGCTTTGAATAAACATTGCCGTCGTCCAGCCCGCATCTCCACCGGGAGATCTTTGGAAATTCAAAGTTCCGTTATCCAAAATGTTAAAGGTATGCGGAGTCCCCGCCCCCCTCAAAGAAAGACTGCCGGATAAAGAGGCCGAGCCCGTTACGTCAAGAGCGGCCAAGGGGGTTGTGTTGCCGATGCCGACGTTGCCGCCTGGACTTAAAATTATATTTCCCGTCCCACTGTTACTAAGTGTGAGGTTGGTATTGACGGGAGTACTTATCGTTGTTGCTGCTTGAAAAGCTGCCAAGATGCCTGACGGGTAACTTAATTGCAATGCAGTGCTATTACCGGCCACAAATACCATAGTATCAGGTAGAGCACTTATATTATTGTAGTATCTAATCATTCCACGGGCATTGCCGGTTGGCCCTCCAAATACTATCCCTGTGTCTTGTGTATCCGGAGCCAAAAGACTTATATAAGCTTGGGTATCATTTTCAATGGTCAACAATGTGTTGGCGATTGGAGAAACAGAACCGGCGGTAGCTTTCCAAATGTTTAACATAGTTTCCGGGCTCGTCGTTCCGATACCAATGTTTCCGTCTCCCTGGATAAACAAGGATGTTGTCTGTCCTGATCCGCCCGGAGATTTTCTAAAGTTCAGACTGCCATTGTCCAGAATGTCAAAGATGTGGGCGGTGGCATTTCCCCGTAGAGATAAATTTGCGGAAAGAGAGGCGCTTCCTGTGACATCCAGAGCCGCTAAGGGAATTGTATTCCCAATCCCCACGTTGCCGCCTTCAATTCCCAGAACATTTGCGGCATGGGTCAGGGTGACATCTCCGGCTGCAAAGTTAATCACAGCGCCTGAAGCTAGGAACAGATCCGAAAATCCTGTGCCTGATTGACCGAGATACGCTCCGTCATCAGCGTCGGGAGTAATACCTGTATTTGCCTGAAGAGTGGTAAAGGTACCTGCTAATGGAGTTGTTATCCCAATAATGATGTTGTTTAACTGCTGTCCTCCTCCGGCAATGGTGCCGGTTAAGGTAGTTGCTCCTAACTTGGTAACAGTTAAAGTGTCCGTGGCGAAGGTTAAATCCGCATCGTCAACCAGAAGTCCGTTGGTTGAAGCAAAGGTTACTCTGCCTGAAGTCAGGCCTGAATCCGTAATGTTGGCAAAGGTAGGAGAAGAAGCGATCAGGACATTTTGATCCATATCGTACAGTTCATTAGCTCCCTGGCCGGTATCCAAAGTGTCGGAGGCAAGAGTAGTGAAAGTACCTGCCAGAGGAGTAGTGGTGCCGATAATGATGTTGTTGAGTTGATTTCCTCCTCCGGCAATAGTGCCTCCCAAAGTGAAGGCGTTAATCGTGGCTGCCGTTAAGGTTCCGTTGACGTTAAAAAGACTGGTTGGCGCTGTCGTGCCGATTCCCACATTCCCATCCCCCTGAATAAACAAAGAGGTTGTCTGGCCTGATCCGCCCGGAGATTTTCTAAAGTTCAGACTGCCATTGTCCAGAATGTCAAAAGTGTGGGCAGTGGCATTTCCCCTTAAGGAAAGGTTGGCGGAAAGAGAAGCGCTTCCTGTAATGTCAAGGGCGGTTAAGGGAGCGGTATTGCCGATTCCCACATTGCCTGAATCATCAATCATAAGTCCTTCCGCTCCACCATCACCAGAAATCCATTGATTACCGGTGTCAAGAGTACCGCTTAGAACTATTCCCGTATGTGTAATATTCGTCCAAGTAGCCACAGCCGTATCTCCCATGCCGAGTTTGAGTCTTGCGGCGCTTTCTGTTACGGCAGTATTAGGAGTGCTGAACACAATCACTCCTGGGATAACCGCCTGGGTTGCTCCCCGTATTTCAATGGCAGGTCCTGGATCGACATCGGTAGAACCGCTAATATAATAGGTCAAATTATTGGCACTTTGACGGATCAGTCTGGCTCCTGCGGTGGTATTCACAATTTTTGGATTATTGATGTCTTGAGCATTTGCATCCATTGTATTGCCAAGCTTCAAATCGCTAACAGGGCTTGAATTGAAATTAATGGTTTTGGAAGCGGCTACTTCAAGTGTTGAACCTGGCGCCGTCGTCCCGATACCGACATTCCCATCTCCCTGAATGAATAAAGAGGTTGTTTGGCCTGAGCCGCCCG
>Ga0209542_10021209_pt1 | contig 10205 bp, 10 predicted proteins | sample RifCSPhighO2_01_FD_184028 | JGI IMG/M metagenome (GOLD analysis project Ga0209542, IMG submission 184028) | Soil microbial communities from Rifle, Colorado - Rifle CSP2_plank highO2_0.1 (SPAdes) (version 2) | ecosystem: Environmental > Terrestrial > Deep subsurface > Rock core/Sediment ...
CAACTTTTCTTGCCTGATAAACTGTCTTTCCATCAGATAGCTTTCTAAGTGTTTCTGTTAACTTAGATTTGCTCAATTTCATAGGAACAATTATATTGTCCTTATGAAATAATTTCGGGATAGAACAGATTATTTTCAAAAGCAAAAATTTAAATAGGAATATTTTCTTTAAATTTTAGCCCTTTAGGGGAAAGAGTTCTGATAAATTAGTATCATAAAATGAAAAATAAATTTTTATATTTATTAATTTTAATTACTTTGATAACCTTAGTTATACCTAATGTATTGGCTATTACCGGTTCAATAGAAAATTCAAGAATTGTAGTAAGAGGTGCACATGTTGTAGAAACAATTGAAAGATCAATTATTGTAATAAATAGAAATGATATCCCCGTAAATATTTCTATTGATGTTGAAGGGGATCTGGAGGATCACATCCAATTATTAGATAATAATTTTAGACTTGAACCAGGAGAAGAAAAAGAAGTTTATTTCACTATTTTTATTAATGAATCTGGAAAATTTGAATCTGAGATTTTAGTTTTATTTACTCCTTCTGATGGAACTGAGAATGGAGTTGGATTAAGTTCAACTATTATAATATATTCAGATATTTTAGATATAATGAAAATGTCAGATGAAGGCTCTGATGAGGATGGTGATGGACTACATGATTATTTGATTGTAAATACTGAAGTATATATTAATGAATCTGCAAATTATAAAATTGAGAGTAAATTAAATCTTTTTTACAGTAATACCTCTTCTGACTATATTCAACAAGAATCTTCTTTATATTTAGAAAGGGGAAATCACCTTATTCCTATAAATTTTAGCGGTCCTTTCATATACAGCAGTAAACTAGAGGGACCTTATCTATTAGAATTATCTTTATATAACTTAGATAATGGAAATGTTATTATTAAACAATTTCCTGTAGATAATTACAATTATACAGATTTTGAAAGACCAATAGAATTCATTAATTTTTCAGATTATGGACTCGATGAGGATGAAGATGGATTATATGATTATTTAGTAATTGAAGCAGAAGTTGAAGTAAAAAAATCTGGGGATTATGAAATAGAAGCAGAAACAGAAGATTTATCTTCAGAAGAATTTATAGGTTATCTGGAAGAAGGTCTACAGAAAGTTAAGCTAAGATTTTATGGAAGTGAGATTTATGAATCTGGAGAAAGCAAATCACATATACTAGAGGAATTAAATGTATATTATGAAAATAATGAGTTAATTAGTTTAGAAGATAATATTTATACAACTTCTTTTTATAATTACACAGAATTTGAACCAGAGTTTAAAGACATTCAAGCTAATGTTACTCTTTCTAATGAAACATCTAAAGTAATAGCTGGAGAAGAGGTTAAATTCATATTTGAATTCAAAAATATAGGTAATGTAAGAACAATGTATGATGTTTATGTATCTACAAATGAAAATTGGTCTAGCTTAAATTCTATTGGGTATTTAGTAAGAATAGAGAATTTACTATTAAATCCTGGAGAATCAGAAAAATTTGAAATAGTTTCTAATATAAATGATAATGCAAGTGGTAAAGCAGAATTCACTATAAAAACTAAAATTTATGGAGATTCTCAGAAAGAGGAAAATTTTTCATTTGTTATAGAACAACCCTATACAGATACAAATCCTCCAATAATTGAATTAATTAGCCCTTCAGATTATCATTCAACAACCTCGGATACTATTACCTTTAGATACGTACTGAAAGATGAATCAAATATAACTAAATGCAATTTGATAATTGATGGAATTGTAAAAGAATCAAGCAATTCTATAATAAATAATACAGAAAATTCATTTTCGTATATTTTATATACAGGAAATTATAATTGGCAAATATATTGTACTGATGTGTATGGAAATGGTAAGTACTCTGAATTAAGGTTATTAGAAATAAAAAAATCTTCTTCAAGTAGCAGTTCATCTTCTTCCAGAAATTCTTATTCAAACAAGAATATTGCTTCTTTTGTTCCATTGAAAAAAGAAAATGAAAATAAAAATGAACAAGTTTATCAAGAAGTTGATGAGAATAATGTAATAACATTAGGAAGTTCTGAGGTTATAGGGTTAGCAGTAAATTCTGAAAATGATGAAGATAGAAAAATAAATACAAATTTTTTATTATTAGCTAGCATTATAGTATTATTTTTATTCTTTATTGGTCTTATGATGTTTATGTTTTATAGATGATTTTTATCCACTTATTGGTGAGTAATCTAAAAGTTTATAAAATATTTATCTTTTAGTTATTATATAAAAAGGGAGTGATAAATGGTCAGGTTAGAAGTTGAAACAAAAATTAAGGTTAACCCTAAAAATGTTAATGAATTAAGGGAGAGAATAAAAAAGATTGCAAGATTCAGAAATAAAACCAATAAATATGATTCTTATTTTGCTATAAAAATTAATGGTTATCCCAAGAAAGCTTTCAGGATAAGGGACGATGGGAAAAAATTAGTTGTGAATTTTAAGAAATGGCTGAAAAATTACTGGACAAAGGATATTGTAGTAAAAGAAGAGTATGAGTTTACCATAAACAACAAAGATATTTTCTTAGCTTTAATGAAGGATTTAGGGTTCAGGGAATGGATGGAAAAAATAAAAAAATCTGAATCTTATATATACAAAAAAAATACAAAAGTAAATATTGAGATAAATGAAGTCAAAAATTTAGGGTATTTTATAGAGATTGAATATATTGCAAGAAAAGAAGAAGTTAAAAAAGCGATGTATACAATAAGGAGTATATTAAAGGAGTTAGGCATAAAATCTAATGAAATTAATAACAAAGGGTATACAAAAATGCTTTGGAAAAAAAGAAAAAATAGAGGATAAAAATTAATTGTCTTTTTGTATTTTATATTCTATAGGATATGTTTGGGGTTTATCATGCTTCCATATACCACATCTTTGGTAAGAAGGCATGTATTGAAGAAAAATTTCACCATCTACTCTTCCTTTATTATAATTTATATCTAATCTTGAGAATCTAAGAATATAATTCTCTTCATATTCTGAGTTGGATAAGACTTCTTTAACTTTATCTGGAAGATCTTTTAAATTTATTCCCGCATTTCTCAACAGATTTAGACCCTCTTCCAAAGAACAGCCTCTTCTATCTATGCCTAATCCTTTTTCAATTTTTTGCATTATTTTCTTTAAACTCATTTTACTTGGTTATTAATCGTAAATTATTGTTTTATTTATATTTTTTTATAATTTATAGTTTATAAACTTTTCTATATTAACTACTATGTAAAAGTAACATATTCTAACTTATTTCTTTATCTTATCGGTCCTTATATATTTCAAACCAATTTTGTCTAATAATTTTATTATATTTGCTCTTTCCTCTGCACTTTTACATCCTTTCCAATCAATAATTACCTCATTTATCTGCTCTGTTGTCTTTTTCTCTGCTTCTTTTATCATACTTTCCGTTATTGGAAAAGAATATGATGATATTATATGAGAAATTGCATAATTAGAACTTAATTGAATGGGATTAAAGTTTGGACAATAATGCGGTCCTCCTATTCCAACAGCAGGAATATAGGACTTATTTTCCTTAAAATCATTTAATTCATAAATTGTTTTTGCAATTACTTTACATGCAGTCTTATCATTCCATTCCTTATCTGTGCTTCCCACTTCAATAAAGCAGCAGGGAATAGATATATCTGGTCCATGATGAGTTGCTTCAAGTGTTAGTTCATAATTATTTAGAGTTGGTTCTGTTCCTTTATTCTTTTTTAAATTTTGGAAGAGAAATTTCATTATATAGCTTGATGTTGGTGCAACTTTCCCTGTCTTTCCTCCAAGATTTGCTTCTCTAAAATTACCTGGAGCATGTAGACAAAGGGCAGGTTTATTTTCTTTTGACCTGTGAGTAGAAGCAAAGACAATAAAATCTATATTTTTTAATTCTGGATAATTTTTAATGTTTATATCATCTGTATAAATTGTTTCATTTTTTAATTCTATAATTGGTATCTGGGGAATGAAAAAATTTTCCTTTAAACTTTTTACAATATTTACTCCTGCTATATTTTTCTTTGAATAGATAACTGCAAATCTCATTATGTCCATAAACTTAAAAGTAGATAAAACTTAAATAGGTTATGTTAAAGACATTTATCTATATAATAATCCTGTTATTAAGTTTTCTAGTGTCTTATATATTATCAAAGATGTGCAAAGATGAGATTAAAAATTGGAAAAAAAGGTTTAATATTATTGCTATTTTTTCCTTAATATTAGGTATTATTGTGTATTTTATTGATTTTAGGTATAATATTCCTGTTTCTTTATCTTTATTATTTATTTTTTTGGTTTTTATCGAGATTAATTTTATTGATAACTTTATGTAACAGTTAGTTTTTTATATATAACATATAATATCTTAAAATGTCATGGAAAAAATTGAATGAGTATGTTGATATGTGGGGAAAACCTGTTCTAGGAACCGAAAACCAAGAGAATGGAGAAAGATTCATGGGATTAACTATTGATCCAACTTCAAAAAATCCTTATAGAGGTATTGCAAGGCAAATAATTTATAGAGAGGGCAGCCCTGATGTTCCTGGTTATTTAGATATAAGCAAGCTTATTGTTGTTGAAAGTTATGATTTATTATCCTGGAAAATCTTAGGAGATTTAAAAATTAATGGAATTCAAGAGATAATAAATGATTTAATTAGTAAAAATGAAAAATTTATAGGACTGGAAGATCCAGATATTTTAGTTGATGAAAATGGGAAAAAACATGTTTATTTTACAATTGCGTTTAGATATAACAAAAAAATAATAGATTCTAATAACAATTTAAGCGATGTGGTCTTAAATGAGATTTATCTAGGACATGCAGAGGGAAAAAATTTTGATGACCTTATTGCCACAAAACCTATTCTTAAAAGATTCAATTCTGAAATTGTTGGGTTTAAAGAGGTATGTCCTTTATTTTTTAATTCTAATGAGAATAAACTTATTTTAACAGAAACATTTGTTGATAGAAATAAAATGGGTTATTCTGCTATAAGTATTATAGAAGCTAAAGATTTTTCAAATAAATGGAATTATAAAAAATTAGTTCATGATCCATTAAAAGAGACAAAACATTGGTGTATGGAACATTCTTCTCCATGCAGGATTTTTAATCCTAAATTTCTCAGTCATAAAAAATATTTAGTTGGTATAATGAATGGAAGAGAAAATTCCCGTATAGTAATGGATAAAAAAGTCTATGGTAAATTTAGGCCTGGATTATTTTTATTTGATATTAAAAGAATGGAAATTGTATGGATTGATGATAATCCTTTATTTGAAGATCCGGTTGCAACAACTATAACATTTGCAAGTGATATGGTCTATCTTAATAAAAATGAGGTTATATTATATGCACATCCTAATGATTCATTTGTAAGAGCTTATAAGCTAAAATTATCAAAAATTAAAGAATTACTCCCTAAAGATATATAACATTACCATTACATTTTATCTTATAATACCTTATTTTAATAATTTGTAATGGCAAGATTATTATTTATAAATCAACAATAAAAGGATCATTATTCCTTAAGTTTATAATATCTAACATTTTTTTATATAAATGGAAAAATTAAAAATAGGAAATTTAGTTTTGAAAAACCGTCTTTTTTTATCTCCAATGGTCGATGTTACTGATGTTGCATACAGATTAATCTGCAGAAATGCTGGGGCAAGTGTTGCATATACAGAAATGCTTCATGTAGAAGCAATTATTCATGGGGGGGAAAATGTTGAAAAAAAGATGATAACCTCAAATAAAGAAAAACCTGTTGGTATACAAATAACTGCAAAAAAAGCAATTGACATAAAACCAGTTATAAATAAATTAGAAAAGTTTGATTTGATTGATATTAATTGTGGTTGTCCCAGTCATTTGACTATCGACCATGGTTCTGGCTCTTATCTATTAAAAGAACCGAAAAAGATTGGTGAAATGATAAAATTACTAAAAGATAAAACAGATAAACCAATAACTGCAAAAATCAGACTTGGTTTAAAGAAAAATAATGTATTAAAAACAGCGAAGATAATTGAAAAAGCAGGAGCAGATTTATTAACTGTTCATGCTCGGCTTGCAAATCAAGGCAGAGGTATTCCTGCAAATTGGAATGAATTAAAAAAATTGAAAAAACAAATAGGAATTCCATTAGTTGGCAATGGGGATATATTTAATGCAGTAAAAGCAGGAGAAATGCTGGATATATGTGATGGAGTGATGATTGCAAGAGGAGCTTTAGGAAATGTAAACATTTTCTCAGATTGTATTTATTATTTTAGAACAGGAAAGGAAAGAGAATTTAACCTAAAAAAAAATATAAAATATTTTTTAGAATACTTAAGACTCTTAAAAAAATATGAAATAATTAATATTGGCAGAATAAAATATGTTGGCAGTCATTTCATAAAGGATTTTGAAGGAGCTGCAAAGAAGAGAGGAGAATTCATGAAATTAAAGAATTATGAGGAGATAAAGAGATTTTTTGAAAATCTTATTTAAAATCTCTCGGAAACAAAAACTTCAGCAAACATTGGTTCTTCTCCATAAGTTAAACTTGTTAATGTTGCATTATCAGACCCAACAGGATTATATCTTAATACATATGTACCTCGTGTAGTTAAATAACCAGTATATTGTTGATCATCAAATGTTTCGGTATCATAATTTCCTGTAAATGAGGGTGTTATAGCTTGCATTAAGCTTCCATCATCTATTGTGCTTAACAACACAGCATTTTTAGTAGGATCAGTATAAGTATTCTTGTCTTCAATAAATAATATAGAGGGATTTGTATCTATTAAACCACTCTTTGACATACCTATAGTTATAGTGGGATTTGGGCTTATTGTTGAAGTATATGCAAAAGAAATATTACTCTTGAGTGTTGTACCGTTAGATAAAATAGTAAGAGTTCCTTCTGGTAGATTAAGAACTGTTCCTGGTGCAAGATTAGATATTGTTACATCGTCAACATATGCAAATTTATGCTCTTTTCCATTAATAGTTTTAATTATAGGATAAACATCAATTCTTCCAATTCCGCTTGTTTTTGAGTAATCACTACTATAAATCTTTACAGCTGTAGCATTTACTGATTCAACGGTAAATGTTTGTGAGTTTATAGTAAATGTAGTTTTTGTTCCAGGAGTTAGATTAAGTGTATCATCATCATTTACCAATTCTGTATAAGTTTCTCCGGTCAATAAATCTTTGAAATGCACATCTGAATTTGCATTTGAACTACTTCCTAAAGAAATCTTTGTCATTTCCATGAAGTATTGATAATTTCCACTATTCAAGATTACATAATCATCTTGAACCAAAGTTTCTCCTTCAACAACATGGATTTTATCATTATCATCATCAGAAAGTTTTCCTTGATAACCAAATGGAAGAACTAGGTTAATTCTTCCCTTAACATCTGCTAATATTCCTAGTTCTCGGTTTCCTTTCTCTATTATATTTAATCTTTTTCTTGTTGGAGATACATCATCATATATATCTAACAAAGGACCATTTCTTAAATCAACATAATCCAGTAAAATAGTCCCAAAAACTGGATCAACAAATTCTTCATATCTATTTATATGGTTTAGATCGTTATTTGGAGCAGAAACATATATTCTTATCATGCTTAATGCACCAACAGCATTTGTTAAAGTTACTAAAGTTCCCTCAATAGCACTACCATTAAAGCCTTTCATCACAGGCTTTCCACTTTCAAAAGTTAATACATCTGAACTTAATTCTAATCTTACATAACCGGTATTATCCCCTGTTCTGAATATAGTTTTTGCAAAAATATCAATTCCAGAAACTTTTTTTGTTTGTCCTTCTGTGAAGGTGCTTGTTTGCCCATTCACAGTTATACTTGCTTGAGGAGAAGTTTCTGAAACAGTAATTGAATTCAAAGAGATATTATAACTTTTATTAACAACAAGAACTGTAACACTTTCTCCTACATTAATCAGAGTATCACGCCCTCCCCCCACTAATACAAGTCTATATGCGTCAGTTAATGTACTAACTGTGTATATTTTTCCAAAAAGTTCAATAGTTTCTCCTTCTGAAGAAGTAGAATTAAAAGAAACGTATTTGCTGAAATCAATATTCAAAGAATAAATTGGCTCTTCCGGATTATCTGATAAGGTTATTATAACATTTGGACTAACTAAATCTAATTCAGAATTGCTAAATCTCAAAGCATTTTTATTGCTTGATCCTAAAATTATAGTTTGATTATAAATATATTCATTTCCATTATCATCTACAAATGTTCCATTTTCTAAAACCGTTGGTAAATCTGTATTTTCTATTAAGTAAACATTTTTGTTCAGAGGATTTTGCAAATAAACCAAATCAGCACCACTTGCTAAAGATCTTGCTTGTGGTATAATTTGAGGACACTTCCTCCCAAAATTAGCTGTCAAAATATCAGAATCTGCTTGATTTACTATTCCATCCCTATTTACATCTGCATTACTACACCAATTATTGCTTTCATTTGCTATGCAATTTTTAAGTTTTGTTATGATTATAGAATCTGCAGCATCAACAATTCCATCTCTGTTAATATCTGCAAGATTACACCAATTTTCATGAGATATAGGGATACATTCTCCATTTAAACAAACTTGATCTTCTTTTTCACAGCTCATTATAATCCCTGAGGTTTTAGTAACATTACAATAGCTTGAAAGTGTTCCTGGTTTAATGCATTTATAAACATTATAATCTCTATAAACATTTATTCCTGCACAATAAGGATCTCCAATATATTCTCTTCTTCCACCACAATCAGAATCTTGATAACATGCTATAGTACCATTCCCTCCACCACCAGATCCTCCTGCATCCACTGCTACTGCGGAAATATCAGCAATATCACTACTTACAATCTCATTATCACATTCGTCAAGAGAGAATTCCACATTTTTTGTTTCAAATGCCTGTATATAAACATCTTTTTCTATAATGCAGGTTTGACCATCATCTGTTGTAATTAAAAATGATAATCTACCAATAGATTCTCCAGCTCCAGCCTGAATCTCTGTAAAAATGACATTTGGAGAAGTTTCTTCCCAATCCTTTACTTCCAAACTTGAGAGTGCTAATTCTTTTTGACTGGATTCTATATCCCCCTTTGCTTCCTTAATAAGAGGCATAGAAATGTTATATAATATTAATACTGCAACAATAACTAATGCGATTAAAAGAACACCAACAAGAATATTTTGTTGTGCTTTTTTAGAACTCTTTTTAACACTCTCTTTCATATTGTAATAATATAAAAATTATATATATATATCTTTTGATTGTATTTTTACTATTAACTTTTGATAAATGCATTATCAGAATCATAAAAAAATTATAAACTTCTTATTCTTACTTGTCCTTCTTTAACAACAACAAAATTAGATTCTAATTTGTCAGAAAAATTTTCAATAACATTTATAGTGTATTTAATTCTGTTAGAAGGAATGTTTTTCTTTAATCTCAATAATATAACTCCAGAGAAGGGCATTTTTAGTCTAAAGATTAAAGCTCCAAAATCTTTATCATTTGTTATTAAGATTCTTTTTTCTTTTTCAGAGTATTTTAGAACTTCAATATCATCTGCACCAGGCATAATTTCTGATACAAATTCAACATCATAATCTTTTTCTAAAAGTGCTTTATATAATTTAACACCAGAACTTTCATCAATTAGAAATTTAAGCATCTTCTAAATTTAATGTATAACTAGTTTCACCCTTTGATAATTCGGCTAAATATTTCAAGGCTGCCATAATATCTTCTTTTTTTAGCTGGGGGTAATCTTCTAATATTTCTTCTTTTGTCAAGCCTTGAGCTAATAACTCGACTATTAAGTCGACAGGAATTCTTGTTCCCTTTATTACAGGTTTTCCAGCCATTATATCCGGATTTACAATAATTCTTTCATGTACTTGTTTTTCCATACCATATAGGAATATTTAATCCTTAAATAATTATCTATTATAATCTATAAATACCAAATTTTAAATACAGATTATTAATGAAAATAATATGTTATACTTAATAGGTTTAGGTTTAAATGAGAATTCTATAACTAAAGAAGGAATTGATTCTATTGATA
>Ga0209542_10021210_pt1 | contig 10205 bp, 13 predicted proteins | sample RifCSPhighO2_01_FD_184028 | JGI IMG/M metagenome (GOLD analysis project Ga0209542, IMG submission 184028) | Soil microbial communities from Rifle, Colorado - Rifle CSP2_plank highO2_0.1 (SPAdes) (version 2) | ecosystem: Environmental > Terrestrial > Deep subsurface > Rock core/Sediment ...
CACTATGTTATTGATGGCTCGGATGCCGCTTGCTTCCAGGCGGTTTTTGATGATTGCCGGTGATGGTTTGATCTTGACGTTGTCGACAACAATTGCTGTAAAGCGCTGACAGAGAGATTTGTCGCGGATTAAAACATCAAGCGGGAATTTTTGGGTTTTGTCGGGTTCCAGTTTGGTATCCAGGCCTTTGGGTGCAACAAGCTGGGACTTTTGGCCGTTTGCCTGCAAAATGGCGTTTGCTTCCCTTGCAAGGCCCCAGACGGAAAAAGCGTCCGGCCGGTTAGTTGTAACCTCGACATCGAACAGTAGATCTTCCCCGTGTTTTTCTATTCTTTCAACAGAGGGTCCGGAAGAAGTCAGATAATTTGCGATTGTTTTGGCCGCGACATCGGTTTTGAGGTAATCGCGAAGCCAGGAAACTGGTATTTTTATATTCATATTACTTAAAATTCCAAATTCAAAATTCCAAAATCCAAATAATTAATAAATTCAAAATTTTAAATTCTAAATTGTTTGGTATTTGGTGCTTGGAATTTGGTCATTTTCTAGAATTGTTCTAAAAACCTTAGGTCGTTTTGATAGAGTAACCTGATGTCGGGCAATTCTGTTTTCATAGCTATTGTTCTTTCAATTCCCCAGCCGAAGGCAAAACCGTTATATTTTTGGGGGTCGATTCCGCCGGCTTTTAAAACTTTTGGGTGAACCATGCCGGCACCGCCCAGTTCCAACCAACCGGATTTACAAATTCTGCAACCTTTACCTAAGCAGACGCCACAGGTGACGTCTACTTCAAAAGATGGTTCTGTAAAGCGGAAGTGATGAGGACGCAGTCTGGTTACTCTTTTTGGACCAAAGAAGTGCGAGGTAAAGTAATCGAAAGTGCCTTTAAGATCGGCAATCGAGACATTTTTATCTATGAACAAACCTTCGAACTGATGAAACATCGGAGTGTGGGAAACATCTATTTGACGTCTGTAGCAACGGGCGATGTTGATCATTCTAATCGGTGGCCCGCCTCGACTCGCCGTCTTCGGCGAGGCAGGTGTTTTAACTCTTTCCATTTCCCGTACTTGTCCGTTTGACGTATGCGGAGTCAAAACGAGATTGCCTAGGTAGGATTTTCCGCCGGCTGGCGGATCTCCCTTGATAAAGAAAGTTTCCCAGTCATCTCTTGCCGGATGGTTTTTGGGCATATTTAAAGACTCGAATGCATACCAGTCCCAATCGACTTCGGGGTAGCTTTGAAGTGAGTAACCCAGTTTTTTGAAGATGCCTGCGATTTCTTCCATTGCCTGGGAAACCAAATGGAGATGGCCAATTTGCTGCTTCTTACCGGGAGCAGTTATGTCGATTGGAGTTGACGGGCGACTGACGATTAATGACGAACGCTTTTTTTCTAAATACTCTTCAATTTCCTTCTTGGCTGAGTTAACCGATTGACCAAATGATGCGCGGTCTTGAGGTTTGATGTCTTTTATCTGCTTGGTGAGGTTTGTAACAAGTCCGTTACGACCGAAGATTTCGATATATATTTGTTCCAGGTCTTTGACAACCTTTGCGGATTCAATTTTGGATTTTGCTTCGTCGAGAACTGTTTTGATCTTCTGATCCATGAGGAAATTCTATCTTAATGATTGTTAACTCTGCAAACGTAGGACATTTGAAACAAAAAACCTCTCGAAATTGAAAAATGCTTCAAAGCCGAGAGGTAGAGTGCACTTTAACAAGTGAGGATAATGTTGTCAATTGCTTGACAAGTGAAGTTTACTGTTCTAGGTCGACTTTTTGATTTTCGATTCCTTTTTGTTGATATTGGTCGACAGTATCCTGCGCTTTTTGCTCGAGGTTTCTGGCATCACCCGGGCCTATTGAGTTTTTGGTTTGTATTTTGGTGATTATAAGAAACAAGAAGATGAATAAAATGAGTGCTATTAAAAGGCCAATTAAAGAGACAAAGCCTTTTTGCATAGTTTAATTATAGCAAGGTTAAATTACTTTTTTGACAATGGCTTCGAAGGCTTTGGGATCTTCGATGGCGATTTGTGAGAGAATTTTTCTGTCAAGGTCTATTTTTTTAGCGTGGAGTTTGCCCATAAACTGACTATAGGAAACGTTGTGTGGTTCAAGGGCCGCGCTTATTCTGACAATCCAAAGAGAGCGTCTTTGTCTCTTTTTCTCTTTTCTGCCCCGGTAGGCGTCTGCTCCTGCATGAATTGTTGCTTGTCTGGCTTCTTTATAGAGTTTACTTCTGCCGCCACGATAACCTTTGGCTTTTGCCAAAAGCCTTTTGTGCCTTCTGTGTGTGGTGACTCCCCTTTTGACCCTCATAATTTTTAGTTAAAAGTTCAAAGTTAAAAGTTCAAAGTTACGGAAGCTAACTTCGTTAGCTTTTAATTTTAAATTTTGAATTGCAATTTTGTATTTTGCACTTTGAATTTTGAATTTCAATTGTATGGCATTAGCCTTTCAATATTTTTGAGATCGGCTTTTGCTATTTGAGCAGGAGATTTATAGCGGTTTTTGGCGCTTCTGGTTTTGTTAGCCTTGAGATGACCAGCCATTTGGCGCTGGCGCAGAATCTTGCCTTTTTTGGTTATTCTAAAGCGCTTGATTGCTGCTTTTTTGGTCTTTGCTTTCATTTTTTGGTTCTGCTTTTACTGTTCCTTTTGCCGGTCTTATGACTGTAACATATCTGCGTCCTTCAAACCTTGCTTCTCTTTCTTGTTCCGCCTTTCCTTCAAGGCTGGCCATTATTTTATCAAGCATTTTTGGCCCGAATTCAGTGTGGACCATTTGTCTTCCCTTGAAGACGACGGAGATTTTTACCATGTCTCCTTCTTCCAGGAATTCCCTGACCTTTTTAAGAGCAGTGTTTAGATCATGCTCGCCTATAAAAGGCGAAAAACGGACCTCTTTAAGTTCCGTTTGCTTGGCGTGTTTTTTAGCTTCTTTTTCTTTTTTCTCTTCTAAATACTTAAACTTTTTAAAATCGATTATCTTGACTACCGGAGGTTTGGCCTCTGCTGAGATTTCAACTAAATCCTTTTCTTCTTCCTGCGCTTTTGCTAGGGCTTCCGAGAGCGGAAGTACTCCTATTTGCTTGCCCTCGTCGTTTAAAACTCTGACTTCAGCAGCAGTAATTTGGTGATTTAGTTTAAAATATCTTTTGACTGCTTACCCCCACGCTTGGAAATATTAACATGAATTAGCTTTTCTTATCAATATCCTCCTTAATTTTCTTTACGAAGTCGCCAACTGTCATTTGCCCATGGTCTTTACCATCTCTGGTTCTTGCGGCAACTTTATTGGTTTCCTCTTCCCTGCCACCCACAACCAGAGCATATGGAATTTTTTGCAAAGCGGAATCACGAATTTTTGCCTGGAGAGTCTCGTTTCTGTTGTCTAATTCGACTCTGATCTCCGCGCTTTCTAACTCTTTTGCCACTTTTTGTGCATATGTCGTGAATTTATCGGAAAGCGGCAGGACAATTGCCTGGACCGGAGAAAGCCAAACTGGAAAAGTCCCCTGAAAATGTTCGGTTAAGATTCCAATGAATCTTTCGAGTGAACCGGTTAAACCCCGGTGGATCATAACCGGTCTTTTCTTGCCGCCGTCTTTGTCGATGTAGGCGATGTCCATACTTTCGGGTTGCTGGAAATCAAGCTGAATGGTGGCAAGTTGCCAGTCGCGGCCTTGAGAGTCGTCGATATGGATGTCGATTTTTGGTCCGTAGAATGCCCCCTCTTTGGGCTTGATGTCGTATTTAACTTCGGAGTCTTTTAGCGCTTTTTCCAAGTCAGCTTCGGCTTCATCCCAGGTTTTTTGGTCTCCCATGGCCTTGTCGGGTTTTGTGGCAAGGTAAAAACGCGGATTAAAACCAAGCGACTTGTAAACTTCGATTACCAGCTTTAGAAGATTGTCTATTTCCTGCTGAATCTGGTCCGGACGCACAAAGATGTGGGCGTCATCTATGGTGAACTGGCGCACCCTGAATGCCCCGCCCAAAACTCCGGTCAGTTCGTTTCTGTGCAAAATTCCATATTCGGAAAGACGCAGAGGGAGATCTGCGTAGCTTCTGGTTTTTGAGCTAAAGACTAGCGTTGACTCCGGGCAATTCATAGGTTTCAGGGAGTACATTTCATTTTCGACTTGAAAATTAAACATGTTTTCTTTGAAGTGCTTCCAGTGGCCGGATTTTTCAAACAGCTTGCTTTTGACAAGAGCCGGGGTTGAAATTTCCTGATAGCCTTGAACGTTGGTGATACTTCTTAAATATTCCAGAAGAGTGCGGTAGATCGTCCAGCCTTTTGGATGCCAGAAAATGGCTCCGGGGGCGTATTCGTGGAACGAAAACAGGTCCAGCTCGCGACCTATTTCGCGATGATCTTTAAGTTGACTATTCATCTTGTATTGAGATTTCCTTGGGCGGATTTTATAACATCAGCGAGGAAGGAACCAAGTATCGGGACAAAATCGATTTTGGCAATGAAAAAACTCAAAAGATAGATGATGACTCCCGTGCCTATGGTTAGCCCTACTCCCCAACCGATGCCCCCGACCAGACCGATAATAAACCTTTTTAGGGGACTTGCACTTACTTCGATGTAATATTTTTCCACTGTCCTTCGACCCTGCTCAGGACCTTCGGTTTTCTGGTTTGTTTTTTCCTCGTCCATTGGTTACTTCTATTTTAAGGGAACTGAAGGAGAGTGGCAAGAATTATTATGTTTTCCTATGGAATTTTCTTGGGACGATGCTGACATGCCTGCCTTTTGTGTCTTGTTGGAAGATTTCATTTATGCCTTCTGTTACCAGCTTGCCTTGGCGCTGCAGTTTTTCTGCTACCCATTTAATGTATAGTTCGGGGAAAATTTCTGTAGCCGAGACTCTTTTTGTATCGATCCTTTCCCCACTGTGAGAATATTTCGTAACTTCCATCTGCGAAGAAATGTATTCGTTCCAAAACGGTACATTCCCCAATGCTGTCCCGAGCTCTTTGGCCGACGCTCTTACTGCCGCCCAGCTTTTGCTTAATTTATTTAACCTTACAAATGCCTGCAGATTAATGCTTGCCGGGTCTTGTAAATTCGCGGTCGCTTCCTTGGCAGGTGTACCCATACCTTCCTTTCTTGCCAGGTATCCGAGCAACCGCCTGACTATTTGAGGAGAAAGCCCTGTTTTTTGGGAAACATTTCTGATGATACGGTTAAGCGGAGGCTGTTCAAGAAAGTTTTGGTTTTCACCAAGGCGGTTGGGATTTGCGGGGTTTTCGGCTGTGCCGTTTTGGGCCTCGTTTTGCTCGGACATACTTCTATTATAAGGTTTAAAGTTATATAATTCCTCTTTAGTTCCGGGCTCATAGCTCAATTTGCCCGCTGTCACTTATTCTGGACGGTTAGCTCAGCTGGTTAGAGCGTCACATTGACATTGTGGAGGCCACAGGTTCGAATCCTGTACCGTCCACCAGTTATTCGTATTCAGTTTCGTCCAGAGGACGATCAGCCTCTGGCTGAGGTTAGAGCGTCACATTGACATTGTGGAGGTCAGAGGTTCGAGTCCTCTTGAGCCCACACAAAGAGACGGCTTGGGTTTTCTTGGCAATTTAGCTTCAAAATTACGATTCAAAATATTTTTATTCCTACTCAATAAACCTATAATTTGTATTTGAAGCCTATTTTTGGGATAATCTCACCTGTGAATCTAGAAATCGTGAACTCAAAAGAACGGGAACAATTTGTCTCAAAAAGATTGATAGTAAAAATTGGCAGCAGTACCATCGTAAAAGACGGAGATCCGCTAAATAGAGACTTTATGGATAACATGGCAAGACAGATAAGTGGGTTGTTCAGGAGTGGTGTTGAAGTGGTAATTGTCAGCTCGGGTGCGGTAGCCTGCGGAAGAAAAATTCTGGGAGACATCGGAACCACTACTCTTGATAACCAAGTAGCGGCGGTTTATGGTCAACCTGAACTAATTGCACAATGGAAAGCTTCATTTAGCAGATACGGTGTTCACGTGGGCCAAGAATTATTAACTGATGAACATCTCAACAATAACAGAAAAGTCCTGGAGGATTCACTAAAACGAGGCGTTGTTATTATTAACGCGAATGATCCTGTTAACGATTTAGAAATGAAACAGTTCCGCATTTCTGCGGACAACGATCGTCTTGCTGGAGATGTTGCGGGGTCAATTGATGCTGATACCTTAATTTTACTAACAGACGTTGATGGAGTACTTAATAAAAAAGGCGAACTTCTGACACACGTAGATCGGCTCGAAGACGTTGAGGATATCATTAAAGACAGCGGTGCTGGAACGGGAGGGATGTGGAGCAAATGTTTAGTAGCAAAACAAGCGGCAAGAGATGGCAGAAGGTCGATAATTGCAAACGGTAGATCGGAAGACGTGATCTTAAGAGCTGCGAGAGGCCAAAATGTTGGTACCCGATTTATTCCGGGATATATGTTCTATTAAAAATAGAAAAACAGAAAATTTGGCTTTCGGTCCGTGGTAATTTTCTTCTTGATTTGTTTGGATAGCATTATTTCTCCTTCTCCGCCGCCTGATAGGCTTCCATCAACTTTCCGAAGTGAGTGAAGAGCGGTTCAAAATAAGGACCGTTGAGCCCACCATAAAGGAAATTCCTGATTACCATTTAAAAACTGCATTAGGTATCCGTTTCAAGAATGGTTTCCAAGCGCGTGGGATGGTATTTAATCTAAATTCATCTACTCCAGGTATTTGAATCGCTAAATCCAATAAAATATTATTGATAATACAGCTTACGTATTTAAGATTTCTATCTGTAGGTTCTCTTTTCCCTAATGCCTCTTTTATGACTGCAAAAAATGAATCTTCAACGACGTACGCTACACCATCGGCAATCTGACGTTCACTTATCTCGCTCACTATTTCTCCGGCGTTGAAAAGACTGTGTTCGGTTAGACTTTTCGGTTTAATTTCATCAAGAATTGTAAATTTGCCCTCTTGGAATGTTTCGTAAGCCTGTATTCCTTCCTTCATGTCACACACACAAAATTTAAAACCCAAGAGAGTAATTGGTTCACCTGCCACTAAAGTTCTTGAAAGACCAACAGAAAGCGCCAAATCGGGACTTTTTGCTGTCCATAAAACACCCTGTTGGTTTACGTCACTTGTGTTACATAAGTTCATACCCCTCATGTCAAGATTTGGTGGAGGAGGTTGCAGAACAAGAGCAGCGCCTTTACCTTGAGCCTCCTTAAAACCTTGCAGTGATGCGGGGGTAAAAGTTCTCCATAAATATACTTGGCGGTCATCGGGACACACCTCACACTTCTTGGGTAATTCTAGAGGCTCGGCAGTTAATAAATCACCCCATATTAGCGCAGCGTTTTCTTCCGGAGTAATTCTGTCATAACGAGAAGTAGATAATCCTTCGTTGATTTGTTCAACATGTTCTCTCGTTGAGCCTCTTGCCGAGTAGCGCAAATCTGCAATTTCACCCGTACCAAAAGATAGTGCTTTAAAGTTTATATATTGTTCAATCGACATAAATAAAAATTATGAATTAGTAGCTGTGGTTATAGTTTTGTAATAGTTTCTCCCAAACCTTTTACATCCTCAAATTTCCCCTTACTTATATGAACGTCGCCGTAACTTTGCGGTTGTCCTGAAAACGAAATGATTTTTATGTCTGGGATTTCTTTTCTTAAGGCTGCTGCTAACATATCACCATCATTACCGCTAGTGTCATCTGCAGTGAGATTACCATCGACTACGGCAACGTTAACACCCAATTCTTTTGCTCTAGGTATTGCTACGATTGCGTCTCCTAGCGTGCTTACCTCAACAGAAACTTGATGTGAAGCACCCTCTATAAATCTTCGAGCGAACTTTCTAAAAGATTTATCATCTTCTGCTAAAAATACGCGTGCGTTTTCAGGTGCCATAGTTGGGGATTGTATAAAAGATTAAGTCAAAATTCAACTATAGGGCTAATTTCAAACACGTTTAGGAATATTCTGCCTTACGCCGCTTTTTGGAGTTCTATCGGTTCTTGGTAGGAAAGTCTTTTTACCGGTTTCCAGAATTTACCATTTCTGAGTACAATTTCTTTGGCACCTTTTGCTGCCAGTTCTTTTACTTCCACCGGCAGCTTTGACTCTTCCATTTTTTCTGTTTGTGCGACCTGGGGTTTTACTTCCTGCGAAATATTGCGTCTGAGTGCTTCTACAATGGTTTTTCGCACAGCGCGTGCATCATCTTCGGCTAGTGTTGAGAGCGATGCGTAGATTTTGTGAGAGACCTCCGGCCGCTTTAGCTTCCCTGCCAGAACCTGACGTGATTCATCGATTTGAGGAACATCGAGTTTGTAAATTTCGTCTCCTGCTATTTGTTTGGGATTTTTCTCAATTGCCGCGCGAAAGGCGATCTCTTCCGCAAGCTCCAGCCTTTTTTTATTGACATTTTCTGCAACTCTCCACGAGTCATTAATGTGGTAAACATTCCAGTCGGGTTCTTCCACCTGGTCTTCTTGAATGTCTTCAGGTTCGAACTGACTGTCTCCGATTGTTTGGAGATTGGGAGGTGGTGTTCCATCAGCTGCGGCATTTTCGACTTGCCCATCTTCTTTCGTCTGTGTTTCTGTTTGAGTTTGCGTTTCGATGTCAGCTTGAGTTTCTAAATCGTTTTTGATTTTGGCAAGAGCTTGTGTACCGACGGCTTTTTCAAGTTTTTCTTTCCATTGAGCTGCCTCTTCTTTTGCGAAGTCTGATGTTTGCAAAATAGATAAGGCTTTTTTCAAAGTTTGGACGTCTGTTTGTGTTTCCGTCTGAGGAAGTTCTCCGGGTTCTATTCTCGGTTGCGCTGCCGTATTAACTGCACCAAGAGTTATTATCTCAGTGGCAATAGAACCGACTTCCTGGTCTGCGGGCGTCGGTACTGTTGCCGGTACTAAATCTGCAACTTCTATGTCCGGCTGTATGGATGGTTCAATAATTTGTGCTCGAGCTTCTTTTAAGATTGCTTCAGCTTGTCTGACCGGGTCTGGTTCAAAAACTGAGGATTCAACGGATGGTTCGATTGTAGGTGCCGCATTTATCTTCTCTACGATTTTTGGGTCCAGAAAGGTTGCAGGTTCAATATTTGTTTCAAACGAGCTTTGCAGTGGTTTGGGTTCAAAAGATCCGGAAATTATGTCGTGAATGTCAAAATCGCCTACGATAGGTTCTGGGAGGGAGTTGAACTCCATGCCTGCAGGACGGGATATTTCTGTGATTATTGAAGAAGGAATTTCCGGCGCCGGAATTGATGAAAAAGATTGTGCAAACTCAGGACCGATTGACGGACCAATTGAAGAGGCTATTGAAGTTTCAGCGCCGATACTTGCTACTGAAGCAGAAACCGATGGTGCGGCCATTGTTTCCGGGCTCACAATGCGAGGATCCTACCATAATTTTATGCCTGTGTCTTGATATAAACCTAACAAGATGCTGACAATTTGTCCCTTCGACTCTGGTTCGATTTCTCTCGCCATCGCTCAGGGTTGTGACTTGAAGTTGTAAAACTATCCCTGCAATTGTAATGTACCTTGTTCGTGGACTTTCATCTGCTTGCCGGAAACCCAGGCCAGCATGCCGGTTGCTCTTTTGGCATTTTTTCTTTGGGCGACTAATTCTTTACCGCTTTTGGCTTCGTCTGCTTTAAGCCTCAGATATCGGATTATAGATGTAAGTCTTTTTATATCAAGCCTGCCGACTTTTTTGGGTATCTGTTCCAGGTGCACTTTTGTGTCTACGCCGGCTGATTTGGCAAGTTTGACTACTTCACCCTGAAGTTCGACTATTTCCTTTTTGATTTCGGTTTGTTCGGAATTGGTTTTTTGTTCAAACGAGTGATACTCACTTCTGACTGCCGCCAGTCGTTCACGCGATTTTTTGGTTTCTTCATTTTTCATTTCCTCGATGCGTTTCTCTTCACGGGCTCTTTGCAGATCTTCGTGTCCAACCGTCTTTGGTGCTCTTCCGAGTCTTGGAGTGTCAAAGAAACTTCCGATTTCGCTTACTGCTTCGTCAAAGATGGGTTTTGCAGTCTGATTTCCCAGTTCCTCAAAAACGTCCCAACCAACTTTTGCCGCGTTTTTTGCTGTTTGTGTGGGTTTCATCGATGCCTATTCTACTACTATTTGAAGCTAATTTCAAGATCTACTATAGGTTTTGGT
>Ga0209542_10021214_pt1 | contig 10203 bp, 9 predicted proteins | sample RifCSPhighO2_01_FD_184028 | JGI IMG/M metagenome (GOLD analysis project Ga0209542, IMG submission 184028) | Soil microbial communities from Rifle, Colorado - Rifle CSP2_plank highO2_0.1 (SPAdes) (version 2) | ecosystem: Environmental > Terrestrial > Deep subsurface > Rock core/Sediment ...
TCCTGGTCCATCAAATTAGAAACCCCTCTTCCTTCAGTAGAGCCCCTTAAATCATTGCTCCAGCCAATCATCTCAGCTACTGGTATCTTTGCTATTATTATTGCATCAGACCCTTCTTGCTGGACATCTACTAAAACTCCTCTTTTGCTTCCAACTAATTGTGTTATTGTTCCCATATAATCAACAGGAACTTCTATTCTATGCGTCTGTATTGGCTCAAGTATTGCAGCAACCCCTGGCAAAGACATTGCATTATACATTCCGTTTCTTACAGCAGGATATACCTGCGCAGGCCCTCTGTGCATATGGTCTACATGAACTTTTATATCATACAATATTAATTTTGTTTTCATCAATGGCTCTTTAGCCAATGGTCCGCCGTCTACAACAAGTTTCCAGCCGTCCATAATGCTGTCTATAATTTCTCCAAGCAAAACAATTCCTCTTGTTCTGTCTTCAAAGATATTCCCTTTGTATATCTCTCTTACTTGTCTTGCTTCATCATTGCTCATTCCAAGCTCGCCAAGTTTCTTCCAAGTAACATCTGCCCTTTTCTTTACTCTTTCTTCTGGCAATTCGCCACTTTCAATAGCATTGTAAATTTCATCTTCCAATGGTTCCATACCAAAGAAAAGTATATTATGCCCATTTCCCGTCCTTATTTCTGCCTTAGGAGCTGACTTTACAGCAGATTCTCTATATACAACAATCGGATTACCTGTCTTTACTTCTAATCCCTTCTCGCTCTTTATTCTTCCTTCTATAATTTCAAGATGCAGCTCTCCCATTCCAGAGATAAGATTTTCTCCAGTCTCTTCATTAATCTCAATTTTTATGCTCGGGTCTTCTTTAGCAACCTTTCTTAGAACTTCAATAAGCTTAGGCAAATCAGCAGACCTTACAACTTCAATAGATTTTGTGATAACTGGCTGGAAAATATGCCTGATTTCTTCAAAAGGCGTCTGAGGTTTCAAAGTTATTGTCTCTCCAACATCAACATTTAATCCAGCAATTGCCAAAACATTTCCTGCCGGGACGCTATCAAGCTGTTCTGGCTTTATTCCATTGTATACTAAAACCTGTTGTATTCTTCCAGTTTTCTTAGCATTATTAGCATAAACTTCCATGCCATTTTGAATAGTCCCAGAATATAATCTTCCTGCACAAATTTCTTTTCCAGATCTAGGGTCAATTACAATCCTTGTGATAATAAAAGCAACTTCTCCATCTTTTTTGCAGTTTAAAAGATTCTGCCCAAACTCGCTTTCAAGATCTCCTCTCCAAATCTTAGGAATCCTGTATTTTTGCGCGTCTACTGGATTAGGCAAGTGTCTTACAGCCATATCAAGTATAACTTCATATAATGCTGCATTTTCCCATACCCATTTTTTCCTTTGCTCCTCTTCCAAGTCGTATATCTTAGCAATATCTTTGAAGCTGACATTTTTCTTTTTCATAAAAGGAATTGATAATGCCCAATTATCTCTTGCAGAACCAAAAGCAACGCTTCCATCTTGAACATTCACTTGCCATTTTTCCTTGAATTCAGGTTCAGCAATCTGCATTATCAGATGATTGAACTCTTCAATTATTTTCATCAATCTTTGTTGCATTTGTTCTGGTGTTAATTTCAATTCTTTGATTAATCTATCGAACTTGTTTATGAAAAGTATTGGCTTTACTCTTTCTCTCAACGCTTGTTTTAATACAGTTTCTGTTTGAGGCATTATTCCCTCTGAAGCGCAAACAAGAACAAATGTTCCATCAATTGCTCTCATAGCTCTTGTAACATTTCCACCAAAGTCAACATGCCCAGGCGTATCAATTAAATTAATAAGATATTCTACATCGTTGAATTTATGCGCCATGGATACATTTGCAGCGTCAACTGTCATTAATCTTTCCTGCTCGTCGCCATGCTGCCAAGTAGTCATTCCTTCATCTAAATCTCCAGCATTCTTTGCAGCCATAAGTCCAGCAGCCGCCAAAAGATTATCTGTGAAAGCGGTATTATGTATAACCATTCCTTCTGCAATAAAATTATGATTTTCAGGGATTGTAAAATCATAAACTATTTCTTCGAAAGATGATGTCATAGAAATAATATCAACAAAAGCTAAATCACTAAAAGGATTTTTCATTAATTGAATCTGTTTTTGGTTTTCCCCGTCATTAAATATTTCAATATAATTATAATCTTCTTTTTTAGCTCTTTTTTCTTCCCAAAAGAAATCTGCATTTCTAGCGCATACAACTCTGTCGCCTATCTTTAAATCCCTTGCTTCAACATCTACAAATTTATCACGGAAAGCTATATACTTATGTTCGGGGGTTGTAGTTATTTCAAAACCATTTCTTAATGTGGTTTTTATAGTATTTCCTCCTTTTAATCTCCAAACATATTGTATTGGTTTTTTTTCTATTGAGCCAGTTTTTTTATTAAGTGAAAATATTTCTATCTTTTCCTTAGGGGTAAAAACACTATGGTCTTCATTTTCTTCATATATTTCTCCATTTAAGGCAACTTCTTCAAATATTTCTTTAGCCTGTTTAATTTTTCCATTTGTCAGGATTAGGCGAGATTCTCCACCAATACATTTTCCATGATGTATGTGCGCACTTGTTGCTATGTTTCTGATATTAACTTGTGTCGAAGTCAGTCTTTCAATCTTCTGTAAGCTTGTTTCTTTCTCTACCATTTTTACAAAACAAAAACAAGCTTTTTAAAACTTTAGTTTTTACGTATCTACTTAGATTTTGAAATAAAGCTATAATACGGATAACTGCGTTGTTTAGGTTATAATTTTAGCAGTCTATCCATTAGAGAAATGCGTACAAAAATGTCATCTATCCTACGCATTTCTCTATATCTCCAACAATTTTATAGGGGATAATAGTCCATTCATTATAATGCCCGATAATTATGTCTTCGATGGGTGCTGTAAGGGGTTTTAGTGGTTAGCGTCAACAACTTTGATATGTCAAGATTTGCAATTACTTTTTACTCGGTATGCCCGCAGACATACTGCAATTACAGAAAGCCTTATTAACTTCATCTCCCCCTATAAAGCATGGAAAGAAAATTTGAATTCATAATAAAAGTAAATGGAAAAGAAGTCTGGCGTGGATTTAATCCTAAAGAAAAATATTGGGAAATAAAAAAAGCCAACCGGGATAAAGAGGTCTCTGTCTCTTGGGAGACTAAAGAAGAAATATTGGTTGCGATTTCAATATGAGATTTTCATATAAAGAAAAAGAAAGTCGGATTTTAGGGGTTATTTTAAGGCCATTAATAAAAATAGAAGTATTTTCTGAAAAATACAGAGATTGGGAAACAATAGATGATGTTCTAATTGATACAGGGGCAGATTTAACTGTTCTTCCGAGATTTATTGGAGAAAGCATAATTAACGATGTAACAATAGGGGAATATACGGAAATTAAAGGCATTGTTCCAACTTCTCTCTTAATTGCTTTTATTCACAGGTTAAAAATAAAAGCAGCTGACAAAGAATTTGAAACAAAAGTAGCTATAGCAGATAGCAATGATGTCCCGCCAATTCTAGGAAGATATGAAGCATTAGATTTATTTAATTTAGAATTTAAAAAAGGAAAAGAAATAATATTAAGCGATTAATTATAAATCACTTCTCCCACTCAAGAATATCTTTAAAAGCATAAGTTCGATAATCATTTTTGGATGGAGAAAAATGCTTGGTGGACATAGAACTAGAGAAGGAGCAAAACAATATTCAATCATTCAAACCCATAGAGAAACATGGAAACATCAAGGAAAATCTCCCTATAATGAGTTGTTAAGTATCTTAAAAAATTAGTTCTCGAGGAGCTTTATACTTACTTTATAAATATCTCTCTTTTAATTTTTGATATGGCAAAAACATTAGATAAAATTTTAAAATTTTTCCAAGTAAGCCCTGTGCAGCAGATAGTCTCTTTAGGGTTATCTGCACCTGGAACAGCAATATACAGTTATCTATCTATTGAAAATTATTCTCAAGGAAATACTGGTGCAGGGATTGCAAATGCGTTCGGGGTATTCTTGAATATTAGTTGTTTTTTATTTAATGAATATTTGACAATCGAAAAAATGCAGGAATATAAAAAAGTAAAAAGTGCATTAGATAAACATTGTTGGGATGAAAGGATAATTCAGCCAAAATCTCATTCATGGTGTCAAAGAAATATGGTTCAAATTGCATCAGATGATGCTGGTTTTGGAAAGGAAACAAGAAATTATTTTCATGAAAAAGGATATAAGTGGTATCATTTCATCTCAAACTTTTAGACGCAAAATCAAGCTTATAATTTGGTATCATAGTATAAATTATAATTCATAGAAATAAATAATCCAGATAATTTTTAGGCACTTGTTTTTTCAATTCTTATCTCGCTGAATCCGCTTGTTTCTCTGATTAATTTCTCTTGCTAGTCTAAGATATTCAATATAGTCCGGGGTTGTTGACGACATTAAAGGATCTAGTGAAAAATTAGAATTATCTGGATTTCTAAACTCATCCAATGTTTTTTTAATTCTAGTTTCTAACCATCTAATTATTTCCCTACCAGTTAGATTTTCATCTTCTGCTGTCATTATGGATAACTGCATTGCTTATAGCACATAAAAGGGCAGTCTATCCATTAGAGAACTGCGTACAAAATGAGCTATAACTTACGCAGTTCTCTATATCTTCGTTTCTAACCATAGAAATCTCAAACCCTTCTTTCTTTTCTTCTCCCTTTGGATAGAAATAAATTATAAAATTTTCAAATCTGCTCACATCTTCCCAACGCACTGCTGATTCATATATGCACGAAACAAAATTTCCTACTACTCCTTCTATTGCCCTATCAGGATAAAGATGATAAAAATTCCTTATATGACCTCTTCTAACTTCCAAAGAAAAATTAATTTCTCTCGGACTTACTGAAATTTCTTTTCCATATATACGCAAATACCTTTCAACATCCGCACTCTCCCCATAATGTATTCTTTTCTCTTTATCTAGTTGTTCGAGAGTTACATAAGTTCTTTGCTTCATCAAAAAATAATCTATACAAAGCTTATAAATATTTATATAAAAATAATTTAATTCAAATTCCCCCACCCCATAACCTCTTCAGGTAAATTATAATTCATAGAAATAAATAATCCAGATAATTTTTAGGCGCTTGTTTTTTCAATTCTTATCTCGCACTATCTGCCTGTTTCTCAGATTCGTTTCTCTTGCTCGCAGCATAACTATCCATGCTTCCTTCTGCTGCTTTCATAATTTCATCTGCAAGAGATTGAGCCATTTTCTTTTTCTTGCCAAAGCATCTTTGATAAGCACCCTGCACCATCCATCTTATTGCCAAATCAACCCTTCTCAAGGGGCTGGCATCAACTGCCTGGGGGTATCTTGCCCCGCCATGCTCAATAACAGTAATCTCATCTCTAGGCGAACCATTTTCTATAGCATCAATCAAAACTTGAATTGGATTCTTTTTAGTTTTTGCTTCTATAATTGAAAGAGCAGCCATTACTAGCTTCATATTTTTTGAATATTTTCCAGATGCCCAGCCAGTAATTATTCTATGTTTTCTTCCAGAATGTCCAGGCACACCAACCCTATTTGCAAGTCTCTCTAAGATATTAACTTTTGTTTTAGCAAACTTTTCAAGATTTCTTCCACATGATTTCAACAGCAATCTTGGTTGTATATTAATAAACGGTTTAAGTGCGGGGTCTTTAATTGTAAGTCCACTAACATCATATATATCAAATAATTTAAATTGCATTTGACTTGCATTATCTTCTTTTTTTACTTGTTCATCCATTTTATCTTCTACCCTTCTCTATGTCGCCTTTCCATAGTCTTCTTAATGGCTGATCATTTACTTTTATTACTTGGAATCTAATCCCCGGAATATCTCCCTTAGACCTTCCCATTTTTCCACCAATTCTTTCAATTATAACTTCATCATGTTCATCTACAAATTTCTGAGCTAAATTTCCAGGAATAAATGCTCCAATACTCTTGCCATTTTTTATCAGTTGAACCTTGCAGCATTTTCTCATCGCCGAATTTGGCTGTTTAGCTTCTTTCTGAAATTTGCTTACGACAATTCCCTTTGCTTGAGACGACCTTCCCCCAATAGGGTCAGCCTTTGCTCTTGAATTAATCATTCTAATCTTATAGTAATAATCACTCCATCTATGCTTGACTCTTCTCTTCTTCATTTTCATAGCTCCCATTAGTCCCATCTTATCTTCAGAAAATGGGGGTTTTTAAAACTTTATATTTTCATAAAACTTGCTTTGTGAATTAATAACCCAAAACCCCCTACTTAATATGAATATAAAGTTCTTCTAGGAAAACACTAGATGAACAAATTGTTAGCGATTTAAACAGCCCACTTTCATTACAGATATAATAGCGAATCAAGATTAATTTTTTTGTAATTGCTGACTATTTTTACAATAGAAATAATGAATAATACTTGGAAGTATATTCTAAAGTCTGGCTATAAAATGTTTATCTACTGAGGAAAAACCAAGATATTTATTAATAGCATTTTCTTTATCTTCTATCCTTACCATCTAACAATATTCAAATCTAATCAAAGATAATTATAATCGCCTTTCATCAAAAATAATCCTCCTAAAATCATATCTACATTAGCAATATAAAATCAAAGATAATTTCATTCATCAAAAACAATCCTTAAATAATATCAAACATAATTATCTTCTCGTCTCTAAACTATCCCATCAAAAATTAAATTATCTTCAAACCCAATCCAAAAATATCTTTTAATATTATCTCCAGCTCAAAGAATCTTCTTCTGTTTCTTCCAATCAAAGCCGCTTTATTCTGATTCGTTCCAGCAGTTATAACAAAAGCCCTGTCTTTTATTTCAATTGATTTAAACCTTGTAGGGCTTACAACATCAAGGACAAATCTTGATGCATCTCCAGGACCAATTGGCTCAGCAATTATTTTTATTTTTTTCCCCAAGTGTTCTTGTATCATTCTTACATTTATTCCAGCAGACCCAATTGCTTTTGAAACAAGTTCTCTATGAACTGCAAAGAATATTGTGTTATTATAGACAAAACATTTTTCTGTTTTAACACTTGACGCTTTATCAAGTAAGTTGATGTACCTCATTGTTTGCATATTGATTATAGCCATTTTGTCGAATATATATCTCTTGTTTAAATCAGACTTATTATTTAAGTTTATAAAGTTATTCCCTTATTTTATTTTCCTAAAAATGTGTCAAGAATCATCAGTTACTGGCGGGTGGCATGGAAATGCCCCTCCTTTCGGGTGATTCTTGAGCACACTCAGAATTCCACGAGAGGAATTCTGATGTTTAAATACTCTCTCTATTGCTCTTTCGCTTTTTGCTTTGCTTCTTTATCGTCCTTTCTCACTAATGGCCCAGTAACTTCAACAAGCAAACCAGGAAGCCCTGTTCCAACAGGTATTGGCTGATTTAAGAGAATATTTTCTATTACCGAATTGAGCTCTTCTTTGGTGCCTTTCAATGTAGCTCCAACGAATTGCTTATCGGGTGTCTCGAATGTTGCTCTTGCTAATATGCTCGCTTTCTCAGAAATTATTCCCATCCTTGTAACTCCTTTAACAACTCCTGAAGAAGTCATAGCGTCGGCAATTAATTTAATATGCCTTTCATTAATATCGAGCCCCTGTCTTTCTATAACTTGTTTTATTTCATTTATTATTGTCTTTCTTGCAGCTTCTATGCCAAAGACGCCATAAACATCATAGATATCATTTGAAGAAATTCTTGTTTTATCAATTCCTTCAATTGTCAAAACTTCTTTAAGATTAGAGCCCGCAGTTACAATTGAATATTCTTTTCCTTTCTGTGAAACGAAAATCTGTTTTATATCTTTAATTCCAGAGATTATTGTGCCTTTTAATTTTTCTTTTAATTTATAAATCGCTCGAAATTCCAAATCACTTGCATCCAAAGTAATTTTCACATCGTTTCCTTTAACTTTAAATCCTTTGTCTTTTAATCTTTCTACAATTTTCTGTGCACCAACATGAACATTTCTAAGAGCTTTATTGTCAAGCATTATTTCTATTTTCTTATTTGCAAAATCTATCTTTATCTCAGAAATTATTTCAGTCAATTTAACTTCCTTTATCTTTTCAGCTATTGTTCTTGCATCTTTTTCATTGTTATATTCCTTGTCTAAATATAACTCCATCAATGGTGTTGATGGTTTCTTTCTAGCATCAATTAGCTCTACGAGTCTTGGCAGTCCCTGCGTTATCTGCATCTGTGAAATTCCCGCGTGATGGAATACATTCAATACCATCTGCGTTGAAGCTTCTCCAAATGATTGCGCAGTTATTACTCCAACAGCCTCGCCAGGAGCAACTTTATCATCTTTTAAGTGGAGTTTTGAAACGTCCTTGCCATCGTCACCATATTGAAATTGAACTATTCTCTCTGATGCATCTCTTACAGTTCCGTCATATTCAACTTTTAAGTCTTGTAATGCATAAACAAGCCTTCTATAAAGATATCCTGACTTTGGTGTTCTTAATGCAGTATCCATTAAGCTATCTCTTCCAGCTATTGCTCCAAAAAAGAATTCAGTAGGTGTCAATCCCTTATAGAATGAAGATTTGATAAATCCAGCAGAGTCAGGGCTCAAGTTGCTTCTTTCAAAGAAGCTTAATGTTCTTCCATTATAACCAAAATTGATTCTGTTTCCCCATATAACTTGCTGTCCTACGCAGCATCCAATTTGTGTAATGTTCAAAAGGCTTCCTGCAGCTCCAGGAGCAATCATTTTATTAACATTGCTGTCTGATGGAAAATGTTCTTTGACTATATTTCCAACTTCTGTTCTTACTTCATTTAGCGTCTGCAATATTCTCGTTTCTCTTGTTTCTTCAGAAGTTTTTCCAGGCATTATTTCAAGTTTGCCTTCTTTATATTCATTTATTATTTCTTCTGTCTTGCCATAAGCTTTCTTAAAAACACTTTCAGTCATTTCTTTTATCTTGTCCGAAACATTCAAATCTTCAAGAGATAAGCTATATCCTTTTCTAAAAAGATATTGCGTTCCAAGCATAAATGCCTTATTTATAGAATCTATGGCTCCAGCTCTTCCAAATTCTTTATCAACAATTTTTACCATCTGCCCATCTTCTGAGCCAAATCCATTATCACTTAAAAGATTATCAGGAACTTTTACGCTAGAACCCTTTGGAATTGTCTGAGCAAAAATTTCTTTTCCAGAAATCTTTTTTTTATTCACATTATTTATTATTCCAGCACCAAACAGCAATTGGTCTGCTTCAGTTTTTTCAACCTCTTCTTTTACTAATAAATAAGCTCCAGTTAAAGCATCAGCAATTGTCCCAACTAAATTCATATTGTTCTTAGAAGAAATTATATTATTGTCTATGTCTAATAAAATCTTAGCTTCAGATAATGCTTCCTCACTCTGTGGACTATGGATATTCATTTCATCCCCGTCATAATCTGCATTATAAGGTCTTGCAGCAGCAGGATGAAGTTTAAATGTCCTTCCAGGTAGAACTTTCACATAATGGGCCATAAGTCCTTGTTTGTGCAAAGTCGGATGTCTGTTAAATAGAACAATATCCCCGTCTCTCAAATGTCTTTCTATTTTATATCCTGGCTGAATTTCAGCACAAATTTCTTCTTTCAAATCTTCTGTAATTCTTTTCTTTTTATCATCTTTTCTCACAACATAATTTGCTCCAGGATATACCTCTCCTTTCTTAACTATCTCTTTTATATATTCAAGATTTGCTGTTGTTACAGATTCCAAAACAGTTATAACTTTTGCTACATCTAAAGGTACGCCAATTTCATTTATCTTCAAATAAGGATCAGGAGATATAACTGTTCTTGCAGAATAATTTACTCTCTTTCCTGCCAAGTTCGCTCTAATTCTTCCTTCTTTTCCCTTAATTCTTTCAGTTATTGTTTTCAATGGCTGTCCAGACCTATGCCTTGCAGGAGGAATTCTTGTTATATTATTATCAAAGAATGTTGTAACGTGATATTGCAATAAATCCCATAAATCTTCAATTATAACTTCAGGTGCACCAGCATTCAAGTTTTCCCACAATCTCTGATTTGCTCTTATAATATCAGACAATTTATGCGTTAAATCGTCTT
>Ga0209542_10021215_pt1 | contig 10203 bp, 15 predicted proteins | sample RifCSPhighO2_01_FD_184028 | JGI IMG/M metagenome (GOLD analysis project Ga0209542, IMG submission 184028) | Soil microbial communities from Rifle, Colorado - Rifle CSP2_plank highO2_0.1 (SPAdes) (version 2) | ecosystem: Environmental > Terrestrial > Deep subsurface > Rock core/Sediment ...
CCCTCTGTTTTCGCCCTTAAAGTATCCACCAAGCTTTTCTTAGTAAATTTCATAGGCTGATTAAAATCAGCCTTGAGAACTATTTTTCGGATAACACAGCTTAATTATTGGGGGATAAATTTATAAACTCAATTGATGAGGGAGAAATATACGATGGTTAAAAAGTTTTTTTTGTTGCGAGGGAGAATTATATTCTAAAAAAAGATTAAAATGGCATTTATAGATATGCAAACCATGAGATATATTAACCTGCTTGATAGGGAATCTAAAGTGAAAACGAGAAGGTGTTTTCTTTATAATAATGCAATAATTTTTGCGGTTCCAAGATTTATGATATCAAAAGCAATAGGACCTGATGCAAAGAATATCAAAAGAATTCAGGATCAACTTGGGAAAAGAGTAAGAATTATATCTGAAGCATCTGGAATTGATGATGCGGCAAGATTTATTGAAGATGTCGTTTATCCTGTTAAATTTAAATCTCTTGAGTTAAAAGAAGGTGCGTTTGTTCTTAATGCTGGGTCCCAAAGCAAAGCAGCATTAATAGGAAGAAACAAAAGAAGATTGGATGAGTTGAAGAAGATTGTTATTGACAGTTTTAATATTGATTTGAAGATTGTTTGAACAATCTTCAATGGTTAAAATAAAAAATCTCAATCACTGAAATATGCGAAGTAGTTCTTTTTTTGAAAGAAATATTTATAAGCCAATTTAAGGTCAAATAATATGGGCTTACTAAGCTTATTAAAGAATCCTCCTACACAGCACAAACATCTAACTGGTAGAGATATCGAATGGCATTTGGATAAAAGAACCGATGCTGCTGCTAGAGGAGTACTTATAGGGCGTAATAGAAGATATGATGGTATAATACGCAGACTGGCCCAATGTGGAACTTGTAGGAATGATTATTCTGCGTATCAAGATAGCATGAAATAAGTTTTCTTAGAAAAGGTTTAAAATAAACTTTAAGAAAGTTTAACAAAGCTAGGCCTTTTTCTTAGAAAAGGTTTAAAATAAGATTTAGAAAATCTTAAGAAAGTTGAGAGTTTTTGCTTTTCAAAAAGGTTTAAAAGAGCTTTTGGAAAAACCTCGGAAAAGCAAGAGTTTTTGCTTTTCAAAAAGGTTTAAAAACTACTTTTTCAAGGTATAAGAATGGGTTTAATGAGTGCGAAAAAATTAATGAAAAGCAGACGCAAATTTAGATGGAGTGATCATGCCTATAAGGTTAGAACTTTAAAACTTAGGGTCAAATCAGACCCACTGGAAGGATCTTCACAAGCAAAGGGAATTGTTATTTCTAAATTCCAGAAAGAAGCAAGACAACCAAACTCTGCCATGAGAAAGTGCTGTAAAGTACAATTGATAAAAAACAGCATTCCTGTTGGAGCATTTATTCCTGGAAATTTAGCTCAGAGATTTATTGATGAACATGATGAAGTTATCATTGAAAAAATCGGAGGAAAACAGGGAAGATCCAAAGGGGATATTCCCGGAATAAGATTTCAAGTTATAAAAGTAAATGATCAACCACTACACTTGCTTGTTAGTGGTAAGCTGGAAAAAGGTAGAAGATAAAATGGTAGATCAAAAAATCTCATTTAAAATATTTGACTTGTATGATATTTCTGAAGTACAAGTAAAAGATCCTGCATTGAAACCTTATTTGAATTTGAGTCCCAAATTACTTTTGAAATCTCAAGGAAGAAACTCTGAGAAATTTTCCAATGCAAAAGTAAATATTGTTGAAAGACTTGCAAACAGAATTGGAGTTCCAGGACATGTTGGAAAGAAGCATAAGATAATGACGAACTGGGGTTCTGGAAAATACAATAATAATATGGGGATTGTTTTAGATGCCTTAAAGTTAATTGAAGATAGAACAAAGAGAAATCCTGTTCAAGTGTTAGTTGATGCTGTTGAAAATGGCTCTCCAAGAGATGAAATCACTGTGATTGAACATGCAGGAGCTAGATATCCTCAGGCAGTTGATGCAAGTCCTATGAGAAGAATAAATTTGGCGATAAGATGGTTTGTTCAGGGTGCTTATGGAAAGGCATTTGGAAAGAAAAAAAAGATGGTTGAAACTTTGGCTAATGAGATAGTTCTGGCTTCGCAAGGAAATATGGAAAGTTATGCTATGAATAAGAAAAATGAATCTGAAAAGCAAGCGGATTCAGCGAGATAATGATTTCTAATGTTGGGGGTGAAAGAGATAATCCATTTAATAGTCCTACACTTAATGCTTTAAAGGTGAGACCAATTCGAATTGAAAGAATATCTCTTGCGGAAAGTATAGCCTATTTATATTGGCCTATCGATAGAACGGAAGAATTGAAAAGAAATATTATCCATGGTGTTTATGATGCTCCTGGAAGAGAGCGATTAATATGGATAGGAATGTGCTGTAAACCTACTCCCCGAATTACTTTTTACACTGTTCATTAATTAGGGCATTGACCTTGAGTATAATAATCAACATCAGCGTTCCTGCAGGCCTCACAGCTATTTCCATATGTTGAAGCGCATGGATATTTTATACATTGTATTCCTGATTTGAACCATCCGCAAACTGGATCATAAGAAGCAATACAAAAATCTGCATTTCTTGAAGATTCATCACAATAAACTCTTTCTAAATCTGAATTTGGGTTTGAATCAGAGACTTTTTCACAACCACATCCAATTTCATCCTGAAAAGGTCTTGAATCCGGAGCACAATAATATTTTGTTCTCGCGCAGGCATTTAAGTCCTTTAGAATGTATAATTTGCCTTGGTTTTTTGTATCTTCTTTATTGCCCCAGGGATTAGTCAGAACTAAAATTAGAACTAATATTAAGAATATTGCAATAATAAAAAGCAAGTAATAATATAAGTTTGATTTTTTACTCTTTTCTTCTTCAATAATATTTTTCTTTTTTCCTCGGTTTTTTCTTGGCATGATATTACTTGGAGTCTTGAGTTTATATATTTTTTATTTCACTTTGGAATGGTATGGAAAATATTTTGCTTTTAGTTCTGTTAATCTTTTTCTAATTGATGGAGTGTTCTTAATGCTATAAACCCAACCATATATTAACCTTCCTTTTCTGACTTTAATTCCTTCATGAAAAAGCTCGTTTACCAAATTATAATTGGGTTTTTCATCTGGTCTATATCTTTGCTGGGAAGATATTTCCCTTCCTCTAATTATTATATGTGCTAGAAGCAATTCTCCATCTTCAATTTTTTTTCTTGGCTTTCTGGCAATCTTATCAATATCCTTTGGGAGAGGAGTATTTATTGGTGTTCCACACAGGTAAAATCTTCTTACTCTATATATTGCTCTTAACAACCTTTCGTTAACAGCTCTGTTAGACACACCATATTCTTTTGCTATCTGTTTTTGAGTTTCACCCTTCAAATACGCTCTTTTAACAACCTCTCTGTCTCTCTCAGAAAGCAGGTCAATTATTTCCAAAACTTCTTTAATTTTTTCTTCTAAGTTTTCTTTTACAGGAAATATTTTCTTAGTTTTAGCCAGCTTTTCAATTTCTTTGGGGTCATGAAATTCTATTTCTCCTTCAAATTTTCTTTGTGCTCCTATTTGCCGAAGAACATTATCTCTTTTTATTTTTCTCCTAATAATTTGATAATGGGCCTGTCCTTCAAATCCCATTCTTATTGCATTATAATTGAGCAGATCTATAGCCCTATCGAACCCATGCAAGTCCATACTTCGTCTTTGAACACTTTTATATCCTTTTTGTTTTGCCAGGTGCTCGTTGTATGCTGATGCAGATCTTAATCCTTGTCTTCTTGCAAACCAGTTTTTGTATTCTCCTTCGCTATTGAAGCCACTTCTAATTAATGTTCTAATATAGTATACTCTTTTAACTTTAATTCCAGTTAAATTAGCAATTTCTCCTGAAGATTTATCTTGTTCAACTAAAGGTTTTACTGTTTCAAATTGGGTTGTCATATAATTTTCCTTTGCCTTGGTATATAAACATTTTTACGACAAAGTTTAAATATTCTTGAATGGATTGTTTGAGATGATTTATGGAAGAACATATGCAACGCCAAGGTCAAGACATAGAGATATACTGAGAAATGGTTCTCCTAATGTTTGTTTGGTAACTTTGAGTCCTCGTGAACTTCATGCTGCTGTTTCCAGAATTCGGGGAGAGGAAGACCAGTTTGGGGAATCTCCAAGAGTCTGTGGTTTTGATGGAAGAATACCATCTACTTCAGGAGGGACAGAAAAATACCTTTTTGGTGAAGGGTTTGCAGAAATCAGAGGTTTGAATACTAGTATGAGAGACCCAACAATAACAATTTTCGGAAGAAGTATTCCTAAACTTCAACACACTGTGAAAAAATTTGGACTGCCTTATTCGTGAAAAAAACTTTGGAAAAGCTTCTGGAAAGACAAGGTGCTTCTCCAAAGCTTTAAAAAGCTCTATTATTATCAACAAATATTCTCCAATTTAATTGGAAATTATATATTACTATGGTAGAAAATAAACTTTACAAAAGTTTAACAAAGCAAGGATTTTGCTTAGGAAAGACAAAATGGTAGAAAATAAACTTTACAAAAGTTTAACAAAGCAAGGATTTTGCTTAGGAAAGACAAAATGGTAGAAAAAGAATCAAGCTTACGAAAAATAGATAGATTGACGAGCAATAGAAAAAATATAAGAAATGTAGCGACAAGTGCGCATATACATCATGGAAAAACTGCTTTTACAGATAATCTTTTGGCTGCTGCTGGAATGATGGCTTCTAAGAATGCTGGAGATTTGGATGAAGGAATGACTACCTGGCAACATGCTGATGAACAGGAAAGACTAATGACTGTTGATGCTGCAAATGTTTCTATGGCTCATCAGTTTCGTGGAGAAGAATATTTAATTAATTTGATTGACACTCCAGGACATGTTGATTTCGGAGGAAATGTTACAAGGGCCATGCGTGCTATTGATGGAACCTTTGTATTGGTTTGTGCTTCTGAAGGGATTATGCCTCAAACTGAGACTGTGTTAAAACAGGCATTAAGAGAAAGAGTTAAGCCAGTTTTGTTTATCAATAAAGTTGACAGACTAATTAAAGAATTAAAATTGACTCCTGAACAAATGCAGCAAAGATTCATGAAGTTGATTGAAAGTTTTAATAATTTGATTATGAGAATTGCTGAAGATGAATATAAGGAAAAATGGAAAGTTAATGTTGCTGATGGATCTGTTGCTTTTGGATCTGCAAGAGATAACTGGGCATTATCTGTTCCATTCATGCAGAAGAGAGGAATCAGCTTTAAGGATATTTATAAAATTTATGAATTGGAAGGAGAAGAAAGGAAGAAATGGGTTTGGCAGAACGCACCATTAAATGAGGTTATTTTAGACATGGCTGTAAAGCACCTTCCCAGTCCATTAGATGCGCAGAAATATAGAATTCATAAGATATGGCAACAGGGAGATATTAATAGTAAATTCGGACAGGATTTATTGAGTTGTAATAAAGACGGAGAAGTTGCTTTTATTATTACAAATATTGTTATTGATCCTAAATCTGGAAAGGAAATTGCTGCTGGAAGATTGTATTCAGGAACTATTAGAAATGGTATGGAAGTTTATGCAAATAATGCAAAAAAGAAATATAGAGTGCAACAAGTTCTTGTCTATAATGGAATTAAACCAGAGCAATTGGAAAGTGTTCCCGCAGGAAATGTTTTAGCTATAACTGGATTGAATGTTGATGTTGGAGATACTATCACAGAAAATGAACAAACTCCTTTTGAAGCAATAAGACACATATTTCAGCCAGTAATCACAAAAAGTATTGAAGTTGTTAAGAGTAGTGATTTGCCTAAATTAATTGAAGTTTTAAGAAAAGTTGGAAAGGAAGACCCTAGCATTAAAATAGAAATTAATGAAGAAACTGGAGAAAATCTTTTATCTGGAATGGGTGAATTACATTTAGAAATTATAGAAGGAAGAATAAAAAATGAAAAGGGACTTGAAGTTAAAATGGGTGCTCCGATTGTTGTTTACAGAGAAACAATAAGCAGGGATTCTGATGAATTAGAAGTCAGAACACCTAATGGACATAATATTTTGTTTTTTTCCATGGAACCTTTAGAAGACAATGTTTACAACGCAATTGAACAGGGAGCCTTACCACAAGCAAGGTTAAAGAAAAAAGCAGAAGAAGTATGGAAAAAATTATCTGAGCTAGGAATTTCAAATGACGAAGCAAGACAATACAAGGAACTTTACAAGGGAAATGTCTTTCAAGATAGAACTCGTGGATTGGTATTATTGCCTGAAGTTATAGATTCTATTATGGATGGCTGGAGATTAGTTGTTGATGGAGGTCCACTGGCTAAAGAACCATTGATGAAGACTAAAATAGTATTGCATGACGCTAAATTGCACGTTGATCATATGCATAGAGGACCTGCACAAATTTATCCTGCCGTTAGAGAGGGCATGTTCCAATGCATAAATAAAGGTGGGGCTTCAATTCTAGAGCCGATTCAAACCCATAGAATAGAGGTGCCTGTTGAATTTATGGGTGCTGTTACACAATTAGTTGGAAGTAAGAGAGGAGTTCTAATTAATGTTGAACAGGAAGGATCTGAGACTGTCATTACTGCTAAAATTCCTGTTGCAGAAATGATTGGTTGGAGCAATGACTTAAGATCATCAACAGAAGGCCGTGGAGTAAGTTCATTAATGGACCAGGAATTCCAAAAACTTCCTAGAGATTTGCAGAGCGATGTTATAAGAAAAATTAGGCAAAGAAAGGGCTTGGCTGCAAATCAGTAACTATTTAATTAATCTATTTATTCTTGCGTTTAAAATATCCTTAGAAATTATTCTGCCTTTTTCACTTTTCATTAAATTCTTATGGAATTTGTTTGCCATATCAAATTAAGCGTTTATGAATTCATTGAATGCTGACAAACTCTCTTTAGATTTTTTTATATGTTCGGCCCATCTTTCAATCTGTTCATCACGACTTTTATCTCTCATTTCCACCCTTATTGTCTCTATTCTTTAATAGTTGTTTTATCTTTTTAATATTTTCCTCATCTTTTAGTATGAATGTTTGATTCTTAACTAAGCTTTAACATCTCGTGGGGCATTAGATGGTGGAATGAGTTTGAAGACATTAGACTAATTTTCAATATCGTGACGAAAACGTCAGGGAGTTAATCTTCACGCCAAAACAGAAACGTTTAAATAACTTGGACAATTGTACAAATAATGAGTACAATGTTAAAGACAGGGCAAAGTAAAATATTAAAGCTTTTTTATGAAGATAAAAAAGTAAGTCTTCATTTAAGAGACATAGCTAGGAGAACTAAATTATATCCTAATAGTGTAGCAAGATTCTTAAATCAGCTTGAAAAAGAGAGTATATTAACTTCTAAAAAAGAAGGAAATCTTAAAAAGTATAAGATTAAAAAAAGTGAAAAGCTATCAAACATTTTTGTATCATTTGATATTGAAAGATTAAATAAACTTCCACTAGCTAGAAGAAGAGCTATAAACTACTTTTTGGACAAATTACAAGAAAAGCCAATTATAGCTCTATTGTTTGGTTCAACTGCAAAAGAAACTTTTAGAAAAGACTCTGATATAGACATACTTTTAATCGTTAATAAAAAAATAGATGTTGATACGTCAAAATATTATGTAGATGCTCAATTAGGAATTAAAGTTAATTGCTTCCAAATAACCTATGAAGAGTTTAAAAAAGAAATAAAACTCAAAGAAGATAAAGTTATCCAATCAGCTTTAAATACGGGCTATCCCATATTTAATCAAATGTCATTTTACGAGGTGTATCTAAATGGAGATTAAAGTTTTAAGAAAGTTAATAACAAATCCTTTACTTTTGAATAAAAGGATAAAATTCTACGAAAGTAAAAATATTATACAAAAAGTCCCACTTGATTTGGAGGAAATTAAAGGGCATATCTCAAAATCAGAGCATAATCTCAAGTTTGTTTTAGATAATATGAAGCTAAAATACTACGATTGGTGCATAACTGGTTGTTATTATGCCATTTATCAAATTGCATTAGCTTTGATAAGAGCAAAAGAGTTTTATTCAAAAAATCATGATGCTACCCTTTGTTTACTGGCAAGAGACTATTATCAAGCAGGCATAACTAAAGAAGATATAGAATTAATCAATGTCTTTTTCTTAGATTATCAAGACTTACTTATTTATGTTCATACAAAAGATAGAAGAGAAGAAGCATCTTACTCCTCGAAGTATGACTTCGACAAAGAAAAGGTTGAAGAACTAAGACTCAAAACAATTGATTTTATTAACAAGGCAAGAGGAATTCTTAATAGTATTTTAAGTGAAAATTAAAGTATCGTGAGGAAAAAGTTGGGGAGTTAATCCTTAGGATTAAGTTAGCTACATAAACCGAATAACTAACGAGGGATTTGGTTAAGTGCTCTGGAAAGTTTTACTGTTTATTTCTATCTTTAAAATGGGAAGTTTCTTTCCACAACTTCTATTGGATTGATAAATCCTTTTTGAGAATTATATCTTTGTGCCGAGGTTAATAAATTTTGTTTTGCTTGTTCTGCTGTGTTTCTTGGAATGCCTAATCCTACTATTTGATTACCAAGAGTTTGTCTGTAACTTCCATCTGGGAAAGCAGAAGTTATTGATGTTGGAAGATCCTGCATATTTCCGAATATTTGTATTTTTCCGCTTTCAGCATCAAAGTAGAAATTTGCTACGATGCAAGGATTTCCCTGATACTTTCCTGCATTGCCTCCAAAGCTTTCTGTAATTCCTAGTCTTTCCATTCCTCCTTCTTTGGAAGAGTTCATTAATGCAAGATTTTCTGCAATTATTTTTTCTATGCCCATAAAATTAATCATTTTTGGGTGTATTTAATTTTTCTCTTAATTTATTTAGATGGTAATCTACAGTATAATCATCTACAAAACCTATGTTTGGAACATACATACTAAAAACATGACCTGGTTGTGAATCGGGTCTATTTGGATTGAATTCACCAAATCCATCTAGTGGAAGATTTGCAAAAGGATAAACTAAAATTGCCTTTTTTGAGACGACTTCCTGTCTATGGCCATTACACACTAAAAGGGCCAGGCAATGGTGATCTTTCTCTGTTCTATTAACCCAGTTTTGAATATTCACATCTTTTTTTCCATCTCTAAAAGTCCAATCCTCGTGCCTTCCTAAATTAGAAGAATGTGCATCCAAAATGCCTAAATTGTTGACTCCTATTAGAGAAGAGTATAATTCTATATATTCTCTTTGTGCTTGAGAAAATACCCTTTTCAAACTATAAGGATGTAATGATTCTATATCTGAATATCCTAGCTCCCTCTTCTCCCTTTCTAAATCTTGAAAGGCACTTTCAGCTAAATACAAAGTTTGATTTCCTAATCTTAATATTTTCATAAAAAAACAACATTGAATGTGTTTTTAAAGCTTGTTATTTGTATTATTAAAAAGTAGTAACAAAAAAAGGTTATCATTAATTTAATATATTTGTTATATGTGCCTGCATTGCTTCTAAATAACAAAGATAGATGGTCAGCATTTAAAAGTAGTTACAATAGAAGGTTTTATATATTGCTTTTTTGCTTTAAAATAATGGGAAATGATTTGCAATACAATGTTATAAACGGATACAAAGGAGGAGTTGCAGCTCCGGAAAATAGAAGAAAAATTGTTTTGCCTTTAACACATAGAGATGCGCAAATATTTGAGAGAATAGCCAAAAACAGGCTATCTTCAGAACCTGTTAAAACAACTGTAGATGTTTATGGGGAGGAAAGAGAATATTCTGCTTTAGTTCTTAGATTTATGCCTATGAGGCCTCTAAATTATATTCCTATAATACTTAGAGATTTAGTTAACAGAGCTGGAAAAGGAGCTACTCAATTTGATGAAAGTGATATTCCTCCGGATGCAAAGATTAAATATTTGCATCCTTATGATAAAAATCAATGGGAATAAAATGGCGGAACTAGAATTCATAATTGGTGGATTAAATATTGTTCCTGAAATATTAAAATTTGAAGGATTTAATTCTTATGCTGCCAGTCATAAATTTGTTGTTGATGCTTTGGGAAATCGGGTTGCTATTTATGTGGCTCCTGGAGGCATACACAGAAATGTTATCGATATATTTAATTTAGATGGTAAACAAGTTG
>Ga0209542_10021216_pt1 | contig 10203 bp, 14 predicted proteins | sample RifCSPhighO2_01_FD_184028 | JGI IMG/M metagenome (GOLD analysis project Ga0209542, IMG submission 184028) | Soil microbial communities from Rifle, Colorado - Rifle CSP2_plank highO2_0.1 (SPAdes) (version 2) | ecosystem: Environmental > Terrestrial > Deep subsurface > Rock core/Sediment ...
TAAAAACCTGCGGGGGGCAGGATTCGAACCTGCGAACCCGCTAAGGGACTAGCCTCTGAAGCTAGCGCATTTGACCAGGCTCTGCCACCCCCGCAAAAAGAGGTTCATGAAGAGAATTTAGTTGTCTTTTAAATGTTTATTAACCATTCCTGTTTAATTCACTTAAAGTATCCAATCTCATCGTCATTAAATGGAAGGCTATTTGTGCTGATGAATTTAGCGAAACTAATGCGATGCATGCTTCTTTTGTTTTTGCAGTTGCAAATTTATTTTCAATACTTTCGCATATTTTCTTATAGAGAAGATAAGCGTCAGTCGCCTTTTCTCTCTTTGGATCGTAAAAGAAATCATAACTCATTTTGAAAAGTATGTTAAAATTATTAATTATATCAAGAATATCACGGTCCACTTTCATACCTGAAAGCAAGTCCCCTGTCCTTTTTAGCTCATCGCCTAGCTTCTCCAATATTTCCAGCTGGTAATACAGCATAGAACTACCGAAAGTCATCAGATGGGGGCTCCTGTTAAGGTATCTCTGGCAAAAATAAAGGAATTTATTTACGTGAATGTCCTGCGATTCAATATTTTTTAATGCTCCTTTGTCACCTCTTTTCCACGCGTCATAGCAGGTTTCGCCCATTTCTTTGAGGATAAGGAAAGTCCGCCTAAGCAAAGTATCAAAATCGAGTTCAAGTTCAGAAGATATGACCTGTATGTCCATTGAATTTTTCGTAATATTCAGGATTTCATACCCCATGAGTTCAGAAACCTTTTGCTTCAGAGCAAGCATAATCTCTGGTGAATCGAACTTCACTGTTATTTTATCATACCCTTTCTGATACGCGCGGGAGATAAAGCGGTCAGCAAGCTTTGGAGCTAGACTGCTCACATTGACTGTGATGTGATGGGTATGTTGTTTTTTATCGATGCTGATTGTCAGAGCTTCGTCGCTGTCCAGCACTTCCACCTCATCTCCAGCCTTCAAATTATTTTGCTGTATCCAGTTCGAAGGCAGAGTCATTGTAAGAGCCCTGATCCCTTGTTTCACCAACTTCCTTTTCATAAGAAGGTCCGAATAATTACGAATATTAAAATTTTTGCTTAAATATAAAAAATATTATTATATATAGCATATATATATGATATACCATAATAATATATTGTCAATGGCTATTTCTGTTCTAGTAGGGAGAGAGATAACAATGCCAGACGAAATAGCCGCATATGGATATTATGGGAAACAGCCAAAGCTTGACAAAGCAGGCAACTTAATTTCCACTGTGTTGATGGCTTTGGTTTTCTTGGCTGTGATGTTTGTTGTAATGTCTTTCCTTAAAGGATAATTTTAGTTAAAAACAGCAACAACATACACGTAAATTAACTCCTTTTTAGAGTCATTTACAATGTTGTGCTTCTTATTTTGTGCAATAAAAACTGCATCGCCTGTCTTAATCCTTCTTTTTTTACCTTCAATTATGATTACTCCGTTTCCTTTCAATATGATGATTAATTCCTCCCTTTTATAGGGGATATGTTCGCCGGTTTCCTCTCCAGGTTTTAATATTACTTTGCCTGCTCTGATTCTTTTCGAGATGGGTTGCCTTACTATCTCCTTTGATTTCATACGAATCAGATTTTGGCAAGCTTTTAAATAATCTCCTTCTATTCTTCAAAATTATGTACCTCGAAGTGCTAACAGATCCCGCACACCATGACCCTGAAAACTTTTGTTATATTGTTCATGGAATTAATCCGGTATCAGTGTTAGATTTATTCAAATTAACTCCTGAACAACAATACGCGGTTTTTGCCGAAGAATTGGAATGGAAAATAAAAAGCTTCACCAACCCGAGACTATTTTATAATGCTTCGCTTGTTGGGATTTTAGAGGGTGCTGCGCACACAAGGACATTTTCTCCATTTGGAGTCATAATTGCTCCGCCATATGAGGATTCGGTTGTAATCGCTGCCAGCAGGGATCTCGGTTCTCCGACTAACTATTTCGTTAGAGCTTTAGGAGAAAATACAGATTTTGAAGAGTTTGTCGAAAGATTCAGAGGTTACCGCAGGCCTGTTAATGATCTGCTTCACGGGCGCAATTACAATCATTTGATATTGCAAGGAGATCCTGATACTAGAATTGCAGGCGTTTATTATACCAGATTCGACCAGGTACTCGACGATGTCGGAGTCATGTGGGGGAAAACTGCAGAGAAGATTGTGGGAAGGTCTTTGCCTGTGGCCGGTTTGCCTTTTCTTGGGTTTGTATAGTTCGTGCGGCTTTATGCCGCACACTTTCTACCAGATTTTCATGTTGTGGGCTTGCCCACTATTTTTGCCAGGTTTTTTGTAAACCCCCAGGGATTTAAGGTTCATAAAGATTGGAAAATTGATTTTCTTAAAGAAACTCTTATTTTTTGTAGAGACTCTTCAACTGCTGGGTAAAACGTTTTAGGATCGAGTTCCCCATCTAGCATTTTAATGCGCTGCTTTAGCGTGGAATGAGGCGGACAGAACCCGAATTTGTTCCAAACTTCCAATTTTGAGCTATGTTTATAATTTTTAAAACCAATTTCACTAATCCATTTTCTTGTATCAAACTTAGTATCTAGTACTAATCCGTAGACTGTATTTTCATAATTTCTTTGTTTTGTAGGAAGAATTACGCGTGGTGAGTATCCTAAATTACTCAAAATCTCAAAGACTCCATTAATTAAATTGTATGAAATTGTTGCAACTTTTATTTTCGGTTTGTAATGAAATTTATTGAAAAAGGACTGTTTTTTAGGGATGAAATTGCTTCTACAAAAGAAAATGCTTCCATCTGTATCAAATAATCCTCTTATGAATGGAATTTTTTCTTCTTTTGTACGGACACTAGCTGGAATTTTGATATCTATTTTTTTCCCTGCTTTTAAACCATAGTTTTTCTTCAAAAAATTAATGAAATTTTTATCGAAAGTATAAAACCCACATACTCTAGATGAAATATACCTTTTCAACCTTATAGGTTTCTTTAAATATTTGCCAAAAAGACCATTAACAGTTGGGCAAATAATATTCTCATAAAAAATATATTCTTCATCAATGTCTCCAGTTAAAGCAAACTCTGAATAGCGGGAATTTACGCTTAAGCATCCATCACCTGCATACCAACCTAAAAATTCACTTACTTTTTCGTTATTTATCATATTAATGGAAACTTTTCGTCTAAATTTATTAGCTGGCTTTGCGACGTTTTTTAAGAAATTTAAGTCTTTCCTTAGTTTAATCGAAAATTTTGCGGTTACAGGGAAAATGCGGGAGAGGGGATTTGAACCCCCGGACCCACTAAGGGACAGGATTTCCTAACCTGGTCTTAAGTTTCGCCGAGCTTTTTGCTCACCTGCGCATTTGGCCAGGCTCTGCCACTCCCGCACTAAAAGAGGCTCAGTACTCGGTTATAAAGTTAGTGTTTTAGTCGTTGTCAACAAAGTAATCTTCGGAATACTTTTTCGGCTTTTTCTTTCTATCAGGGTCATCATGCAAAGGTATAGCTTTGCTTTGCACAAATGGGGCATGGTGCTGCAAAAACATTGATGTCAATACATCTTTATATGTCGATTTCTGCACATGGCGCATCTCATGGATTTTTGGAATGAAAAATATTGCCACCAAAAACCTTGCGATTGTGCTTATCAAAAAAACAAAATAATAGTGCGACCAGAAGATAAAATTGAAGCTTACTATAATCCCGCCTGCTATCGCGCCGGCCAATGTGGCTAGGCCGTTTAAAAGATTGTAATATGAAACCGCAGTGGCACGCTTTAATGTGCCGGTGCAGTCGAGAATAAAGTTAAATGTTGCAAGCTCAAAACCAGCCCATACAAACCCTGAATAAGCCTGTACCAAAAGCAAATACCAGATGTCTTTTGAAAAAAGCCAAATAACCGGGATAAGGGAAATTAGCAGCGAAGTCATTGTAAGAATCTTTCTTGAGCCAAACTTGTCGCAAACCGCTCCCCATGCGCCAATTGTCAAAAACTTGACGATTATTGGAACTGCAATTATCAGCGTGAATGTAAAGTAATCCAAATGAAGGTCTTTCAGCATATAGGCTGCAAAAAAGGGCGCAGCAAGATAAACTGAGAAATTCATTGTTGTAAGAAAGAATACAAAGAGGCCAAAGTTGGTTGAGCGCGCTTTTTTGAGGAAGTCAACCAGGCTAAAGGAGGCTTCTGCAGCCTGCGTATAGCCGGGCTCATATTTTAGAGATAAAAATAATGTGGAAAACATTCTTGCAGCCATTGCGATTACAAAAACAGCCACAAATCCCAAATATTCATTGCTGCCTTTATTTATCGCAAGTATATATCCTGCTGCAATTAGCGAAACCAGGGTAAAAAACCCGGTGAATTTGTGGCGCCTTCCAAAATACCTGCCCCGCTCATTTGGCTTGACAAGGTCGCCCATCCAGCTCATCCACATGGGATTGATGAGCATCCTAAACACCCAATATAGGCAAAGAAATAAAAGAAGATAAAGGGCACGAAAATCTCCAAAGAAATATGCAAGCAAAATTGGAATGAACATTATGCCTTCCAGAAATGCGTTGATTAGTACAGCCCTCTTTCTTGATTCGAATATTTTGATTAGTTTTGTCGAATAAAGCTGTGCAATTGAACCTAGGGCTTGAGGAAGAGACCCAACAAGGCCGATCTCTAGATTGCTTGCTCTAAGAAAAATAGCAAATGCCGAGAAAAAAGATTCTCCAAAACCAACCATTATAGAATAAAAGCTTCCGTCAATAATTGAATACCTTAGGCTTTTTTTTACCTTCTCATCTCGGCTTTCTATTTGTATTTTCAAAAAAACCCGCCTCTAATAACGGTAGAGATTTAGGAATGATTTTAAAATTGTATGCAGCTGGTTAACATTCTCCACGAGCAGTCCTTCGTACATGTTGGTATACGATTTATAGAGCATCTTGTCGAACATCGTACGGATGAAAAAATACATGGGTTTTGTCTCCCATTTGTTTTCCCAGTCTGTCTGCAGCCAGCCGTCAAGAATAATATTTACTCTACCGGAATTCATCTTTACTTTCTTTCCTCCCCTGTCTACCTCAACTTCCTTAACATTGAACATTTTTAGCTCGATTCTTATGATGTGTCTGCAGTAATCTGTTATCTTTTTCCAGGGCATAAGTTCAATTTCAATATATTTCCCTTCGGGCTTTACCATCTCAATGTTTCTTTTTTCAGATTTATCGTAACCTTTTTCCCTGAAGAAAGTGTCAATTGTTTGGTAAAGCTCTGTTACATTAAAGAGTCCTTCATACCCCAGACGCAAATGGTCTACTATTACCCTCTGTTCAACCATTTTTAGTAGGCGTTGCCCTTTGCCTCCATTTCAAAAAATGCCTTGATCTGCGCCTGAAGCCCCCAAAGTTCATAATAGAGTACATCGATTTCCCTTAGTTCTACGTCTCTTCTCAAAAAGTATCTGTTCATGAAAAACAATAATTTTTTTTCAAATCCTGACTGGAATTTTCTATCGCCAAATATGTCTGGATAATCTGTAACGATTTCAGGCCATTCCCAAATCCTGCAGCGCGTGTTCCAGAGTTTCTTCTTTACGCCATCCTTCTCCACAATTACTTCCTTAACATCATGGAAGTGCATGTGCATGTTTACTTTATGCATTCTAAATACATCAATTTTCTTTTGCGCTTCCCAGCGGATTTCTATTTCTGGGGGTTTGTGCTTGTAGAACTGCTCCCACACTTCAAACTCTCTTTCTTCGAACCACCTGATTATTAGCTTGTAAAGCGCTTCGGAATCAAGCAGGCCGGCATACTTCACAAACCACTCCATTGACTGGAGCTTAGTGTCTTTTGCCAGCCAGCCAACCGGATTAATGTGGGTTTCTTCTACTGATTTACCTGATGCTTTTGGAGATTTTAATGGCCCCACTAGCTGGCCGGGGCTTGTAATAGTTCCACGTTTAAAGTCGCTAGTACCATGAGGTAAATTGCCCATTCGGTATACGAATATGTATACTAGAGTATTTAAAGGTTTGCAAGGTTATTACGCTTCATTTAGAATTATTGCAGTATTTGTTTTCTCTATCCCATCGATATTTCGAAGCTTAATCGTTACAAAATCGTTTAATTCTTCCATTGAAGCTACTCTTATTTTAATGATTATATCGGAAATTCCTGTTACCATCGCAGAGCTTACAACGTGTTCTATATTGTTGAGCGATCTCATTAAATCATATTGACTGATCTTTTTATTTTTCAAAGAATTATAATCTACCGTTATCATAATGAAAGCAGCTATAGGCTTGCCTGCTTTTACATAGTCGATGACGGGCTTGTAAGATTTAATTATGCCTCTCTCTTCCAATTTTTTTATCCGATGATGAACTGTTGTTATCGGCGCTCCTAACCTTTTTGCAATTATATGAATTGGCGTCTTAGCATTCTTGTTAAGCTCCTCAAGAATTGATTTTGAGAGTTTATCTAATTCCTTCATAATATTGAATTTAATTCAATAATTTAAATAATTTTTGATAAAAATTTGAATATTATGCCTTTTTAATGTAATAAAATTAATTTACTTCATAATAATCCTTTATTTGATAGTTGAGGTGGAACAAATGAGCTTTAAAACGAATTGGGAACCAGATAGAGTTGCTGGCAGATTAGAAAGAATAATTCAAAAAACGGGCCCAAGTAATATACATGAGAAATTGACAGTTCAAGACGATCCTGTCAGAGGCGGGTATCTTATCAGAGCTGAAAGCCAAAATGGAATCCTTCATGATACAAGGGTTAGAATTCATGTTGTTAAAAATCCTGAAGGGCCGGGTTCGACTGTTCACGTTCTGCCAACCGAGGACTCCTACACGAGTTCACAAGAAGCCCAATCTGTAGAAGACACACTCAAAGATCGTTATTTTAGTGATTACAGCTATTGATATTTTGCCCGAAAATCTTCCGGGTTTTCCCCCAAAAAGGTTATGAATTCTTTTGAAAAATCAAATGTATCCAGGCTCTGCTGGAGTTTACGCGGAGTTCTCCAGCACGGCTTGGCTAGTTTTCAAAATTGCCAGTTATTCGCTGCATGGAAAAGCCAAGAAAAGTTCCAAATATTGAAGACAGAACAAGTATTATTGTAAATGGTCCTTTTCCATATTTTGCTATAAAACCGATGGTAAAAAGGGCGAGGCCTGCAAATAGTGGAAAAATTAATCCTAAAGAGAAAGGCACCAATGCGAGTTTTCCTTTTTTGTCCATTAGTAATTCACTAAAATTTCAACATCTGGCCCAAAAATTTCCTTGAAGTTTTCAAATAGCTTCTCTTTAAGGAATATCTTTGGCGGAATTACGCTTGTTGAAATTACCCGCTCCATCTCTTCCAAGTCCGCAGCTACAAATTCAGTCAATGTGTTTTGAGGTGTGATTTTTGCTTTTACAATCTCTTTCTTTTCAGCATCCAAATCCTTCACAATATAGGCGATATCACCTAAGAAAATAATTTCGGCAAATTTATCCCCGTATTTCACCCTTACTTTTGCGCGGTTTAATTCTATTCCACGTTTCCTTTGTATATAGCCGACAAGCTCTCTTAACACAACCTCGGTATCCTTCTTTAGCTTCTCAAGCTCTGCCTTTGCCAGCGCTTTATGGCCTTCCCTTAATTTCATGACAGCTTTAAGCTCCTTGAATACTGTTAAGGGAATTTTTCCTGTCCTGATCATTTCCTCGTCGAAAATCTTCAGCAATGTTGCTTCAGGCAGCCTCTCTATTCCTTCCGACCTTAAAATATCTCTAATGGTGCTCTCCAAAGTGTCAAATAAGTGTTCAATTGACTCCTTTTGCTTCTTTGAATCAATTTCCTGGAAAAGCTTATCAATTCTTTTTAGATATCTCTCAGAGTCGTCAAGCAGCTTGTCTACATCCTTGCCAGTCAATTCCTTTCTTTCTCCGTGCTCTAAATCCTTTCTTAACTTGATGTTATTTTCAAGAATCTGGACAAATTCATCCTCAAGAATGCCTTCTTTTTTGACAAATATTTCCCGCATTATGTCTGGAGTCTCCTTAGGGGTTGGTGGTGGAATCCCATAAAGCATAAGGGCAGCTTGCGATGGAGTCAAAATAGCCCAGAAAGTATCTTCCATCCCAACTTCCTTAAGCTTATACTTAACACGCTTAAGCATCTGGTCTCCTGTGCTCATGTATAGTTCGATAGCTTCCGGCGAAGGCTTGATTTTTCCGATTCTAAGCAATTGTTTCCATGGCATGAAGATTCCTCTGTCGTATAATGGAACTCCATCTCTAAGGAATGTGAAAATTATAGGATTAGCTTCTCTAATTGAATCCCAGAACTCTGTCAGAATGTAAACCTGAATGTTTATCTTGTTTCTTATCTGGGTGATTTCACCAGCTTCAATTCCCATCCCGATTATGATTGCCCGTAATTTGTCCTTTAGCTCGATTCTTGTCATCCGCTTGACATCTGTATCATCAATTACAATGAAAACATCAATATCTGATTTCTCGGTTGCCTTGCCCTGGACTAATGAGCCGGCAAGCACATAGCTCACAATATAGCGCTCGAATTTCTTCAGGACCATTGTTTTGTGAACTTCGGCTATCTTGATTGCAGCAAGCATTCCCTTGTCAAAGACTGGAGCTGACATTGCAATTGTCTGCAGAATTTCGACCTTGCCATCATAGAGGTTTTGCCAAAGCTCGGAAAGAAGCAACACATCTGGCGCCAAATTCGAATCAACATCTTTTGCCATGCCTATCATGATGCCCTGCAATTTGCCTCCCAACTCGGCCTTTGCCATTTTCTTGCTATCAGTATCATCTATGAGAATCAGTATGGGTATCTTCTTTGCATCTTCTGGTCTTGGCTGCTCTCCTGGCTGCGCCCTTGGAGGCGGCATCACAGCTATTCCCATTATATACTTGTCAAATTTCTCCAGTAATCTATCTTTAAATTTGTCAAGTGTTTTCTTGAGTTCGGCTATCTTTTCCTGTGCTTCCTTTGGCAATTGGGACACTTTTGAGAATTCATTCAGCGGAGCGCCTTTCTTTGCTGCCTCTTCTATTGCACTTACTGGAATTTCCTTCTTTTGGGGCTCCTCTTTTTTCTCCTTGGAAGAAGCTTTAGGCATAAATTACCGGGTCATTAAAACGTTTATAAATGTTGTTGTAGAGAGAAAATTAAAATTTTAGAAACTAACCAGTGGTAAATTTAGAAAGTTTTATAACTAAATGCGCGTTCTTTTCTTCAATAGTAACATTAATAAGGAGGAAATTACATGAGTTTAGATGGTGTTGTAGGAATGTCGGACAGACGAAACGGACATAGGGATGGTGATTCTCCTCTTGACGAATACATGAAGAAAAGGAGGGTCGTCAAAAAGCTTGCTGACACAATTGAGCTGCATCACGAAAAGGCATATACAACCGCTGCTGAACAGCATTTGAAAGGTAAAGACGATCTAATTGATTATGAAAGGTTAAGGGAATCAGATGTGCAGCAAAAAATGGCTGACACGATGGCAGACTTCTATGTCGAAAGAGCTAAAGACTATTTGCATTTGGGAGATGAGGATTTAGATGATGTAAAAAAAGATATGATAATGAGCGCTTATGCCGGAATCACAAGAGGGGAGTTAAGAGATGAAGTAAGAAATAGGGCAGAAGGCTTTACTCTTGAACAATTCCGAGGAATTTCAAGGCAATTAAAGGGAAGGGTCGAGCAAAGACTTGCCCCAACAGCGTCCGCTCATATAAAGAGGGAAAATCTTGAAGATATACTCAAGGGAATGAAACTTGATGATAAACTCGATCCGTCTAAATTAGATGTGCCTGAGGTAACCCAATTGCTAGAAGTTTATCATGCAAATGACGGCACCGTACCCGAAAGGGCCTACCGCAGTTCTATCGCATACAAAGGTGCACACGATAAAGAGCCAGCCCACGCCGGCCACCGTTAATTGTACAATTTTTTCTTTTTAACTACAATTTTTAGCCAAATAATAATATTTATAAATAGCCCACACCACTAGTATACGTTCTAGTATAACTTTAACATAAAATTCGCTTCGGAGGAGTAGGGAAATGGAATGTAATAGGCATCAGAAATCTTTTGTCGGAACGTGTCAGTTATGTGGAAAGAACCTTTGCAAGCTCTGCATTGC
>Ga0209542_10021217_pt1 | contig 10203 bp, 6 predicted proteins | sample RifCSPhighO2_01_FD_184028 | JGI IMG/M metagenome (GOLD analysis project Ga0209542, IMG submission 184028) | Soil microbial communities from Rifle, Colorado - Rifle CSP2_plank highO2_0.1 (SPAdes) (version 2) | ecosystem: Environmental > Terrestrial > Deep subsurface > Rock core/Sediment ...
TATGACTAAGCGCCCCGATTCCGGGGCTGCCCATGTCTGCTAGCCTGCCTATCGAAGCCCCCACGCACCCTGCGCACCGCCTGCGTCCGTTGTAGGCGGTGCGCCATTTCCGCGCGCTGATGCGCGATGCCGAGTATACCGTGCAGTTGTTCCATATGAGCAGATGCTTGCCCAACCGTAGCACCAGGCGCATCGCCGAGCGCATCTGCGCCAGCGCCTCAGATGCTCGCCGAGCCCTGCCTCGCCGACATTCTCGACGATCACGATACGCTGCCGCGCCATGACGAGGGTAGTGTTGCCCGTGCCTATGTCCGCTTCATGCGATCCGAGGGGCTTTCGGCGGCCGGGCTGGTTGAGACCAGTACGCTGCCGGGCCGGATCGGGCATGCCGATCAGCTGCAATGGTTCAACGACCGGCTGCGTGATACGCACGATCTGGCGCATGTGCTGACCGGCAGTGGTCGCGATCCGCTGGGCGAACAATGCTTGTTCGGCCTTACCAGCGACCAGTATCTCTACTGGACCGAGACGATCATCGCCTGAGCGGGCACCGCCGAATTCGCGCTGCGGCTGCGCGGCGATGTGCCCTTTGTCGGTGCGGTGGCCGAGGCCAGGCGCCATGGCCGCGCCGCGCAGGCGATCTTCGCGCAAGATATCCGTGCATTGCTCGCAGAACCCATTGCTGCTGCGCGCGCCCGCATGGGTATTGCCGAACCGCAGGTCTTCCGCAAGGCGCATGCCCGCTTGCGCGCGACGGGGATCGATATCTATCGCATCGGCGGGCTTGCCAGTGCGATCACGGCCTGCGCGATCAACCGCCGGCGCCGGGGTTCGGAGGCGGTCATGCCCTACAGAGTGCGCGCTACGATGCCCCTGTCGCAGTTCGGGTTGCCTGCGACGAACTCGAGCCGCTGAGGCCGGTTAACAATCTCATCTTGATCGATGTGAGCAATACTTTCGCACACGCCAAATTACAGGCGACGCTGGGGGAAGGCGAGCAAAGCACTGGCCATCGGCGATCAGGGTCAGGACCCATTAACCGCTTGTGCCCGGCGTGAATAGTTAATTCAGTTTGGCATGAGGTAGCTGCCATGGCTGATTTGCTGGTGTTGAGCGATGCGCAGATGCGTCGGATCGAGAAATATTTCCCGCTGTCGCACGGTATTCCGCGAGTTGACGATCGGCGGATATTGAGCGGGATCCTGTTCGTCATCCGCAACGGGCTTCGCTGGCGTGATGCGCCGAAGGACTATGGGCCGCACAAGACGATCTATAACCGCTTCATTCGGTGGAGTCGGCTGGGGGTATTCAACCGTATCTTCGTCGAACTGGCCAAGGATGGCGATGGCGTTCTGATGATAGACGCCACCCATCTCAAGGCGCATCGCACGGCAGCCAGTCTGCTTAAAAAGGGGCTCTACCCCGATGTATCGGGCGCAGCCGGGGCGGGCTGACCACCAAGCTTCACGTCGTTTGTGATGGGCGGGGGCGCCCTCTTCGGCTCCATCTCACCGAGGGCCAGCGTAGCGATCACAAAGGCGCTGAGGCGTTGATGCCGCATCTGCCGAACGCTCGTGTGCTCATCGCCGACAAGGCATACGCCTCACGCTGGATGCACCAATCGCTCGATCAACGCGCAATCACCGCCTGCATCCCGGCCCAGCGACAACGGCGGCATCTGCCCGAATATGATCCGGTCACATACCGCCAGCGGCATCGCATCGAAAACATGTTTGCCAAACTCAAGGACTGGCGACGTATCCACACACGCTACGACCGATGTGCAGACGTCTTCCTCGCCGCCACCACGTTCGCAGCTAATTTCTTCTTATGGATCAATGAGTCCTGACCCTAGTCACTAGCGCGCAGGCTTCCACACTACTGCAGACGACCAAACGATACCTCCGGCTCCATTGCCGGTGAACAAACATCAGCCTGACCAAACGTGGGTGGCGCAGTTGGAGGATTTGTCACCAGACCTCGCGTCAGCGTGGGAAAAAGGGATCATCGGTTTCGTCAAAACAGCGTTTCGGTGAAGAAGGGCAGCTTCTCCTGGCTCACATTCACAGCGTTGAAGTCGCTCACGCCCAGCAGTGTCACCGACCCGCCGAACGACAATGTCAGTTCGAGATCGTTGACGCCATCGCGGTTCACGTCGCGCACGCGGGTGCGCACAATGTCGACACCGCTGTCGAGCAGGATCGAATCTTCCGCCGTGTTGAAGTCCATGATGGTATCGTTGCCCGCGAGGAAGCTGAACGAGAAGCTGTCACGTCCTGCGCCGCCGGTCAGCGTGTCGTTGCCGCCATCGCCCGACAGCCGGTCATCTCCCGTGCCGCCGTCGAGCAGGTCGTTGCCCAGACCGCCCGAGAGCTGGTCATTGCCTTCACCGCCGAACAGCCTGTCGTTGCCGATGCCGCCCCACAGTTCGTCATGCCCGCCTAGACCGTTGAGCGTGTCATTGCCGGTCAGGCCGTAGAGCGTGTCTTCGCCTGCCGTGCCGTTGAGCATGTCGGAGAAGATCGAGCCATAGCGGGTCACGCCATCGGCGATGCCGGTGACCCGAACCTCGACCGTTGCGGTGCTGGTGAGGCCGCCAGCATCGCGCACGGTATAGGTGAAGCGGTCGGTGACGACCTCGCCCGGAGCCAGCGCGTCGAAGCTGTCATCGTCGGCGACATAGCGCAGGCTCTTCGATACGGGGTCGAAGACGAGGGTGCCCAAGGTTTGGCTGTCATTGACCGCCGAGATGGTCAGCGTGCTGCCAGCATCGTGATCGGTGTCATTGCCCAGCAGCAGCGACCACAGATTGTCGGTGGTTCCATCCTCGTTGACCGAGACCGTATCGTTGGCCGCCACCGGCGCTTCGTTGACGTCGGTGACACCGATGGTGAACGCCTTTTCGGTGCTGAGGCCGCCCTGATCGGTGACCTTGGCAGTGATCGCGAGGGAAGGGGTTGCCTCAAAATCGAAGGCGGCGGTGGTGGTGATGACGCCTGTCACCGCGTCGACGACGAAGCGGCCGCCGGCATTGTCGACCAGCGCATAGAGCAGCGTATCGCTGGCGCGGTCGGTGGCGCTGAGCGTGCCGACGACCGTTCCGGCGGCGCTGTTCTCTGCCACGCTGGCATTGCCGAGCACCAGATTGGTCGGTGCTGCATTAGGCAGCGGCAGCAGGAAGGAGGCGAGCAGCGGATCGTGATCGGACACGCGGTTCGGGCCTGCGGCCTGTTCGGAATTGATGTGCACGGCATCGACGATGATGTTTTCCAGCAGTCCCGGCGTCACCAGAAAATTGTCGAGCGCCTGGGCGTTGCCGCCGAAATAATAGGTGTAGCGCTCTGCCTCGGGCAGCTCGCGCAGGATATTGGACAGGATGCCGCCTTGCTCGAGCAGTTCGAGCGACTCTTCGAAATAGAAGCCGTTGAAATCGCCCAGCACGGCGATGTTCGCGCCGGGATTGTTGCTGAGGATATTGGTCACATAGGCGCGAATTGCCTCGGACTGGGCAATCCGCGCGCCTTCCCCGGCATTCACTGGCGGCTGCTGGGCGCCGAACAGCGGGCTGCTGCCGCCGCGCGAGGTCGAATGGACGTTGATCGCGGTGATCGTCTGTTCATTGAAGGTGAAGGTCGCGGCCAGCGGTGAGCGGCTGTTGTTGAATGCCGCACCGGGCACCAGCGTGGCGCTGCCCTCGACATAATCGACGCGGTTGACTTGATAGAGATAGCCGTTGCGGATGTTGCCATTGGGCTCGCCCCCTGTGGTGTTGGGCGCGCTCGGGGCGACTTCGACATAGGCATATTGCGGACCACCGGCGGCGTTGATCGCCTCGATGATCAGATTGGCGGTGACGGTGCCCGAAAGGTTCGATCCGCTGCCCGCGCCATCGGCATCCTGGATTTCCTGCAGCGCGATGATGTCCGGCGCACGCAGGTTGAACACGATGTCACTGGCGAGCAGGTTGAGCTTTACCGCCCCATCGCTGGGGTCGAGATTTTCGACATTGTAGGTGGCAATGGTCAGCCGGTCGGGCGTGCTGAACAGAGTAGTCGTCTCGCGTGTGGGCGGACCGGCATCGGTGGTCACGGTCACCGCCTCAGTGACCTGCAGTTCGTAGGTCTGGAAATTGTAGCTGATGATGCCCGTGACGTTCGAAAGCACGTCGCCCTGCGTGTAATCGGGGCGGAAGCCGGCAAAAAGGTTGGCATTGTCGTCGATCTGGATCCGTTCCGGATTATAGTCGTCGACATTGTTGGCATCGCCCGAGATGGTGATGCCGCCACGGCTGTTGACGCCGGTTGCCCCGGTACCGCCCGAGGCAACGACGAAGGTCTCGCCGAACTCGTTGGTGTTGCCGGTCACCAGCGGCGCTTCGATGGTCACGCGCATGCCTTCGAGCGATTCGTAGAAATCGGCGGCGTCGTTCTGCGGGTCATAGGTCTGGAAATTGTCGTCATCGAAAACCGCGCTTGGGGGCAGCACGCCGCCAGCGCCCGTGCCGATCAGTGTCGCGACGGGCAGCGCGTTGCCAGTCGAAATCAGCGTCGCTGCCGACTGGTTGATCTGGGTGATGGTAAGGTTGGTGCTGTTGTTGCCGGGCAGGAATTCGGCGACCGTGCCGCGCACCTCGACCGAATCGCCGACGCTGCGGCCCGGCGCGCCGTTGGTGAACACGAACACCGCATCCGAGGTGCGGGCATCGCCGTCGCCAGCTGCGTCCTGCAGATAATAGCCATTGGCATCGACTGCGGTAACGATACCGCGCGTAATGACCGTCTGGCCGACATATTCGGAACGATGGCCGAGGCCCTGGATGGTGTGGATCGCGAGATCCACCGGATCGTCGTTGGTGATCGTGCCGGTCGCGCTGCCATCGATGATCGTCGCGTTGCTGGCATTGGCCAGCGTCACGCTCAGCGTTTCGTTCAGTTCAGCCAGTGTGTCGCCCTGGATGGGGACGACGATCTGCTGGCTGCTGACGCCGGGCGCGAAGGTCAGCGTGCCCGAGAGCACGGCACCGCTGCCGAGGTCCGCAGCATTCGCGGTGCCGTCGAGGTTGATCGTGTAATCGACCGTCGTGGTGAGGCCGCTGGCCCCGGCGCGGCGCACGGTGAAGACGAGGTTCCGGGTGCCCGCATCGCCCTCGACCACCGACGTGTCGAGGATGCGCAATTCACCGGGGGCATTGGGCGAGAGGAAGCTCTGGCCGGTGTTGGCAGCCGCATTGGTGCTCGTCTGCGCAGGCGCCCAGACGAAGTCCTCGTAGTTCGACCCCGTTCCGGTCAGCTGAAGCGACGTGCCGATAGCATCGCCATCCTGTGCCACGCCGATATCGGTGCTGGTGAGCCCGGCAGCTGGGCCGTTGGTTGCGGTGAACGTGCCCTCGTAGGACAGGAACTGAACGACACGGCCCAGATTGTCGACCAGGGCAAACCCGTCCGGAGCGCCGTTCTGGATTCCCGGTGCGGGGAAGGACAGCGTGCCAAAGCCGTTGCTCTGGTCCGGAATAATGCCGCTCAGTGCGATGCCGTTCGCTGATCCGCCCGTCGCCGCATAGGCGACACCGCCATTGCCATTGTACAGCACGATGCGCCAGCCAGCGAGGTTGGTGCCGGCGACGCCCGCAACCTCGATGGCCTCGTTCACATCGCCACCGGCGTTGTCATAGTGAAGCTCGTTCACGAACACATTGGCGATCGGCGCGGGCGCGACATCGTCGTTGACGATCGTGCCGGTCGCGGTCGCGGTACCGATCTGCGTGCCCATATTGGCATTCGACAGCGTGATGGTGAAGGTCTCGTCGGGCTCGACCACGGTGTCGCCCAGAACGTCGAGCGTGATGACATCGACCCATTCGCCATCGACCAGCACGACACGACCGACAAAGGCGCTGCCCGATGCGAAATCGGCGGCATTGGCGTTGCCGAAATTGACCGTATAGTCCGCCGAGGCCTCGCCGCTGCCGCTGCCGGTGCGCGTGACTTCGAAACGGATCTGGGTGGTGCCGCTATTGCCTTCGGTGACAGAGGCATTGGCGATCGACAGCGAGGGCGGCAGCGGCGAGGCATCGTCGTTTATGATCGTACCGGTGGCCGTGGCGGTGCCGATGGTCCCGGCGGTGGTGCCGGTGAGCGTCACCTCGAACGTCTCGTCACCCTCGAACAGCGTGTCGTTGGTCACCGCAACGCGGATCGCGCGCTGGGTTTCACCATCGGCAAAGCTGACGGTGCCAGCCGTGGCGTTGAAGTCGGTCCCGGCGGTGGCGGTGATCCCGGCGAGCGTGTAGCTCACCGTCGCAGCACCGCTGCTGCCGCCAGTGCGGGTGACCAACAGATCGACAAAGCCCTGCTCTTCGCTGGCCGAGGCCGAAGCGACCGAGAAGGTGCCGGGATTGGCCTGCTGACCGATCGCGGTGATCGAGAAGTCGTCGATGGCCAGGCCATCGTCGGAACCGGCGGCATTGAAATCGACCCAGCGGATCCAGAAGGTGGCACCGGCGGGGATGCCTTGGAGAATGTCATAGGTGGCAGATATCGCCGTGCGATTGGCTGCGCTATTGCCGTTCAGCGCGCCCACGGTGCCGGCGGTCACGGGCGAACTGAAATCGAGGGCATCAATATTCATCCAGGTGCCGGTGGTGAGACTGGTCGCGTCGAAACTGATCTGGAAGTCCAGCCGATCAGTCCGGCCCGTTGCTCCCAGTCGCCATTGCTCGCCGGTATAGGCGATTTGCAGCGAACCAATCGTGGTCCGGGTGCTGTTGGTGAACTGGGCACCGATGGTAGGCGCATTGCTACCGCTGAGCAGCGTGCCGAAGGCTCTGTCCGTGCTGCCCGATGCACCGAAGCTGTAGGTATCCCCCGCATTGCCGGAACCCGTGCCCACGGAATAGACTGCATTGGCATTCGCGCCCGCTTCGCTGAACCCCCAACCCATGGGCAGTGCAGAACCGTCCAGAAGGCTGTCGAAATTCTCGGTGAACGCGGTGCCAAGGGTCGTCAGGCTGGGCATATCTCTTTCCTCTTCCGGCGGGCAGGCGGGCCCTTTGCAGGGGCGACGCCCCCAAAGCTGCGCTGGCGTAGCCGCGCTCCATGACGCTTCAGTGAAACTATTGTGGCCGCTGACAAAATTCTGTGGATGAGTGGCAAGGCCGGCCCCTTTGCGAGACAAGCGACCGCTGTCATGAAAACGCCATCGAATTGCGCCAACGCGCGTCTTTGGCCGACGGCACCCTGGCTCCGTACGACCTTGGCATGAAGGGTTTGCTTTGCGCGTGTTTCTGGCATCGGGGCTGATCGGGCTGGTTCTGACCGGGCAGCCCGCCTGTGCCCAGCCGACCGCGCTGTCCGTCCCCGAATCAGACCCGCTGGCGATCGACATGGATGCCGACCCGTTGCTCGCGCTCGAGCGGCAGGATGACGGGCTGGACCTGTTCAAGCGGCGACTCCAGCAGGCCGCCACGGAAAGCCCGGCCATTGCCGAAGCCGAGGCTCGGAACCTTGAGGCGGTGGCGGGGCGCAGGCTGGCCAAGGCCGGACAACTGCCTGCGGGCGAACTTTCGATATCGAGCTTCCGCACGCTCAGCCGAGAGTTTTCGAACGATCCGCAGAACATCATCGAACGCTCGCGCGCGCGCCAGCGCACCGATGCGCTGATCTCGCTTACCCAGCCGCTGGTCGATTTCGGCGCGAGCGGCGACCGCATTGCAGCGGCCGAGGAGCGCGTGACTAGCAGCGAGGCGCGCTTTACCGGCGTTGCCGAGGATGTCGGCCTGCGCGCGATTTCCGCCTGGTACGATCTGTTCGCCGCGCGGACGCTGGTCGCGTTGGGCGAAGCGCTCGACGCCAGTCATGTCTCGCTCGGCGAAGCCATCGACCAGCGCATCGCGCAGGGGGTGTCCGCCCGCGCCGATCGCATCCGCATCGACGGGACCATCGCGGCGGCACGCGCGCGCCTGGCTGGGTTCCGCCGGTCCGAGGCCGGCGCGGTCGCGCGCTTTACCGAATTGCTCGGCGCGCCGCCCGAACGGATCGAACGCGCTCCGCTGCCGCTGCCCATCCGCGTCCCTGATGCCGAGAGCATCGCCCAGGCCATCGAGGCGACGCCTGCCGTGCGCGCGGTCGAGGCCGAAGCCAAGGCCTCGCGCCGCGATGCCCAGGCGCTGCGCGCAGACCTGCTGCCGAGCATCTCGGCCAGCGTCGACGCCGGGCGCTATGGCGTGTTCGAGACCGATATCGATTATGACGTGCGCGCGCGGCTCAACGTGCGGCTTAGGCTGTTCGGCGGCGGCGATGCCCGCGCCGACCAGGCGGCCGCGCGCGCGATGGCCGATGGTGCCCGTGCCGACCGAGTCCGCGACGAGGCGCTGCGCGAGGCCAGCATCGCCGCTTCGGATGTGCGCGCGCTAGAGGAACAGCTTGTCGCGCTGCGCAACAACTATGTCGCAGCCCGGATCTCGCGCGATGTGCTGACCGAGCGCTTCCGCGTCGCGCGCGGATCGCTGTTTGACGTGCTGAGTGCCGAGGACGCGTTCTTCGCGACGGCGACCGCCTATATCCAGGGCATTGTCGATCTCGACTTGGCGCGCTACGTGCTGCTCGCGCGCACCGGCGGGCTGCTCCCAGCCCTGGGGTTGGACCGGCTCTCGCCCACCACCTGGGAGGCCATCCGGTGAATATCGTCGAACGCCCCCCGCGCTTTGCCCGCTGGCTGACCGAGCCGATGCAGCGCAACCGCGCCATCTATGCCAAGGTTGCGCTTGCTGCGACAGTGATCAACCTGTTCGGCATCGTCACCTCGCTGTTCACGATGACGGTCTATGACCGGGTGCTGCCGAACAACGCGACCTCGTCGCTGATCGCGCTGACCATCGGCCTTGCGATCGTGGTGATCTTTGATTTCTTGCTGCGCACCCTGCGCGCATATTTCGCTGACATCGCGGGCGCACGGATCGACGAGGAGATCGGCGACAACGTGTTCCGGCGGCTGCTCGCGATCCGCATGGACGTACGCTCAGGCTCGACCGGATCGCTCGCCGCGATGATGCGCGAGCTCGAAAGCCTGCGTGACTTCTTTGCTTCGATGACGCTCACCGCGCTGGTCGACCTGCCATTCATCCTGGTGACGCTCGCGGTGATCGCGATCATCGGCGGCCCGCTGGTCTTCGTGCCGCTGCTGATGGTGCCGCTGGTGATCATCGTCTCGCTGCTCGCCCAACCCGCGCTCGACCGGCTCTCGGCGCGCGCCATGAAGCAGGCGCAGCTCAAGCAGGCGGTATTGGTCGAGGCGATCGGCGGTCTGGAGACGGTCAAGGCCAATAACGCCGCGCCGCTGCTGAACGCGCGCTGGCAGGCGGCGATGGAAAAGCACTCGCAGATATCACTTAATCAGCGGCTGGTCTCGACCTTCGCGGTCAATATCGCAGTGATAGCCAACACCATTTCCTATGCCGGTGTGGTTGTCGCGGGGGTGGGCATGATCGCCAGCCAGGACCTGACCCTGGGCGGGCTGATCGCCTGCTCGATCCTCGCCGGGCGCGCGGTGGCGCCGCTGGGCCAGATCGCGCAGCTGATGACGCGGCTGACCCAGGCGCGAACCGCCTATGCCCAGATCAACGGCCTGCTCGAGCATCCGCCCGAGGGTCCGGCACAGACGGCGATCGCGCCCAAGGTGACCGGGCAGATAGAGCTGCGCAAGGTCAGCTTCCGCTATCCAGGCCAGGCCGAGGCGGCGCTGAGCGATGTGTCGCTGCGCATCCGCCCGGGGGAGAAGGTCGCGATCCTGGGGCGCATGGGATCGGGCAAGTCGACCATCGCGCGAATGATCATGGGGCTTTACGCGCCTGCCGACGGGCTGGTGCTGATCGATGGCACCGACATGAAGCAGATCGACCCCGCCGCCCATCGCGCGCGGATCGGCGTGGCGCTGCAGGAGAGCGTGCTGCTCAGCGGCAGCATCCGCGACAATATCGTGCTGGGCCGCGAGACGATCGACGATGCCGAGATGCTGCGCGCGGCACAGGTCTCTGGCGCGCACGATTTCATCGGGGTGATGACCAATGGCTATGACCTGATGCTCGCCGACCGAGGCGAGAGCCTGTCAGGCGGTCAGCGTCAGGCGATCGCCATGGCGCGCGCGCTCGCCGGATCGCCGCCGCTGCTGGTGTTCGACGAGCCGACCAGCGCCATGGACGTGCAGACC
>Ga0209542_10021218_pt1 | contig 10202 bp, 14 predicted proteins | sample RifCSPhighO2_01_FD_184028 | JGI IMG/M metagenome (GOLD analysis project Ga0209542, IMG submission 184028) | Soil microbial communities from Rifle, Colorado - Rifle CSP2_plank highO2_0.1 (SPAdes) (version 2) | ecosystem: Environmental > Terrestrial > Deep subsurface > Rock core/Sediment ...
GAGCCGGCATATCAGGGTCATTCTGACCGTCAAAAGATAGGACAGTGGCTACAACTTGAATTTCATTTCTAACTCGGTGATCAAATCTTGGACGTAAAGCTCGGTCAATAAGCCGACCGCTTAGAACTGCCTCGTCTGATGGTCGCCCCTCTCTTTTTATCCACTTGGAGCCCTTAATTTTACCGGCAGCGTAGTACCTCTCTTCGTAGTCAACTGAAAGAGGCATGTAGTCAACTGCTTTTGGGGACGAAGACATAACAGCAGTTACAAGAACGGCAGTATTGCCGTATTGGACATAGACCGAACCGTTGGCTAGGTTGGCTAAGCGGCCAATCTCAACCTTTAGTTTTTTCCCAGCAAAATCTTCCTCATACCTTTTTATAGGCATTTTTATTGAATAAATAATAAGACTGGACGAGTAACGAGATTCTTCCCGGCACTATTTTTCTTAAAAATGGCGCTGGGGAAAACCCCGACTACCTTGTTTCTCGGCCTACCCTGATTATTTATATTTATTAAAACGTTTTTTACTTGTTAATAATACTTTATCTGAAATCTCATCTAAGTCAAAAAAATTGTTAGCTACTTCGGTCAATTTTGAGCTTGTGCTTCTTCTGAAGCCGACAGTTTCAACTATCAGGCCGTCGTGTTTTAAGTAGCCTATTAGCGGTTCAAAATCACCATCACCGGAAACTATTACTACGACATCAAGCTGTTTAGACATGCCGATAGCATCAATTGCCAAGCCGACATCCCAATCACCTTTTTTCATCCCCCCTGGGAATATCTGAAGATCTTTTATTTTAAGCTCAAATCCGGCTTTTTCAAGAGCATCAAAGAAGGCTTTCTCCTCTTCGGTGTCGGACTTAACAACGTAAGCCACGGCTCTTACCAACTCCCGATTAGCCGTTGCAATCCTTAGAAGTTCTTTAAAATTAACCCTTGCTCCATAGAGATTTTTTGCCGAGTGATACATATTCTGAACGTCAACAAAAACGCCGACTCTGTGATTTTTTCTCTGTTGAATTGTTACTTTTTTCATATTACTTTATGGTTTTATCGTAACGGCTTGTCTTTTCTTCTTCCCAGGGAAAAACGACCCAGTTTTCTTTTTTTCTTGAAAAATATGTCGGTTTGCAGATGCTCGTCCGGTTATAAAATAGGGTAGCCGTTATATATTTGTCTGCCTTATCAAATAATTTTAAAGTTTTGCCCGAATCAGCAATATCGTCAACTATGAGAGTATTCTTCTTGATGGAAGACCTCTCCAGGACTAGGGGTAGGTCTAATTTATGAGATAATCTCACGGCTAATATGAGTCCGCCTCTGGGAACGCCATATATTCCGCTAATAGATTTATTATTTTTTTTGATAAGCTGAGCCAGCTTATCACTATCTTTCTCAAATTGATTCCAGGTATAAAACTGCTTTTTCATACTCTATTTCAGGCCGAGCTTTTTAAGCAAAGAGCTGTGTCTCTTCGGGTCTTCTCTCTTTAGGTAATCAAGCAGTCTCTTTCTTTTTGCAACCATTTTCAAAAGACCAACTCTAGAGCTATTGTCTTTGCCGTGTTTTTTGAGGTGTTTGGTTAATTTCTCAATCTCTTCGGTAAACAAAGCAATCTGGGCTTCCGGGGAGCCAGTATCTTTATCATGAACTCTGTAATTAGACAGTATTTTAGCCTTTTGTTGCGTAGATAGCATGATTTGTGAATTCTAACACGAGAAGCAATTTTTCGCAAATATGGTAATTCTGATCCAAGTTGGTATAATTATTATGCGACCCCGCACTACAACAAGCGCAGGGCTCCCGGTTGCCCCCCCCCTGGGTGCTAGCTCAGTATTCGCAACTCAAGTTATCTTTTTAAAATACACTCAATTCAGGTTGCCCTTAATTAGGGCACTTGTTGAGTGACGGGGCAGGCCCTGCCTAAAAAAAGCCATGTCAGATATAAAAGATCTCAAAATTAGATATCTGGAATACCTGGAGATAGAGAAGAATAAGTCTTTAAAAACCCTTGAGAATTACGGGCGTTATTTAGATAGGTTTCTAAGTTTTGCCAAGATTAAGACAGTAAGCCAGCTTAATGAAGACTTGATCCGCCAATATCGTTTGAGCCTGAATCGTCTGCGCGATACAAGGGGACGACCACTTAAGAAAATAACCCAAAACTACCATGTCATTGCTCTGCGTAATTTTCTTAAATATCTGGCAAAAGCAGGCGTAAAAACTGTTCCGGCTGAAAGAGTTGAGTTGGGTAAGCAGGAGGATAGGGAGGTTACCTTTCTTGAGTCAGAGGAGGTTGAGAGGCTTTTGGATGCTTCCGAGGGAACAAATCTTGATAGCATGAGAGATAGGGCAATTATCATAACGCTTTTTAGTACGGGTATGCGTGTATCTGAACTGTGCTCTCTTAATCGTGGCGAGATTGATCTAAAGAGGGGAGAACTATCGGTTCGGGGCAAGGGTGGTAAGATAAGGCTTGTATTTCTTTCCGACAATGCAAGGAAAGTAATTCAAGACTATATCTCTAAGCGTCCGGATATTGATGAGGCATTATTTATCAGGATTCCAAAAAGTAAAACTTTTTCCAAAGACGATAATCTGCGACTAACGTCCAGAAGTATTCAGAGGATTATCAAGAAATACTCAATAAAAGCTGGAATAGTCGGAAAACATGTCTCGCCTCACACTTTGCGCCATAGTTTCGCAACCGATCTTCTTAGGGGCGGTGCTGATATCCGTTCAGTTCAAGCTATGCTTGGCCATGCCTCGGTTACTACTACCCAAATTTATACTCACGTAACGGACAAGCAATTACGCGAAGTTCATCAGAGGTATCACAATAAGAAAAAATAAAAACCCCGTAATTACGGAGTTTGTTTTACATATTGATTCATCGTATCAATAAAAGCTAGCGGGTCAACATAGACATCGCTTACCTTGTTTTTATCACGTATTTTAACGGCAAAGTGAAGGTGTGGCCCGCCCCTCTTCGCGCTTCCGGTATTGCCTGAGATAGCGATAATATCGTCTTTATTTACCATGTCGCCGACCTTCTTAACTTTGAAGCTTGATAGATGCATATAGACCGAAAAGATACCCGAACCATGATCAAGAATGACCATGTTTCCGTCAGTAGAAAAATTTTTAGCTATTAGAGCTACCTTGCCAGAGTTTATAGCCTTAACCGGACGTTTATTTTGTCCGGATTTTCTGTCCAGTGTTACAAGATCTACGCCCGCATGTCCGTCTCCGAAGGGACTGGAAATATCCCCAACCTTTCTATCGGTATCAAGTATTATTTTATCAAGCGGTTTTACAAACTCATCTTTAAAATATCTATCTGAGTAGTCTCCGTCGCCGAAAGCTTTATTGATGACATCCCGCTCTCTTTTCCGCCTAAGCGTCGGTATAAACATTCCTCTTGTTCGCGAAGTAAATTCTCTATCGGTTATGTCTACTTCTACGAAATAATCAGGGCTTAACTCTCTTCCTGTGCCATGATCAACAAGAGTTACAGGATATCTACCGGGTTTGGTGTTTAGGTCAATACCAATAAAAACGTCGCCGTATCTGTTAGGATAATACTGCTTATTAAGAAATAGTATTGTCGGTTGTGGAAATACTCCAAGACCAAAAATAGGGACAATATTGACTATAAGAACATCGCCTTGCTGAACCTTAGGGTTTAGAACCTCAAAGGTTTTGGTTTGGGCGCTAGAGTCTATATTTAGCGATAGCATAAGAATCAAGATGCATGCTGTCTGGATGATTGTTTTCAAGGTACACCTCCGCTTGAGTTTATTGAATAATATACAGATACATAGGTGGCTGTCAAGTCATTAAATCTATTTTAGCCGGTTGCCAACCCTCAATTGGCCAGGTGTAGGTAACTACTCTAGATCCTTTTTTTAGTTCTTTTTCTAATTTTAACTTAGCTTTAGGGTTTACTTTCGGGGTTAAAAATAGATAGATGATATCAGCTTTGCTTAGGTCTGCATTCCAGAAATCTCTGAATTTAATTTCAGAATTTTCAATAAAAAAAGATCTGGCCTTAGCGATCAGATAGGGGAGTAGGGAAATCTCAAATCCGGTTGCTTGAGCTCCGGCTTTTGCAGCCGCAAAAACTAGTTTTCCATCACCGCAACCGAGGTCGTAGAATTTTTGGCCGGGTTTTATATCGGCCAGCTTTAAAAATCTATCTAGGTCTTTGGACCAGGTCGGGAACCATGGAGCAGCCCTTAAGCCGGCATAGGCAAAAGTTCCCAGGAATAAGAAAAATATTAGAATAAGCCAATTCATCTATAGGTTGGGTTTTTTTCTTTTCTATTCCTAGTTTCCCAGCGAGCCAGGGCAAAGAATAAGCTGGAAAGACGGTTAAGGTATGCTTTAATATCAGGACTTAATCGGCCGACCTTTTTTATTTTAAGAACAATTCTCTCTACATTCCTAGATTTAGACCTCATAAGATCAAGCCAAGCCGATGTCTGATCGGTTCCTGGTATTACAAACTTTTTTAAAGGGGGAAGGCTTTTCTCAACCTTATCAATTATTTTCTCAATTTCGGCTACTTTTAAGTTTTTTCCGCCAGAGGCGGATCCGCCTTTGGCGGAAAATTCAGGTACCTTAAACTTTCCGTCAAGCATAATGTTGGCCACATGAGACTGGATAATGAAAAGGCTTTCCTGAATCTGGTGGAGAGTGCTCTTTAGTTCTTTAGTTATCTTATGACTTTTTAAAATTCCCAGCATACTGTTGAGTTCATCCAGCTGGCCAAGAGCCTCAATCTCAATGCAGGTCTTATTTACAGACTTCTTGCCGACATAGCTTTTGCCTTTGTCTCCTTTTCGAGTATAAAAAACTCCCATAGTCCCCTCGCGTGGAATCGAACCACGATTTGAAGATCCGCAATCTCCTGTCCTATCCGTTGAACGACGAGGGGTTAATCGCTGTTTCACAACCCGATCTTTCGGGCGATGATGTCGACCAGAGAATTCTCATGCTCCTTCTCCGCCAAAAAGTTTATCAAGAGTGAGCGGATGGTAAGAGGATCGTTATTCTCTATAGAAACCTTAATGTGGGGCAGGTACCATTTTCTTGATTCCAGACTTAATTCTTTAAGACTGCCCGGATCGTAGTGGATCCAGAAAGATTTCAGGTCTTTATAATAGTATAAATTTTCTCCTACGACTACTCCGGCTTGGTCAATCTTGATTTTAGAGACATCGGGTCTTTTGTTAGAGTAAAGAACAAGTACTAGCGAAGAAAGAATTAGAAATATTGCCGTAAGAGTGTCTCGGTTCCATAAAAGCATAGCTCCGCCGCCGGTAGCCAGCGCTATGACTAGAAGGGCAAGGTATTTTTTCTGAGGATTAAAATAGAATGAAGGTGCTTCCCAGGAAATTTGGGGTGGCTCCTTCGATGGCGGGGAAGTGGAGGCCAACGTTTGTCTTGGTGATTCTTTTGCCGCTTTTAGCGAGCCTCGCTCTTGGCGGGGTAATTCTTCGGGTAAGGCTACTTTCTTAGGTTTTTTTCTTAAATCAAGAACTTGTGTCATAGTAGATAAAGTTTATTTAAGGCGATATTCTACTGTAGGTACGATTGAATTGCGATTTGCTAGGCATTCTTTAATTAAGTATTCTTCACCCGTAATTTTAAAAATATACAGCCAATCATACGAGTTAGTCTTTGTCTTCTTAACTACATATCCCTTTGAGTTTGAATGTATTCTACGTAGAGCAACCTCTCTTACGCTAGTGTATCTTACTTGTATTCGTTTTAACTCTTTGCCGGTATCAACTATCAGGTCGTATGAAGCAGATTCTGTTAGCGGCAAGGCTACATCATAGCCCATCATTGTAAACCGAGCTACAGCTTGTGCGACTGCTATGTCTCCTTTTCGTTGTGTGGTCCTCATTACCATAATTGTAGCAGTATGGGCAACAGTTATCAATGTAGTTGGCGGAGGGTAGAGGAGTCGAACCTCTAAGGGCTTACGCCCGCCGCTTTTCAAGAGCGGTGCCATACCATTAGGCGAACCCTCCATTATTTTTTATCCTCCTCGGCCAGGTGTAACTCCTATATGCGCTTATAAGCATTAAAACTTTTCGAAATTTCGCTTAGTAGAAAAGCACCCAGAACCTCATAGGTTAGAAATCTTATGGACGGAGAGACTTCCCTGTGGGTGAAGAACCCAAGAAGAAGCATAGATAAGAGAGAGATCCACCAGAGATAGACCAAAAGCTCACCCGGTTTTACATTGAGTTTTACACCTGTCCAACGAGATGTTTCTTTATGTACGATATAAACTCCAAGAAGAATAAGGTAACTTGTAACAATTGCTTCAGAAACTTCAAATCTAGAGCTAAAAAAGTCAAACCAACTTAAGCCAAGAAGAACAGCTGTCCAAGTAATTAGGAAGTAGAAAAGAAGGTCCTTTACCGAGGATAATTCAGTCCGGTAGCGTTTTGCTACTGTTTGATCATCCATACCAGGTAGTGAAGTTTCCAACTGCCTTGTAGGTTTTCAAATATGGACAAGGAGTTTGAAATCACCGGATTACTGGCTGTTTAGTCAGGTAGCTTGCTAAAAAGGCTAGAAAACCTTTGGAAACTCTACTACCTGGCATAATCCGATTATAACACGATTTTCATCTATTTTCTAGGGCTTGTTGGTATCCTGTGATTAACTTTTACGGGCTAAAATTAGTAAAAAACGTTGCTTTTAGCAACGCAATGATTATTTTTGATACTTTTTAATATCAATACCTAGATCCAATGGCCCGAAAGCAAGGGGAAGGAGCTCTCTTATTGTAGTAATTACGACCTTGTCCTTCTGGGTTGTTGAGAGGACAACTTCCAAGTCATGATTTGAGATTTGCGAGGCTTCATAAAGGACTTGTCGGCAACTTCCACAAGGACCGGTTATCTCTGTTGTATCAAAGTTATCTCCGCGGGCAATAATAGCTATGCCCCTGAATCGCCTTATTCCTATCGCATTGGCTCTTAAAATAGCGGCTCGTTCGGCACAGATTGTTGAGCCGTAGGCAGCGTTTTCAAAATTTGTTCCGGTGATCAGTCTATCGTTAAGAGCAATTAGGCAGGCTCCAACATAGAAATGAGAATAGGGATTGTATGCATTTTCTAATACCTCTTCAGCTTCTTCTAGGGCTCGTGCCTGAATGCTAGTTAGATCCCGATAGGCTACTTCCAGCAAGGTTAATCTCCTTTTGTATCCAAAGCCGCTACAAGATTATTACAAGTAAATTCATTGGTCAAGATTACAGCGGGAATAGAGCTCTAGCTCTTTTTTTGTAATCAATATACTCCTGACCAAATTGTTTTATTAATTCATTTTCTTCAGCTCTCATTCTGTATATCAGGGGGGGTAGCATAAAGCAAAAAGTTAAAATAAAAGATACCTTAATTCAACTATCAATATGACGAAGAATGAGAAATAGTAAAAAATATAACATGATAAATTAGCGAGAAAAAATAACCAAGTGATGGTTAGAGACGATCCGATAACTTACTAAAAATTTACTACCGACCTCGCTATTAAAGTGGTTTTTAAACATCTGTTCATATTCTTTGCGAGTGAACCAGTGAGTGATTTTATTAATGCCGTCGTCATCCATCTTTCTAAAAAACCAGCCTATGACCTTACCTGCCAAACCGTACCTGGGGGCGATTTCTGTAAAGGCAGGCTCAACTACAATAACCTTTTTGTTAGCATACGAAAAAACTATATCAAAAAGTTCTTTTAACTTTTCCGAGGTAAGATGATGGACAACATCAATCATTAAAATCACGTCACTTTGCTTATAAGATGCGGAGTCAAAAATATCGGCAAGTTTTAAGTCCAAACCCATTGATTGGCCATGCCTAATAAATCCTTTGTTAATATCAATACCGCTATAAGGATTAGAAGAATCTATAAATTTTGACATTCTTCCATAGCCAGATGCTACATCTAAAACCGAGTGGTTTTTACCGACTTCTTTACATATCTCACCCATTAATTTCTTAGGATATATGAAGGAAATTAAAAAATCGTATATTTTCGGATGTCTATACTGTATTCTCATAGACTCCGGTATTATTTTTTATAAAAGGAATAAATAAAATCATACCGACCAGGGCGGTCATATAATTAGATACGTGTCTGAAGTGTTTGTGAGTGAAAGCTGATTTGAGTGTCTTGAGCATAAATTATGATATCACATTTTCCTAAATCCAGTATCAGCAAGAGAGGGGACTCAATCGGGTTTGAATTTAGCATGGTTCTTAGGGAATTAAAAAGTGCGGGGTTACCGCACTGAAATATAATTATACTATGGGAAACCACAAACAGTTTCTTAGCTGAAAAGAGGAAGCCCTGGCAGTCCAGAGTTTTAAGTCGTCATTGCTGTTAACATCCAATTCATCAATAAATTGCCATCTATATCTAAATAACGAAAACTTCCTATTAAAAAGGCTTACTCGGCCATCTTTGTAATGGATCAATAACCATGTTTTACTGCTAGTATCTTTAATTACATCAACAAATTCATTATCAGCATTTAAATACTGATCAGACTTTAGCTGAACATATCGGGCATCTTTTTTGTACATTTCTTCTATAGTTTTACCCTCACAACCTCCTCGTATGGTTGTATAAAATGAATGCAGATCGGTATGCGGCCATTTTTTATAGTTTGCGGGTTCCATTTTCTGACTAGCCGAAATTGATATAGCAGCCATTAAAAAAGCAGCGGATATAGTCCAAATTAACTTGCCCATACCTTCTCCTTGTCAAAAATCTAAGCGAGAGTATCCTACCATAAATTTATAATTTCACAAGGATTTTTTGAGGATAGTTCAGTAGATTTTGATTTTTCCTTTGTTTGGGGATAATCAAAAGTTAAATTTTCGCTTTTTAATATTAGAATATACCACTGAGCGATGCTGGATAATAAGAATTTTTACTTTTCTTTCATCAATCTTAAAAATAATACGATAATCTCCAACACGAAGTTTACGATATCCCTTAAGCGATCTCCTAAGAGGTTTTCCATATAAATCTGGTTCGGCAACAAGTCTATCCTCTATGGCGGTGCGAATTTTTTCTCGCCACAATTTTGATAGCCTGGGTATGTCTTCGCGGACGACGAGATAATGATACAGAATCTCGAACATTATTTCCAAGCCTTTTTATGAGATAAATAGCCGGCTTTATTAATGTCCCGTTTTTCGGCCAACCGATTCCAAACTTGATCTTCTTCAATCTCTAACGCGACTTCAAGAAGACGAGCTGCTTTGGTCGCTTCGGGGATATGGTCACGATGAGCAAGGCTTGCTAATGCTCTCCTTATCTTATCGGATAAGCTTATATTAATCCTTGTTTTGACAGTAGGCATAGTTAAAATTTACTTTATATTGCTAAGTGTATCAAAAGTGTATCACTTGTGTCAAGTTTCAGCATGGCTAGTTCGAATCTTACCGTCCAGTCTCAAAAGCAAAAACTACTGCCGAATGACAGTAGTTGCCTGCCTGCCCCTGGAGGGGAAAACTATTATTCAACGACTATTACGAGCTTTTGAAGATAACTCAATGGAATTCGACTTTTCCCGGGCATTCATTCCTTAGAACTTAAATCTTCCATCAAACGACTTCTAACTAACCGAGCGTATCTTGGATTTATCAAACATAGTGGTGAATGGTTTGATGGAAGCTTTGAGCCAATTATTTCCCCGCAATTGTTTTCAGCCGTGGAGAAAGTGCTCAAGAGCAAAGAACGACCGCGCAAGCGGAAAGCGAGGCACGATTTTCCCTTTACCGGACTTTTCCGATGTGAGGAATGTCAAAGTATGATCTCTGCACGGTGGGCGACGGGAAAATCGGGCCATCGCTACCGCTACTATCGCTGTTCCAAAAAGCGCGGTGTCTGTTCGCAGTCATATATTCAAGAGCACTTTCTTGCAGAACAAATACAATCACGGCTGAAAACAATTTCACTTTGCGATGTATACACCGACTGGATGTTAAACAAAGTGACAGAGTTTGAGCTTGAGGAAGTGTCGGTGTCGCAAAGTGAAGTTCAAAATCTTTCCGATAATATCAAAGCGAATGAAGCGCGCATGGAAAAACTTGTCTCTACTTACCTCGATGGTGATATTGCAAAAGAAATGTATCTTACGCGAAAGGATACTCTCATGCGTG
>Ga0209542_10021219_pt1 | contig 10202 bp, 10 predicted proteins | sample RifCSPhighO2_01_FD_184028 | JGI IMG/M metagenome (GOLD analysis project Ga0209542, IMG submission 184028) | Soil microbial communities from Rifle, Colorado - Rifle CSP2_plank highO2_0.1 (SPAdes) (version 2) | ecosystem: Environmental > Terrestrial > Deep subsurface > Rock core/Sediment ...
GCTTTGTCCGTTTCTTCTGATTCCGAATTTTGGCGGAGACGGTGGGATTTGAACCCACGAGAGGATTTCTCCCCTGCCTCATTAGCAGCGAGGTGCTTTCGACCACTCAGCCACGTCTCCGTACAGGCAGAATATCAAACTTAGTGTGCGAGAGCGAGTGCTGTGATACAGTTTCGGCAGACTGAATTGCTATGAGGAGAGTGCCATGACACCAAGGAAGATCATTTCTGTTATCGAAATGTATGAAAAGCGTTTGCGCGATGAGGGCATACCCAAAATCCGCATGGACCCAAAACGCTCGTTCGCCGAGCTGAGTCGGGATGAGATACTCGCGCACGCGCATTTTATCTGCGCCGGGTGTAAGGAATACGCAAGAGATCCCCAGAAACAACGGAAGACAGGCAGCCATCTCACTGTTGTTCAAATGTGCTTAAGCTTCGCCAACTGGTACACGCTCGAAGACCTCATGAATCACAATCGGCCAAAGGCCGCGAAGATAACCGCCAGGAAGTAGGCGGTTTTTTATTGACTAGTGCGCGAGGGCGAGCGGGATTATATGAGTGGCGCCAGCTTCTTTTAATGCATCAATGGCGGCTTGGAGCGTGGCGCCCGTGGTGAGGACGTCGTCTATTAATATATATGTGTATGAGGGGTCGATCCGCCCTCGCTCTTCGAGCTTCGGCGTGACGATGAACGCGCCGCGCATATTTTCTTCTCGTTTTTCGCGCGCGAGAGATACTTGCGAGACTGTTTCGCGCGTGCGGATGAGCAGGCTAGTGTCGATTTTTATTTCTAATTCTCGCACGGCCCGTTTTGCAACCTCTTCAGCCTGATTAAAACCACGTTCTTTAAATCTTTCTTTTCCGAGCGGCACCGGCACGATGTGGGACTTACGATGTCCCACATCATCGCAGTCGCGAAGGTAGTCGGCGAGTGCAGAGCCGAGGAGCCGGAAGGCGCGCTCGCTCCCGTGATACTTCGCCTCGTGAATAGCCGCGCGCACACACGCATCGTCAAAAGGAAAGAGGGCTACCGTCCCGGGCCGCGTCTCCGGAACAAGACGCGGCCGCATGAGCGCAAGGAAGCCGTCATCCGAGACATCGCGCAAGGCGATTTCGTCCACACGCTGAGGGAAGAGGAAGTCGAAGAAGCTCATGGTACTATTCTCTCATGGCGTTTCTTGATTTCCTCTTTGCAAAAAAGGAGAGCAGTGTTCTCGGCGTTGACATCGGCGCCTCTTCTTTGAAGGTCGTACAACTGCGCAAGGATCATGGCCGAGCTGTACTTGAGACCTATGGCGAGCTCTCGCTTGGTCCCTATGGTGGAGCAGAGGTTGGACAGGCAACCAATCTCTCCGCAGAACAGATCGTGGCAACATTAATAGACCTCTTGCGCGAGGCTAAAGTGACTACAACTAGCTGTGGTGTCTCGATACCGCACGCTCGCTCGCTCTTGACGCTTGTCGAGCTGCCGTACCGCGAAGACCCCAAAGAGCAAAAAACCGTTATAGAGCTCGAAGCACGCAAGTTCATTCCAGTGCCTATGTCTGAAGTCCAGCTAGATTGGTTTATTGTGCCGCAGAGAGAGCCTTCGCAGTTTGAAACAGGCGCAACCGGCCCAAGCAGACCTGCTCTGGGAGAAAAGGTTGAAGTATTGCTCGTAGCCGTCCACAATGACGAACTCTCTCTCCTACAAAACATTGTTGCAGGTGCCGGTCTAATCGCGAGCTTCTACGAAATCGAGATCTTCAGCACCATTCGCGCGGTTGTGGACGAGCAGGTGAAGCCAGTAATGGTGATTGATGTCGGAGCCGCCTCTACAAAGGCATACGTTGTTGAACATGGAGTGGTAGCGCTCTCGCACGCTATTAGCACTGGGAGCCAGGACATCACGCGTTCCATTGCGATCTCAGGCAATGTTTCCATCCCACAGGCCGAAGCGCTTAAAAAGAAGGAGGGATTCGGAGATGGTGGGGCACTAGGCGCTCCGGAACTCGTTTTTTCGCGCATCTTCTCGGAGGTGCGGCGAGTCGTGATTCAATATGAGACCCAGCATCGAAAATCCATCACATCTATCATTTTCACAGGTGGTGGCGGGGTTACGAAGGAACTAAGTGCTTATGCCAAAAGCGTTTTCTCAATCGATGTGCATGTCGCGGACCCATTCAGTAAGACCGAGGCTCCGGCCTTCATGCGCCACGTCCTAGAGGGCATCGGCCCCGAATTCAGCGTCGCCGTCGGCCTTGCTCTGCGTAAGCTCGAAGAAACCTAAACGACAGTCGCGCGCCATCCGCCAGCGGCACTAGACAGACTGCATACTTTGTATTATGTTTTTCCCAGACGAACATTACGCTGGAGCGTGCTATGAAAGGAATTCGATTGAGCTCGCTTACTGGTGAGCTGTATACCGTGGCGCGCAAACACGACACTAAACCTGTTGATGCAATTCAGAATACGGATGAGAAGCTGGGGCACTGGAAGGGGTCTGTGCTTGAGGCATACGGAGATAACTTCGTATTCCTTAAGAACTACTACCAGCTGCAACTGAAGATGCTGGGGGGATTCTCCTTTGATGAGCTATGCAAACTTCGGTACTCAAGCATCTTCACGATGGAAAAGTCCATCGATAAGCTATTCGAGACAAATCCGCGGTACGAGATTGTCCGCAAGATTCAGAGTTCAATGTGGCGATGGGGCTACGGCAGGGGTTCCTGGAATCAATTGGTAAATGCTTATGAGAATATTCGCAAGTTCTCTTTCGTCGACGACCCTGACTTCGAGCTTCGGCTTGACTATACGACGTACAATAACGAGTTCGGATATTCAAAATATAGTCGGACATTCCTTGACGGAGTCTTCGCGTTCCTCGTCTATTACAAGAATAAGCACGTTATGACGATCGGTTTCTCTGTTCTGGAAAAGAGGCGGATTCTGATACAGCAAGTACAGTCGGCGGTGCGCATCGGGAATAGGTACCTATTCCGGCTTCCACAGAACCGTCTTGAATTCGTCATCGGTCTCTTCCATAAGAATTTTTCGGGCTACACATTTTCTGTGATTGATGGGAAGTGTCTAGTGAAAAAAACGCTTTCCGATTATCGACGCGGATTATCGTCGGCGAACGAATCGTGTAAACGTCTGCGCGGCGATCTTGTACGGCCGGATAGCGAATCGAAATCGTATGCCGAACGTGCTCTCAAAGACTATGAGCAACTACGTCAGGAATTTAGCGCCCGAATCGACCACTTGAAAAAAGAAAGGGAACGTATAGTTTCGTTCTACCGCAACACGGGGAAGTTCAGACTAGGTCAAGAACGGAAACATCTCGGACTGACTCACCACCAGGTTCTGATCAATTCCTAAGCCGCTGCAATGCAATTGGGGCGGCTTTTTCTTTTCGTGCTAAGCAGATTCGAACGTCCTCTATCCAACGATGAACGTTTTGCACAGTTGACAGGCGGAGTGCGGGTGTACATAGCGTATACTAAAGAGGTAATGACCCTTCCTCCCACTATACCAACCTCATTTGTACCTCGTATTACTTCCGCCGCGCCTCGTCAATTCCGCAGCGATTTTATCGGCGTATTCAGTTTTTTCGCGTACGGAGTTCTAGTTATCGCGGTAGTGCTCGCTCTCGGTATCTTTTTATACGGTCGCGTACTGGACTCGAACAAGGTCGCTAAGGATACGGCCCTCGCAAATGCTCAGGCGGCTATAGATAGAACAACCGTTGAAAACTTCGTGAGGCTGCGGAATCGTCTCACTTCAAGCGAATCGCTTCTAGACAAGCATGCTGCGCCCTCCAGTTTCTTTTCTGCGATAGAGGCCATTCTTCCAGAAAATGTACGTTTCTCATCGATGCATCTTTCACTCGTTGATGCAGGCGCGACAATTGACGGCTCCGGCACAGCAAAAAATTTCAACGCCCTCGCAGCTGCATCGAATGCTTTCGCGACCGAGGGTCACATACGAGATGCAATCTTCTCGAAGATTAGCATCAACAGAGACAATTCAGTTTCTTTTGCTCTCTCCGCTACCCTTGACCCGAGGATCCTCATATTCACGCCGAGCATAGCCGACCCAAGTTCAGTTTTGGAGATTCAACAAGGAGATTCATTGCCACCCCAATAGCCATGAATAGCAAAATCCTACCACTCCTAGCGCTTATCATCTCCGTCGGCATATTCTTCGGTTATGTCGGGCCATCATGGTCAGGCTCAATAGCTTCGACAAAAAACGCGATTTCATTCGACGACCAGGCACTTGAAGCAGCGGAGCAGTATGCTTCGCAGCAAAACTCACTGGCATCCTCACGCAATGACATCAGTCCATCAGATCTGGCTCGAGTCGAAACCTTTCTTCCAGATTCTGTCGACAACGTCGGACTCATTTTGGATCTGAACGCGCTTGCTGCTAGGTCGAGTCTTTCCCTCTCCAATATAGACGTTGTTTCTGGCGTAGCTGGGAACGTCAACAGAGCCTCTCCAAAGGGAATTCCTTCTTCAGGAACGAGCCCGGTAGGCTCGGTCGATCTCTCACTCTCGGCTATAGGGAGCTACTCGGCTCTCAAGTCGTTTCTCATTGGAGTAGAGAGAAGTGCACGCCTCCTCGATGTACGAGACGTTGTCATAAAAGGGTCGGACACAGGCGTATATAATTATCAGATGACACTGCGACTTTATTGGCTCCGCTAGCTATGACTTATGAAAAGTAACTCCAACACAGCACTAATCATAATCACGACACTCGTTGTCGCGGGCGGTGCCTACTGGTATTTCTTCACTGGAACCGGGAATGAGCCCCCGCTGACTGGGGTCATTGCAGGGAACGAAGCACAAACCCAGTTCCAGGTACTAGTGAGCGAATTACAACCAATATCATTTGATACCACAATCTTTTCCGATTCACGATTCACATCGCTTGTCAGTCTGGCGACTCCGATTTCTGTCGAAACAAGCGGTCGAGTAGACCCATTCGCCTCGATCTCCGGCGCGATTAGGAAATGAGTAATGAATTTTCTAGGATTACTTGTTGACAAGGGCTTTCTTTCATCCGGGGATCGTCGGGCGATTGAGGCAGAACTTGCTGATAACAAACGTCCGTTTGTCGACGTGCTTGCCGATCATGGAATAGTGCTCGCAGACGCGCTAGCAGAGGCCGGTAAGGAATATGGCATCCCATCACGCGTACTAGGTGACCCTCCAGCTGACGAACAGGCGTTCTCATATATTCCGATCGATTCCGCACGCCACTACGGATTTGTACCTCTTGATATAAATGACGGCGCGCTCGAAGTTGGCATTATAGATCCAGACAACATTGAGGCGATTGATGCGCTGCAATTCATCTCCGGAAAGATCGGCATGCCGTACAAGATTTTTCTTATCACGAAACAAGATTTTGATCGTGTGATAGATGCCTACCAGAATCTTTCTGGAGAGATCGGCAAGGCGCTTTCCGAATACGAAACATCTGCATTACCCACAAGAGGGCCAATACCGGGCGGAAAGTCTTTTGCCGCTACCGGCAATGCAATCTCGCCTGAAGAAGCGTCTGAACTCGGCGAAGAACCCCTTGGGCTCAATGGCCCGTATGAAACATTGAAAGAAGACGCCCCAGTTACGAAAATCGTCTCCACTATATTGCGATATGCCATTGAAGGGCATTCGTCCGACATACACATAGAGCCTTCGCCCACAAAGACGCGCGTTCGTTTCAGATTGGACGGTGACTTGCACACGTCGCTTCAGTTGCCAGCGAAGGTGCATGAAGCAGTTGTTGCGCGCATCAAAATTCTCGCGAAGCTGCGTCTCGACGAGAAACGCAAACCTCAAGACGGACGATTCTCGGCGACCGTTGACAAACGACGCATAGACTTTCGGGTCTCAACATTCCCAACGGAATACGGCGAGAAGGTCGAGATGCGTATCCTAGACCAGTCGGATGCGACGGCAACTCTAGAATCAGTCGGATTTTCTGGAGAACAGCTCCTTCAAATTCGAGAAATAATGAGGGCCCCATACGGCATCATCCTACTCGCTGGGCCCACCGGTTCCGGCAAATCGACAACCTTGTACGCGATGCTTTCTGAGACAGACCGCGAGTCGTTAAACGTTGTGTCACTGGAAGACCCGGTCGAGTACGAGATCCCAGGCGTTTCTCAGAGCCAGGTTCGTCCGGAAATCGGCTACGACTTCGCGAACGGTCTTCGCTCCATCCTGCGCCAAGATCCGGACATAATCATGGTAGGAGAGATACGTGATAAGGAAACCGCGGTGCTCGCCGTGCAGGCCGCACTCACCGGCCATCTCGTGTTCTCGACAATACACACCAACACATCTGTCGGCGCGATCCCACGTCTTATCGATATGGGCATCGACCCATTTTTCATCGCACCAACATTGGTCGCTGTCATAGGGCAGCGATTAGTGCGGAAGTTGTGCGATGGCAGCGGGAAGCCCTTTCCGATTAAGGACAGCATCAAACTGTCTCTAGATCGACAATTCGCAGATCTGCCAGAAGAACATCGCCGCGCACTCCCACCGTTCAAAGAGTTTTATCATGCGAGCCCGACATCCGAATGTCCGAACGGCACACGCGGTCGTACAGGAGTTTTCGAGATACTTCGCATGGACAAGAAACTTGAGCAGGTCGTGTTAAAGGAGCCGGTCGAGGAGCACATCTTCGCCGCCGCACGTGCCGATGGAATGCTCTCCATGCGCGAACACGCCATTATGAAGGCTCTTGCCGGAGAAATACCGTTTGAAGAGATCAACACTCTCGGTGGAGAACTTTTTTCCGACGAGGCCGCCCATTGACCGTGGTAACGTAGTATACTAACAATAATGGTCTATAAAATTTATTTGGTGGATGACGACAGATTCCTTCTTGATCTATATGCTGTCAAGTTTAAGAATGCAGGCCATGAGGTTGGAGTATTTGGTAGCGGCGAAGACCTGCTCGCCGCCCTTCGTAAGGGAGATGCTACAAAGCCTGACGCCATTCTTCTTGACCTAATTATGCCAGGCATCGGCGGATTCGGCGCACTAGAAACTATACGAAATGAGCATCTCGCGAAAGGCGCAAAAATCATAATCCTATCAAATCAGGGACAGGACTCAGACCTAGAGAGGGCGAAGAAGTTGTCGGCAGACGGATACATTATAAAGGCGTCCGCGATCCCTTCAGAAGTGCTCGCCGAGACTATGCGTACCATTGAATCCGCGACTCCAGCCAAGACGGCATCAGCTTGAATGATATGGCGGCCAACAAAAGTCTTGAAGACCTGCTCGACCTTGTCGTCAATCAGGGTGCGTCCGATCTACACATATTCGCCGGAGGACCTCCGATGCTCCGTGTTTCTGGGTCATTGATTCCCATCGCGAAGTATCAGCCGTTCACGAGCGAGCAGACTGAAGAAATATTAAAGAGCATCGTCTCTCCGGATCGCTGGGACTCATTTCTACTAAATCAGACAATAGACATTTCCTATGCGCACAAGGTAGATGTGCGCTTCCGCGTGAACGGGTACAGAGTGCAGGGGTCCACAGCTCTCGCACTCAGGCTCATACCGCGCGCCATAAGCACGTTCGCCGGGCTGAATCTTCCATCCGCGCTTGAAGTCTTCACTCAGAGGGAGCAAGGCTTTTTCCTCGTTGTGGGCCCCGTTGGGCAGGGCAAGTCGACTACGTTAGCCACGATGATTGACCGTATTAATGAATCGCGCGCTGAACACATCCTCACTATCGAGGATCCGGTCGAATATGTTTTTACGCCTAAGCGGTCGCTTATACACCAGCGAGAAGTGCATATAGATACTCAGGATTTCCATACCGCGCTTCAGGGTGCATTCCGAGAAGATGTGGATGTCATCATGGTAGGTGAGATGCGCGATTATGAGACCATTTCTTCGGCAGTTACAGCAGCTGAAACCGGCCACCTTGTGTTCTCAACGCTCCATACAAATAATGCCGCACAAACTATCGACCGCATCATCGACATGTTTCCTGCAGAACAGCAGGGACAAGTGCGTGTACAACTCGCAGGAAGTCTCATTGGCATTTTTTCTCAGCGGCTTGTTCCTCGCGTCTCCGGAGGGCTCATACCTGCATACGAACTCCTAATAAATAACAACGCGGTTCGTACGCTCATTCGCGATGGGCGCACGCACGAAATCAGTGCAGTTATACAGACCTCGTCCCAGGACGGAATGATAGATATGGATCGCTCGCTCGCCGAACTGGTGCATAAGGGGGAAGTTACCGTAGAGCACGCATACGAGCACGCAATGGATCCCAAAACCTTCGAGCGATTTTTGTAATACTGCACACCCACACTGTTCAACACATCTTGCGTTTTTAGACTAGCTCGATTACATTGGCAGTAACGTATCTTGGCGTCGCTCTTTGGATTTTTGATATAATTATGGCAATATGGAGATTCATTTCAGCGACCATGCACAGATGCTAGACAAAAATTCGGGACGGCGTATGAAGCATGGGATAGAGATACTGGTTCTTTTGGTGTGGATAGTCGTACTACAACTTTATGGGAGCAAAAAGAAAAAGCAGGTCGGAAGTTGGAGAAATTATATGGGGTAGGCCAAACAGAAGCGAAAGCTCTGAACGAAGAGTATGATCGTCTTATGGTCACTGCACTCGACGCAGTTAAAGCACTTCAGTCTTTTGAGAATGAGAAACTTGGAATGACAACGGAGGAGACAGCATCCTAATTTTTATCCCCGCGACGAGTTGCATTTGGAAGAGAGTTTGCGTATAGTGATGACAACGCATCTTGGCGTCGCTCTTTGGCTTTCTGCTGTTATTAGTGGCGAGCCGGAGTGTTTTCCGACTCGGTCGGATATTAATTCGTGATTTATTAATTTAACCGATTACTATGGCAGAATTTAATCGTGCGAAGCCACACATGAACGTGGGAACCATCGGTCACGTTGACCATGGTAAGACGACTCTCACCGCCGGCATTCTCCATGTCCTCTCAATGTTGACGGACAAGGGATACAGTGCACGCGTTGAGGGCGTCGATAAGATTGACAGCGCGCCAGAAGAGAAGGCGCGTGGTATTACTATTGCGCTCCACCACTCGGAGTATGAGTCACCGAATCGTCACTACGCTCACATTGACGCGCCGGGACACGCCGACTACATCAAGAACATGATTACAGGTGCAGCCCAAATGGACGGAGCAGTACTCGTAGTCGCAGCTACTGACGGCGTGATGCCCCAGACTCGCGAGCACATCCTCCTCGCGAAGCAAGTGGGTCTTAAGAAGCTCATCGTCTTCTTGAACAAGGTAGACATGGTTGCCGAAGCAGACTTGATTGACCTCGTTGAAGAGGAGATTCGCGAGCTCCTAACCAAGCAGGGCTACGACGGCGTAGCTACGCCGATTATTCGCGGTTCTGGACTCAAGGCTCTTGATGCCAAGACGGCGGACGACGAATGGGCGCTTAAGGCGAAGGAGCTCGTGGACACGATGGACACGTTCTTCGATATGCCTGAACGTGAACTAACAAAGCCGTTCTTAATGCCGATTGAAGACATCTTCTCTATTGAAGGCAGGGGTACTGTCGTCACCGGTCGTATTGAACGCGGACAGGTCAAGGTTGGAGAGGAGGTTGAAATCGTCGGTATCAAGCCGACAGCTAAGTCTACTGTTACTGGCATTGAAATGTTCAACAAGCAGTTGCAGGAAGGTCAGGCTGGCGACAACGCCGGCATTCTACTCCGTGGTACTAAGAAAGAAGACGTGCATCGTGGACAAGTGCTCGCCAAGACAGGCTCTGTCACTCCGCACACTGACTTCAGCGCAGAGGTCTACATTCTCGGCAAGGACGAGGGTGGCCGTCACACGCCGTTCTTCTCAGGCTACAAGCCTCAGTTCTATATCCGTACAACGGACGTTACAGGAGAAGTAACGCTCGCCGAGGGTAAGGAAATGGTAATGCCGGGAGATACGGTTACATTCAATGTGAAGCTAGTCGCGCCGGTAGCTCTAGAAGAGCAACAGCGCTTCGCCATCCGAGAAGGAGGTAAGACTGTCGGTGCTGGAGTTGTTACGAAGATTACTGCGTAATTTTCGAGTTTCCAACAACCAAGTTCCAACTAACAACAACATGCCCACAAAGGCGATTAAGCCAAAAGCAAAGCCAAGAGCTAAGAAAGTCGCAGCGCCGAAGGCGCC